>Ga0193751_1000148_pt1 | contig 63922 bp, 53 predicted proteins | sample L1c2metaG_FD_143050 | JGI IMG/M metagenome (GOLD analysis project Ga0193751, IMG submission 143050) | Soil microbial communities from a riparian zone of the East river system, Colorado, United States - L1c2 | ecosystem: Environmental > Terrestrial > Soil > Riparian zone | place: USA: East River...
GAGCCGGTTCAAATCCATCACCTGGGCGAGATCGGTCGAGAAACAGCCGGACGCCGGCATGATCGGATTCTTCAGCGTCACCGCGCCAATCTTGACGCTCATATCTACCATCCGACCGCCTCCTGCATGTCGAAGACCGGGCCGTCGATACAGACCCGGCGCAATTCCTTTTTGCCGTCCACTTCGAAGGTGCGTACGCAGACGTAGCAAGGACCGAGCCCGCAGGCCATGACCTGCTCCATCGCTACTTGGCCCGGAATATTGTGCGCCTTGCCGAGCCGCTTCATCAATTGAAATAGCCGGTTCGAGCCGCAAGTGAAAAACGCATCCGCTCGGTTTTGCGCGATCAGGCCCTGCAGAATCTGCTCCACATTCTCGACCGCGCTGGTGCCGTCGGTATCGAGCACGCTCACCACATCGCCGGCCTCGCGAAAAAAGCCGTCGGCCATGACGAAATCCGGATTGCGCGCGGAGAGGATCGCGGTGACGCCGACATGCGCTTCGCGCGCTGCCTGCGAAATCGGGCCCAGCGTTGCGATGCCAACGCCGCGGCCGAGCACGACGACGTGGCGCCAGGCCGGATCGAGCTTGAAGCCCACGCCGAGCGGTCCGACCATGTTGAGCTCGTCGCCCTTTTCCAGGGTCGCCAAGCCGCGCGTGCCGCGCCCGACGCATTTGTAGAGAAATTCGATCCGTCCGCGCTCGCGGTCGATCCGATAGACGCTCTGCGGACGGCGGAAGAATAGTTCGCCGACATCGGGCGAAGGGCACAACAGGTTGAAGAACTGGCCGGGCGTGACCGTCAGCGCCTTGGGCGAAGCCTCGATGACAAGATGCTTGTATTCGTCATTGACCCAGTCATGGGACACGACCGGGCAAAGCGATTCTTCAGCCGGCAATTCTTGGGCCGGCAATTCTTGGGCCGGCAATTCTTGGGCCGAAATATGCGGCACCGTCACAGGCCGCGCGCTCCCGCCGACGACATAGGGTGCGGACGCAAAGGGTTCAGCGCTCATCCAAAATCCTTCAGTCGAAGTTCGTCGGACCGCGTCCGTCACATCGCACGCCGAAACAGAAATGGACCGGCGCTGTTCCAAAATCAAGATTTATTCCAAATTTTGAACAGGCGAAATGAGCTCGTTTTCCAAAGACTTGCGTAAGGGTCGCGGCCTTTGAGGGTCGCGATAAGGAAGATTTACGCGGCCACGGCCGCGGCGGCCGCCTCGGCGTCCGGCTGCCGATATTCCTTGAGCCGCGGCAGAACCTCGGCGGCGAACAGCGTCAGATTGTCGATCGTCTGCGCGTGGGTGAGTTCGCCGCCGTGCGCCATCATCAAAAGGTTGCCCATGCCGCCGCAATGCTCGCAGAAGTCAACGATCTGCTCGTAGACCTCCTCGGGAGTGCCGCAGAACAGAATCCCGGCATCGATCAGTTCCTCCACCGTCGCGGCGTGCATGTTGATGGCGCGGCCGTCCTTGGTGAAGCTGCGCGGCGGCGTTTCGCCGCGCATCTGCCGGGCATTGTCTTCGGCCGGCAGGTAACCGGGCGGATTGCGGAACGGCAAATGGACGATCGAGCTGGTGCGCAGATAACCGGCGATCAGATGGCCGCGCCGGCGCGCCTCCTCCTTGTCCTTGGCAACCGCGACCAGGCCCAGATAAGCGAAGCGGTCGGCGCCCGGCGCGCGCGCGAATTTAGCCAGGTAGCTCTTGCGGTAGGCGTCGTAGATCTTGCGCGTGCCATAGCCGGTGCCGAGCGTCGCCATGACATAGCCGCGCTCGCCGAGTACGCGCGCCTGCGTGGTGCTGCCGGTGGTCGACCACACCGGGGGATGCGGCTCCTGCCATGGCCGCGGCCAGATGTTCACCTGCCGGTAGTGGAAATATTCGCCTTCCCAGTTGAAGGTCGCGTCATGCGTCGTCATCGCCTTGATGATGAAATCGTGCGCTTCCCAAAATCGCTCCATCAGCTCGACCGGGTTGCGATTGGAGGCGGCGATCTCATAGGGGATGCCTTTGATGAAACCCATGTCGAGCCGGCCACGGGAGATGACATCGATGGTTGCCAACTCCTCGGCGACGCGCAGCGGATCGGGCCGGTGACCGATCGGATAACCGAGCACCAGAAGCCGCGCCTTTTTGGTGGCGCGCGCCAGCACCGCCAAGCCAATCACCACCGCCGACGACATGCAGGTGGCGCTCTGATGATGCTCGTTGAGCATGATGTCGAGGCCGATGTCGTCGCAGGCCTGGTATTCGTCGTAGTAACGATGAAACAGATCGGCGGCGACGCGCGGATCGCATTTGCTATTCGGAAGAATGACGCGCAGCGATCCGGAATGGTCGTTCCAGGTCGGGTAATAGGGCTGTTCGCTGAACTGGTAGACTCTCATGATGCGTTTCCCCGGCAATCAGAATAGTTTCATTGTCCATCCATGAAAGCTAGGACGCGCTTAGCGAAAGCTTGCGGCTGCTCCTGATGCGGAAAATGCCCGGCGCCTTCGATGGTTTCGAAGCGGCCGCCCGGGATCATCGCGCAATAAGCGCGGCCATAAGCTTCGCCGACCATGCGATCGTGCGCACCCCATAAGAACAGCGTCGGAATGCGAATGCGATGCAGCCGGCTTTTCAGGCGCGGATTGTGGAAGTAGGGACTCCAAGCAAACCGCGCGGTGGCTTCGCGGGCGCGCGCGGCGGCAAGCACCTCGGCAGGCGGCAAAGATTTGTAGTCGCGCCGGCCGGCATTCGGATCGCAATAGGTGAGCTCCAGATATTCCGGCTCGGTCAGGGCAAAGATGTCGGCGATATCGCGGGTCTCGCGATCGCCGACCTTGATGCCGACCGCATTCGCCAAAACCAGGCGCGTCAGCCGCGCCATCGATTTGACCGCAATCTCGGCGGCAATCCAGGCACCGAACGCTACGCCGACCAATGTAACGTCGCGAAGCTCGCGCTGATCGAGGAGATCGAGATAAAAGTACGATAGATCGTCGACCGTGCGCATGCCATTGGGCAGTTCCGAGCGGCCGAAGCCTGGATGCGTCGGCGCAATGACGTGCGTCGTCTTGGCCAGCGCGTCGATCGCCGCAACGGCCGGCTCGATGCCGTTTTCGGCGTGCAGAAAAAGCACCGGCCGGCCCGCGCCGCGTTCGATCACATCGATGCGCGTTCCTTCGACGACGAGCGAATCGGACGCACTGTCGGCCCTCTGCAGCATTTCCTCTTTCCGATACTTTTCAATTTCGGTCCGGTGTTCTACCACGGCGATCAAGTTTTGCCATTGCATGCGGCTCAAGGCAGGAGGCGAAGAAATGACGGACGGCGGTACAGTCGAAAATGGCGTCGCCTATGCCAAACATGACGGCGTCGAGCTGCTCGGCGACCTTTATCTGCCGCAAGCCGCCAAATATCTGCCGAAACCTGCCAAAGGATCGCCGGCTTTGGTCGCCGTGCATGGCGGCGGCTGGGTCGCCGGCGCGCGCAGCGCCTTTCAATATTGGGGTCCGCACCTCGCCGCGCGCGGCATCGCGGTATTTGCCATTTCCTATCGGCTCACGACCAAATCCAAAACGTTTCCCGAAGCGGTGCAGGACGTGCTCGCCGGCGTGCAATTCCTCCGCGGCAAGGCGCACGCCTTCGGCATCGACCCGGCGCGGATCGGATTGCTCGGTGCTTCGGCCGGCGCACATCTTGCCGCGCTTGCCGCGCTCAGCGGCAAGAAATTCGCCGGCGGCTATTCGCAGGACCCGTTCGCCGCGGCCGACACCAGCGTCAAAGCCTTAATTGGCGTCTACGGCGTCTACGATCTCTACACGATGTGGTGCTCGCTTCAGGTGCAAGATGGCCGCAACAGCGACAACAAGGTCGAGAAATTCATCGGTGCGCCGCCAATGGCGAACCGGCAGCTTTATTTCGATGCCTCGCCGATCAGCTACGCGACCTACGCGAACAACGCCATCGGCGTGCTGCTCGCCACCGGCACCGAGGACGATCTCGTTGACCGCAAGACCCAGACGGAGCCGTTTCAACTTGCGCTCAAGCAGGCCGGCTTTTTCGTGCGGCCCTGCATTGTGCCCGGCGCGCCGCATTACTGGATGAACGATCCGATCGAGGAGCGCGTCAGCTTTTCCGGGTTTTTGGCGCCGCGGCTCATGCGCTTTCTCGCCGAGCGATTGTGAACGGCGCGCCTCGCCCACGGCCGCTTACTTCTTCTCCAACAACAGCGTGCCTTCCTTGCGTACCAGCGGCTGGATTGCGGCGGCGAGCTTTGCCAGGAGCCAAGGCAGGAACACTTGCAGATCGACACGATCGTCCGTGACGTCGATCGTGCCGCTTGCAACCTGCCCGAGCGCGCGGACGCGGAACTGCAAGCGGTCGCCGGCCCAAATCTCCTCGTCGACGGCAAAGATATGCCCATAGTTGCTCCGCACGCTGCCGAGTCCGGATTTAAGGCGGCGCACTGCTTCGTCTTTGCCGAGCCGGTGCGGAATCGAAACCAATAATGGCGCCGACATGACTTCTCCAATGGCGCCCCTCTGGCCCTATATGGGCGGCGCTGCGCGCCACGCAAAGCACGGCACCGCAACTTTCACGCGCCTTCCATCACCGGCAAAGTGAGTGCCGAAGGATGCTCCGCCGAGTGATAGATGGTGTCGCTGCCGATCTTGTTCGGCAGGTAATAATGGGTCCACAGCACGTCGGTGACGACCGAGTCGCCATTGACGATTTCCAGCCGCACGCGATTGCCTTTTTTGAAGCGATGCGCCATCGGCTCGATGCCGATGTCGAAGCGGTAGATCTTTCCCGGCTCGATCGGCTGCGGATCGGAGTGCGTATGATAGGGCTCCATCTCGGTCGATTTGCTTGCATCGAGCGCGCGATGCGACGCGCGCAGCCAGCCTTTGGTGATCCAATACGAGGCCGGATTGAGGTCCTTGCCGCGATCATCCGGCGATTGCGGCATTTGCTCCGACAGCTTGACGAAAAAATCCATGTCGTCGCGCGTTGATGAGGCGTAGAGCGTAAGCTTGATCGGGCCGGCGATTTCGAGATCCGCCTGCAGCGGCGCCGTGGTGAAGGTGAGCACGCGGCGCGCCGGATCGGGCTGATTGTTCGGCCCGAAGCCGACCACGCCGATCATCCAGCCCGGATTCGGATAGCTGTATGAGGTCTGCGCTTCGCCCGACACGCGCTCGCGCGTCAGCGCGCCGTCATTGAGCGAGGTCACGCTGCCGGATTTGGCGGCGCCCAGATGCCAGGTGAGGTAGCGCACGCCCTCGGGCGGCCAGGCTTTCGCGTTGCGCACCGCGTCCGCGCCGCGCACGAAATATTCGACCGCCGGGCGCTTCGCATAATCGGTCTGCAGCCCTTTCAGGTAATGGTCATAGAACGGCAGCAGCAGCTGTTCGTGCAATTCGCGGCTGTTGAACTCGCGATTGGCGACGAAGGCATTCACCGGCCCGATCATCTTGAGCTTCTTCGGTCCAGTGGCGCGGCGAAAGCCGTCAATGTTGCCGCGCGTGTGCAGATCGACCTTGCCCCACACCCCGATCGAATAGAGCGGCACCTCGATCCGGTGCAGATGCTCGGCGGCGCAGCGCTCGCGCCAAAACTCATCGTAGGTCGGGTGCTGTTGCAGCAGCAAATTCAAATCGCACGCCTGCTCGCGCGGATATTCGCCATTGGCCGGATGACGATTGATGATGCGGTTCTGATTCCACCAATAGCTACCGAAGAAATCGCCGAGAATGCCGCCCTGATAGACCGACGCCCGATAGGGATCGTTCAAGCCGTCGAAGGCGGCAATGCAGGCAAGCGCCGGTGGTTTTTGAATCGCCATCCACCATTGCAGCATGCAGAAATAGGACTGCCCGATGCCGCCGACTTTACCGTTCGACCAGGATTGGCGGCCGAGCCATTCGATGACGTCGTAGAGGTCTCGCTGTTCGTTGCGGTCGAGGAAGCGGAATTCGCCGTCCGACTTGCCGCAGCCGCGCACGTCCATCTGCGCATAAACATAGCCGCGCTCGACATAGAGTCCGATCGGGCCGGTCTCGCGCCAGAGAAATTGCGGGGTCGCGGGCAGCGTATTGTTGTCGTAGCGGTACGGCGAGGCGCCGAGCACGGTCGGAAACGGCCCGTCGCCGTCCGGCGTATAAAGCGCGACTGCGATCTCGACGCCGTCATGGACGCGGATTTTCACCTCGCGCGGTTTGAGTTCCGGCTCCGGCATTCGTTCCCTCCCGATGCGCGGATAAGCATAGGCGGCAGCACCGGTCATTGCGAGAAGCGGAAGCGACGAAGCAATCCAGTCGTTATGTACGCGCAGCTCTGGATTGCTTCGCTGCCGCTCGCAATGACGTGAGCGATTCCGTTCTCGCGGCGCCTTCACTTTCACCTCCCCCTGGAGGGGGGAGGTCGCGAGCGCAAGCGAGCGGGAGGGGGGGTGAAGGCAACCGCGCCGCTGTGACTCACCTAACCGCCGCTCACCCCACCCCGCGCACCATCGGTGCGCGACCCTCCCCCTCCAGGGGAAGGTGAGCATCATCGTTCTCGCGATGCGCCTGAGCGTCCGAGGTATGCCAAGCCACTGTCGCTTACTCGTCACCACCGGACTTGATCCGGTGGTCCATGCTGAAGACCAGCAGGCGAGCGCCGGTGGATAGCGCGGTGCGAGCTTCGCTTCGGCATGGATGACGAACGGAACGGGAAGAACGAAAAATTCGGAGGCGAAACGCCGACAGACGCAATGGGGATTATGCCGTGCCGACGGGCACGGCCGCGCCCCTTACGAGGGGCGCACGACTGTCGGCGTTCCACCGCGGCTCTCGCCAAAGGGACTTTCGTCGTCTTCGGCGCAACTTCAGGCCAGGCTTCCTGGGACGTGGCCGCCTTTGCTAGGCGGGTGTTACCCGCCCCTGCCGATCCCAGTCCAGCGATAGCACCTCGCGCCCCGGTCATAGTGCCGGGAGGATGATGCCCAAAGCCGCCCGGGAGCGGGTTGCAAGTCCGCCCGCGGGCACCGCACTCGCCCCGCAGCCCGGCATGCCTGCCGGACCACGTCCGATTGATGGGCGAGGTACGGCCCCTATGTATCCGAAACGGGGACCATTATCAATAGATCGGCGACGGGTATTTTGACTGCATTTCCCGGGCGCTGCGCCCGGGAGACGTTCAATTTGCTAGTGGAAGCGCTGCCGCGATTGGCCTTATAGGAATGCGCCCAAACAGGCGAAATACCGGGGAGGACTTCAAACGTGGCCCAAGGCGCCGCCGTCCTCGACCGCGGTGCAGATCTCAAAGCTCGCGCGCGACGCCGCCGAGTTCGAGGTCGAAGCGATCGCCGTGGTGCCGGAGGGCTAAAAGGATTCCCCACCGATAAAGCAAATACTATTCGACCTGAATGCCGGCACGCTTGATAACGTCGGCCCACTTCGCGATCTCGGATTTGACGAACGGTTCTATATCAGCGAGCGGCATGCTTAGCGGGACGCCTCCGTCGGCAGTAATGCGTTTTTTCACGTCGGGATCGGCGAGCGCTTTTTGCACCGCCGCGTAAAGCTTTTCGATGATTGGTTTCGGCGTTTGCTTCGGCGCCCACAATCCAAACCAGACGTAATAAACATAATTCGGAACGCCGGCCTCGGCGACTGTGGGCACCTCGGGCACCAAGGGCGACCGCTCCTTACCAGTAATCGCCAGCGCGCGAACGCTGTTACCCTTAATCTGTCCCAATGCGCTTGCCAGATTGTCAAAGAACACTGGCGTCTGGCCCGACATTACGTCGGTGTAGGCCGGCGCGGCGCCCCGATACGGAACGTGCGTCATCTTGATGCCGGCCTCGAGTTCAAACAACTCAGTCGAGAGGTGCTGCCCGGTGCCGTTGCCAGCCGAGGCGAAGTTGATAGCGCCCGGTTTGGCTTTGGCCATGGCGATCAAATCGCTGATCGAATGCGCCGGGAAATTGTTGCTCACAACAATGGCGAACGGGAATTCCGCAAGCATGCTGACGGGAGTGAAATCGCGGATAGGATCGTAGGCGATATGGGCGAAGAGGCTTGGGTTAACCGCCATATTGGCATTTAGCCCGGTTATAAGGGTGTAACCGTCGGGCGTGGCATTGGCAGCGGTTGCAGTGCCGACAACGGTGCCAGCCCCGGGCCGGTTTTCGACGACGAACGGTTGTGAAAGCTGTTGGCTGAGCTGATTGGCAATGATCCGCGCGATGATGTCGGTGCCACCGCCGGGTGGCTGCGCCACTATTATGGTCACCGGCCGACTTGGATAGGCTTGCGCGCGCGCCGGCTGCGGCAAAACAAGAAAACAGAAAAGCGCAAATGCGATGAAACATCGCACCACAAATCCATTAAACATTTCTACGGCCCCTCTGATATTTTTTCTGCATTATCATCGTCGTCACTTGACGGCAATGCTCAGCAGAGCCGGGTTTACCGACGGCCGCAACATCGCGATCGAATTTGATAGCGAGGCAAGAAATTATCCGTGGTTTTGGAATGTCCGCTTAGAAGGCACAGCGGACGTGTGGGCATATGTAGCTAATGACCCTGAACCGACTTACCGCGACGTCCGACATGAATCCGTTATTGGGCGCTGAACGGACGTGACGCAGACATCTGATTTCGGCGGATATTGACCCTCAACCGACGTGAGCGACGGCATTTTGCTGCCCCGCACAACGCCGCTCTTATAGATGACGTTGGTGAGCCGGCGTTAGTTCACGAAGTTCATTTTGGTCCAAGGCGGCGGGTGCAAATGTGCGCCGCTTCTGACGGGAGCTATCCTTCGTGGCGAAATCGGTTGGCGAGATGCCGTTACGGCCAAATCTTTTGCGGTAGGTCCCCGGCGCCGACCCTACTGCCTTGCGAAAAACGCGCGCAAATGAGGTCACGTCCTTGTAGCCGAGGGATTGGGCAATCTGCTTCTGCGAGGTGTCCCCGCCCTCCAGGAGTTCGCGCGCACGGGCAATGCGAACAGCCCGACAATACTCGATCGGGGTCATGCCTGTTGCTGTCGCGAACCGCCGCAGCAGCGTGCGTCGTTCCAGTCCCGCAGCCGTTGCCATGGCGGCAAGAGAAACGCCTCGTCCGTCCCGCATGTGCACCCACTCCTGGGCCTTCAACACGGCTCTATCTCGGTGCGTCTGCGGAGGCGCAAAGCCTGTAAAATAGCGCGCCTCACCCGCGGCTGGATCGGAAAGAACAAACCGCGCCGTCTCGGCCCTCATGGCCGGACCAAGAATCCTGTCAACCAGAAACAGGCCAACGTCGACCCATGCCAGGAATCCGCCCGCTGTGATGATGTTGCCATGATCAATGATGCGCCGATTCGTATCGACGACAATTTGCGGAAACCGCTTCGCTAGCGCCCCTGCGCAAATCTGATGTGTGGCAACCGACTGCCCGTCGACGAGACCCGTTTCGGCAAGGATAAACGCGCCCGAGCACAGGGAAACCAACGTGGCACCGGCGGCATGGCGATTACGGACCCACGACACCACGCCGGCCGGGACGTCAGGATCCGGAAGATTCACCATGGTCGGCGGGATGATTAGGGTCCGCGGCTGTGGCCTGCCGTGCGGCGCGCTGTCATAGACGCATGAAAGATTAGCATCGCGGCCATGGATCGGTTGCCAGTGCGTAACGCGAAGCGGGTGACCAGATCGCCGTTGATCGAGCGCAGTCCTGGAAGCGACGCCGAACAAATCGGTGAGGCCCAGGATACATGCCACCTGCGCGCCAGGGTAATGTACGATGCCAATTTCGTGTGCGGTGTTTCTGGACATCGCATTGTCCCTCCCGGTCAAAACTTTGACCCTTTCGGCAATTGAAGCTGCCAAGGGAGTGGGCAGAGATTAGCAAAATCAGGGAATACCGTCACCGGGCTCGATTGGAGCCTGATTGCTGCCTCGTGGACGGTTGGGCGGTGTGCCTGCGCCGCCGTCGCCTCGCCTCAACTGGTCAAGGCAGGAATGGGAGAAATAGAATGACCAAGGCTTCGAACGTAATCCTCGTACACGGAGCATGGGCAGACGGCTCGTCGTGGTCGAAAGTGATACCGCTCCTGCTCGCCCGCGGCTTGCGCGTAACCGCCGTGCAGCTGCCGCTTACGTCGCTGAAGGACGACGTAGCAATTGTAAAGCGGGCACTGGCCCTGGAAGATGGGCCGACCGTTCTTGTCGGTCACTCATACGGCGGTGTCGTCATCACCGAGGCCGGTAATGATCCTAAAGTGTCTGCACTCGTATACATCGCAGCTTTTGCACCCGACGCTGGCCAGTCCGTGGGCTCGCTCGGTGCGAGCGCCGAGCCGGCGCCGATGGGGGCTGAGGTCCGGCCTGACGCACAAGGATTCCTCAAGCTCACCGAAGGCGGAGTGAAGAACGACTTCGCTCAAGACCTCAGCCCGACTGAAAAGGACGTCCTGTTCGCCGCGCAGGCACCGACGGCGGCAGGCGCTTTCGGGGAAAACGTGTCGGCCGCGGCTTGGAAGACGAAACCGAGCTGGTACCTGGTCGCGAATAAGGACCGCGCCATTCAGCCGAGCCTCGAACGAGCGATGGCGAAGACTATCAAGGCCAAGACCATTGAAGTGGCCGCCAGCCACGTCGCTATGCTGGCGCGGCCGCAGGAGACTGCGAATCTGATTCTGGAGGCAACCGCTAAAGCTTGCGACCGTTCGGCTACAAGGAGTGAAAGTCGTGGCTGAGTCAGCTGCGCCCTTGCGGGTCATTGAGGAAACGCCTGCATACTGGCGGGTTGTGTTCGACTATCCGCCTTTCAACATCCTCGACGCCATATTATTCCAAGGCCTCCAGGATTTGCTTGCGCGCATGGACGCCAGCCCGAGCCTGCGTGTCGTAGTGTTCGAGAGCGCGAATCCTGAGTTCTACCTCGCCCACTTCGATTTGACCGGAAAGACCGGTAACATCACCACCGCAGTTGGGCCTTCAGGCCTCCCGATCCTAACGGATACGTTCGTCCGTATCACCAGATCTCCAGTGGCCAGCATCGCGAAGATCCGAGGCTGCGTCCGAGGCGCGAGCAGCGAGTTCGTGCTCGCTTGCGACATGCGCTTTGCGTCGCGCGAAAACACGCTGCTGGGTCAACCCGAAGTGGGGGTCGGAGTACATCCCGGCGGCGGCGGCACGGAACGTCTCCCACATCTAGTCGGCCGAGGCCGCGCGCTCGAAATCGTTCTCGGGGCGAACGACTTCGACGGCGATACCGCGGAGCGATACGGATACGTCAACCGTGCACTTCCAGACGCGGAACTGGACGGCTTCGTCGACACGCTCGCGCGACGGATCGCGTCCTTCGACCGACGTGCCGTCGCGGCAGCAAAGAGTCTCGTCAACCAGGTCTCGTTGCCATCCGCCGACCAGCTCCTCGACGCTCTCAACTCCTTCCAAACCGCGCTGACGTGGACGGAAACGCAGCAGCGAATCGAAGCTCTGCTAAAGCGCGGTCTCCAACAGGACAGCAGCTTCGAGCGTCGATGGCCCGCAGTGCTCGGCACGCTCCTCGAGACGTAGTCTCCGTGTGCCGATGCGCGCGATCGTGAGCTCTGAGGTCGATTTGCGTTCAATCTGAGCGTTGCCGGTGGTCGCACCTGTCCATGTCTGCTCCTGGCTCATCACGCCATTAGCAAAATGCCCGTTATTGGGAAGAATCTGATTCAAAGCTTTTAATGCGCGGCGTCCCAATTGTCGGCGGCGTGCGCCTCGACATGCAGCGGCACTGTGAGCGACACCGCCGGCAGCGGCGCGTCGATCATCACTTTGATAACCACCGGCAGGGTCTTTGCGACTTCCTGCTCAGGCACTTCGAAGACAAGCTCGTCGTGCACCTGTAACAGCATCTGCGCCGCGAGCTTTTGTTCCGCCAGCGCATCGTCCATGCGGATCATGGCGCGGCGGATGATGTCGGCGGCGCTGCCTTGCAGCGTTGCATTGACCGCGGCGCGTTCATTGAACGCGCGGATCGACGGATTGGACGCGCCGATCTCCGGATAGTGGCATTTGCGGCCGAACAGCGTGAGCACATAGCCGTGCTTTTTGGCAAAGGACTTGGTCTCTTCCATGTAATCGCGGATGCCGGGAAAACGCTCGAAATATTTTCTGATGTAGGTACCGGCCTCCTCGCGGCCGATGCCGAGCTGGTTGGCGAGCCCGAACGCCGAGATGCCGTAGATGATGCCGAAATTGATCGCCTTGGCGCGGCGGCGCACCTCGCCGGGCATGTTTTTGATCGGCACGCCGAACATCTCCGATGCGGTCATGGCGTGGATGTCGAGTCCTTCGCGGAAGGCCTTGCGCAACTGCTCGATGCCGGCGATCTCGGCAAGCAGCCGCAACTCGATCTGCGAGTAATCCGCCGAGACGAGCTTCATCCCCGGCGTCGCGATAAAGGCGCGGCGGATCTTGCGGCCGTCCTCGGTGCGAACCGGAATATTCTGCAGGTTCGGCTCCGACGACGACAGCCGTCCAGTCGTCGTCGAGGCAAGCGCGTAGCTCGTATGCACGCGATGTGTGGTCGGATTGATGAAGCCCGGCAGGGCGTCGGTATAGGTCGATTTGAGTTTTGAGACTTGCCGCCAGTCGAGAATCTTTTGCGGCAATTCGTGACCCATTTCGGCAAGCTCTTCGAGCTGTCGCGCGCCGGTCGCCCATTGGCCGGTCTTGGTCTTGGTGCCGCCTGGTAATTGCATCTTGCCGAACAGAATATCGCCGAGTTGTTTCGGTGAGCCGGGATTCATCGGGGCGCTGGCGAGCCTGTTGATCTCGGCCTCGAGGCCGGCAGCTTCCTGCGCGAATTCGCCCGACAAACGCGAGAGCACCTGCCGATCGATCGAAATGCCGCGCCGCTCCATCCGCGCCAGCACCCGCAAGAGCGGCCGCTCCAAGGTCTCGTAGACATTAAGCACGCGCTCGGCGGGAAGCCGCGCTTTAAGCACCTGCCATAGCCGCAGCGTCACGTCGGCGTCCTCGGCGGCATATTCGGTGGCTTTTGCGATGTCGACGTTATCGAAGGTGATCTTCGACCTGCCAGCCTTGGTGACTTCGTTGAAGTCGATGGTCTGGTGATCGAAATAGCGGCGCGCCAGCGGATCGAGACCATGATCGGAGCGTCCGGCATCGGCCACGTAGGACATCAGCATGGTGTCGTCGTAAGGCGCGATCTCGATGCCGCGCAGCGCGAAGATCTGCCAATCGAACTTGAAGTTCTGGCCGATCTTGAGCACGCCGAGATCTTCAAGCAGCGGCTTCATTGCCTCGAGCGCGCCGGCTTCGGCGATCTGATCGGCGGCGATCTCACCCTGGAACAGGCCACCGCGTCCGCCGTCGCCGCCTTGACGATGCGCCAGCGGCACGTAGCAGGCCTCGTTCGGCGCGACTGCGAGCGAAAAGCCGCAAAGCTGCGCCTGCATCGGATCGAGGCTGTCGGTCTCGACATCGAGCGCGAGAAGACCGAGGTCGCGGGCTCGTTCGATCCACGCCCGCAGCCGTTGCAGGCTGCGCACGGTTTCATATTTCGAGCGGTCGAATTTCTGCCGGTGCGCGGCGTCGAGCCGCGCCGCGGCGAGCGTCTGCGGGGTGAGCGCGCCGTTTGTTTTGCTCTGCGCTTCCCCTCCGCCCTTGAGGGGAAGGGTCAGGGAGGAGGGTGCTTTCTCGGCGCTCGCTGTTGGATCACCCCCCTCCCGCCCGGCTTCGCCGGTCGGCCTCCCCCTCAAGGGGGGAGGCGAAGATTCATCTGCGGGGGAGGGAGCAGTTTGCGCACCCTTCCCTATCAGCCTCGCATCGGCCGCGATCGCGCCGGCATCGATGGCAGCGAATTCCGCCACGCGCCGCGTCAAGGAGTTGAATTCCATCGCCTTGAGGAAAGCGATCAGCAGCTTGTGGTCGGGCTCGTGCACGGCAAGGTCACCGATCGGCACGTCGAGCTTGACGCGATCGTCCAGCGTGACGAGCTTCTTCGACAGCCGCGCCTTCTCGGCATTGTCGATCAAGGCCTGGCGGCGCTTGTCCTGCTTGATCTCGGATGCGCGCTTAAGCAGCGTTTCCAGATCGCCGTATTCGCCAATGAGCTGCGCCGCGGTTTTCACGCCGATGCCGGGAACGCCGGGCACATTGTCGGTCGAATCCCCGATCAGCGCCTGCACCTCGACGACCTTCTCCGGCGGCACGCCGAATTTCTCCACGACTTCGGCGCGGCCGATTTTGCGGTCCTTCATCGTGTCGAACATGATCACGCCGTCGCTGACAAGCTGCATTAGATCCTTGTCCGATGACACGATGGTGGCGGTGGCGCCGGCTTCGCAGGCTTCGCGCACATAGGTCGCGATCAGATCGTCGGCCTCAAAGCCCCGCTGTTCCAGGCACGGCAGATCGAACGCCTGCACCGCTTCGCGAATGAGCGGGAATTGCGGGCGCAGATCGTCCGGCGGATCCGGCCGGTGCGCCTTGTAATCGGGATACATTTCGGTGCGGAAGGTGCGCTCGGAGAGGTCGAACACCACCGCGAGATGGGTCGGCTTGTCCTCCGGCTTCATGTCGCGCATGAGCTTCCACAGCATGTTGCAGAAACCGAACACGGCATTGAGCTGCAGGCCGTCCGACTTGCGGTTGATCGGCGGCAGTGCGTGGTAAGCGCGGAAAATGTACGACGAACCGTCGACCAGGAAGAGGTGATCGCCCTTCTTCAACGGCTTGGCTTGGTTCGGCGATTTAATCGGTTTGTCCGCTTTTGGCGGCGTTTTTTGTGCGGCGGGCATGGTGGTGAGTAATATAAGGTTTTGACGTCATTCCGGAAGCCGTGAAACGGCTGTCCGGAATCCATACTCACAGCTTGTGCGCGTTGGCACTGAGCACGAGCTTCAGATGGTAGTGACTATGGATTCCGGGCTCGCTGACTTGCGTCCGCGCCCCGGAATGACGGAGACAACACTGTGGATTCCTCACCTCTTCCCATAGACGCCGCGCTGCCGGAACTCACCGCGGCATTGCGCGCCAATAATGCGGCCGTTCTGGTCGCGCCGCCCGGTGCCGGCAAAACGACGCGGGTGCCGCTCGTTCTGGCGGCGGAACAATGGGCGCAACCGGCGGACAGGCCGGGCCGCATCCTGGTGCTCGAACCGCGGCGGCTGGCCGCGCGCGCCGCCGCCGAGCGCATGGCGCATAATCTCGGCGAACGGGTCGGCGAAACCGTCGGCTTGCGGGTGCGCTTCGGCTCGAAGATCTCGCGCCAGACCCGGATCGAAATCGTCACCGAAGGGATTTTCACCCGGCGCATTGTCGACGATCCCATGCTCGACGGAGTCGCTGCCGTGCTGTTCGACGAATTTCACGAGCGTTCGCTCGATGCCGATCTTGGACTGGCTTTGGCGTGCGACGTCCAGCAAGGCCTGCGCGAAGATCTCAAACTCCTCATCATGTCCGCGACGATCGATGGCGCGCGCGTGGCTGCGCTGCTTGGCAACGCGCGTGGCAGCGTATCAGTGATCGAAAGCCAGGGCCGGCTCTTTCCGGTCGAGACACGCTATGTCGGGCGCGATGCGCGGCCGATCGAGCCGCAGGTCGCCGATGTTATCGTACGGGCGATGCGCGCCGAGCGCGGCTCGCTATTGGCATTTTTGCCAGGCGCTGCCGAAATCCGCCGCAGCCGAGCGTTGCTGCAACAAGCGCTGCAGGAAAACCGCATCGATCCCACGACCGATGTGGTCGCCCTTTATGGCGCGCTCGGGAGCGACGAACAGGCGCGCGCCATCGAACCCGCCCCGCCCGGCCGCCGCAAAATCGTGCTGGCGACCTCGATCGCCGAAACCTCGATCACCATCGAGGGCGTGCGCATCGTTGTCGACAGCGGGCTTTCGCGCGTGCCGCGCTATGAGCCGGACGTCGGCGTGACGCGGCTCGACACGGTGCGGGTGTCGCGCGCGGCGGCGGATCAGCGCCGCGGCCGCGCCGGACGGACCGAGCCCGGCCTGTGCTACCGGTTGTGGGATGAGCCGCAGACCGCGGCGCTCGAACCGTTCGCCCGGCCGGAAATCCTCGCCGCCGATCTTTCCTCGTTCGTACTCGATCTTGCCGCCTGGGGCGCGCCAGCCGACAAGCTCGCCTTTCTCGATCCGCCGCCGCGCGCCGCACTCGCCGAAGCGAACGCGCTCCTTATTACGCTCGGTGCCATCGACGATGCCGGCCGCCTCACCGAAGAGGGCCAGCAATTGCGGCGGCTGCCGCTGCCGCCGCGGCTCTCCCGCATGGTGGTCGATGCGGCGCGTTTGGGTCAGGGCGCGCTCGCCGCCGAGATCGCGACATTGATCGGCGAGCGCGGCCTCGGCGGTGACGATGTCGACATGCGCGAACGGCTTGCCGCGCTCCGGCGCGACCGCTCGCCGCGCGCGCGCGATGCGCGCCACATGGCCGAGCGCTGGGCAGAAATTGCCACTCCGGACTCTAGCCCTTCCCCACAAAGCTTGCACTCGGGCGCGCACGAGCGCGGCCCGGGTGGGGGAGAGGAACTGGATGTGGGCGCGCTCATCGCCCTCGCCTTTCCCGAACGTATTGGCAAAAATCGCGGCGGCAGCGCGGGCGCATTCACTGGCACGTTTCTGTTGGCGAACGGCCGCGGGGCTACTCTCGATCCGGCCTCGCCGCTCGCCCGCGCGCCGTTCTTGGCGGTGGCCGAACTCGCCGGCAGCGCTGCGCAGGGCCGCATCCTCTCCGCCGCGCCGATCACGCTCGCCGAGATTGAAGCACACTTTGCCGATCGCATCGCCTCGCGCGACGAAGTTGTTTTCGATCCGGCTAGCCTTGCGCTGCGTGGCCGCAGAAGCCGACGGCTTGGCGCCATCGTGCTTGTCGAGCAGCCGGTGCCCGTCACGCCCAGCGAGCAATCCGTGCGGCTTCTTGCCGAAAGCATTGCCAAGCTCGGCATCGACCGCCTGCCCTGGACCAAACCGCTCAAGCAATGGCGCGACCGCGTGATGTTTCTGCGCCAAAGCGAAGGCGCAGCCTCTGCCGAACAAACTTGCGAACAAACTTGGCCCGACCTCGCCGACACAGCGCTTGCGGCGCGGGCCGGCGAGTGGCTGGCCCCCGCGCTCGCCGGCAAGACGGCACTTAGCGAATTCAGCGCAGATGAATTCGCCGCGGCGCTCGCCGCGCTCCTGCCGTGGCCACTGCGCCGGCGGCTCGATGCCGAGGCGCCGATAGCTTTCGAAGCGCCGACCGGCTCGCGCGTGCCGGTCGACTATGACAGCGAAGGCGGTCCGAAGATCGCGATCCGGGTGCAGGAATTGTTCGGGCTCGACCGTCACCCGGCAATTGCCGGCGGCAAGGTCCCGCTCGCCATCGAACTGTTATCGCCGGCGCAGCGGCCGGTGCAGACTACGCGCGACCTGCCGGGATTTTGGCGCGGCAGTTATGCCGCAGTGCGCGCCGAAATGCGCGGCCGCTATCCCAAACATCCGTGGCCGGAGGATCCACTCGCGGCCGCTCCGACGCGCCGGGCAAAGCCGAGGAAAGAGTAAAATTCGAGACTACCCGATCCATTTTTATCGATTGTCTCAGTGGTTCGCTTACCGTTCGCCGCCAAAACGGGTGACGTTCTCCACTCCATTAGCGCCGCGTTCGCTCGCGGCGTGCTCAAATGAGATAAACAAAGGCGAACCAGCCCGAACCCCGCCATGCGTGCAGTTCTCAGTGTCGCTGTTGCCGCGCTCGCCGCCAGCGCGATCGTGCCGTACTACGCCAATCAATTTTTGACGTCCGAAGCTTCCACCGCTGTTGTGGCGGCGCATCCGGCAAGCCTAGGAAAACCCCAGGCAAGGCCCGACGTCTCATCTTCCCGCTCGGTTGTCATCGCGCCCGGAAGTGGCGGACATTTCCGCGTAGCCGGCCGCATCGATGGACGCCGGGTGAATTTCATGGTCGACACCGGCGCCTCGGTGATCGCGCTCACCCAGCGTGACGCGGCCTCGCTTGGCATCCATCCGGCCGAGCGCGACTACGTCGCGATGGTCAAAACCGCGAATGGCGCGATGCGGGTCGCCCCGGTCGAACTCGGCATGGTCGAGATCGACGAGCTCGAGGTGCACAACGTCGCCGCCGTGGTGCTGCCGCCGGGTGTGCTGAACGAAAACCTGCTTGGCTTGTCGTTCTTGTCGCGGCTGCGGCGCTTCGAATATACCGACGGCAAACTCGTTTTGGAGCAATAGCGAACTCGCTATTTCCCCTCGCGCAACTATTCCCACGCCCAATTGTTTAGGCTAGTGACTATCCAGCCTCGCAGCGCAGCGCGCCAATGTTCCCCAAGCCGAAGCCGTCGCTCAAGCCAAACACTTACGCCTATGAATCCGAACCGATGGTGAAGGCCACCGGCTTTCGCGAATATGACGCGCGCTGGCTGTACGGCAGCGAGATCAATCTGATGGGCGTCGAAGCGCTGGGGCTCGGGCTGGGCACGCTGATCCACGAGCTCGGCGTTGAGCCGCGGATTGTCACCGGCCACGATTTCCGCTCCTACTCCGCTTCGATCAAGTTGGCGCTGACGAACGGCCTCGTCGCCGCCGGCTGCAAGATCTACGACATCGGCCTCGCGGTAACGCCGATGGCCTATTTCGCGCAGTTCGATCTCGACGTGCCGTGCGTCGCCATGGTCACCGCCTCGCACAACGACAACGGCTGGACCGGCGTGAAGATGGGCGCCAATCGTCCGCTCACTTTCGGCCCCGACGAGATAACGCGGCTCAAGGCCATCGTGCTCGACGGCAAGTTCAAATTCAAATCCGGCGGCGCCTATGAATTTGTCGAGAACTTTCCGGCGCGCTATCTCGCCGATCTCACCGACCGGCCCAAGCTCAAGCGTCGGCTGAAAGTCGTGTGCGCCTGCGGCAACGGCACCGCCGGCGCATTCGCGCCGCAAGCCTTGGAGAAAATCGGCTGCGAGGTGGTGCCGCTCGACTGCGACCTCGACTACACCTTTCCGAAATACAATCCCAATACCGAAGACCTGAAAATGCTGCACGCGATGCGCGACGCTGTGCTGGCGAGCAAGGCCGACGTCGCGCTCGGCTTCGACGGCGACGGCGATCGCTGCGGCGTGGTGGATAATGAGGGCGAGGAGATCTTCGCCGACAAAGTCGGTGTCATGCTGGCGCGCGATATCTCGGCGCAACACAAAGGCGCTGTGTTCGTCGCCGACGTGAAGTCGACCGGGCTGTTTGCGACCGACCCGGTGCTGATCAAGAACGGCGCGCGCACCGATTACTGGAAGACCGGGCATTCCTACATGAAACGCCGAGTTAACGAGATCGGCGCGGTCGCCGGCTTTGAAAAGTCCGGCCATTTCTTTTTCAACAAGCCGCTCGGGCGCGGCTATGACGACGGCCTGATCTTCGCCTTTGCGGTCTGCGACATGCTCGATCGAAGTCCGACCAAGAGCATGGCCGATCTCAAAAACGCGCTGCCCAAGACCTGGTCATCGCCGACCATGTCGCCGCATTGTCCCGACGAAATCAAATACGCAATCGTCGATGAAGTCGTGAAAGAGTTCGAGCGCGAGGCCAAGAACGGCGGCAAGGTCGCCGGCCAGCCGATCCGCGACCTGGTCACCGTCAACGGCGTGCGCGTGACCGTCCAAGACGGCACCTGGGGGCTGGTGCGCGCCTCCTCAAACAAGCCGGAGCTTGTGGTCGTGGTCGAAAGTCCGGTTTCCGAAGCGCGCATGCGCGACATGTTCAAGGCGATCGACGCGGTGCTGCGCCAGCACAAGGAAGTCGGGGAATATAATCAGACGATCTGATAGATCGCGGATGTCGGGTGATGGATGTCATCCGCCCTCCGACGTCCGTCCCGCCATCGCCGCAAACGCTTGCGCCAGCTCCACCGGGAACGGAAACACGATCAGCGATGAACTTTCGCTGGCGATATCGAACAGCGTACCGAGATAGCGCAGCTGCATGGCCTGCGGCACGCCGGCGAGGATGCGGGCGGCATCGGTCAGCTTCTGCGCCGCTTGCAGTTCGCCCTCGGCATTGATGATCTTGGCGCGGCGCTCGCGTTCGGCCTCGGCCTGGCGCGCGATGGCGCGGATCATGCTCTCGTCGAGATCGATGCGCTTGAGCTCCACGTTGGAGACCTTGATCCCCCAGCCTTCAGTCTGCTTGTCGAGTACATCCTGAATATCGGCATTGAGCTTGTCGCGCTCGGCCAGCATCTGGTCGAGGTCGTGCTTGCCCAGGACCCAGCGCAGCGTGGTCTGGGCGAGCTGGCTGGTCGCCACAAGATAATTGCTGACCTGGATGATGGCGCGTTCCGGGTCAACGACGCGGAAATAAAGCACGGCGCTCACTTTGACCGAGACGTTGTCGCGCGAAATCACGTCCTGCGGCGGTACTTCGTCGACGACCACGCGCAGATCGACGCGCACCATCTGCTGGATAAATGGCACCAGCAGAAACAGGCCTGGGCCTTTGGTTCCGGTATAGCGCCCGAGCGTGAAGACCACGCCGCGCTCGTATTCGCGCAAGATGCGGATGGAGGCGTAGATAAAGGTCAAGAACAATACGGCGATGATGCTGACGGCGATGAATGGCATGGCAGTGCTCCTTGTTCTGTGATCAGCACCTCTCGGCGAACGAGGCGCGCTTTGGATCACGCTTCACGCTGACCGAATGCCCTCGACGCGAAGGACGAGGCCGTCGCGGCCGACGATCTTGACCCGGCTGCCGGCCGCGAGCGGCGCCGCCGCACGCGCCAGCCAGATTTCACCTTTGACCCTGACCCGGCCTTCGCCGTCCTGCCACGTCACGGTCTCACCCTCGGCGCCGATCAGCGCCTCATGGCCGGTTACGACGGGCCGCTTGCGCCGCAATACCGCGGCGAGCGCCAGAAGAAAGAGCGCCGCAGTGCCAAGCGCGGTGCCGGCAATCACGCCGCCGGAAAGCGTAAAACCCGGCGCGTGCGCGGGAAACATCATCAGCGCGCCGATGACAAAAGCGGCGATGCCGCCGACGCCGAGCGCGCCAAACGCGCCGATATGCACTTCCGCGATCATCAAAGCGACGCCGAGCAGCACGAGCGCGGCGCCGGCGTAATTGATCGGCATGAAGGCGAGCGCATAGAGCGCGACGAGCAGGCTGATGGCGCCAATCAGTCCCGGCGCCACCGCGCCCGGATTGAAGAATTCGAGGATCAGCCCATAAACTCCGATCAGCAACAGGATGAAGGCGACGTTCGGATTGGTCACGAGCATGAGCAGCTCGGTCTGCCAATCGGGCGGCCGCACCACAATGTCGAGGCCGGCGGTGGCGAGCCGCTGTGGCTTGCCCGCGATCATCACCTCGCGCCCGTCGATCTTGCGCAGAAGATCTGGGACATCGTCGGCGATCACGTCGATGACGTGCAGTGCGAGCGCTTCGGAGGCCGGCAGGCTTGCCGCGGAACGCACCGCGTCGGTGGCCCAATCGGCGTTGCGGCCGTTGAGCGCGGCGAGGCTGCGGAGGTAAGCGACTGCGTCATTGATGATCTTGCGCGTTTCGGTATCAGCCGGTTCGCCGGGTTTGGCGTCTTTCTGGTCCTTCTGCGATTTTTGATCGGACGGAAACAGCGGATTGCCGCCGAGCTGAATCGGCGTGGCGGCGCCGATATTGGTGCCCGGTGCCATTGCCGCGATCGCGCTGGCATAGGCGATATAGGTGCCGGCGCTAGCGGCGCGCGCGCCATTCGGCGCGACATAGGTGGCGACCGGTACCGGCGAAGCGAGAATCGCGCTGATGATCTTGCGCATCGAGGTGTCGAGGCCGCCCGGTGTATTCATGCGCAAAACGATGAGACGGGCTTCGTCGGTACGCGCGGCGGTAAGCTCGCGCGCGATGTAATCGGCCAGCGGCGGCCCGATGGCGCCATCGATCTCGAGTACAACGGCGCGGTCGGCAGCTGCGGCAAGCGTCGGGCGCAAAGCAAGTGCGGCCACGACCATAATCACCAGCATGGCGAGACGTATCGAAACGGTGCGCAAACGTGCCATATCATTCGTTACTCGATCACGTCGTCGGCGATGGCGAGCAGCCCGGGCGGAATCGTGAGGCCCAGCGCCTTCGCTGTCTTGAGATTGATCACCAGCTCGAACTTGCTCGGCTGCACAACCGGCAGGTCGGCGGGCTTTTCGCCTTTGAGAATGCGGCCCGTATAAATCCCGACCTGGCGATAGGTATCGGCCAAGCTGGTGCCGTAGCTAATCAGCCCTCCCGCCTCGGCGAACTCGCGCCGTCCATGCATTGCCGGAACGGCGTAGCGCGTTGCCAGCGCCGCGATCTTGTCGCGTAGGCCGAAGAAGAACGGATCGGCGGCGATGAGGATCGCACCGTAAGCTTGTTGCGCAATCGCAGCGAACGCCGCATCAAGATCGTCCGCGCTGCCGACAGCTACTGGCGCGATCTTCAGTCCAATCGCGCGCGCCGCCTCTTGGCGCTCTTTCAACTGATCTTGGGTGTTGGGGTTGTTCGGGTTTCCCAGAAATCCAATCACCGTCGCTTTCGGGACCAGTTCGTGCATAAGGCCGACGCTCTTGGCGCCGAGCTCCGCGTTAAGCTGGTTTACGCCCGTGGCATTGCCACCGGGGCGATTGAGGCTTGCAACCAGACCGAGTTCGACGGGATCGCGGCTGGTGTCGAACACGATCGGAATCGCTGCGGTCGCGCCTTTGGCGGCAACAGCCGAGACCTCGCCCCCTGTTGCAACGATCACAGCAACTTTCCGGCCCACCAGATCGGCTGCGAGCGAAGGCAGCGTCTCGTGGTGACCCTCTCCCCAGCGGAATTCGATCGTCACGTTCTGGCCCTCGACGTAGCCGATCTCGGCCAAACCCTGACGAAATTTCAGAATCAACTTCGCGACCGACGCCGGCGATCCGGCATCGAGATAGCCGATCACCGGAGTGGCCGACTGCTGCGCGCGTGCCGCGAACGGCCAAGCCGTTGCGCCACCGATAAGGCCAATAAACTCGCGCCGTCTCATTGCCGCTCCCGCGCTCACGGACGCATGGTAGCCGGTCACACCGGCAGACTGGAAGCGGTCAGCTGGGAACGCGAAAGTCGCCGAAACAGCTCAATCGCTGCAAAAATCGAACCGGGTGTCTGCCGGTTTCGGCGGCGGGTTAAACGACGCGTCAAATGCGATGCGCGCCAAAAGGCTTACTGCTCACCGCCGTACTTGATGCCGAGATCGCGCTGAATCATCAGCCGGATGAACGGATCGGGATCGTCGCCGAGATAGTCATTTGCATTGTACAGCGGGCCACAATGGAAAAAATTAGCGCCACGGCAGTGCTGCGCCGTGCCCGCCACAACGGTCGGCGGCGTGCCGGCATGCGGATGTCTTAACTTGTGGCCAGCATCGGCGCTCGGCGCCTGCATGACGGACAAGATGACGGACAAGAAGATCGCGGCGATCAGAAGCTTAAGAGTTCGTAACGTCATAGCAGCAGAAATCATATCGGCAGAAGCCATATCAGCATTGGTCGATCGCATTCACGCGCACGGTCTAACACTCTGGCGGGTGTGTTATTCCGCGGGCGCGCAACTTTGGGGCAACACCCTCGACTGAAAAAACAAGGAGCCCCGACCGGTCGACCGGATGCGGAGCTCCATGGCCCGACGTGTCATGACACTGTTAAGCCAGGCCCGAAACAACGCCGCACCGGCTCATCGGTTCCATCTCCTATCCTCATTCGGCCAAGACAATACGGACGAGATCGGCCGTGTTCTTGGCCCCCAGCTTTTGCAAAATGTTGGCGCGATGAAATTCGACGGTGCGCGGGCTTATTCCCAATCTTTGCGCGGTCTCCTTGCTTGAGGCTCCCGTGACTATCCGGGCCAGAACGGCTTGTTCACGCGGCGTCAGCGTTGCCAGCTTGGCGGACCGGTGCATCGCCGCACCGACAACCTTGAAGTCTTGTTTTGACGAATTGGGCCTTCCGGCTTCATGGGTTTCAATGACCTCCCAAGAGCCATGGCGAAGCACCGCTGTCAGCTGATGAGCACGTGCCGCATCGAAGACTAGAGCGGAGTTGCTATCCTGCAACGAGAACGAACAGACCACGATCATCTTGGTGTCAGCGATCGCGTCGTCGAGTCTCTTTTCGTATTCACCAAACGTTGTTAAATCCGTCCTTTGCAGCCATGCGCTACTTCCGTTGGCGCGCAAGCCGACATACCCGTTGGAAGTGGCCTGTTCAAGCTGCTCACGGAACCGCTGGACCACGGCAGCAAGTTCAAACTTGCCGTGTTCCGTGTACCACTCGTCTTGCGGGATCAGTTCGATGGCGCCTTTTGACAAGTAGCGATCAAAGTCAGGGATGCCGCGCCGCAATGCCTCCAGCGCATCTTGTCGAGTTATAGACGGTTGCAATATCCATAAGCAGAACTCTTTGTTTTCCAATCCGGCCCTGAAATATGGGACCATCGTGTCCAACAAATCCTGTTTCGTTTCGTAAAACAGACAAAGATGTGTGCCCCAGGGGATACTGCCCTGCACTATGATGCCGGTCTGCCTAAGGCTATCGTTCAAGAAACGCGCTCCAACGCGTCCAACTTGATAGTCGCACGAAAAGGCGTCGCGTTGGAGGTCTATTTGTCCCGCTTAGCGCGTTCCAGCAGGGACTCGATTTCCACGGCTTTCGCCATCAATTCGTAACCCGCGACTTCCAGGGCCCCAGCTATTTGTTGTCTGAGGCCGGCGATTCTTGCGCAGCGAAAGCAGTCTTCCGCCTCGCGCAGAAGGCGCTCTGCATCGTCACCGGTGACAGCGCGATGCGGTTCGGAAAGGTCAACCGCTGCATCTCTCAGCAATCTAGCACTCAGCGAAACGATCAACTCGCGCAGGTGTCGATTTTCGGATTTCAGAGACTGCAACTCAGATTCTTGTTTGCCGGCCATTTAGCTTTGATTGCAGGAAAGCCGCCCTGAGCGATATTTGGGTTTCTCCTCTATCTTGCGACAGCTAGTAATTTTACCGGATTCCCAAATATCCAGTAATTTTACCTGCAAAATGACAGTCGACCGGACAATAAAGTGCAACGCGCAAACCGGTCTCTATCGCAGTCTCGATCGCGGTCTTGATCGCCTTGGCGGTCGAGGCGCAAGGCTACTTGCCCTCGTTCCAAATATCGGCGGCGAGCTTCCAATCCTTGCCGACCTTCTCCCAGACCACGACATATTTGCCGGTGACTTCCTTCGGCGTCGGCTCCTTAGTCTTTAAGCTGAACGTCCCGATCTCGCGCGCCGCAGCAGGCCCCAATCGCTTGACATCGAGCGTGGTGACTTTCGGATCGCCGACCTGCGCCGCCATACCTTTCCACATCGCGCCAATCGCAGCCCTGCCCTTCACCATGGCCGCGCCGGGCGGAAATGCGGCCGCATCCACGGTATAGAGCGAGGCCACGCCATCGAAATCGCCTTTGTTGAAAAACTCCATCCACTTGGCATTGATGGCCTCGATGTCGGCCTTCTGGGCCGCGGCTGGCGCGATCAGCCCAACAAAGAAAGCAATCACCAGTGCAATCTTACGCATGATCAGCTCCAGTTTGTGTCTTCGTGTACGTCTCGCCAAGAAAGTGAAACTCCCGCTGCAGTGCCGCCAAGCACCGTGATGAAGTTGCGCCGAAGCATGCGATCCCCCTCTGCCCCACGATCACACTGCATCAAATCGTTCTTTGCCGCACAGGCACGCCGGTTGACCCGGGCAATTCGTTGGGACACTAGTGTCCCGATTCCGAAGTTCGCAGGTTTGTCGGCTCGCTCTCATGCGAACTTCGGAATCAAAAGGGACACTAGCAAATATCTAATGCTAGTGCGGTTTTTGGATTTGAAGTTCCTATGACAGCTTCCGACTGAGCTGTAGGAACTTCAAATCCACCGCACTAGGAGGCGATGGTGAAGCGCAGCCTTGTGCGAATACTCGCGGCGCTGGCGTTGTCTTGCGCCGCGTTGTCTTGCGCCGCGTTATCTTGCGCCGCCCTTGCAGTCGCGGCCGAGACCTTTCCCGCGAATGTCATCCGCATCTTTGTGCCTTTTTCGGTGGGCACACCCTCTGACATCATCAGCCGCCTGATCGCCACCGAGCTGTCGGAGAGCGAAGGCTGGCGAATAGTTGTGGAAGACCGCCCTGGCGCTGTCGGGACGATCGCTGGCAGCGAGGCTCTCAGGCAAGCCGCCGATGGCCATTCGCTCTATCTGATGAACGCGCCGGTCACTGCCGCGCCGGCGCTCTTACCGAACATGCCGTATGACTTGATCCATGATTTTGCGCCGGTGGTTCGAATTTCGACGTCCTACAATGTGCTCGTCGTCAATCCGTCGGTTCCGGCTAAATCGATTGCCGAATTCACGGCGCTGCTTAAAAGCCGGCCAAACGAACTGGCGTTTTCCTCGGCGGGCTATGGCTCGCCCGCCCACCTCATCGGCGAATTGTTCATGCAGCAAACGGGCGTGCGCGCGCGACACGTTCCTTATCAGCAGTTTCCCCAGGCGACGGCCGACCTTCTCAACGGCACCAATCAATTTATGTTCATCGCCATCACGCCCGTTATCGGCCTCATCCAATCAGGCAAGCTGCGCGCGCTGGCCGTCACCGCGCCGCATCGTATTCCGATACTGCCGGATGTCCCCACCGCGGTGGAGGAGGGATTTTCCGGTTTGGTGGTGGAAAATTGGCTGGGTTTTGCCGTGAAGAGCGGCACCGCGGACGCAATTGTGCTGCGCCTGAACGAGGCAGTGAACCGGGCACTAGCGAAGCCGAAGATTCGCGAGGCGATCGATCGCATGGGCGCCGAGCCAATTGGCGGAACAGCCGCGGAATTCAGTCAGATCATCAAATCCGAAGTTGCGCACTGGACCAAGGTGGTGAAGGATTCCGGCATCGAAATGAAGGAATGAGAATTTCCGGCTTCTCGCCTTTTAAGACGCAATCAACATAGCTGGCTGCTCACCGAGCAGGTTCGGCCATACTTCCAATAAGCGAAATGAATTCTCGTCGCTTCACCGGCTGAAACTCCAATCTGGACGCTAATCCTAGCGCAACAGCGCCCATATGAAGATCAGGGTCGCAGCCAAGCCAAGCGCCGTGCGAACCGCATGCAGGTTCGACCATTCTTGTATGAGCTTACGGCTATGGGGACCTGCACTGGCTGGATCGATCGCCATGAGCTCGTTGTTCGTCGGCATGATGACGAAGACGGTGTAGGGCCAATTGGCAACGAGCACCAACGCACCGACCAGCCAAAGCCAGACACCGGTTTGCCACCATGCCAGTATTCCCAAGACGAAGCCAATCACGGCAAGCGAAGCTTGCATGATGAAGCCGCGCTTGTAAGCGGGTTTCCATTCAACAAGCAGCGATCGATCGTCGAGATGCAGCCGCGCCGGCTGCTCGGCGAAATTGACGTAGAATGCTGCGCCGAAGAAAATCGCAGCGACGACAGTTGCCAACAGACCGACGATCATGGCGACTGACCCGAATGTGTTTTAGGTTCGAATGCGCTCAGTCCATCGCCCGGGCGGCAGCGATCACACCTCCTGAAAGACGTCAATCTCAAGTGCGCCGGGAAACAGATTGCGCCAGGTTTGCAGATAAACCTGCATACGTGGATCGCTGGCAATGCGCTGGCGGCTTAGTTCCCAGTCCTCCTGCGCCTCGTATTCGATCTCCTGCACGAATTTCATCTGATCGTCGACGTTCTGTAGGAGGCGGACCTCCGCTTTGCCGAACATTTGATAGAACGGCGTCGCCGCTTTGATCATGGCAATAAGCTGCGTCGAATCTGAAGTGGGCAGCGTAAACCGCAGCTGCAGCGTGCGCCGGACCCTGGCTTCCTCGTTGCTCATTGGCTTTTACCCAAGCTCGAATGAAAGTTCACGAAAGCCAACGCCACTCTAGGCGCTTGCGTCGCAGTTTATTTGAAAGTCTCGCGGAACCGGTGTTCCGGATAAACGCCAAGAATTTTCAGCGATTTTGGCTGCGAGACGAATTCAAGCTCCTCCAGCGCCAGTTCGAGGCCGCGCTGCTTTGGATGACCCTCGACATCAGCATAAAATTGCGTGGCGGCAAAGCTGCCATCGACCATGTAGCTTTCCAGCTTGGTCATATTGACGCCGTTGGTGGCGAAACCGCCCAGCGCTTTGTACAGCGCGGCCGGAATGTTGCGCACCTGAAATATGAAAGTGGTGATGACGCGCTTTTCCTTGCGGCCCGCCCATTTCGGCTCGCGCGCCAGCACAATAAAACGCGTGGTGTTGTGCTTGGCGTCGGCGACGTCCTTTTTGAGGATGCGCAGCCGATAGATTTTCGCCGCCAGCTTGGTCGCCAAGGCGGCACGCGTGACATCGCCTGCTTCGGCCACTTCGCGCGCGGCGCCGGCAGTATCGGCGGCGACCACAGGCTTGACGCCGAGTTTACGAATGACGTTGCGGCACTGGCCGAGCGCGTGGATATGGCTCTCGACCGTCTTGATCGTGCGCAGCGTGGCGCCTTTGGGGGCGACGAGCTGATGCTGCACCGGCAGGAACCATTCAGCGACGATGTGCAGTTGGGAGGCCGGCATCAGGTGATGGATGTCCGCCACCCGGCCAGCCGATGAATTGTCGATTGGGATCATGGCCAGCGCGGCGCGGTGGCTTCGCACCGCGGCGAAGGCATCCTCGAACGTAGCGCAGGGCAGCGGCTCGTAATCCGGATAGGCCTGTTTGCAGGCGATATGCGAATTCGCGCCCAGCTCGCCTTGGAAGGCGATCTTGCGACGCTTGGATTTGGCCCGCTTTTTCTTCTGCTTGGTCATGAGCGATCCGTTAGCATGGCGCGGGCTTTTTCCAAATCCTCGGGCGTGTCGACGCCGAGCGGCACGGCATCGATCAGAGCAACATCGATGCGCATTCCGGCTTCCAGCGCGCGCAGCTGTTCGAGCTTCTCGCGCTGCTCGAGCGGCGATGGCGGCAATTTGACGAAACGTTCGAGTGCTGCGCGGCGGTACGCGTAGAGCCCGATGTGATGATAAAGCGGGCCCTCGCCGGCCGGCGCCGCGGTGCGGGTAAAATAAAGCGCGCGCAGCCGTCGCGGCGCGACCGGGGTGCCGACGACCTTTACCACGTTCGGATCATCGCGCTCCGCCGGCGCCGCGATCTCGGCGGCGAGCGTCGCGATGTCCACTGCCGAGTCCGCAAGCGGAGTGAGCGCGGCGGCGATGGCGGATGGCGCAATGGTCGGCAGGTCGCCCTGCAGATTGACGATGATTTTGGCGCGGCTCGCCGTATCGATCTGACCGAGCGCCTCGAAAATGCGATCCGAGCCCGAGGCGTGATCGGCGCGCGTGAGTACCGCGCGCCCGCCGGCCTTGGCTACGGCCGCCGCAATCGCGCGCGAGTCGGTGGCGACTGCGACCGGGCCGATTTGGGCCTCCTGCGCACGGCGCAGGACATGCACGATCATCGGCGCGCCGGCGATCTCGGCGAGCGGCTTGCCCGGCAGCCGGGTCGCGGCCATGCGGGCGGGAATCAAAATCAGGACATCAGCCATCGCGGCGCACAGCCCTTGAGGGTCAAAACTCATTATCCCCGTAAGTCGCGTTGCGGCCAAAATCGCGGTCCGGGCAGGAGAAAGGCGAAGAGCGTATCGGCAATACGGTCGAGCCTTTCGACGAACCTGGGCGCGATTTTCGCCGCAACCCGAAGGGACGCGGGCCCTTTGGCCGCTGGCGTTGTTGCTCGTCGCTCATGATCGGATAGATCACGTCGCTCCTCGCGCCTAGCCAGCGCCCAAAATTCCCAGCGTCGCGACCACGGCGATAATGAGTTTTGACCCTTAAGATCCGGCTTATACGGGTTGCAACCGGCGCGGCAAACCGGCTATTTGTGCGCCGCCCACCACCTCGCCGCCGCCCGCGGAGCAAGCAGCGATGAATTCGTTCGAACTCAATAAGCTTCTCGGCGCTTTGCTGGGCACCTGCCTGGTTCTCGTCGCCATGCATATCGCTGCCGGCGAAATCTTCACGCCGGAGAAGCCGGCAAAACCGGGCTACGAAATCGCGGTCAAGGAGGAGCAGCCGCCAGCCGGCGGGGCTCCTGCGGCACCCGCCGCGGTGCCGATCGCGAACCTCTTGGCGAGCGCGTCGCCGGAGCGCGGGGCCGACGTCGCCAAGCAATGCCAGGCCTGTCACAACTTCCAAGAGGGGCAAGGACCGAAAATCGGTCCGGATCTTTACGGCACCATCGGACGCAAGATTGCGTCCGTGTCGGGCTTCAACTATTCGGCCGCCCTGAAATCCAAGAACGGCACCTGGGATTTCGACACGCTGAATACTTGGCTGGCCAAGCCCAGCGCTTTTGCGCCGGGGACTGCGATGACCTTCGCCGGTCTGTCGAATGACAAGCAGCGTGCTGATGTGATCGCCTATCTCAACACGCTTTCCCATAATCCTGCACCATTACCCAAGCCGCAAAATGCCAACGCCGAGGCACCCTCCCCGACCGGACCGGGTTCGGGTCAGCCCGCCGGGGCGCCGGCAAGCCCAGCTCCCGCAGGCGCCGCGCCCGCTCAATCAAACGGTGCACCGGCCAACCATTAAGCCGGCAAACCACGCCATTTTCGGCTGTTCGCAGATGCAGTCCGCGCCTGCATTTCGTCGCGGTGCACAACTGCACGCTGGTGTCACAGTTCAAAAGGCACAATAATGTTGGTCAACACACCATTGTATTAGGAGCATCTGGTGAACCGCCGATCCGTGCTGAAATCTGCACTACTCGCGATTGCCGCGCGGCGGCTACCCTTGCCCAATTGGATCGGCGCTGCGCACGCCGAAACGTCGGACAAGAACTGGCGTCACGGCCTGTCGTTATATGGCGATCTCAAATATCCGCCCGGCTTCAAGCAATTCGAATACGTCAATGCCCACGCGCCCAAGGGCGGCACCGCAAGGCAGATCGCGATCGGCACTTTCGACAATTTCAACACGGCCGTAGCCGGCGTTAAAGGTTCGCTCGCCGCCGGCATCGACCTTCTTTATGAGACGCTGTCGGTTTCGGCGCTCGACGAAGTTTCCAGCGAATACTGCCTGGTGGCGGAGGCCGTGAGCTTTCCGCCCGATTTCTCATCGGTCTCCTACAGGCTGCGGCCGCACGCCAGATGGCATGACGGCAAGCCGGTCACGCCCGAGGATGTGATTTTTTCTTTCGAGTCGCTGAAGAAATACAGCCCGCAGCTTTCCGCCTATTACCGCCATGTCGCCAAAGCGGAAAAGACCGGCGAGCGGGAGGTGACCTTTATCTTTGACGCGCCGGGCAATCGGGAGCTGCCGCAGATCATCGGCCAGCTTACGGTCCTGCCGAAACATTGGTGGGAAGGCACCGACAAAAACGGCAAGCAGCGCAATATTGGTGAAACCACGCTGGAGCCGCCGCTCGGCAGCGGCGCCTATCGCATCAAAGATTTTTCGGCCGGCCGGACCATCGTCTATGAACGCATGAAAGATCACTGGAGCCGCGAGCTGAACGTCAGTCTCGGAGTTAACAATTTCGACGAGCTTCAGTTCGTCTATTTCCGCGACACCACCGTCGCGCTGGAAGCCTTCAAGGCCGACAATGTCGATTGGCGCAACGAGAACAGTGCGAAGAATTGGGCCACCGCCTACGATTTTCCGGCAGTGTCCGACAAACGCGTCCTGCTCGACGAATTCCCAATTCGCAATTCCGGCGTGATGCAGGCCTTCGCCTTTAACATCCGACGGCCGAAATTCCAGGACCCGCGCGTGCGGCTTGCTTTCAATTATGCGTTCGATTTCGAGGAGATGAACAAACAGATTTTCTACAATCAGTATAAGCGCATCAACAGCTACTTCGAAGGCACCGAGCTTGCCGCCACCGGGCTGCCGACGGGGCGCGAACTTGAACTGCTCGAAACCGTTCGCGACAAAGTTCCGCCCGAACTTTTTAAGAAGCCGTACACTAATCCGGTCAATGGCAATCCCGAGCAGATCCGCAGCAATCTACGCGAGGCACTCCGGCTGTTGAAGGAAGCCGGCTACGAGGTGCGGGATCAACAACTCGTCAATACCAAAACCGGAGAGCCTTTTTCGGTCGAATTGCTTGCCGCCGATCCGAGCTTCGAGCGCGTGTTCTTGTTCTTCAAACCGTCGCTCGAGCGTTTGGGCATCACCATCGCGGTGCGCACGGTCGACGAGGCGCAATACGAAAATCGGCTGCGCAATTGGGACTTCGACATCATCACCTTCGCCTGGGGCGAATCGCTGACGCCGGGCAACGAACAGCGCGGCTATTGGGGCTCGCAGTCCGCGGACCAGCCTGGCACGCTGAACATGATCGGCATCAACAACCCCGCCGTCGACGCCATGATCGAGCAGGTGATCTTCGCCAAGAACCGCGCCGATCTCGAAGCCGCCACCCACGCGCTCGATCGCATCCTGTTGTGGAACCATTACGTCGTGCCGCAATGGACCTACGGCAAAGTACGCACCGCGCGCTGGGACCGTTTCGGCCATCCTGACCCGATGCCGAAATACGGCCGCGCCGCGTTCCCGACAGTGTGGTGGTGGGACGCCGCGAAAGCCGCGAAGACGGCGGGCCAGTGATCGCAGTTTTATCTCGGCGGCGCCTTCTTGTCGGCGGTACTGGCGTAATCGGCGCGGCGAGCATAGCGTCGAAGCATCAGCGCCTCATCTCGCAGGCTAACGCTGAGGACGGCCGCGCCGAGACGATCGAATCGCACGGGCTTTCCGCGTTCGGCGACCTCGCCTACCCGCCCGACTTCCCGCACTTTCGCTATGTCAATCCGAGCGCGCCGAAGGGCGGCGCGTTTTCGCAAGTGGGCCCGGACCGCCTCTATAACCAGAATTTCCTCACCTTCAATTCGCTCAACACTTTCATCCTCAAGGGCGACGCCGCGCAAGGCATGGAGCTGACCTTCGCCTCGCTGATGGTCCGCTCCGGCGACGAGCCGGATGCAATGTACGGACTTGCCGCGGAGAAAGTCCGACGCTCGGCGGACGGACTGACTTATCAGTTTTTCATCCGGGCGGGCGCCAAATTCCACGACGGCTCGCCGCTGACCGCCCAAGACGTGGCCTTCTCGCTCAACATTCTCAAAGAAAAAGGCCATCCGCTGATCAGCCAATCGCTGCGCGATTTCGTCGGCGCCAAGGCGGACGATGATGCGCGCGTGACGGTGAGCTTCGCGCCCAAACGCGGTCGCGACGTGCCGCTGTTCGTCGCCGGGCTGCCGATTTTCTCTCGCGCCTATTACACGGCACGGCCGTTTGATGAATCGACCTTGGACATTCCGCTTGGCTCGGGGCCTTACAAAGTCGGCCGCTTCGAGCCCGGCCGCTATATCGAATACCAGCGCGTCAAGGATTGGTGGGGCGCCGACCTGCCGGTCGCCCGCGGCCAGAACAACTTCGATACGCTGCGGTTCGAATATTACCGCGATCGCGACGTCGGCTTCGAAGGCTTTTCCGCGCAATCCTACCTGTTCCGCGAGGAGTTCACCTCGCGCTTTTGGGCGACCCGTTACGATTTTCCCGCGGTGAAGGACGGGCGCGTCCAGCGCGACGAAATACCGGACGATACGCCATCGGGCGCACAAGGCTGGTTCATCAACACGCGGCGGCGCAAATTTGCCGATCCACGCGTGCGTGAAGCGCTTAATAATGCGTTCGACTTCGAATGGGCTAACAAGACCATCATGTATGGCTCCTATAAACGCACCGTCTCGGTCTTTCAAAACTCCGAGATGATGGCGCACGGCACGCCGGGTCCCGAGGAAGCGGCGCTGTTGGAGCCGTTCCGTGCCCAATTGCCGGCTGAGGTGTTCGGCGAGCCCCACACGCCGCCGGCATCGGACGGCTCCGGCGAGGACCGCGCCTTGTTGCGCAAGGGCGCCGCGCTTCTCGGCGAGGCCGGCTGCCCGATCCAGAACGGCAAGCGGGTGCTGGCGGACGGCCAGCCGTTCACGCTCGAATTTCTGATCGACGAGCCGTCGTTCCAGCCGCATCACATGCCGCTCATCAGGAACCTCAAGGCGCTCGGCATTGACGCCACGCTGCGCATCGTCGATCCGGTGCAATATCGCGCACGCCGCGACGACTTCGATTTCGACATCACCATCGATCGCTTCAGCTTCTCGTCGACACCTGGAGATTCGCTCCGCTCGTTTTTCTCCTCGCAGGCCGCGGCACTCAAGGGATCCAACAATCTCGCCGGCATTGCCGACCCGGCAGTCGATGCCTTGATCGAATCCATCATCGCGGCCGAATCGCGCGCCGCCCTGGTCACGGCGTGCCGCGCGCTCGACCGCGTGATCCGCTCCGGCCGTTACTGGATTCCGAATTGGTATAAGGCATCGCACTGGATCGCCTACTGGGACGTGTTCGGCCGCCCGCCCGCGCAGCCGCGTTATTTTCGCGCTATCCCGGAAACTTGGTGGTATGACTCCGATAAAGGGGCGAAAATTCGGCTCAGGGGCTAGGGTCAAAACGCACTATTTCCACGGCCGCGACGCTGGGCATTTCGGCTGCTGGCTAGGCGTGAGGAGCGATGTGATCTATACGATCATGAGCGACGAACAACGACGCCAGCAGCCGAAAGGCCCGCGTCCCTTCGGGTTGCAGCGAAAATCGCCGCCGGGTTCGTCGAAGGGCTCGACCGTATGGTCAATACGCTCTTCGCCCTTCTCCTGCCCGGCGAGCGATTTTGGCTGCAACGCGGCTCGCGGAAATAATGAGTTTTGACCCTGGCCCCGGGCGGCGGCACCACACTTGTCCCCGCCTATCAAGCATTTATGCTGCGGCTAGTGTGGTGGATTTGAAGTTCCTACAATCAAGCGGCTGGGTCGGATAGGAACTTCAAATCCAAAACCCACACTAGAATCATAAATTTGTTAGTGTCCCTTTGATTCCGAAGTTCGCATCAGAGGTGCCGCAATCACTTGCGAACTTCGAAATCGGGACACTAGAGGAAACGCTTACGCCGGTTAATGGTTTATCGTCGCGGTCCAAACTAGAGACCGCCAAGTCCCGCAATGACGACACCGGGCCTATGACGCAGTCATGACCGCCTATATCGCCCGCCGCATTCTTTTCATGATCCCTACGATTTTCGGGATCATGCTGGTCTCGTTCGCCGTGGTTCAATTCGCGCCGGGCGGCCCGGTGGAGCGCGTCATCGCGCAATTATCCGGCGCCGATACTGGCGCCACGTCGCGCATTTCCGGCTCGGCCAGCGGCGATTTCAGTTCGCGCGGCGCCGGCGCAAGCGGCCCCCAGGCCGAGGTCAGTTCCAAATATCGCGGCGCGCAGGGCCTCGATCCGGCATTCGTCAAAAGCCTGGAGAAGCAGTTCGGCTTCGATAAGCCGGCTTACGAACGCTTCTTCATCATGCTTTGGAACTACATCCGGTTCGATTTCGGCAAGAGCTATTTCCGCGACGTCAGCGTTCTGCACCTAATCTCTGAGAAGCTGCCGGTCTCCATCTCGCTCGGCGTCTGGATGACGCTGCTGAGCTATCTGATCTCAATCCCGCTCGGCATCCGCAAGGCGGTGCGGGACGGCTCGCAGTTCGATATCTGGACTTCCGGCGTCATCATCGTCGGCTATGCAATTCCCGGATTCTTGTTCGCGATTCTGCTCATTATTTTGTTCGCCGGCGGCTCGTTCTTTCAGTTCTTCCCGTTGCGCGGATTGGTGTCCGATGGCTGGTCGCAATTCCCGTGGTGGCAGAAAATATTCGACTACTTCTGGCATTTGGTGCTGCCGATCGTTTCGATGGGCTTGGCCGCCTTCGCCACCATGACGCTGCTGACCAAAAACTCGTTCCTGGAGGAGTTGCGGAAACAATATGTGCTCACCGCGCGCGCCAAGGGCTGTTCCGAGACGCAGGTGCTATATGGCCACATTTTCCGCAACGCGATGCTTTTGGTGATTGCCGGCTTTCCGGCGGCGTTCGTGTCGGCCTTTTTTGCCGGTGCGCTGCTGATCGAAACCATCTTCTCGCTCGACGGACTTGGGCTGTTGAGCTTCGAGAGCGTCCTCAACCGCGATTATCCGGTGGTATTTGCGAACCTTTACATCTTCGCGCTGGTCGGCCTCGTCGTGAACCTGGTTTCCGACCTCACCTATACCTGGATCGATCCCCGCATCGATTTCGAGACGCGGGAGGTCTAGGTGGACGTCAAGCTCGAAGCCGAAGAAAAGATCAGGGTTCCAAAGAGCCTGCTCGGCCGCGAAGAGCTGCGGCCGGATGTCGAGCCAGCCGGTCCGATGGGGGTCACGGCGCCGCCGCTGGGATTCGAATTTTCCCCGCTGAACGCCCGGCGCTGGCGCAATTTCAAGGCCAATCGGCGGGGTCATTTTTCGCTCTGGATGTTTCTCGCGCTGTTCATCCTTTCGTTGTTCGCCGAGCTCATCGCCAACGACCGGCCCCTGTTCATTCACTTCGATGGCAAGAATTACTTTCCGGTTTTCGTGACCTATCCCGACACCGAATTCGGCGACACGCTCGGTACCGCGGCCGATTACCGCGATCCTTACATCCAGCGGTTTCTCGATGAGCATCACGCCACAGTAATCTGGGCGCCGATCCGTTTTTCCTACCGCACGATCAATGATCGCCCGCCGTCGGCATTTCCCTCAAAGCCGACTTGGCTACTGAACAAGCGCGATTGCGATTTCGCCGCCAAAAACGGCTACAGCCAGTGCGGCGCGCTGGAGATGAACTGGTTCGGCACCGACGATCAGGGCCGCGACGTGCTGGCGCGGCTGATCTACGGCTTTCGCATTTCGGTGCTGTTCGGACTGATACTCACCATTGTCTCCTCGATCATCGGCGTCGCCGCCGGCGCGGTGCAGGGTTACTTCGGCGGCTGGACCGATCTGTTGTTCCAGCGCGTCATCGAAATCTGGACTTCGGTGCCGGAGCTTTATCTGCTGCTGATCATCTCCTCGGTGCTGGTGCCTGGATTCTTCGTCCTGCTCGGAATCCTGCTCCTATTCTCTTGGGTGCGGCTTGTCGGCTTGGTGCGCGCCGAGTTTCTGCGCGGCCGCAATTTCGAATATATCCAAGCGGCGCGCGCGCTCGGCGTCTCCAACCGCGTGATCATGTTCCGCCATCTGCTGCCGAACGCCATGGTGGCGACGATGACGTTTCTGCCCTTCATCATGTCGTCGTCGGTGATGACGCTCACCGCGCTCGACTTTCTCGGCTTCGGCCTGCCGCCGGGCTCGCCGTCGCTCGGCGAACTCCTGTCCCAGGCCAAGGGCAACGTCCAGGCGCCGTGGCTCGGGCTGACCGGCTTCTTCACTGTCGCGCTGATGCTGTCGCTATTAATCTTCATCGGCGAAGCGGTGCGCGACGCCTTCGATCCGCGCAAGACGTTCACATGACCGGCTGCATGACTGACACATGACCACACCTCTCCTCTCCGTCCGCGATCTTTCCATCGCCTTTCGCTCCGGCGGACGCGAGACGCTGGCGGTCGACCGCATCTCGTTCGAGATCGCCAAGGGCGAGACCTTGGCGCTGGTCGGAGAATCGGGATCGGGCAAATCGGTGACCGCGCTTTCGATCCTCAAGCTGTTGCCGTACCCGGCGGCGCGGCATCCGTCCGGTGCGATCCATTTCAAAGGCACCGACTTTCTGCAACTGGACGAGCGGCAGATGCGCCGGGTGCGCGGCGACGACATCAGCATCGTGTTCCAGGAGCCGATGACCTCGCTCAACCCGCTGCACACGATTGAAAAGCAGATCGGCGAGATTTTGCTGTTACATCGCGGATTGACTGGCGCCGCCGCGCGCGAGCGAACGATCGAGGTGCTCACCCAGGTCGGCATTCCCGATCCGCAGATGCGGCTCAAAAGCTATCCACATCAATTATCGGGCGGCCAGCGGCAACGCGTGATGATCGCCATGGCGCTCGCCAACGAGCCCGATCTTTTGATCGCCGACGAGCCGACCACCGCGCTGGACGTCACGGTGCAGGCGCAGATCATCGCGCTCTTGAAGGATCTGCAATCCCGCCTCCACATGTCGCTGTTGTTCATCACCCACGATCTCGGCATCGTGCGCAAGATCGCGCAACGGGTCTGCGTGATGAAGGACGGCAATATCGTCGAGCAGGGCTCGGTTGCGCAGGTCTTTGCCGCGCCGGAACATCCTTATACCCGCGCGCTGCTTGCCGCCGAGCCGAAGCCTGATCCGGCGCCGCCGCAGCCGGATGCGCCGATGATGATCGAAACCAAGGACCTGAAAGTCTGGTTCCCGATCACCAGCGGGCTGTTGCGCAAGGTCGTCGGCCACGTCAAAGCCTGCGACGGCTTGAGCATCGAGCTGCGCAAGGGCGAGACGCTCGGCGTCGTCGGCGAATCCGGCTCGGGCAAATCGACGCTCGGCCGCGCGATCTTGCGGCTTATCTCATCCGAAGGCCCGATCGCGTTCATGGGCCATAATCTGCAAGGTCTGCGGTTCAAGGAGATGCTTCCGTTTCGTCGCAACATGCAGATCGTTTTTCAGGACCCTTATGGTTCGCTGTCGCCGCGCATGTCGGTCGCCGACATCATCAAGGAAGGCCTCAAGGTTCATCATCCGCGCATGCCGGATGACGAGCGCGACCGCCGCGTCATTCGCGCGCTCAACGATGTCGGGGTCGATCCGGAGACGCGGTTCCGCTTTCCGCACGAATTCTCCGGCGGCCAGCGGCAGCGCGTCGCGGTGGCGCGCGCAATCGTGCTCGAGCCGAGCTTCATCGTGCTCGATGAGCCGACCAGCGCGCTCGACATGCTGATCCAGGCCCAGATGGTCGACCTGTTGCGCGACCTGCAGAAGCGGCGCGACCTTACTTATTTGTTCATTTCCCACGACCTGCGCGTGGTCGCTGCGCTGGCGAGCCGGCTTCTGGTCATGCGGCATGGCGTGGTGGTGGAATCCGGCGATGCCGCCGAACTCTTTCGTAATCCGAAGACCGATTATACGCGCGCCCTGTTCGCGGCGGCATTCAATCTCGAAACCGCGCCTGAGGGCGTGGTTGCGCAGTGACGATTGAAGATTGCTTTTCGCTCGAACTGGATTTCCGCGTGTGCGGGAATGAGCGGATTTCCGTAAGCTCAATCTGAGGTTAAAATCCGAACAGCTTGGCGGGATTGTCGACCAGCATAAGCTGACGCGTTTTCGCGTCTGGCGCGATCTCGGTAATCAGATCGACGAGCTCGCCGTCATTCGGCACCGCGTTATGATTCGGGTGCGGCCAATCGGTGCCCCAGACCACGCGTTCGGGAGCGTGCGTGGCGAGCGCACGCGCGAACGGCACCGCATCGGTATAAGGATATCCTTGCTTGGTGATGCGGTCGGTGCCCGATAGTTTCACCCAGACATTACCGCGGTCGAGCAGCCGACGGAGCGCCGAGAAGGCGGCGCCGTGCAGCCCTTCGGTAATGTCGATGCGGCCGATATGATCGATGACGACCGGCGCCTCGATGGACGTGATGAAGTCGTAATGATCGAGCACGCCCTGGCCGCCGAGATGCATGGCGATGTGCCAGCCGTGCCACGCCACCGCCTCGATGATCCTGCGCATGTCCTCAGGCGGCATGGGCGCGCCGAGATGCGCGAAATAAAAATGCAGACGGATGCCGCATACCCCGGCTTGGTCGAGGCGTTCGATCTCTGCGGCCGGCGTATCGGGTTTCAGCAAAGCAACGCCGCGATAGCGGCCGCCCGCGGCGGCAAGCAGATCGACCAGCACCGCGTGATCGCTGCCGTGGCAGGTCGAGTGCACGAACACGCCGCGTTCGAAGCCGAGAAACTCATGCAGGCGGAATAGATCCTCCTTCGGCGCGTCGGCCGGCGTGAATGGCCGATCCGGCGCGTAGGGAAATTTGCTGTGCGGCCCGAACACATGGAAATGCGAGTCGCAGGCCAGCGGCGGCAGCTTGAGTTTCGGCTTTTTCGGATTAGGGTCCGGCGGCGCGATCGTCGGGGTAAGGTCGTCGGGGCGGATTGGCATTGCGCAAGTCCTAATTTCCAGATCACCTCGTCATTGCGAGGAGCCCCTGTTGGGCGACGAAGCAATCCAGGTTTCGTCATCCGATTTCTGGATTGCTGCGCTTCACTCGCAATAACGATCCTATGTATCACATTCAATCGCAGCGCGCGGTCATGCCGCCGTCGACCACGATCTCGGTCCCGGTGATGAAGCGCGCCTCGTCGGAGGCCAAGAACAGCACGGCGTGTGCGGTGTCGCGGCCGTCGCCCATGAAGCCGAGCGGAATGCGCCCGACGCGCGATTTCAACAATGCCTCGATGTCCCCGCCGGCGCGCTGTTTGGCAAGCCGCGCCTCGACCATCGGCGTGTGCATCTGGCCCGGCACCACTGTGTTCACCCGGATGCCTTTGCTGGCATATTGCACGGCAGTGACGCGCGAGAACTGAATCACGGCGGCCTTGGCCGAGGCATAGCCAATCTGCGGCGAGCCGGTATAGCGAATCCCTGAAGTGGAGGCGGTATTGACGATGGCGCCGCCGCCCTGCCCGACCATGATCGGGATGACGTGCCGGCAGCACAGGAACACGCTTTTGAGATTGTAGTCGATTTGCTGATCGAAATTCGCTTCCGGCATTTCCGCCACGCCGCCCGCCGCTGAGCCGCCGACATTGTTGACCAGAATGTCGATGCGGCCGAATTTTTTGCGGCATGCCTCGGTCATCTCGGCGACCTGTGCGTCATCGAGCACGTCGCAGACATGGGTGGCGATCTCACCGTCATTGCCGACGCGCGCGACGGTCTCGGTCATCGCCTCGGCATTTTTGTCGACGGCGAAGACCTTGGCGCCCTCGCGGGCGAACAGCACCGCGGCGGCGCGCCCATTGCCCCAGCCTGGGCCGATACAGCCAGCCCCGGTAATAAGTGCGACCTTGCCTTCGACCCGTCCTGCCACGCCCACCGCCCTCTTTGCGAGTGCGCGGATGTTAGAGCATGATCCGCAAAAGTGGAAACCGGCTGTCCGAAAAGAGCGTGCCGACTGGTGAAGCGATGCTGCGATTTTTGGCGACGGCGATCTTGATCCTAGCGGCGGTCGCGCCGGGAGGCGGCGCCCAGGCGCAGCAGACTTACCCGACGCGCACCGTTCGCCTCATTCTGCCGTTCGGCGCCGCCAGTGCCACCGACATAACGGCAAGGCTGTTCGCCGATCGATTGAGCACGCGCTGGGGCAAGCCGGTCGTGGTCGAAAATCGTCCTGGCGGCGACGGCCTAGTGGCGCTGAACGCTTTTACCGGCGCGCATGACGATCACACGCTGTTTTTCGGTCCGGCTGCAACATTTCTCGTCCACCTCTACGATCAGGAAAAACCGAGTCTCGATCCGCACGACATCGTGCCGATCGTCGGAATTTACGTCACCGTGCTAGCGATCTCGGTGCCGGCCTCGCTCGATGTCGGCACGATGGATGCGCTCGTGAACTTGGCGCGGGGCGCGCCGGGCAAGCTCAATGCCGCCGCCGCCACCGGCAATTCGGATTTTCTAATCTTCGGCTTCATCAAATCGATGGGCTTGCAGATCGCGAAAGTGCCCTACCGCGACATCATGCAGGCACCGAACGATCTCGCCGAGGATCGCATTCAAATCCTGGCAAGTTCGCTGGCCGTCGCCCAGCCGATGATGCGGGCTGAGCGCATCAAGGTTTTGCTGGTGACCAGCAAGCAACGTGCGTCGGGCGCGCCCGAAATTCCGACGGCCGCGGAGGCCGGTTATCCGGCTTTAACCATGGAGACAGCGGGCGGATTGTTCGGGCCGCCGCATATGCCGCAAAGCATGCGCGAGACTATTGCCAGCGATTTCCGGAAAATTGCCGAGGAGGATCCCATCATCGCCCAGCGGCTTGCCGATACCGGCCAGATCATGACGCTGCGCGGCCCGGCCGAATTCGCCCGCAGCGTGCAGGAGCAAAGCGAGCAGCTCGCTGGTCTTGCCAAAACGCTCGGGCTCAAGAGCGCACGGCCCTAGAGGCAATTAAATTATGTTGAGTCACTATGCGTCCAATATTTTGTTCGCGCATGATCCCGAAAACCGGTTCCCACATGCGCTAAGCCGCCGCACGCTCGTGATCTCGCCGCCCATCCTCGCGTCGCCCATCTCGCGAATGCGCGTAATCGCCTCGCTGACCGGCTCGACGACGACAGCCATGTGAAAGGCATTGGCATGCACGAGACTGTCGCGACCGCCCGCGATTGCCACATGGCCGCGCCAGAAGATGAGATCGCCGCGCTCGAACTCGAAAAACCGCGCCTGGTGATTGACCGCTGTGCCAAGCGCGCGCTCCTGCATGTCACTGTCGCGCGGGCATGGCACGCCGCAAGCTGAAAGCGCGATCTGGACAAGGCCCGAACAGTCGAGCCCGAGCACGGTCTTGCCGCCCCACAGATAAGGCGTGCCGACAAAGCGCTCTGCGACCGCGACAAAATCTCGCTCATTCTCATCGACGGGCGCAAGATGCGCCGCCGGCACGTGGCCACCCGATGATGTGATCGCCATGCGATCCGCTATGCGGGCGACATGTAATCGAGCGCCGAACGGCAGCGCTTCAACCGGCGGCAATTTGATCGACGGTCCAGGGAAGACGAAGGTGCGCAGAAACGTAACTTTATGGGTTGGCGCCGGACCGGGGACCGCGAGTGCAGCACTCGGCAGCCAGCCGACATAATTGTCCGCGGCAAGCTGGCCCCAGGCCCAGCCCTCTGCATTGGTGTCGTAGATCGTGACGCGCTCGCCCTTGAGCGCTTCGGTATCGAGCGGCGCATCGGGCCGCGGCTCGCGGCGAAGCGGCGCGGCCGCCGCCACCACTTCCATGACGCGGCCTTCGACAAAGCGTGCGGCCGTCACCTTGCCGTCGAGATATTTCGCCGCGACGCCATCGCGAAATGGCGTCACGCGCAGATCCGAGTCCGGCAAGGCCTCAGCCATAGCGCGCCGCGAGCAACGCATAGAGCGCGCGCGCCGCCTGGCATTCGCCGCCCTCCGGCCGGCCGGCCTTGGCCGACGGCGTCCAGGCGAACAGATCGAAATGCACCCACGATTGCGCGCTGACGAAACGGCGCATGAACAGCGCGGCGGTAATAGCGCCGCCCTGGCTGCCGCCGACATTGTTGATGTCCGCGACCTTGGATTCGAGCATCGATTCATAAGGCCGCCACAATGGCAGCCGCCACAACGGATCGTTCTCGGTTTTCGCCGCACGCATTAAATCATCGGCGAGGCGATCGTCATCGGTGAAGAACGCCGGCACGTCCGGCCCGAGCGCGACGCGGGCGGCGCCGGTCAGCGTGGCGAAATCGGCGATCAGCGCCGGCTTGTCCTCATCGGCGAGCGCCAGCGCATCGGCCAGGATCAGCCGGCCTTCGGCGTCGGTATTGCCGATCTCGACCGTGATCCCCTTGCGCGACGTGTAAATGTCGCGCGGCCGGAAGCTTGATCCGGCAATGGCGTTTTCGGCCGCCGGGATCAGCACGCGCAACCGCAGTTTCAGCCCGTGCGCCATGATCATATGCGCCAGCGCCAGCGCGGTAGCCGCACCGCCCATATCCTTTTTCATGTTGAGCATCGCGGTCTCCGGCTTGATGTCGAGACCGCCGGTATCGAAGCAGACGCCCTTGCCGACAAGCGTTACCCGCGGATGACCGGCATCGCCCCAGGAGATGTCGATGAGCCGCGGCGCGGCGGCCGCCGCGCGGCCGACTGCGTGGATCAGCGGAAAATTTTGCTCCAACAGCTCATCGCCGACCACCGCCGTAATCGTGGCGGTGTGGCGCGCAGCGAGCTTGCGCGCCGCCTGCTCGAGTTGCGCCGGGCCCATGTCGTTTGCCGGCGTATTGATGAGGTCGCGCGCCAGCGTCACGCCCTCGACAATGTGCTCCAGTTCCTCGCGCGCAACGCTTTGCGGCAGATCGAGCTTGATCGAGCGCGCTTCGGCTTTGCGGTAACGGGTGAAACGATAGCAGCCGAGAGCGAAAGCGAGCGCGGCGAGCCGCGCATCGTGCGGCTCATTGGCGAAGCGATAAACGCCGTCGGGCAAAAGCTGCGGCAGTCGGCCCGGGAGGAACGCATCCTTGGTTTCGTCGCTGCCTTCGATGCCGAACAGGACGCCGCCCAGCGGACTACTGCCGGCGCCGCCGGAAGCAGCGCCGCCCTTGCCGGAAAGTTTGCCGGGAAACAACAGATATCGCCCGGGCTTCGGCTCAAAACCGGCCGCATCGGCGAACGCGCTTGCCTCGGCGCCGATCGATTGCCGCACGTCCGGATAATTCGCAGCCGTGACGAACCAGATCGGAATCGTGCCCGCCGCGGCGCGTGCAGTGAAGAGGGGGTCCATCGATCATCCCGCGCAGTCACGCTCTGCTAGCACGCCGGCCGATGGTCGTGAAGCAACGGACAACAGAGCTACGGCCTGTTCCAGCACCGCGATCACCGCTCAGATTCCGTCCTTAAGGGGGCCCTCGTCGAAACGCGATCGATTACCCATGTTCTTGATGCATGCATTGGTCACATTTCCCGCACGGTCGCGCTCGCAAATGAACCAGGAAGCTCAAATTGCAAAACGGCGGCGAGTCAGCGCGTTCTTATTGAGCGATCGGATCGATACTTCCAATCTGGAGCACGACGGCGTCGTATCGACGACCCCCGTCACTTATCGGTTCGGCAAGGACGGCTTTGTCACACTTTTTCGATATGGCGTCGTGGTGACCTTGTGTCTGTCGCCGGAAGAGGAAGAGCAGGTCCTTCGCAGTCTCAAAACTCGTCTGGTGCGTCCGATCGTGCCCGCCGAGGAAGAAACACTACTGATTGAGCTTGCCCCCGATAAGGACGATCAAATTTTACCGGGCGGACCGCTGCTGCTCAAAGCGATTACGCCCGAGCATTTAATCGTCATCGCCGATGCGTTGTCCAAGAGTGTCGTTCTCGCCCGCGATGAGCGGGAAGTGGCCGGCGTGTTCGAGATCGTAGAGCCATTCGCGCGGCAACTCGCCGAAAAAGGACGCATCGATGCCGGCCGGCGGACTATTCTCAAGCACATCGGCAATGCGTTGCTTGTGCAACACCGGCTGTCAGGCCGCGTGGCGGTTACCGAGAAACCTGACGCGGTTTGGGACCGTCAAGATTTGGACCGCCTCTATGCGCGGCTCGAAGACGAGTACGAGCTCAAAGAACGCGCAGAAGCGCTGTCGCGCAAGCTTGCAGTCATCGCCGACACCGCCGAGATCCTCGCCGACACCATCGACACCGGGCGGTCGCTGCGATTGGAAATTATAATTGTGATATTAATCGCCATTGAGTTGGCGATAGCCGGATTTCAGGTTCTCTATACAGTGAGCTAGTTCAACTTCCAGCCCAAATTGCGCGCCCCCTGCCGTCACAGCCACGGCATCAGCGAGGCGTGGATCACGTCAGGCACGCCCTCGCCGCCAACCGAGCGGATGGCGAGATCGACCTCGTCCAGCCCGAAGCGATGGGTCGTGATCAAGTCGAGTGGAAAGCGTTTGGAGGCAAGCTGCGCCAAAGCGAGTTCGCAGGCCTTGTAGCTGTGGCCACGCGCGCTCTTCATGGTGATGAATTTCACCGTGAACTTTTCCAGCGGGAAATTTGGAAATTGCGCCATTTCGCCTTGCGCAACGATAACACCGGCTTTGCGCTTGAGCGCCTCGATGCCGAGCAGCATGGGAATGGTGCCGGCGCCGGCGGTGCAATCGAGCGAAACGTCGACGCCTTTGCCGCTGGTGATCGCCATGATGCGCGCCAGCGGATCTTCCTTCTGCACGTCAATGATATGGTCGGCGCCGAGTTTCTTGGCGACGTCGAGGCGCGCTTTGTCCTTCGACGTGCCGGTGACGATGATCAGCGAGGCGCCGGCCTGTTTGCAGATCACGGTCTGCGACAGCCCCTGCTGGCCGGGACCTTGAATGAGCACAGTCGAATTGTAGCCGACGCCGCCGTCGAACAGTGACCATTCGACGCCGTTGGCCATCGGCGTCACCAGGCCGGCGAGTTCCGCGGTGACCCCTTTGGGCACGTGATGGACGACCGCGTTCCACGGCAGATAGACATATTGGGCGAAGCCGCCCCACAAATGCGGCGTCCGCTCCGAGGAGGTGTAACCGTAGCGGATCGCGTCGGGGTTGGTGCGCCAGTTGGTGTTTTCACAATGCCGGTATTGTCCGGCGTGGCACCACTCGCATTTGCCGCAGCTCACGTAATGTTCGACGAAGACGAGATCGCCTTCCTTGAAGCCCTTGCGGCGGGTGAATTCACGGCCGGCTTTGGCGATGGTGCCGATATTTTCATGGCCCATGATCACCGGCGCACTCGACGGCGGATGCTTGTAGAGCTTGACGTCGGTGCCGCAGATGCCGCCGACTTCCATTTTCATCAGCGCGGCGTCCTCCGGGATGTCCGGCATCGGAAATTCGCGCACTTCGGTCCTGCTCGGTCCGACCCGCACCGCCGCTAGTACTTTTTCGGCCACGCTCGCGTCCCTTCTCGGTCTTTCCTTCTGGACCCTGGCCGGAGGGTGGTCCGGCCATCCACGTCCTCTCTCTATTTAGGTGTATAAAGTCGTGGACGCCCGGCACAAGCCCGGGATGCCGGATCGCCATGCTCGGTTTCATCAAGAAGGACCGCCAAAACAGCGCATTGACCGAGCGCGTGCGCGGCTGGACCCGCCAGCGCTTTGGGCTCGCCGACGACGAAACCGTGATGGTGTCGGAGATTGCTTGCCAGGTGCCGGGCTGTCCACCGATCGAAACGCATGTGGTGTTCTGGACGGCGGCCGGCCGCCATCATTTCAAGATCTTCAAGCCGTTCACACAGGTAAGCGAGGACGACCTGCCGCCGGCTTTTTTGAAAAATGCGCTGCTCGCGCTCGAAGGCTTCGACTGCGATTGCTGCTGATTGCAGCCCCGTGATTACAGCCCCGCTTTCGCAAGCGCCGCGGCCTGGCGCTTGCCGACCCGCTCCATCGAGAAACGCTCGATGGCCTCGTTGAACAGGCGATAGAAGTTGAGCTCGGCGCGCAGGTGCAAAAACACCGCGCCGAGACCGATCGCAGCTCGGTCCATGAAGACGAACTCGCGCGGCACCGTCACCGGTCCTTTCTGCTTGAGCGCCTGATGCACGCGAAACGCTTCGCGGCGGCCATATTCGGACGGCGCAATACCGTCGGCGATGGTCCGCACGCGATCGTCGAGCAACGGCGCATAGATGAAGCGCGCCCAGATATTGAGCGTGTCGATGAGGTCGCGCGACAGGTTGCGAAAACCCCAGGTCTGGTAGGCGTGCACGATCAGATCATCTTTGCCGTGCAACAGCCCGTGATAGAGATCCACTACCCCGCGCACGAATTTCGGCGCGAAAATACGGATGCAGCCATAGTCGAGAAGGTTGATGCCGGCGGGCGCGCCGTCGCGCACGAACACGGTGTAATTGCCGAGATGCGGGTCGCCGTGGATCACGCCGAAGCGGCTGAACGGAAACCACCAAGCGGTGAACATCGCCGTTGCCAGCGCGTTGCGCACCGCAAGCGGATCGTTCTTGTGCGCCAGCATGCGCGTGCCTTCGAGCCAATCGAGCGCGAGCAGGCGTCCGGTCGACAGTTCGGGCCAGGCACGCGGCACGCGCACACTGTCGACGCCGTCGAGCATCTCGCGATAGAGCGCGACGTGCTTGGCTTCGCGCCGGTAATCGAGTTCCTCGCGTACCCGCGCGCCGATCTCTTTGCCGATCTCGGTGGTGTCGATCGCCGGATCGAGCCGGCGGCGGATCGCCAGCAGCCATTGCAGCTGCTGCAGGTCGGCTTCGACCGCGGACTGCATGTCGGGATATTGCAGCTTGCAAGCGAGCGCGGCGCCGTCGAGCGAGCGCGCACGGTGCACTTGGCCGAGCGACGCGGCGGCGGCGGGATGATGCTCGAAGCGCGCAAATTTGCTTTCCCAGCCGGGACCGAGCTCCGCCATCATTCGCCGCTTGACGAAGGGCCAGCCCATCGGCGGCGCTTCGCTCTGCAGCTTCTGCAATTCGGCAGCGTATTCCGGCGGCAACAGGTCGGGAATGGTCGCCATCAATTGTGCGACCTTCATCAGCGGCCCTTTGAGCCGGCCGAGCGCCGACGACAGCGCGCTCGCGTCACTAGCGCGGTCGGGCTCGCCGCCGAGCAGCCGCCGGCCGGCATAGCGCGCCGCCACGCCGCCGACATTTGCGGAAACGCGCGCATAGCGCGCCGCGCGGGCGGAGAAGCGATTTTTTTCGCGATCAGCCATGATTAATTGTGTGTCGAGCCGAACATAAGCAGGTTAGGGCGCAATGCCAGGCGCGTCCAATGACTTGACGTCAACTGATTTACACGGCGTAAGCAGCAATTATTGCAATGATTCCAGCTCCTCGATCATCCGCCCAATAACAGCCAAACCGCGCTGCCAGAATGCGGGATCGCGCGCGTCGAGCCCGAACGGCGCCAGCAGTTCGGAGTGATGCTTGGTGCCGCCCGCTGCGAGCATGGCGAGATAGCGTTCGGCAAAACCTTCCGCGGCGTTCTCGTAGACGGCGTAGAGCGAGTTCACCAGGCAATCGCCGAACGCATAGGCATAAACGTAAAACGGCGAGTGGATGAAATGCGGGATGTAGCACCAGAACGTCTCGTAACCGGGTTTCAGCTCAATCGCGGGGCCGAGACTTTCCCGCTGCACGTCGAGCCATAGTTCGCCGATCCGTGCGGCGGTTAGTTCACCGTTCTTGCGTTCGCTGTGCACCGCGCGCTCGAAGGTATAGAACGCGATCTGCCGCACCACGGTGTTGATCATGTCCTCGACCTTGGCGGCGAGCATCGCTTTGCGCTCTCTCTGATTGCGCGTCGCCGCCAGCAATTTGCGAAACGTGAGCATTTCGCCGAACACGCTCGCGGTTTCCGCAACCGTCAGCGGCGTCGGCGCCATCAGCGCGCCATTCGGGGCCGCGAGCACCTGATGCACGCCGTGGCCGAGCTCGTGGGCGAGCGTCATGACGTCGCGTGGCTTGCCCTGATAATTCAACAGCACATAGGGATGCGCCGACGGCGTGGTCGGATGCGAGAACGCGCCCGGCGCCTTACCGGGACGCACCGGGGCATCAATCCAGCGTTCGGTGAAAAAGCGCTCGGCGATCTCCGCCATTTTCGGCGAGAACGCGCCGTAGGCGGTCAGCACCGTGTTGCGCGCCTCGGTCCAGCTTACTGTGCGCATCGGCACCTGCGGCAGCGGCGCGTTGCGGTCCCAATGCGGCAGCCGCTTTTTGCCGAACCATTTGGCCTTGAGCGCATAGTAGCGATGCGACAACCGCGGATAGGCCGCGCGAACCGCTGCGACCAGCGCATCGACCACTTCGCGCTCGACGCGGTTCGACAGGTGACGCTCGTCGGCGATATCGGCAAAACCGCGCCAGCGATCGGAGATTTCCTTGTCCTTGGCGAGCGTATTGGTGATCAGCGCGAACTGCTCGACATTGTCCTTGAATGTGTGCGCCAGCGCCTGCGCCGCGGCTTTGCGTTTGGCGCCGGAGCGGTCCTGGAGCAAATTAAGCACCGGCTCGATGGCGAGCGATTTTCCTGCGACCTTGAACCGCAAATTCGCGATCGCAGCGTCGAAGTGCCGGTTCCAGGCCGAATAAGCGGTCACCGATTTTTCGTGGAAGAGCTGCTCAACACGATCTTCGAGCTGATAGGGCCGATAGCGCCGCACGTCTTCGAGCCAGGGCCGGTAATGACCGAGCGCGGGATCGTCCATCGCCTTTTCCAGAATCGCGTCCTCGATCCGGTTCAGTTCAAGCGTGAAGAACAACAGATGAATTGATGCTGCGGTGAGCCGTTCCTGAACGTCGCCATAAAATTTGGTGCGAGCGGGATCGACCGTGTTGCCGGCATGAACCAGCCCGGCAAAGGAGCCGAGCCGGCCCATCAGGTCATCGATCGCTTCATAGCGCCGGACCGCCGCCGCTAGCGCCGGACCGCCGTTGCCCATGGCCGCCAATGCCGCGAGCTTGCCCTTATAGGCATCCTCGAAAGCGGCGCATTCGGCGTCGGTGCGCTCCAGGTCGCGCTTGATCGCCGGATCGTCGAGGCCGCAATAAAGATCGTCGAGATTCCATTCCGGCAATTGGCGCAGCGCCTTCTGACCGGATCGCTTTGCTTGCTTGACGGCCGATTTATTCGCGACTTTCGTCATGTGCTGATTTGGACTTTGCCGATTTCGAGAATGCTGAGCCAAAACCCCCGCTGTGGTTCCCGCCCATGGTTGATGTGGCGCAGCAGCGTCAGCGGTGCAAGGCCGCTCCGCATGAGAGGATTTCAATGCGGCCAAGCCGGCGCATGCGTGCCGAGCGGGACTGTTGAGCGAATCCAATGCGGCGGCGTCTCCGACATTTCGGCAGCATGGCGAACCGCGGTGAGCCGGCCAAAGCCCGACGGCGTCTCCTGTAAACGATCGCGCACATGGCCAAAAGCGGGATCGTGACATTGCATGCCGTCGATGCGGCCGAGCCCGCGCAGCCAATAACCGGTCTGCGCCAGCGAGACCCGAATATGCCAGGAGCCGCCTTGTTCGGCGCGCCGCTTGAGCGCCACCATCACGCCGAAGGCCAGAAGATAACCAGCAGCATGGTCGAGCGCTTGCGCCGGCAAGGGTCGCGGTTCGGTGGATCCGAACGCCTCCGCTTCCGCGAGATTCAATCCACTCGCGGTTTGCACCAGCGAATCAAAGCCGCGGCGCGAGGCCCAGGGCCCGTCGTGTCCGTAAGCGGACAACGAGGCATAGACGATTCCTGGCCGCAGGCGGGCGACCTCCTGCGCGCCGAATCCGTGTGCGCCGACCGCGCCGGGACGATAGCCCTGAACGAAGACATCGGCCTCGCGCACCAAATCCGCGAGCATTTTACGGCCGTCGGGCTGACGCAGATCGATGTGCGCCGACAGTTTTCCGCGGCCGGTATCGATCACGAGCGGCAGCATCGAAGGAAGATGCGCGGCAGTGACCAGCAATACCTCGGCGCCGTGCACGGCAAGTGTCCGTCCACATACCGGACCGGCAATGATGCGGGTCAGGTCGAGGACCTTGATGCCGGACAGCGGCCGTTCCGCCGGCGCGAGCTTTTGCGCGGGCGCGTCGCCGATCTTCTCGATGCTCAACAGCGGCAAGTTCGCGATGGTGCGGCCTTGCGGATGCGCATCCCATTGCGCGAATGAGCGGCAGACAGTGACCACAAGCCCGGCTTCGGCCGCCGCCGTTTCCAACGACTCCGCCTCCCAGCGCGCCAGCGCGCGTTGCACCGCCGCTTTGTCGTGATCGCAGCCGAGGAGCTGCAGCAATCCTTGGCAATGATGCGGCAAATTAGTGTGGAGCCGCGCCCAGCGGCCGTCGCCGCAACGGTACAGCCCGGCAATATGATCGTGATGATCGGCAGGCTCTTTTCCATCGACGCGCAGGTAGCGTTCGCTGCGGAATTCGACCGCCGCATCACGCATCTCGACGCTCACGCGCTGCCGGCGCCCGCTGCGCAGCCGCCACAGTTCGGCGGCGGCAAGCGCGGCGGCGCCGATCGTGGCCTGCGCTGCCGTACCGACTGCGAATGAAGACGGCAGTACCGGCTCGGTGCCGGTGAAGACGACGTCATCCAATACATCATCGTCAAGGCCGGCGTCGCCCCAGAGTTCGATGAGTACATCCGCGGGATCGAGAGCAGGCATGGCAAGCCCCTGCGGCGCAAAACAGCCGATCAACGCACTGATTCGATAATAATGGCGGCGGGAGAATTTTTCTTGGCCGTCTTCGTCGGCCGTTCTGGTGCGTGGGCGGCTTACAAAACCGTACCTGGCCGAATTTCCTTTGCCAGCGGACGCCCTAATTACTGAGGGCGGCGAACGAGTTAGCTAAGCCGTGGCCGCGCTGCGACAGGCGGCAAAATTCGTCGCGTTCGCGGCAATGTTAACGGCCGCCGCAGGACAAAAACCGGCGGCTCGCGTAAAGTGCCGCGCCGCGGCGGGTCCGCCAGCGGCTTCTGCCATAAATTGAGGCCAATCCTCGTCAAGGAATGGCGCTTCGCTCCGCGCAGGCTGGGAAGGAGAATTCGTAATGTCGGGATTCGATCGGTTATTCGCCTCGACCGCCATTGCTCTCTTCCTCGCTCTTTCCGCCAGTGGAACGTTCGCGGCTTCGGACAGCGCTTCCGGCAGCGACGCCGCGGCATCGCCGGCTCAGGATTCGCAAGCCGACAAGGCGGCGCAGCCTGCAGCCGCCGGATCCGCACAGAATGCGCCAACCACCGACGCCAAACCCGCTCCAGCGGCGAGCGATACGGCCACTCCGGCGACGCCATCAATTGCCGGCGAGGCCAAACCCGATGCGACGCTTGACGCCGCCACCGCCGCCCCGGGCGAGCCCGCACCGGCTAAATCGGCGGCTGAGGCCAAGCCCGCCGAGAAGCCTGCCGATAACGCCACCGAGAGGCCTGCCGATAACGCCGCCGACAAGCCGACCGATAAGCCGGCTACGACTGCAACCGCGCCCGCCACCGCCAGTCCCGAAGGGGCAGCGCCCGCCACGGCAGTTGCCGCCGGCCCGGACGCCGCCATCACCGAACAGCTGCGCGAACTTGCCAATGGCAAGTTCGATCGCGTCCTCGGCAGCAAGAAGGATCGCACGCAGATCGACACATTCTATTCCGGCCGCAATTACGCGCCGTTGTGGATCAGCGACGGCAAGATCAATGCGCGCGCCACGGCGGCGATCGATTATCTTCATCATGTCGATGGCGACGGGCTTGATCCGGCCGATTATCCGGTGCCGAGCTTCGCGGCGCTCAGCGCGCCGGCCGATCTGGCCGATGCGGAAATCAAGCTGACCAGTGCGGTCGTCACTTACGCCCATCACGCCAGTGTCGGACGCGTGCATTGGTCGCGCGTCAGCGCGGACATCGAATTTTCTACGCCGGCGGCCGAGCCAAGCGACGTTCTTGCCGCCGTTGCCGGCGCCAGCGACGTGGCCGCCACGCTCGATTCCTACGAGCCGCAAAATTCCGGTTATCGTGCGCTCAAGGCCAAGCTGGCCGACATCCGCGCCGGCAAGATCGATAAGGAGAAAGCGCCGATCGGCAAAGGCGCCGTACTGAAGATCGGCATGGAGGACGACCGGGTGCCGGCGCTGCGCGAACGCCTTCATGTTTCCGGCGCCAGCGGCGCCACCTACGACAAGCCGCTTGCTGAAGCAGTCAAGAAATTCCAACAGCAGCACGATCTCGCCGCCACCGGCACGCTCACCGCCGCGACCGTCGAAGCGCTCAACGGTCGACAGCCCGATCGCGTGACCGACATCATCCTCGCCAATATGGAACGCTGGCGCTGGATGCCGCACCGGCTTCCCGACACTTATGTGATCGTCAATCTGCCGGACTTCACGCTGCGCGTGATGCACGGCGGCAAGCAGGCCTGGATGACCCGAATCGTGATCGGGAAGCCGGAGATGCCGACGCCGATCATGACCGCGGAAATGAAGTACATCACCGTCAACCCGACCTGGAACGTGCCGCCCTCGATCGTCAATCACGAATATCTGCCGGCGCTGGCGCAGGATCCGACGGTGCTCGAGCGCATGGGTTTACGAGTCGACCGCAACGCCGATGGCAGCATTCACATCTACCAGCCGCCCGGCGAGAAAAACGCGCTGGGCCGGATTCGTTTCAATTTCCCGAACAAGTTCCTGGTGTACCAACACGACACGCCGGACAAAAACCTGTTTGCCTATGACAAACGGGCGTTCAGTCACGGCTGCATGCGCGTGCAGGACCCGGTGCACTATGCCGAGGTGCTGTTGTCGCTGGTCCGCCCCAGCGATCGCTATACCGAGGATCGCATTCGGAAAATGTTCGGTACAAGCGAGACCGATATCCAGTTTCCCACTTTCATCCCGGTCAATCTGACCTATCAGACTGCTTTCGTTGACGACGCCGGCAAGCTTGAAATTCGCGACGATATTTATGGCCGCGACCGGGCACTGCTTGCCGTCCTCAAAGGCACCGACCGCAAGGTCGCGGATATCCCCGTCGAGCACAAAATCGACATTTCACACCGCGAGGTGTTGGCGATTCCCGACGAGCCGTCCTGGTTCGGCGGCCGAACCGCATACGGCGGCGGGCGCGGCTACTATCCGAATGGGGGCGGGTATTACGGTGGCGGCAATTTCTTCTCACGCCTGTTCGGCGGCTTTGGCGGCGCTCAACCAGTCCCGCCGGTACCGCTGCAGCACCGCGGCACGGCCCGCACCAAAAAACTCACCCATTCAGGGCAAACTGTGGAGCGTTAATCGGGGAGCTCTGCGGCATTAACCCTATTTACCCCCAAATCGCGCTATTCCCCGGGCCGCCGGGCTTGCGGCGGCCATTTTTTGCCACAGTGGGCCTTTAGCCCTATTCCCGGTGTTCGGGGGTGGGGTGCGACCGTTCACGTTGACCCTTCCCAAATTAACGATGCGTTAGCGTTACCGGCGCGGTGGAAGCTGCGGCGGATCGCGAATGCGCCGATGCGAGATTGGGTCAGTGCACGTTCACAACGCGCAACTGAGTACTTGTCGATTGTTCGCGGCACGCACCGTTTATTCGGTCGGTTTGGCGCTGCTCATTTTCATCTTCGGCTCGAAGACGTTGCAGAACGCGGTCGCGGAGGGCGATACGCGAACCATTACGATGCATCATCTTCATACCGGCGAAGACATCACGATCACGTACAAGCGCAACGGACGTTATGACGAGAGCGCGCTGGAGAAGCTTAACTGGTTCTTGCGCGACTGGCGGCGTGGGGAACAGACCCGCATGGACCCGCACCTGATCGATTTGGTTTGGGAGGTGCAGCGCGAAGCCAATGCGAAGGAGCCGATTGAAGTCGTCTGCGGCTATCGAGCGCCGCAAACCAACGCAATGCTGCGGCGGCGCAGCGGCGGCGTAGCGCGTTTCAGCCAGCACATGCTCGGCCACGCGCTGGACTTCTACATTCCCGGAATCTCGCTCGAACAGCTTCGCGAGGTCGGCTTGCGGCTGCAGCGCGGCGGCGTGGGCTTCTATCCGACCTCCGGCTCGCCCTTCGTGCACATTGACACCGCCGGTGTGCGCATGTGGCCGCGCATGACCCATGAGGAATTGGCGCGCGTATTCCCCGATGGACGCACCGTCCACATTCCGAGCGACGGCAAGCCGCTACCGGGCTATGCGCTAGCGCTGGCCGATATCAGAAAGCACGGCAGCACGCCCTCGGAGATCTCGCTCGATGCGGCGCGCAGCGTCGGCGTAAATGTCGAGACGGTGCTGGCCAGCAACGAGCGGCCCGCCGTCAATCCGTTCGCTAAGCTTCTGGGCCTCGCCCGTGAGGCGGACGAAGAGGACGACGCGGCGGCGCGATCGGCAGCAGTGGCAGTCTCGGCGCCGCTTCGGGCGCAGCCCAAGCCGGCCATGCCGACTAGCATCGCCACTGCGCAACGCAACGTGGACAACAAGCCGGCAGCGGGCAGCATTGCCGATGCCAGGCCCGGCAAACCGGCAAGCGATGCGTCGACGCCAAAGGTCGTTCAAGTCGCAGCACTGTTGCCGCCGTCCCCATCGGCTGCTCCGACGCAAGCCGCCGAAGCTGCGAGCGCCGCAACGGCCAACGATATCATCCGCACGCGCGGCTATTGGCAGGGTCCGCCAGATGGCATGACTACCACGACGCCCTCTGCTCGCCCCTCGCGCCGTGAGGCTTCGCCGAAGCCCGGCGGCAAGGGCGAGGCCACTGGAGCGATTGGCCCCTTCCCCGACCCCCGCGCTGCCCGCGCCGCCGCGGAAGTGACGCTTGCCTATGCCGAGCAGCCGCCGGCGCACCCATCCGAAAAAACCTCTATCGCCGGTGTCGCCGCGTTGCGCGCCGCCGCAATTTCCGCCGAGCCGGAGGTTCGTCCAGCGCGGGCGCTTTATTCCGAGCAGGATGCTCCCGCCGCACCAGTTATTCCGAGCGGCACCACCATCGCGGTCAAACGCGTCGCCAATCAGGTCGCCTCGGCAATTCTCAGCGCCAGCGCATCGTCCGTGATCGCGATCAAGGCCGGCGTGCGTCTCGAAAATCCCTGGCTACGGGCGGTGCTGGTGGCGCCAAGCGTGCACCGCTTCCTTACGACCCTTGCGCTCGGTACGCGCGATTTCCGCTCGCTTGCCGCACTCATGGTCAAGCCGCGCAGCTCGGTGATGATGATGTTCGCCGCCGATCCCTATCCCGGCCTGAACCACGAGCGTTTTAGCGGTCCCGCGGTCGTGTTCGTCTCAACTGTAAGCTATCAGACGCGCACTGCAGTATTGCAGTAGGCCGCATCCTGCTGAAATGATGTGAGTACGGTTTGCGGCTCGCCGCCGCGCCCTCGGCAATGACAACCGACCTATTCGAGCATGCCGAGCGCATGCAGATAGGTGTGTAGGACAGCCTCCTGCTCTTTACGCTCGTTGAGGTCCTGCTTGCGCAGACGGACGACGGCGCGCAACGTCTTAACATCAAAACCGTTGCCCTTGGCCTCGGCATAGACATCGCGGATGTCGTCGGCGATCGCCTTTTTCTCTTCCTCGAGCCGTTCGACGCGCTCGACGAACGCTTTAAGCTGCTCCTTGGCGAAACGGCGGGCGGGCTGATCGTCCTTGACGGCGGCTGCAGTAGCCATTGGGCACTCCGTGGCGCGGTTCTCTCAATGCGCCGCAGGATTCGAAGCTGTGCGGCTCGCGGTCAAGCGCTCGGCACGCTCATCCACAGCACTGCACAGGCACGGCGCGCAGCCGATGCGCCGATCAATGCTTTTGACTTGCTTTTTCGAATGCCGCCTTTTGCTCGCCGGACGCCTCTTTCTGGTGTTTGGCGCGCCATTCGTCATAAGGCATGCCATAGACGATCTCGCGGCTCTGCTCCTTGGTTATTGGGATCCCTTTGGCGTCGGCGGCATCCTTCATCCAATTGGAGAGACAGTTGCGGCAAAAACCCGCCAAGTTCATCAAATCGATGTTCTGCACGTCGGTGCGCGCGCGCAAATGCTCGACCAGGCGGCGGTAGACCGCGGCTTCAAGTTCCGTCCGGGTATTTTGATCGATAGCCATAATCTTCTCCGCAGGTTAGCTATGGAAAGATAGAGAGCCGGCGTGGGTCTTTCCATACTGCGCCTGCGTGTGAGATCAAAACTTCGGACGCCAATTGAGGGCGCTGTGGCGACCAAGTCGCGCGAACTGCTGGAATCTTTGTTTCGGACCGCGGTCGCCGCCGCGCATCCCGCGCGCTGCCTGCCGCCGCATCTGCCAGACGCGCCTTCCCGCGGCCGGCTGGTGGTGCTTGCCGCTGGCAAGGCCGCCGGCTCGCTAACGGAAGTAGCCGAACAACATTATCCGGCGCTCATCGCGCAAAACCGGCTGGACGGCGTTGCCGTCACCCGGCATGGCTACGGCCGGCCGACGCAGCGCATCGCCGTGATCGAAGCGGGCCATCCGGTTCCCGATGAAGCCGGTCTCTCCGGCACCGAGCGGGCGCTGGCGCTAGCAGAGGGCGCCGGTGCCGACGACCTCGTACTGGTTCTTCTCTCGGGCGGTGCGTCGGCCAATTGGATCGCGCCGGCGCCAGGCATTACACTCGCGCAAAAGCAGGCGACAACGCGGGCGCTGTTGCGCAGCGGCGCCAATATCGGCGAGATCAACTGCGTCCGTAAGCATCTCTCGCGCATCAAAGGCGGCCGCCTCACCCGTCACGCACACCCGGCACGCGTCATGACGCTTGCGATCTCGGATGTGCCCGGCGACGATCCTGCGGTCATTGGATCGGGACCGACCGTGCCGGACCCGACCACTCTCGCCGATGCACGGGCGATCGTGGAAAAATACCGACTGGATTTGCCGCCAGCCATCACGCGCGCCCTCGCCGATCCCGCCAATGAATCGCCGAAGCCAGGCGACAAGATTTTCGCGACGAGCGTCTATCGCATCCTGGCGCGGCCGGCTGATGCGCTTGCGGCCGCGGAGCGTCGCGCCCGCGCGGCTGGTTACGACTGCGTTGTGCTTGGCGACCGGCTGCAGGGCGAAGCGCGTGAAGTCGCCGCCGAACACGCCCGGCGGGCGCGTGAACATGCGGCGGCCGGCCGGCGCGTCGCGATGCTCTCGGGCGGCGAACTGACGGTGACGCTAAGGGGCGGCGGCCGAGGTGGTCCGAACCAGGAATATGCGCTGGCGCTCGCCATTCATCTCGCCGGCGCCCGGGGGGTTGCCGCGCTCGCCGCCGATACCGATGGAACCGATGGCGGTCGGGGCCAGCCCGATGACCCCGCCGGCGCCTTTATCGACGATACGACGGTGGCGCGGGCCGAAATGCTCGGCCTCGTTCCCGCCGCCTTTCTCGCCGACAACGATTCCACGGGGTTTTTCAACGGCATCGGCGACCTATTCACGCCCGGCCCGACGTTCACCAACGTCACCGACTTCCGTGCCATCGTCGTTGACAGGCCCGCCGATTGAAAACGATTCTGCGTCATAATGAGCCGAGCAATACTGTCAAAAAAATTTGCAGAAAAATTTGGCGGCACGCTGCTGGCGAGCCTGTTCGCTGCCTTGCCCCTGACTATTTCCTCGGTGAGCCCGGCCGCGGCCGATTTCCGGCTGTGCAACAACACATCGAGCCGCGTCGGCATTGCCATCGGCTACAAAGATGCCGACGGCTGGACCACGGAGGGCTGGTGGAACTTGCCGGCGCGGACCTGCGAAACCGTGCTGAAAGGCAATCTGGTTGCTCGTTATTATTATGTCTACGGCATCGATTACGATCGCGGCGGCGAATGGATGGGACAGGCCTATATGTGTACCCGCGACAAGGAATTCACGATCCGCGGCATCGGCGACTGCTTGGCGCGCGGCTATGACCGCACCGGATTTTTTGAAGTCGATACCGGCGAGCAGCGAACCTGGACCGTGCAGTTGACCGAATCGAGCGAGCAGCCCGTGCAAAAACCTCTACCACCGGGCGGCCCGGTGAGCGGTAATCCCGGTTCGCTTCCCGGGGCGCTTCCTGGCGCTCCTTCGCCGTCCCTCGGAACGCCGGCGATTGCACTACCTCCCGGCCGCGGCTCCACGCCCGGCCTCTCGGCGCCATCGGGAGCGCGGACCCAATGAGGCGGCAACGCCGCACCAAGGTCGTTGCCACGCTCGGCCCGGCTTCTTCGGATCGCGTCACGATCGACCGGCTGTTTCAAGCCGGGGCTGACGTGTTTCGCATCAATATGAGTCACACCAATCCCGAACGCATGCGGGAAGTGGTGACGATGATCCGCGCGATCGAAGCCGAATACAACCGCCCGATCGGCGTGTTGGTCGATTTGCAAGGCCCGAAGTTACGGCTCGGCACCTTCAAAGACGGCGCAGCGGGCATCGATACCGGGCAGGATTTCACGTTCGACGCCAATCCGGCGCCAGGCGATGCCAGCCGCGTGCAGCTCGCACATCCCGAAATCTTCGCCGCGATCAAGCCGGGCGATACACTCCTGGTCGACGACGGCAAGCTACGGCTCAAGGCGATGGAGGTTACCGACCAGCGAATCGTGAGCCGGGTCGAAGTCGGCGGTAAAGTCTCCAACCGCAAAGGCGTCAGCCTGCCTGACACGGTCGTGCCGCTGGCGGCGCTGGCGCCGAAAGACATTGCCGACCTCGAGGCCGCGCTCGATGCCGGCGTCGATTGGATCGCTTTGTCGTTCATTCAGCGCCCGGAGGACATTGCCGAAGCGAAAAAGCTGACGCGCGGCCGCGCGGCGGTGATGGCCAAGATCGAGAAACCGCAAGCAGTAGCGCGGCTCGGTGAAATTCTCGAAATCGCAGACGCGTTGATGGTGGCGCGCGGCGATCTCGGGGTCGAAATGCCGCTCGAGCGAGTCCCCGGCGTGCAGAAGGAGATGACGCGCGCCTGCCGCCGCGCCGGCAAGCCGATCGTGGTCGCCACGCAGATGCTGGAATCGATGATCGCGAGCCCGGTGCCGACGCGCGCCGAGGTTTCCGACGTCGCCACCGCGATCTTCGACGGCGCCGACGCGGTCATGCTGTCGGCGGAATCGGCATCGGGACAATATCCGGTCGAGGCGGTCGCCACCATGAACCGCATCGCCGAGGAGGTCGAGGACGACAGCACCTATCTGCCGTTGCTGCATGTGCTGCACACCGAGCCGGAGCGAACCGGCGCTGACGCGATTGCCGCCGCGGCGCGGCAGGTTGCCGAGACGCTCGATCTTTCGGCCATCGTGTGCTGGACCTCTTCGGGCTCGACCGGTTTGCGGGTCTCGCGCGAACGGCCGAAGTGCCCGATTGTCGCCATTTCGCCGATCAATGCCGCCGGGCGGAAATTATCGTTGGTCTGGGGCATCCATTGCGTCATCGACGAAGACGCGCGCGATCAAAACGACATGGTCGAGCGCGCCTGCCGCATCGCGTTGAAGGAGCGGTTCGCCGAGCCCGGTCAGCGCATCATCGTGGTTGCTGGCCTGCCGCTCGGTACCCCGGGCGCCACCAATTTCATGCGCATCGCCTATATCGCCGACGAGCATGCAAGCAAATAATCGCTGGCGTATGCCCGCATCGATGAAAGCGAACACGCCTTCCGCGTCACTTCCGTTTTCCTCTCAATAGCGACTGCATACCGGACATCGCGTGAGGTCCGTTCAGGCTAATAACGAACATCAAGGCGCAACAGTCGGAGCTGGTCCCTACTGCGCTTTGTCAATAAGATTTGCACATGGCTACGCTAATCGAAGCGCCTGACCTCAAAGCCGTGGCTGACGACGTGCTCGCGTCATTAAGCAGCCATCGCCAAATTCCGACTTTCTCGTCTCGTCCGGTTGGACTGACCCTTGATCAGGCCTATCAGATCACCCCGTTAGTTCGTGCCGCCTTCGAAGCCCGTGGCGAAAAAATCACTGGCCGCAAGATTGGCTTCACCAACCGCGAAATGTGGAAGCTGTATGGCGTTCAATCACCCATTTGGGGCTACGTCACCGACCACACCATGCACGAACTCGCCTACAAGAAGGCGATGGTCGTCAAGGATTTTGTGGAGCCTCGCATCGAACCGGAAATCGTATTCGGCCTGAAAGCGGCACCATTGCCAGGCATGAACGACGCTGCGCTGCTCGATTGCATAGAATGGGTGTCTCTCGGTTATGAGATTGTGCAGTCGATCTTTCCTGGTTGGAAATTTGCAGCCGCGGATACGGTCGCCGCGAATGGTGTACATGGTGCGCTTTTAGTTGGCATGCGCCACGCAATTGCGCCGCGCAAGACGGAGTGGCAACACGAACTGGCAACTTTTGAGGTTGAACTGTGTTGCAACGGAAAACTTAGCCAGCGAGGCGGTGGTAGTCTCGTACTTGATAGCCCCCTGCACGCGCTGCGCCGCTTGGTTGAATTACTCGCAGAGGATTTGCACAATCCGCCGCTGCGCGCTGGCGAAATTATCTCGACTGGAACGTTGACGCTTGCAATGCCGGTCAGTGCAGGTGAAACATGGACTACGAATGTCTTCGGCATTCCGCTAAATGGAATCACTCTTCGATTTGAATAGGAACGGCCAGAGGCAAAAGAACGCCACGCGCTGACGCACAGTGGCTGCGGCTATTCAGAATTGCGAACCCAGCCCCTCCGACCTTCGCTATGGGTCAGCAACGGTCTTCCAACCATGCCCGCGTCACTTCCGCTTTCCGCTCGATAGCGACTGCCTGCCGGACGTCGCGTGAGGTCCGTTCAGGGCCATTTCGGAATTCACCTACTCGCTACGAGCGGGGAGGTGAAGCAATCAATTTTGGCTATGTTTCGCGATCAATTCGGATATCGATTCTGCCACCGTCTGTGGTGTTTGCTGCTGGGGATCACTTTCCGGCGGTGCCGGTTTAATGGGCACGCCGTCGGGCACCTGAGTGCGTGGCAAGTAACCCCTGATTTCGCCCAACGCTGTGCGCTGAGAATAGTGTGACTTGATGTAAGGCCTTGCGCCATCAAGAGGAGAGGACTCGGTGTCGACATATTTCTTGTCGGCTTCGGTGAGTTCTCGTGCTGAGCCATCATCATTGATATAGACCAGTACTTTACTTGCGTTCGGCATGGCGGCTCTTTTCGGCAGTCTCACAACCGAACCAGAAGGTACGGAGAAAGTGCTTCGAACACGGCGTTGCCGACGGATCCATAAAGACGCAGCAAATAAGACCAGAGCGAGACCCCAACCGATCCCAATTGTGATGCTCATGCATAGCCTCTAAAAGCCCATTTCCAGACTTTCTGCGGAGCAGCGAAAAACCTATTCGATCACCTCGTCGGCACGTTGTAGGAACGATTCTGACGGCCTCAAGCCGAGAGCCTTGGCGGTCTTGAGATTGATTATTAGTTGATATTTGGTCGGCAATTGTACTGGCAGATCGCCGGGATTCTCTCCCCGCAAGATGCGATTGACGTAGGACGCTGCTTCTCGCACGGTTTCTAGCTGGTCGATTCCGTATGAGATTAGCCCACCGCTCGCCGCATAGAAACGGAACGGATAGATCGCTGGCAAATTCAGTCGCGCCGCAGCGGCGATGATCACGTCGCGCCTAGTCGCAGTGAGTGGACTCGGCGTTACAATGAGACCGCCATTTGGTTCGCGCGCGAAATCAGACAGCACGCTATCGACATCTGCGGCGTCGCGCACACCGGCTGCCGTAACGGTGACACCCAGAGATTCAGAAGAGGCTTCAGCCACGCGGATGAACGCAACGTTGGCCGCAATTTCCGGGACGTGCACGACCGCCACGCGACGCACTGATGGAGCAACTTCCTTAAGCACCTCCAGCCATTTGCCACCTAGTGCCGGCTCATAATTATGAAAGCCGGTTATGTTTCCTCCGGGATGTGCAATGCTTTTCACGTACCCGCTTCCGACGGAATCAGACACCCATGTGAAGACGATTGGGATCGTATGATTCGCTCGCAATACTGCTGTCACCACAGGGTTGGTTGAAACGAAGATGGCGTCTGGCCCGAGTGCAATCAGCTCCTCGGCAGCGATCCGAGTTCGCTCGGTGCTGTCACCCACGAACCGATAGTCAATCCGCAGATTTCGTCCCGTTGCCCAGTCAAGTTCCTGAAGACGACCCGTGAAGGTCGCGAGATAGGCCTGCCAAACCTCATCTTCTGCAGAGAACCCCATAATTACGCCAATTCGCGCTGGCCTCTGGGACTGTTGCGCGCGTGCGGTAAGTGGCGGCCAGATCGCCGCGCTGCTGACAAGCTTGACAAAGTCGCGGCGCTTCACGCCCGCCCCCAAGAGTTTCAGGTCAAGACGGTTAGATTAGCACAACCGCTTGTGTCCGCTTTGGGTCAATGTCTGCCGAAATCAGATGTCTGCGTCACATCCGTTTAGCTTCCAATAACGGACTCAAGTCGGACATCACGGCAAGTCGGTTGAGGGCCAACAGTGGACATCGAGATCGCTGCGGCTGCATTGGAAAAGATGATTTTCAGGAGGCAGCGGCGCTTCTTTAAAGCAAAATGGTTTTAGATTTAATCGTCCTCTCGCTTCAGGTTTTTGTTTGAGCATGATCTTTTCCGAAAACCGGTGTCCACTTTTCGGGATCATGCTTTAGTGATGTCCTTTGTCACCGCCCTTGTCGCCCTTGCCGCCCCCACCGCCTCCGCCTCCCTTGCCGCCCTGCGGGGGACCAGCGTTGCGCACGACGTTTCCGCCACGGTTCGGATTGCCTCCGCCAGTGTTCATGTTCCGATTGAAGTTGGCATTCCGGTTGGCGTT
>Ga0193751_1000149_pt1 | contig 63599 bp, 63 predicted proteins | sample L1c2metaG_FD_143050 | JGI IMG/M metagenome (GOLD analysis project Ga0193751, IMG submission 143050) | Soil microbial communities from a riparian zone of the East river system, Colorado, United States - L1c2 | ecosystem: Environmental > Terrestrial > Soil > Riparian zone | place: USA: East River...
TGGGATAAGGATGCCGTGCATTTCCAAGACCAGCCTAGCTGGCCTGCATTACAGGGCCACCATAATGCCCAAAATGTAGCTATCGCCGTGGGCGTCGCTTTTGAACTCGGCATCGCCAATTCGGTCACTGAGGCGGCCCTCCGCACCTATCCCGGCCTCCCGCATCGCATGGAGCGCATACGCGAGCGTGGTGGCGTCATCTTCGTCAACGACAGCAAGGCGACCAACCCCACCGCGACCGCGCCGGCGCTCGCCGCGTTCTCGGCGATCCGCTGGATTTGCGGCGGGCAGGCCAAGACCGACAATCTCGCCGAATGCGCGCCCCACTTCGGCCATGTGCGGAAAGCCTATACCATTGGCGAAGCGGGCGAATTGTTCGCCTCGCTCTTGTCGCCGCACATGGCTGTGTCAGAGTGCCACACCCTCGAGCGCGCGGTGGGGGAGGCCGCGGCGGAAGCGGAGAGCGGCGATACAGTGCTGCTGTCGCCGGCCTGCGCCAGCTTCGACCAGTTCCGCGATTTCGAGGATCGCGGCGACCAATTCCGCAAACTCGTGGAGGCCTTATGATCGGCAGCATTTCCGGCAAGATCAAAGCCAAGGCCGCGCTCATGGATCCGGACCATTACGGCCGCTCGGACACGTCGGCGATCGGCCGCTGGTTCTGGGAAGTCGACAAGGTACTGTTGTTGCTTTTGAGCGTGCTGATCGCCATCGGGCTGATCGCGGTCGCCGCCGCGTCGCCCGCCGCCGCGCAGCGCTATTCGGGCGGCAACGTCCGCTTCAACGAACTCTATTATTTCTGGCGCCAGCTCGCCTGGATCGCGCTCGGCATCCCGGTGATGATCGGCATTTCGATGATGCCGCGCGAGCGGGCGCGGCGATTGTCGCTGTTCGGTGCCGCCTTCTTCTTCGTGCTGCTGATCTTCGTTCCCGTGCTTGGGCCCGAAGTGAACGGCGCCAAGCGCTGGATCAATTTTGGGCTCGGCCAGGTCCAGCCATCCGAGTTTTTGAAGCCGTTCTTCGTCGTCGCGATGGCGTGGCTGTTGAGCCTCAAGGACGGCGACAAGTCGCTGCCAGTCTATTGGATTTCGGCGGTCGTCACCGGCGGCATCGCTTATTTGCTGATGAAGCAGCCCGATTTCGGCAGCACGATCATTTTCGTCGCGGTATGGATCGCGATGCTCGCGCTGGCGGGCGTCTCGATCCGTCTGCTCGCGGTCCTCGCCATCTGCGGCATTGTCGGCGTCGTGCTCGCTTATTTCTTCTACGACGTCGCGACGCAGCGCATCGATGAGTTCCTGTTCAAGACCGGCGACACCTTCCAGACCGACAATGCGATGCGCACGCTGACCGCCGGCGGGCTGTTCGGCATGGGTCCCGGCGGCGGCACCCGTAAGTTCGGCCTGCCCGAGCCCCACACCGATTACATCTTTTCGGTGATCGGCGAGGAGTTCGGGCTGATCGCCTGCCTCGCCATCGCTTTGCTCTATCTCGGCATCGTCGCGCGGGTGCTGATCAAGCTCTTGGACGAGGACAACAGCTTCGCGATCCTCGCGGCCGCGGGGCTGGTTCTCCAGTTCGGGCTGCAGGCGCTGATCAACATGATGGTCAACGTGCAGCTGGCGCCGTCCAAGGGCATGACCCTGCCGTTCATCAGCTACGGCGGTTCGTCGATGCTCGCGCTGTCAATCGGCATGGGCTTGCTGCTCGCCTTCACGCGCCGGAACCCGTATCTCACGCGTTCGCCTTATGTGGTGAAGTGGAGCGGGGAGTCGCTGACCGCATGAATTTCGTTCTCGCTGCCGGTGGGACCGGCGGCCATATGGTCCCGGCCCACGCGCTCGCCGCGGAATTGAAAAGCCGCGGCCACGGGGTCCTGCTGATCACCGACGACCGCGGAGCGCGCTTCCCCGGCCTGTTCAAGGACGTGCCGGTGCATATCCTGCCCGCGGGGCGCCTCGGCGGCGGCCCGATCGGCTGGCTCAAAGCGGTCGGCTCGGTGATCCGGGGCCGCGCCGAGGCGAAAGCGCTCTACCGCGAACATCGGCCCGACGCAGTCGTCGGCTTCGGTGGCTACCCGGCATTCCCTTCGCTGCTCGCCGCGAGTTCGATGAAGATCCCGACCGTCTTGCACGAGCAGAATGCCGTTCTCGGCCGGGTCAACCGGCTGCTCGCCGGCGACGCCGAAGCAATCGGCACTGCCTACGAGACGGTCGAGCGGCTGAAGAGCCGCTACCAAGGGAAGGCCGTGCTGGTCGGCAATCCGGTGCGGACAAGCGTCGCCAAGCTGGGCGAACTGCCCTTCCCGCCGTTCGACGAATCCGCGCCCTTGAAGATCCTGGTGACGGGGGGGAGCCAGGGGGCGACCGTGCTCGGGCGCGTTGTTCCTGTCGGCCTGGGGCTGCTCCAGCCGTCGCTTCGCCGCCGGCTGCAGGTCGTCCAGCAATGCCGCCCCGACGATATCGAGCGGGTGAGGGCACAATATGCCGATCTCGGCATTCCCGCTGAGCTCATGACCTACATCGAAGACATGCCGGATAAGCTCGCCGACGCGCATCTCGTGATCGGCCGCGCCGGAGCGTCGACCATCGCCGAGCTGACTGCCGCCGGGCGTCCGGCGATCCTGATCCCGTTTGCCGCCGCGACCGATGACCATCAGACAGCCAATGCGCGCGAGATGACCCGGGCGGGCGGGGCTCGAACCATCCAGCAGGAGAGCTTCACCCCCGAGGTGCTGGCGCGCCAGATCGAGGCCATGGCCGCTGATCCCCACGCGCTCAACAATGCCGCGGCGCGCGCGTTGTCGGTCGGCCGTCCCCATGCGGCGCGTGATCTCGCCGACCTGGTCGAACGGGTCGGTAACGGCGTGTCGCCTCTCGAGGTCGGCTACGCGCTCAGCCCGCGCGTCCGCGCGACTGCGCCGGTCGGAGGCATTCCGGCATGATGAAGGCCATGGGCACCGACATTGGCACGATCCACTTCGTCGGCATCGGCGGAATCGGCATGTCGGGCATCGCCGAAGTGATGCACCAATTGGGCTATTCGGTGCAGGGCTCCGACGTCGCCGAAAGCTATGTCGTCGAGAAATTGCGCAAGGCCGGGATCCCGGTGACCATCGGCCATTCGCCCGGCAATTTGGGCGACGCCGCCGTCGTGGTCTGCTCGTCGGCGATCAAGGACGGCAATCCGGAAATGGTGGCCGCCGCGGAGCGCCGTCTGCCGCGCGTCAAGCGCGCCGAGATGCTCGCCGAGCTGATGCGCATGCAAAAGACGGTCGCGGTCGCCGGCACCCACGGGAAGACCACGACGACGTCGATGATCGCGGCTTTGCTCGACAGTGGCGGGCTCGACCCGACGGTGATCAACGGCGGGATCATCAACCGCTACGGGTCGAATGCGCGACTGGGTAAAAGCGACTGGTGGGTGATCGAGGCCGACGAAAGCGACGGCAGCTTCCTGCGCCTCGACGGCACAATCGCGGTCGTCACCAACATCGATCCCGAGCACCTCGAACATTACGGCAGCTTCGACAATGTGAAGGACGCGTTCGTCGAATTCGTCGAGAACGTGCCGTTCTACGGCCTTGCCGTGATGTGCGTCGATCATCCCGATGTGCAGAGCGTTCTGTCGCGCATCCGCGACCGCCGCGTCGTCACCTACGGCTTTTCCGCGCTGGCCGACGTCCGCGCCGACGATGTCACGCCGGTGTCGGGCGGAAGCCGCTTCGACGCGGTCATCCTCGGCCGCGACGGTGAGCGCCGCACGATCGAGGGCGTCCACGTGCCGATCCCCGGCCGCCACAATGTCCAGAACGCTCTGGCCGCGATCGCCGTCGCGCTCGAGCTTGGCATGCCCGACGAAGCGATCGTGAGCGGCTTCGAGAAGTTCGAAGGGGTCAAGCGTCGCTTCACCAGGGTGGGCGAAATCGACGGCGCGATCGTAATCGACGATTACGCCCACCATCCAACCGAGATCCGGGCCGTGCTCGCCGCGGCACGCGAGGGCGCGGAAGGGCGCGTCATCGCGGTCATGCAGCCGCACCGCTACACCCGTTTGGAAGCGCTGATGGACGATTTCCAGAACGCCTTCAATGACGCCGACGTGGTGTTCGTCGCGCCGGTCTATCCGGCCGGCGAAGAACCGATCGAGGGCGTCGATTCCGCGGTCTTGGTCGAGGGGCTGCGCGCACGCGGCCATCGCATGGCTCGCGGAGTCGACGACCTCGATGACCTGTGCGCCAATTTGCGCGACCTCGCCGCCGAGGGCGACATGGTGATCTGCATGGGTGCGGGCGACATCACCAAATGGGCCGCGGCGATCCCCGACTGCCTGGTCGAGAAACGGGCGCGCAAATGACAAGCGTTCCGCGATCAGAGACCGTTCGTGCCGAGCGAAGTCGAGGCACGTCACGCCCCTCGACGTCGCTCGGGGCGAACGGTGACGAAATGCCCGCCGCCAGGGGCAAATTGACGCCGAACGCGCCGCTTGCGCCGTTGGTCTGGTTCAAGAGCGGCGGCACCGCCGAATGGCTGTTCGAGCCGAAGGACGATGGGGACCTCACCGACTTCCTCCGCGAGCTCGATCCGGATGTGCCTGTCATGGCGCTCGGCCTTGGCTCGAACCTCATCGTCCGCGACGGCGGCGTGCCCGGCATTGTGGTTCGCCTCGGCAAGGCCTTTTCAAAGATCGACCGGGTCGATGAGACCGCCCTGCGCTGTGGCGGGGGAGCGAGCGGAATCCTGGTCTCCTCGACCGCGCGCGACGCCGGGATCGCCGGCCTCGAGTTCCTGCGCGGAATCCCCGGCACGGTCGGGGGCTTCGTGCGCATGAACGGCGGCGCCTATGGCCGCGAGGTCAAGGACGTACTCGTCTCCGCCCGGCTCGTGCTGCGTTCGGGCGAGATCGTCGAATGGCCCTTGGACAAGCTCGGTTACACCTACCGCCACAGCAACGTTCCGGAAGGCGCGGTGGTGGTCGAAGCGACATTCCGCGGCACCCCGGGCAAGCCCGACGCGATCGGCGCCGAGATGGACGCGATCGCCCGGGCGCGCGAGGAATCGCAGCCGCTCCGCAGCCGCACCGGAGGCTCGACCTTCAAGAACCCGCCGGGCCACAAGGCCTGGGCGTTGATCGACGCGGCGGGTTGCCGCGGGCTCGCTCTCGGCGGCGCGCAAGTCTCGGAAAAACACTGCAACTTCCTGCTGAACCTCGGTGGCGCGAACAGCGCCGACATCGAGGCGCTGGGGGAGGAAGTCCGGCGCCGGGTGCAGGCCAAAACCAACATCGCGCTTGAATGGGAAATCCAGCGGGTCGGGACGGCATGAACAAGTCTCTCCATGTCGTCGTCCTGATGGGTGGATGGTCGTCCGAGCGCGAAGTATCGCTGACCAGCGGCAGGGGCGTTGCGGAGGCGTTGCGGTCGCGCGGCTGGTCCAAGGTCACCGAGCTCGACATGGAGCGCGACGTCGCCCGGCGCCTGGGCGAGCTCAAGCCCGATGTCGTGTTCAACGCGCTCCACGGAACGCCCGGAGAGGACGGCACGGTTCAGGGCATGATGGACCTGATGGGTCTCAAATATACCCACAGCGGGCTCGAGACTTCGGTCATCGCGATCGACAAGGAGCTGACCAAGATGGTCCTCGTGCCGCACGGCATCCGCATGCCGGCCGGCCGGATGGTGACGAGCGAGAGCCTGTTCCAGGAAGACCCGCTGCCGCGGCCCTATGTCGTCAAGCCGGTCAACGAGGGCTCTTCGGTCGGGGTCGCGATCGTCACCTATGACGGCAATTACGGCAATCCCATCGGCCGCGACGTGCCGGGCCCGTGGAACGAGTTCGACGAACTGCTCGCCGAGCCGTTCATCAAGGGCCGCGAGCTCACGGTCGCGGTGCTAAATGGCGAGCCGCTCGCGGTCACCGAGCTCAAGCCCAAGGCCGGATTTTACGATTATGCGGCGAAATATACCGACGGGCTGACCCAGCACATCTGCCCGGCCGAAATCCCCTACGAGATTACCAGCGCCATGATGGACATGGCGTCGAGAGCGCACCGGCTCCTCAACTGCAAGGGCGCGTCGCGCTCCGACTTCCGCTGGGACGATGAGCAAGGCGAAGGTGGCGTCTATCTGCTCGAGATCAACACCCAGCCAGGGATGACTCCCTTGAGCCTGGTGCCCGAGCAGGCGAAGCTCAAGGGCATCGACTACGGAGATCTGGTTGAGCGCCTGATCCAGGAGGCACTGGCGTGAGCGCGGCCCATGTCCGGCGCGGCGGCGGTTCCGGACGGCCCAAGCCGCGCAAGGCGGCGCCCAAGGTTTCGGTTCCGAAGAAGATCGCCAAGCGGCTTCCGGTGGATCAGGCGCGCGCGAACAAGCTCGCCGGCCTGGTCTTCGCCGCTTTCCTGCTCGCGATCGGGCTCGTCGTTTTGCTCGCTCTCGACATCCCGGCCAAGGCCGAGCGCGCGGCCGGCGCGCTGATCGGAGAGGCCGGCTTCACCGTCAGCGGCTACCAGATCGTCGGGATCAACCACATGAACCGCTCGCTCATCGACGAGGTCGTCACCGACGAACTGAACCGCGCCGCCGAGGAAGCCGGCACGGCCAAGGCGCCGCAGGCGCTGGTCGACGTCGGCGCGATCCGTCAGCGACTGCTGCGGTTCGGCTGGGTAAAGGACGCGCGCATCTCGCGCCGTTTGCCCGACACGCTCGTCATCGACATCGTCGAGCGGAAGCCTTCGGCGCTGTGGCAAAGCCAGAGTCAACTGGCGCTGATCGACTCTGAGGGCGTCGTGCTCGACCGTGTGCCGGTCGACAAAATGCCGGATCTGCCGCTGCTGATTGGGCCCGGCGCCAATGGCGAAGCGCAGGAATTGGACCGGCTGATGGCCGCCGTTCCGGCGCTGAAACCCCAGCTCGCTTCGGCGACTTGGATCGGCGGGCGCCGTTGGGACCTCAATTTTCAGTCGGGCGAGACGCTCGCTCTGCCCGAAGGCGAGGATGCGGCCCGCACCGCGCTGACCAAGTTCGCGCGGCTCGACAAGTCGAACGGCCTGCTCGGCCGCGGGATCGTCCGTTTCGATCTGCGCATTCCGGGCAAGATGATCGTGCGCCTGCCGCGTGCGCCGGGCGAGCCGATTACCGGCGAGCCGCCACAGGCCGGCTGATGTCGACCGCAACCGAACAAAAACCGATCGCGGCGCTCGACATTGGCTCGTCCAAGGTCAGCGCGATGATCGCTCGGCAGGACGACGACGGCCGACTGACCGTGCTCGGCACCGGCCAGCGCGAGAGCCGCGGCGTCAAGCGCGGCTATATTACCGACATGGCCGCGAGCGAGTTCGCGGTGCGCGAAGCGGTCGAGCTCGCCGAGCGCATGTCGGGCGTGACGGTCGACGAGGTTTGGGCAGGCTATGGCGCCGGCGGCCTGGTCAGCGACGTCGCCAGCGTCGAGGCTGATCTCGGCGGCCATCCGATCGAGCAGATCGACATCGACCAATTGCTCAAGGCCGGCAAGGACGCGATCGATCGCAACGGCCAGGTCGTGCTTCACGCGCATCCGGCGCTGTACACGATCGACCGGGCGCAGGGCGTCCAGCAGCCGATCGGGCTCTATGCCAACCGGCTCGGCGTCGACATCCACGTCATCGCCGCCGATCCGTCGCCTTTGAGGAACATCGACACGGTGATCCGCTCCGCGCACCTCGGCGTCAAAGCAATCATCGCCTCGCCGATCGCCGCGGCGATCGCCTGTTTGAACGCAGAGGAGCGCGAGCTTGGCGTAGCCCTGGTCGAGCTTGGCGCCGACGTCACCAACGTCTCGCTGCACTATGGCGGAATGCTGGTCGGACTGCGCTCGATCCCCTTGGGCGCGCGGGACATCACCAACGATATCGCAAGCGCCTTCGCGGTGCAGCGGCGCGACGCCGAGCGATTGAAATGCTTTTACGGCTCGGCGATGACGAGCCCACGCGACAATCACGAGATGATCGAGGCGACGCAGATCGGGGCTGAGCAGGGCGCCGAGCCGATGAAGATCACCCGCGCGCAGCTGATGATGGTCATCCGTCAGCGGATCGAAGAGCTGACCAACGAGATCGAGGCGGCGCTGAAGGGCCTCGGCTTCACCGGCCCGGTGGGTCGCCAGGTGGTTCTGACCGGCGGCGGCGCCGAATTGAAGAATATCGCCGACTACATGCAGGGCGTGCTCGGCCGCGCGGTCCGTGTCGGCCGGCCAAAGCAGATCACCGGCCTCCCCGACGCGCACAGCGGCCCGGCGTTCGCGACTCTCGTCGGCCTCGCCCTTCTCGCCGGATCGGGCAGCGGCGACTTGCGCGACATCGCGCTCGGGCCGATCGCCCGCCAGAGACCGCCGAGCGGCGTCTTCGGTCGCCTGATCAGCGCACTCAAGCAGGGCTATTAGCGGGCTCGAAAATCGGGGGCGGGGATGGCGACAATCGCGAAGGACAATTGGGTATTGCGGGCGCTGGTCCTGCTGCTCGGAGCGGCGGTGTTCCTCAATTACGTCGACCGCGGCGCGGTCGCGGTCGCGGCGCCGCTGATGAAGGGCGAGCTTAATCTCACCAACACCCAATTCGGGGTCGCGGTGTCCGCCTTCTTCTGGGTCTATGCGCCGGTCCAGCTGTTCGTCGGCTGGCTGTGCGACCGCTTCTCCGTCTACAAGCTGATGGCCGGGGGCATCCTGCTGTGGTCCGGCAGCACGCTGTTGATGGGCGCCGTCGGCGGGTTCGCCTCGCTGCTCGTTCTGCGCATCATGCTCGGCGTTGGCGAGAGCATCGCTTTTCCCGGAAGCTCGAAGATCATCGCGCGGCACATTCCGCCCGAAAGCCGGGGCATGGCGAATGCCGCGGTCGCGGCAGGGCTCGCGCTTGGTCCGGCCGTCGGCACCCTCGCCGGAGGCTTGATCGTCGCCTCGTGGGGTTGGCGCGCGATGTTCGTCACTTTCGGCTTGGCGACTTTGATCTGGCTGTTGCCGTGGCGCCAGACGGTGCGCAGCCTTTCGACGACCGGACATCGTGACGAGGGCGCGCGGGTCCCGGGCCGCGCGGTGATTGGCAAATGGGCCTTGTGGTCGATGTCGATCGGCCACTGCGCCGGTAATTACTGCTTCTACTTCCTGCTCGCCTGGCTGCCTTTGTATCTGACCAAGGAACGCGGCTTCACCATCACCCAAATGACCCTGCTGGCGACCATCGGTTATGCGGTACAGGCGGTGTGCGCGTTGAGCTACGGCCAGTTCTCCGACTGGTGGACCCGCTCGGGGCGGTCGGAGGCCCTGTGCCGGCGGTGGATGATGGTGGTTAGCCAGGCGCTCGCCGCGATCGCGATTCTCGGCCTCGGCTTTTCGGCGCATGCGCTGCCGATCGCCCTGTTCCTGTGCGTCGGCGGCGCTGCGACCGCCTCGCTGTCGCTCAATCTCTATGCGGTTGCGCAGATCTTCGCCGGGCCGAGAGCGTCGGGCACCTGGGTCGGCATCCAGAATGCGCTCGGCAATCTGTCGGGCATTTTCGGGCCGATCGTGACCGGCATCATCGTCGACCGCGCGGGCTATGGCAGCGCGTTCGTCCTCACCGCCGCGGTCGCCGCGTTCGGCGCCATCTGGTGGGCCCTCGGCGTCCCGAAGATCGAGCCCGTGAAGCTTGATTGACGCGACCTAATGCGCGGTCAGCTGCTGAAGATCAGGATCATGAGCAGTGTACCGACGCCGAAGCCGGCCAGCGCCCAGATCAGCGCACTTTCGGCGGGGTGCAAGCGCATCCGGCCTCAACTCCTCCAACCAGCGTCGTACAGAAGAGCGGCCCGGCGCCTTTTTGTAGCACCGGGCCGCTCGGTCAGTCACTCGCCTCTCGAGAGCTGGGGAGGGGGAAGAGACGAGCCGGCCTTGGCTACGGCGCGCAATCTGTCGGCTGGATGAACTGGAAACGGGTTGCGGCAGATTTAATGATCGAAGGCCTGACGCGCGCTCTTGATGGACCACCGCCAACCGTGACACGCTCGCACCCATGATCTCCGGCCACCGCGCAGTGCCGATCGTGCTCCTCGTGCTGCTGCTCGACGCCATCGGCTTCGGGATCGTGCTGCCCGTCCTCCCCAACCTGATCGTCCATCTGGCGCACGTGTCGGTGTCCCAGGCGACCCGCATCGCCGGCTACATGCTGGTCGTTTATGCCGGCATGCAGTTCCTCGCCGGTCCGATCATCGGCAACATCGGCGACCGTTATGGCCGACGTCCGGTGCTCCTCGCCTGCGTGTTCGCGTTCGCCGTGGATTACGGGCTGATGGCGGCGGCGCCGGCGATAGGCTGGCTGTTCCTGGGCCGCCTGGTGGCGGGCATTGCCGGCGCCAGCTACGGACCGGCCAACGCCGTGCTCGCCGACGTCACTCCGTCGGACGACAGGGCCAGGGTGTTCGGCCTCATGGGGGCCGCATTCGGCGGCGGCTTCATTCTCGGCCCCGCACTGGGCGGACTGCTAGCGAGCTTCGGCACCCGTGCGCCGTTCATCGCCGCCGCGACGCTCGCGGGACTCAATTTCCTGTGGGTGCTCTTCTGCCTGCCGGAAACTCTACGCACCGGGGACCGGCGGCCGTTCGACTGGCGCCGGGCGAACGTTTTCGGAACCTTCGGTCCGCTGCTTCGCCTTCCCCAAGCCGCGCCTCTGATCCTCGCCTCCTTGCTGTGGCAGCTCGCGCACCAGGTCTATCCGTCGACCTGGGCCTTCTGGGCCGAGCTGAAGTTCCATTGGACCTCGGCCCAGATCGGCTGGTCGCTGGCCGCCGCGGGGCTCGCCATGGCATTGGCCCAGGTGTTCGTGACCGGCCCCGCGGTCGCGCGGTTCGGCGAGCAGCGCAGCGTCATCATCGGCATGCTCGTCGGCGGCTTGAGCTTCGCCTTCTATGCATTCGTGACGCGGGGCTGGACGGTCTATGCGATCATCTTCTTCAGCGCCCTCCAGGGCCTGGTCTACCCGTCGATCAACGCTCTTCTGTCGCGGATGGCGGACGCGTCCAACCAGGGCGCGCTCCAGGGCGGGATGGCGTCGGTCGCAAGCATTGCCGCGATCGTCGGGCCCCTGAGCATGACCCAGACGCTGGCGTTCGGCGCCGAGCACGGCAACCCCGGGGCCGCGTTCCTCGGAGCGGCGGCGCTGGTCTCGATCGCGCTGCTCGTGATCTATTTCGGCGTCCTCAGGCGGACCGCGGCCAGTCTCGGCGCGGCTCCGACGAACTGAACTGCGCGTCCCTGGCGCGGCCGCCTATTTCGGCTCGAACTCCGGCTCGCCCCGGAACCGCCACCACAGATAGACAAAGGCGAGAGCGTCGAGCGGCGGCGCGATCCAGCTCGCCTCGGTGCCGAGCGGCCCGCCCGTCAGCCACGCCGGCCCCACGAAGCTCGCGTCGAACAGTCGCCCGACCGGGATTTGCCCGCCGTTCGGGGTGCCGATGACGAAAAACTGCATGAAATCCCAGGCGACGTGCAAGCCCACCGCGAACCATAGGTTGCCGGTCTTGAGCACCGAATAGCAGCAGACCAGGCTGAAGGTGACCAGCGCGATCATGTCCGCCGCATTCTCGCCCGGCTTCAGCGCGTAATGGATTCCGGCGAAGATCGCCGCGATCACCGCCGAGGCGGGCCAGAAGCCGATCGCCTTCCACAGCGTCTGCAGGAAATAGCCGCGGATCAGATATTCCTCGCCGATCCCGATCAGCAGGCACGCGCCGAGCCAGGCCAGCGCTGACATCGCGATCGCGCTTCCCGTCAGCGCCAGCCCATGGACCTGCATTCCGCCCAGCGCGAGCATCGCGATCGCGACCACCAGCGGCTGGAACACGCCGAGCAGGAAACCTTCCCCGGTTGGCGATTCCAGCGCTCGCCCGACCGGCAACCCGTAGCTGTCGATCCGCCGCTTCTCGTACCGGGCGAACAGGGCAGTCACGATCAGCGCCACGGCGAGGTTGAACCACTCCGCCAGCGCGAGATTGGGCGCATCCAATTTGAGGGGGCCGGGCGGCACCGGTCCCAGTATCAGGTCCAGCAACTTGCCCAGCAGCGCCATCGCCGCGACCACCAGCAGCGGGTACAGAATCGCCCGCCAGATCGGCCTCAGCTTCTTGTCATCGCCGAGAATGAACCCGCTCACGCGCCGTCTCTAAACCAGGATGGCGGTCGCAACCGCAATGAGCAGCAGTTTGACCAGCCAGCCGGCGGCGTGGCTGGCGGTCACGACCGGGTCGATCTTGATGAACAGCGCGTTGGTGACGAGCAGCGGCAGCGGCGCGATGAGCCAGATCATTGCCGCGAGCTTGAGCGCTCCGGGCAGGTCGGTCAGGCTCAGCATGCTGGCCAGCGCAACGAAGGCGACGGAGGTCAGCAAGCACAGCACCTGCGCGCCGCCGATCCGCAAGGTTTCGCTGCCCCCGGTCCGCCACACTTCGGGGTGCCGCTGATAACGGTCGTGAAACAGCACGCCCGCGAACACCCAGTCGGCGATCGAGCCCAGGACTGCACCGACAATCGAAGCTGCGAAGACGTGCCAGTCCATCCCCATTCCCCTCGGCTTTTCCTTACGCCATCGGGCCGCGCTTGAGCAATCCGGCGACGCTGGCGCACGGCTTAGAAATCGAACGTCTTTCCTTTGCACGTCGTCGGCGTCAGGTCGTATTTGGCGAACAGCTTTTCTTGTCTGCCCTTGACCCGCTCCATGATCGTCCAGCGCCACTCCTTGCCGGCCTTCTTGAAGCGGTTGGTGTAGAGTAAATCGCCGAAGTCATAGACGATGGTGAAGCCGTCCCTGGTCGCAGATCCGGTCTCCGGCACCGGCGCCGCTCCGCCGAGCACGTCGAGCCAATAGGAATAGATCGTCCCGGGCTTTGTCCCTCCGCCGTAGATGATCGCGGCCCGGTACGGCTTGCCCGGCCCGACCGAATGCAGCTGCAACATGAAATAGAGGCAGCCGATGTGCCAGTCGCCGCGCATGACCGAGCGCGCGTCCTTGCCACGCACTTCGCCCGGCGCGTTCCAGCAGCCCTCGAGCCCGCCGAGGATGTCGGGAACGGCGTTCGGCGGCGCTGCGGCGGCCGCGGCGGCCATCAAGGCGATCGAGCCAAGCATCGCATTGCCCCTTCCGACGTCGCCACGAAAAAACGCGCGGCCGGTAACGGTCGCGCGCTCTTTCTTACGAGATTGAACTGCCGCTCACTAGCCGCGGTAGGTCGCCGTGTTGCGGTCGATGCGAACGTCGCTGACGTAACCGCGATAATCGACCCTGCAGCTGAACTTAAGATCGGCGGACTGCGCCGCATAGGCCGGGTTGGCGTACGCATTGGCGTAGCCTTGGCCGTAGCCTGAGCCCTGGTAGCCGTAGGCTCCGCGATTGTACTCGTGCCCTGAATCCATCAGGCCGGAGATCTTGAGCCCGCTGCTCTTGCGCTGGACTGAGGTGATGGCGACGACCTGGGCCGGACGGACGGCGCCCTGGTTGTAGCCTTGGTTGTAGCCCGGATTGTAGCCCTGGTTATTGCCATAGCCGTCGCCGGTCGGGCGATAATCGCTGGTCGAACGAGCCTGGGCCGCGGCCGCGCACTGTTGGATCGCGCTGCGATCGCTGGTGTTGTAGCGATTGCCGCCGAGCAGCTGCTCGAGCACCGAGCCGATGACGCCGCCGTTGCTGGCGTAGCCCTGCGGATAGCCCTGGTTGTATTCGGAAGCCGGGAAGCCGTTGCCCTGCGGGTAGCCGTTGCTCTGAGGGTAGGCGTAGCCCTGCGGGTAGGCGTAGCCCTGCGGGTAGGCGGTCTGTGCCGAGGCCGGGGCGATCGCGCCGGCGGCCATGGCGAGACCAGCGGCGCCGGTCAGGAATGTTGCGAAGATTTTCATGGTGATATCCTTAATGATCCGACAGAAATAATCGGCATCGTTCTAGTAAAACGGATATCAACCCAAATAGATGCATCAGTGATGAATAATCGACGTGGAAAGATTATTGTAAGTATTATTTAGGCGAATCTCGGAATAACGCGGACGGGGACCGCCATTTTCTTGATTCTTTGCGTCAAGTTGCGCGCGGTAGCCGCGAAATGAAAGTCGCGCGAGTGACTGCCACGGTCAGGCCCTTGTCCGTCGACACGTCGGAGATCTGCGCGTCCAGTTGCTTGGCGAGAGCGCTGATAAGTGCGGTCCCGAGTCCGGTTGAAGACGGTTCCTTGACCTTACCGCGTCCGATCCCGTTGTCCGAAACCGAGAGTTTCCAGTCCGCTTTAGACTTCTCGAATGTGATTCGAATGCGGGCGGACGACCGGCTTTTGGGGAATGCATATTTGACCGCGTTCATGATCAGCTCGGTCACGATCAGGCCGAGGCTGACCGCATGACTCGACGGGAGCGCTCCTGAGCTGGCGGTGACTTTGATCTCGATAGACTGCTTGGGACCGACCATCGAGGATGCGAGCCCCGCGCTCAGCTTGGTCAGATAGGGGCCGATCTCGATTTGCTCGATCCCGCTTGATGCGTGGAGGTAACTCTGCACCGCGGCCACCGACATCACGCGCTGGTGGGCGGCGCGAAGCTCGTTCTTGGTCTCCTCGGACGACACCGAGCCCGCCTTGAGCAGCAGAATGCTGGCGATGATCTGCAAGCTGTTCGCGACGCGGTGCTGCATTTCGCGAAGCAGGGTCTTCTGCTGCTCGAGCAACGCCTCGCTATGCTCCAGCAGCTTTTGCTTCTCCCGCTCAATTACGCGCCGCTCGGTGATGTCCTTGATGGCCAGCAGGATCCTCCGGCCGTCGCCGTTCTTTTCGCGGATCGGCAGGGCATTGAGCTGGATCGTGCGTTTGCCGAGGCGGGCGAAGTCTTGTTCGAATTCGAAGCCCTTGACCGCGATATTCCGGGGGACGACGGTCGCAAGGAGCTGACGCAGGCCTGGGGTGTTCCATTGGCCATCAGAAAGCTCGAACAGCGAGCGGCCGTGGGCCTTCGCCGGGTTTTCGCCGAAGACCTCGTAGAAGCAACGGCTGCCCTTGAGCAGGCAGAGCTTGTCATCAAGCACCAGGAACGGTTCGGGCAAGGTGTCGACGATCGCCAGCGCAAGGGTCTGCGCCTCTGCCAGGCCGTCAAGCTGTTCCATGATTTGCTCCATCAGGCGGGAGCGTCGCACTTCTCTCAGCCACCGACGCGCCTAGCGAAAGCCGGTGATTGGAACGTTCTACACCTTCGGGGGCAAAAAGCCAGCTGATCCTAACCGAGGTTAGGTGGCGACATCAACGTCCGCAATGGGTCGAAAGTGGGCCTAAGCAGCGAGTGCCGCAAATCGATGGAAAGCGGATATTCGGCCGGCACTCAATGTTCATCGGCAACACGATCAGCGTTGCCTTGACGACATCGCTGACGATGCCGCTGTTCATCAAAGCCCTCGGCTGGTGGCTTTTCCCGAAATCCGACGGATCGAAACTTCGCATCGAGGTTGCCGGCACTGCGCTCATTCTTCTCCTGTTCGCAATTGAAGTGGCCGCGCTTTGGCATCTGCTTTAACGCGGGGGTCCGCCGTCCGGCGTTGTATAGGGGGCAACCATGAGCACAGCAGATATCGAGAGCGTCGAATATAAGAAGCAGTTCCTTCACGAAGCGACGAAGCTCGCCATCGAGTCCGTCGAAAAAGGATGGGGAGGGCCGTTCGGCGCAGTCATCGTCAAGGATGGCAAGATCATCGGACGCGGCCAGAACCGCGTCCTTCTGACCGGAATTCCCGTTTTTCACGCCGAGGTCACGGCGATCATGGATGCCACCGCCCGGCTCAACCGCAAGGCGTTGCTCGGGTCGGAAGTTTACGACGGAACGCTGGAAATGATCCCGCGGCCGGAGGGCTCGCCCGACCTCGTTCCGGAGCGGGCCAAGATGCTCAAGGGTTGCGAGCTTTACGTGAACGGGGCGCCCTGCCCGATGTGCATGAGCGCGATCTATTGGGCCCGGATCGACAAGGTTTATTTCGGCACGAGGCTCGAGGATACGAGCAAGATCGGCTTCGACGACCAATTCCAGTACGAAGACTTCAAGCGCCCGTGGAAGGAGCGCAAAGCGATCGAATGCCACCCCGATTTCGAGCGGGAATATGCGTTGAAGGCCTGCGAAGCCTGGGAGCACAAGAAGGACCGTCACCCGTACTGACGGCGGTGGAGGCGACCGGAAAAAATTCATTTTCGCGCCGCGGCTTTGTGAAAGGCACCGCGGCGGCGGCCAGCGGCCTGTTGCTTGGCGCACCGGGCCGCGCGGAGACTCCGAAAGGAGCGCCTATGGACATTGATGCCCTGAAGAAAGCCTGCAAAGGCGTCGTCGCCGCGCAGGGCGACGCGAACTTTGCCGAATTGATCCACGGCAACGGTCGGCCACTGCACGACGCGAGCAAGAGAGTCAGCACAGGAAGCATGCTCCGAGACATGGCTGTTCGTATCTAGCAATGGCCCTCATGTCCGCAATGGGTGGAAAGCGGACGTCCTGTTGGTGCCTCCGATTAGCAGAAACTGGTCGCGTTCGCGCTGATGCCACTGTCGGAAAAATGGCTGCCAGGCAGGCCCGCGATGTGCTTAGTCGACCGAGAGCGATTTCTAACTTCTCGCGAGAACCTGCGCGCGCTCTTGGGTGATGGTTCGATCGATCCTCACCTGTAGCGCCGCCAATTGAGGATCGGAGCGCTGCGCGTCGAACTGCGGCCGGTCGGACAGGCTCTGCGAATAAGGGCGCCCGAGCCACCCTTGGGTAACCGCCTGGTTCAGCCAGCCCAGCGCAGCGCCACGATTGCCGGCAAGCGCAGCGAGCGTCGCCTGAGCGTATTCGAGGTCGCCGGAATAGGCGTACCATGAGCGCGATTTCTGACGCGTCTCGATCGCGAGGCGGTTTCGAAGGCAGCTCAGCAAATTCTGTGCCTCACCCTGCCGCCCTGCGGCGCGCAGAGCCGGAACCATTGCCTGCACCGCTTCCAAATAGTGAAAGCACAGCTGCTGCGGCGCCATTGGCCGCTCATCATAGAGCCTATTGAGTGTCGTCCAATCGTGGACAGCGGCTAGATGGAAGAAGCCGATGTCGCTGTCCGGGAGCGTCCACAGCCCCGCGCCGCTCCCGCGAATCTGCGTGTCGAGCGCGTTCGCGTCACCGGTGTAGAACGGCCGCGCCAGGCGGACAGCCGCGGCGGGCAGGTCCTTGGGCGCGCGCTCCCCGAGGCCCACAAGAGAATAGAGCTCGAGCAGCGTCTCGCGCACCAGGAACAGGGTGGGATCGAGCGCATGCGCTTTTTCGCCTTCGGCGATGGCCGACGACAGGTCGGGCCCGCGCCAGACGGTCAGAAACAGCATATGCTGATATTCCGCCGGGTTGCCGCCGCGTGCGCGATATTGCTCGGCCACTTGCCGCGCCTCCGCTCGCTGCCCGTTGCTGGCCAATCTCACCACCAGGTCCGAGAGCGGCATCGGCCATAACGGCTCGATCGCGGCAGCATCGCGAGAGAGCTGAAGCGCTTCGTCGTATCGGCCAGCTTTGGTGAACCAAATCGCGAGCCAGATGCGCACGTCGGCCCGAGAAGGATCGAGCGCGATCGAGCGCTTGAAGGCCGCAATCGCGGTGGCATCGTCGGCGACCAGGCCCAGCGCGGCGTATCCATCCGCTTGGTTCGGCGCCAGCTCGATCGCGGCCCGCGCGTGGGCCTCGGCGATGCGCGCCGCGGTCGCCGCCGGGATGCTCCCATAAGAATCGGGGTCGTCGGACAATAGCCAGACGAGCTCGGCGTAGAGCGCCTGCCCTGGCGCGTATTTCGGGTCGGTCGCAATCACCTGCCGCGCCAGCCCGAGCGCGCGCCGCAAAGTCGGCTCCGACCGCTTCCGCATGATTGCGCGCGCCGCAAGATAGGTTTCGTAGACATTGACCTTTGTCGTTGGCCGCTCGGCCGGCGCACGCGCCACCGAGAAGGTGCCGCGAAGGCGTTTCACCACCGCCGTCGCAATCTGGTCCTGGACCGCAAACACATCCGACAACCGCCCCCGATATTCGTCCTGCCACACGGTCGAGCCGTCGCTTGTGTCGATCAGGCGCACATTGACCCTGAGCGCATCGCCGGCGGTGCGCGCGCTACCTTCGAGGAGATGCGTGACGCCCAGTGATCCGCGCACCGCTTTCGGGTCGGCGTTGCGGTCGATCTGCCGCGCGGAGGTTCGGCCGAGCACCTTGATCTGCCGGTCGGTGCTGAGCGCGCTCAGGATCTCCTCGCCAATCCCTTCGGCGAAATAGCCCTTGTCATGGGCTGGTGAGAGGTCCTCGAACGGGATAACCGCGATCTCCGGTGCCGGACGCGCCATCGCCGCGCGATACGCGATCAGCGTTCCTGCTACGAGCACGCCGACCAGGATCGCAGCCATCACGATGATGCGCCCGAGGCTGCGCGCCTTGCTCGATCGGCGGCGGGAGCCGGCGACACCGAACACGCCGTCCTCGACGCGCTCGCCTGCCGCAACCTTGCCAACCGTGTCGGCGAGACTGCCGATGCGCGGATCGTCGGCATTGCCGCGCCATTTGCTCAAGTCGACGCCCTGTCGCTCGCCGAAAAACAGGGGCAGCGAGCAGGCTTTCAGGAAGACCTGAATCAGCCGCCCGTCTTCGCGCGCGACGCGCGCTTCGGAGCGCACGTTCTCGCTCGCGACACTCGCGGGCGACCAGCAGACTATCACTGCTTTCGCGTCGGCGAGCGCCTTCTCGATTGTCGCTTCCCATGGCGCAGAGGGCGGGATGTCCTCGTCCCACCAGACGTCGAGCCCCGCCTGGCGAAGAGCGTCTACCAGCCTGCGCACGCGCGCGGCATCCTCGCGCTTGTAGGACAGGAACACGTCCGTCATGCCGCACCCCGCAACCGCGGATACGCTAACGCCCTTTATTCAGTGCGGCAACGACGCGGATCGGCTCAACGGATTATGGGCATGGCCGATGTCCGCAACTTCACCTTTTCGGGAGTGCGGGTCACCGCAACAACGGTTCGCTGCTCTTCAACCGTGAGTTCACGCGAACCAAGCCGTGCAAGGGCAGCCTCAACGATCCACGTCTGCAGTTTCCAGCAGACCTTATCCTTGCTGAGAGGATGGAGCGTTCCTGCCAGGCCCAGCGACTTCAGCGGGCGGCGCCGAGCCCGCAAACCGGGCGGCAAAAGCGGCGGCGGCTCCATATAAACCGGGTTCGAGATGGGCGATCAGCTTTACCGGCAATTGCTCCATGATTGACCTGTATTCGCCCTTGGCGGTCAGCCTTTCGGCAAACCCCGAAGCCGGCAAATGCTCACGTAACCGCAGCCCCAGCCCGCCGGCCACAACCAACGCGTTAGCCCCCTGCGCAAGCGCAATGTTCCCCGCGAATGCACCTAGACAAAGGCAAAAACGTTCAAGCGCTGCTGCCGCGGTAGGGTCATTGCCCTCAAGCGCCGCCTGCCATAGATCGCGATCGTTGGCATACGGCGCCTCCGCGTCCGCGATCACCGCATAAATATCCCTCAATGCCGGGCCCGAAACCAGGCGCTCCGCCGAAACATGGCCATATAGGTTGCGCAACGCCGCCATCAGGCGGTCGTCCAGATCGTCGTGCGGCGAAAAATCCATATTCCCGCCCTCGCTGGCGATCACTTGGTATTGGCCATCCCTGCGGATCACCAAGCCCACTCCAAGACCAGTTCCGGGGCCGACGATGCTGATCACTCCGCTTTCGGGAAGTGCAATATCCGGTCCGGCAATGTGCAGGAAATGCGATGAACCAAGCGTAGCGGTCGCGTGGCCGATGGCACAAAAATCATTGAGGATCAGATGTTGGGCGAGTCCCAAAGCCTCAGGGAGCGTGCGGGCATCGATCGTCCAGGGCATGTTGGTCAGCTCGGGCAGATCGTTTTCCACCGGATAGGCAAAGGCCAGCGCGGCGGCGCGGGGCAAGGGTCGGCCCAAATTCTGGGCAAAAGCCTGCCACGCCTCGACCAGGCCGGCATGTTCGGCGGTTTTGAGCGTGAGCGCTTCACCCAATTGAAGCACTCGGCCATCCTCGATTTGCGCGAGAGCGAAGCGGGCATGGGTGCCGCCAATGTCGGCCACGACGAGTTCGGTGATCATTCAGACCGTATGCGTGACTTTTTGCACATGCCGCGGCTGGTCGGGATTATGTCCCCGGTCGCAAGCCAGGGCATTGGCCATGCGGTAAAATGCCTGAATCTGAAGGATGGGGGCGAGCGCCGGGTGCGGCGCGCGTGGCACGGGCAACGTGCCCGGATCGCCTCCACCTGCCATCATCACCGATGCGCCCTGCGCACTGAGCCGTTGCGCCGCTTCCTGCGCGCTCGCATCGGTTGCATCCTCGGAGCGGAAGATGAGCACCGGAAAATCCTCACCGGCTAGTTCGTTTGGCCCATGCAATACTTCGGCACTGCTGAAGGCTTCGGCGTGAATCATGGAGGTTTCCTTCAGCTTGTGCGCCGCTTCCTGCGCGATTCCCAGATGCAGCCCACGCCCCACCGCATAAAGATGATCGGCGGTCTGGAGTTGGTCGCGGCAGGGCGACCAATCTTCCTGCCAAGCTTGCGCCAATGCCGAAGGGAGTTGCGGTAGCGCCGCCTGCATCGCTGCGTCGCCCGACCACAGCGCCACCATCTGCGCGATCGCCGAAAGCGAGGTGATGAAACTCTTGGTCGCCGCCGCGCTCTTCTCGAGGCCGGCGCCCTGCGGCACGATGATCGAGGCGATCTCAGCCAGCGGCGAGTCCGGATCGTTGACCAAGGCGACCAGGATCCCTCCCGAATCGCGCGCGGCGCGGGCAGCCGCGAGCAAGTCCGGGCTGCGGCCCGACTGCGATATCGCCAGGCAGAGCACGTTGCGGAGCGAGAGCGGCGCTTTGAAGACCGAGAATATCGAGGGTGAAAGCGAGGACGCCAGAATGCCCAGCCGGGTTTCTACCAGGTAGCGGGCATAGGTCGCGGCATGATCGGAACTGCCTCGCCCGATCGTCACCATTGCCGCTGGGGCGTTCGTGCGCAGCCGGTCGGCGAGCGCCGCAAGCGTAACCGCGTTGCGCTGCAGTTGATTTTCGACGCAATCGGGGGCTTCGGCAGCCTCCCGATACATGATAGTTTTCATCGCACCGGTCATGTGGCCACACGCTCTCTAAGAGAAATCTATGTATCAGAAGAATTGTAAGATCATTGTCTACATCATGGCGGTCTTTTTTCTGATTTCTTTCGTGACCAATATTATTGGCCCGCTGATTCCGCTGATCATTAAATGGTATAAGATCAATTACGCGGTGGCTGGATTCCTACCGTTCTCCTTCTTTGTGGCCTACGGCATTATTTCTATTCCTGCAGGATTTTTGCTGGAAAGGCGCGGACAGAGCGTAACAATACTGGGCGCTTTCAGTCTGAATGTCCTGGGATGCCTGCTAATAGCCAGCTCTGCTTCCTACCTAGCGGTAATCGCCGGCCTATTTGTCATCGGGCTTGGAATCGCTACGTTGCAAGTGGTCATAAATCCGCTCACCCGATCGACGGTTGGTGAAGAGCATTTCGCATTCTACGCCGTGCTGGGCCAGCTTGTTTTCGGCGTGGCCTCGTTTCTGAGCCCTTTCGCGCTTAGCCTGCTGCAAACCCATGAACAGGCGTTCGCCGCGTTCGGTCCGCCCTGGGCACCCTTTTACGCGGGCGCCGGTCTGGTCTTTGCATGCTTCATCGCGCTGACCGCGAAGATGCGCCTGCCCAAGGCGGAACTCGCGCAGGATGAGCGAGTGGGTTCGTTCAGCACCTATCTGGAATTGCTTGGCAACAAATATGTGTTGCTGTTTTTCGTCGGGATCGTGGCCTATGTCGGCACCGAGCAAGGGCTTGCCGACTGGATGGGCCAGTTTCTCTTGGTCTATCACGGCATCCCCGCCGAAACCACCGGAGCTTATGAAGTCAGCCTGTTCTGGGGATTGATGGTGATCGGCTGCATGCTTGGCTTGGTGCTGCTTCGCTTGGTCGATTCACAGCTTATCTTACGGCTGTTCGGCGCGGGCGCGGTGGCCTGCGTGCTGGCCGCGCTGCTGGGCCCCGCCCCAGTTGCGCTGATCGCTTTCCCGCTCTGCGGTTTCGCGCTTTCGGTAATGTGGTCGATCATCTTCGCGCTGGCCCTCAACTCGGTGGCGGAGCACCACGGTTCTTTCACCGGCATTTTGTGCACCGGCATTTTGGGCGGAGCACTGCTACCCTTGGCGATCGGCTGGCTAGGAGACAACATTGGCCTGCGCGACGCGATGTTCCTGATCCTGTTGCTGCTGGCTTACATCATTTCGATCAGCTTCTGGGCGCGGCCGCTTACCAGAAACGAAACCGTCTGGAACCGCAAAGCGACCAAAAATGCCTGAACGCCTGTCACTCGCCCAAGCTAACCCTCCGCGGAACTTGGCGGGAGCCTGGAAGGATTCTTGAGGCGGTTGGACACCGCTCACCTCAATGCTGATCTTAATGTCCGTTTTGGGTCGAAAGCGGACATTAGAGCACCGTCAAAAAGGGTCACGCTACTGTGGCCCCACTAATCGTGCCAAGCCCCGGAATTTGGGGCGGATCGCAGGCGCTTGGTAATCGTGAGCCGCTCATGGCTACTTGCCGGGTCGGGTAATGGACCCCGCTCATCCCCAGTTAGCGGGTCGCGTCCCGCTCGATCACGGGCCCCGGACCGGAACCGCCGGGTTGCTGATCCATGCACTTCTTGAAGCTCCATGCATTTGAGAGCACGCCGAGTAAGATCAATGCGGTGATGGCGCAGGAGAAGATGCCGGCGTGCACCAGATACACGACAGCTACCATCATGCTGACACCAAGCCACGAGAGGAACCAGCTATATAAGAAAGCCAGCGCTGCAACTTGCATGGTGGCCGCAACCAAGAACGCTACGGCTGACAAAGTCGCGGCGGCTTGTCCGAGCGTGTCGATCGTGAGCGATATGCGGCACTGATCTGAAGGGCCGCGGCAGTTTGCGTAGTCGAGAAGCGCCTGCTTGATCGCAGGAATGAAATAGAAAGCGACGCTCGCCACGAGCGCTGCTGCGGCGAAGAGTGGCAGTGCCGTTATCCAGAAGTACGCGAGAGCTATCGCCGCAAGCAAAGCTGCGATTGCTTCAGCAATCAGGCGGGAAACGGAGTCAAGACTGCAGTTCATGTGCGGCTCCTCGACGACGTGAAAGGAGGCGATCTACATGCGCTCCTTACTTACACTTCAACCGGCGGCATGCTCTTCTAGGGTCATCGTAGCAACCTAGGGCCGCACCAAATGTCCGCAATGGGTGAAAAGCGGACATTCGAACTCGTTATAGATTTCGCTGTCCTACAGGGGCCGCGATGTGAGACGGTTACGCCAATGGCCGATCGGCACGCCTTCGCCTCTATCGATCGCACGCCTCATCCCCGCGCGCTCACGCGTAGGAGTGCGACCTTTGGGACGTTTCGAACGGGCCGCCGCGCGCCCGACTGTTACCCTCATTGTCACTCTCGCCGCCGGCCGATCTGTCACCCTCGAGGCCCCCGGCGCGTTCTCGGGGAAGGCCGCAATCAGGGTGACGAAGTGGAGGAAATGGACGATCCCCCGGATTCACTCAGTGACGGTGATGCCACCCTGAGCCACCGCAAAGCCACGCCAAAGCGAGCCAAAGTGAGTCTTTCGGGCGACACTTCTCCCCACTTTTTTGGTCCGCGTTAACTTTTTTCCTTGGCTTGCGACTCGCAATGATTCAAAGATTCATCAAGAAGGCTCAATATGTTGGGGTGTTGGGAGGGGTTTAGGTCATGAGCATCGATTTCATGCGGCCGGAGGTCGACGAGCTTCGCCCGCGGATCAGCGTGATCGGCGTCGGCGGGGCAGGCGGCAACGCCATCGCCAACATGATGCGCGCCGACGTCCAGGGCGTCGACTTCATCGTCGCCAACACCGATGCGCAGGCGCTCAATGCCTCGCTCGCCGATCGCCGCATCCAGCTTGGCCTCAAGATCACCCAGGGCCTGGGCGCGGGTTCGCGGCCCGAGATCGGCCGCGCTGCCGCGGAAGAGTCCCTCGACGACATCCTCGCCGCGCTCGAGGGCGCGCACATGTGCTTCATCGCCGCCGGAATGGGCGGCGGCACCGGCACCGGCGCCGCGCCGGTCATCGCGAAGGCCGCGCGCGACCGCGGCATCCTGACCGTCGGCGTGTGCACCAAGCCGTTCGCGTTCGAAGGGTCGCGCCGCGGGCGCTCGGCCGACGCTGGAATCCAGGAGCTGCAGCAGCACGTCGATACGTTGATCGTCATTCCTAACCAGAATTTGTTCCGCCTCGCCAATTCGGAAACGACCTTCAAGGAAGCGTTCGAAATGGCCGACGAGGTGCTCCAGCAGGGCGTTCGCGGGATCACCGACCTGATGGTCATGCCCGGCCTCATCAACCTCGATTTCGCCGACGTTCGCTCGGTGATGAGCGAGATGGGCAAGGCCATGATGGGCACCGGCGAGGCCGACGGCGACAATCGCGCGATCGAGGCTGCCGAGAAGGCGATCTCCAACCCGCTCCTCGACGGCGTTTCGATGAAGGGCGCCAAGGGCGTGATCATTTCGATCACCGGCGGCGAGGACATGCGGTTGATGGAGGTCGACGAGGCCGCGAGCCACATCAAGGAGCTGGTTGACCCCGACGCCAACATCATCTGGGGTTCGGCGTTCAACAACGATTTGGGCGGCAAGATCCGCGTGTCGGTCGTCGCCACCGGGATCGAGGCGGACGCGTTGGTCCAGCCGCAGCCCGGCAAGGTGTTCACCTTCCCGGCGCGGAGCAGCGCCCAGGCCCAGCCCGAAATCGCGGACGAGCCCGAATTGCCGGCGATCGAGGACGAGGCTCCCGAAGCCGAATTGACGGCCGAGGACGAGTCCGACGAGGAGCTGCTGCTCGGCGCGGACGATATCCTGACCAGCCCGGTCGGCGCTCCGCCGATCAATCCGCCCGAGGATGAGGACGAAACCGACCAGCCGACTGCCGCGGCCGGCGGCACGTTGTTCGAGCGCATGTCGAACATCGCGCGCGGCGCTCCCAAAGCGCAGATCGACGAGGACGAACCAGGCTATAAGCAGGGCCCGATCGACATTCCGCGCTTCTTGAACCGGCAAAACAACCAGTAGTCGGCTTGGTCTTATTCGAGCGGGGCAGTCCTTCGGGGCTGCCCTTTTCATTAACTATTGATTCTATTCGGAATCTTTTTGTGCACCTCACCGACGCCATCGCACGGCTCACCGTAAAGCCCCTAGGCAGAAAGCTTTGCGTAAGATTCTCTGTGCAGCTGGGGAGGGCGATGCGGGGATTGCTGCACATTCGGATCATTGGGACGCTCCTTGCGTGCGCCGGCCTGTCGGTCGTGATGACGGCCGCGCCGGCTGCCGCGCAGGGCAGCTATTCGCCCTACAACGAGACCCCGTCGACCGCGCTTGCCCGCTACGTTCACGTTCTTGCGGACGATCCCACCGATTTCAACGCACTGATCGGCGCCGGCCGCGCCGCGCTCGAGCTTGGCGACACGCAGGCCGCGGCGGGTTTCTTCGCCCGTGCCGACGAAGCCAATCCGAAAAGCCCGCTGCCGCAAGCCGGAATGGGCGCGGTCTCAGTCGCCAATGGCGACGCGAAAGGCTCGCTGCCGTACTTCAAGCGGGCGCAGCAGCTCGGCGCCTCGAGTGCCACTCTCGGCGCGGACCGTGGGCTCGCTTACGATTTGCTCGGCCGCCAGGCCGACGCCCAGGCGGATTATCGCGCGGCGCTTAACGGCGCCGACGGCGATGAAGCCCGCTGCCGCCTTGCGCTCAGCCTCGCTATCAGCGGCAATAAGGCGGGCGCTCTTGAGACGCTTGCGCCGTTGATGGGCAAGGGCGATGCCGGCGCGGCGCGGTCGCGCGCGTTCGTCCTCGCTTTGAGCGGCGATTCCAACGACGCAATGGTCGCGACCGACGCGGCAATGCCGGGCAGCTGGGCGCGCGTCGCGCCGTTCCTGCAGCGGCTGCCAGGGCTCCAGCCGGGCCAGAAGGCCGCCGCGGTCAATCTCGGCATCTTCCCGGATTCGGGCGACACGGCCTATGCCTATGCCGCGCCGCCGCGCACTTACCTGTCCTCGCCTTCGGTTTCGAGCGACACGAACTCGAACCGCCTTGCCGCAATCGATGACCTGCTGCGCGCGCCTCAGCCTGCTGCTTCGCCGCCGCCGCCGGTCCCGAGCTGGCAGCCCGCGCCGCAGCAGGTGGCTTACGCGGCGCCGGTTCAGCGCCAGGTGGTCCAGGCGCCTACGACGGCTTCGGCCGCTTCGCGCAAGATTTGGCTGCAACTCGCCAGCGGCCCGGATGCCGACGCGCTTCCCTCGCAATTCGAGCGGATCAAGTCGAAGAGCCGTGACCTGTTCGATGGAATTCACCCCTATGTTGCCAAGGGTCCGGATCGTGCGCGGTTGCTGATCGGTCCGTTCCGCAACGCCAGCGATGCCGACATTTTCGCCGAGGATCTCGAGACGGTCGACGTCACCTCGTTCAAATGGAGCAATTCCGAAACTGATCAGATTGTGCCACTCGGCACGGAATGAAGCTCCCCGAAGCGGTCGCCGCCAATCCTGCGAGGTCGCGCGGCCGTCTCCGTCCCGAAAGCGATGAGGGTCCAAGGGGCCCGCGCGACATCTTCCAGCGCGACCGCGATCGGATCATCCATTCGGTCGCCTTCCGGCGCCTGCGCCACAAGACCCAGGTGTTCGTCGCGCCGGACGGTGACCATTTCCGAGTTCGCCTCACCCACAGCCTCGAAGTCGCGCAGATCGGCCGGACGATCGCCCGTGCGCTGGGCCTCAATGAGGACCTGACAGAGGCCTTGTGCCTGGCGCATGACCTCGGCCATCCGCCCTTCGGCCATGCCGGCGAGCATGTGCTCAATGCCGCGCTCGCCGACGCCGGCGGCTTCGATCATAACGCGCACGCCATCCGCATCGTAACCAGGCTCGAAACGCCCTATCCGGGGTTCGACGGGATCAACCTGAGCTGGGAAGCCTTGGAAGGGCTGGCCAAGCACAACGGGCCGCTTGGCGAGCAAAGCTGGGCGATGGCCGAGGCCAACGCCGAATGGGACCTCGAGCTGTCGACCTGGCCGAGCCTCGAGGCGCAGGCTGCCGCGATCGCCGACGACATCGCCTATGACAATCACGACATCGACGACGGACTGCGCGCCGGCCTGCTCGATTTCGACGAGCTAGCCGAGGTTCCGATCGTGCAGCGCCACTTGCGCGCAATCGACCAGCGCTACCCAGGTCTCGCGCCGGAAAAACGCCAGCGGGCGCTGGTGCGCGACATGATCGGGACGATGGTCGAGGACGTTCTCGCCGAAACTGGACGCCGGGTTGCGGACGCCGGTGTCGCAACCATCAACGACGTACGCCTCGCCGGCCGCCAGCTTGCCGGCTTCTCCGATGCGCTCGCCGCCGAGGAGCGGGAGCTCAAGCGCTTCCTCTATGCGCGGCTCTATGATTCACCGGAGCTCCAGCCGGTGCGGATCGAGGCCGAGCGCGTCGTCGCCGACCTTGCCGGGGCCTATCGCGACAATCCCAGCCTCCTGGCGGAGGCGTGGCAGCGCGAAGGCGAGCGGACCGAGCAGCTGCGCACGATCGGCGACTTCATCGCCGGCATGACCGACCGCTTCGCCATCGCCCGCCATGAGGAGCTGGTCGGGCCGGTCAATCTCCCGGCGGACCGGTTTTGACCCGCAAGTCATCCCTCGCGCGCCGAATGCGGCGCATCCTGCGCAGCCTGGCGCCGGTGCGCGCGCTCGCCCAATGGCGAAGCGACCGAAGGTTTGCCAAGTGGAAGAAGCACAATCCCGGCAAGACCTATGCCGATTTCTACGCCGCCGACGTCGAGAACAAGATCCGCAAGGGCAAGAGTCACTACACCTTGGGCGGGCGCGGCTGGGTTCCGGGCCATGGACCGGCGATCGAGTTTGACGAGCAGAGTTTCGCCGACCGCGGCCTTGCCATCTGGGAGCAGATCCTTGCCTTCGGCCTCGAGCCGCAGATGCGCTGCGTCGATTATGGCTGCGGCAGCCTGCGCCTCGGCCAGCACGCGATGCGCTATCTCGATCCGGGCCACTATTACGGCGTCGACGTCGTCGAAGCGTTCATCAATGAAGGGTCAAGCTGATCGACCCCAAGCTGCTCGAGGAGAAGCAGCCGCATCTCGGGTTGATCGACGAGGAGACGCTGCGGAACGTCGCGGCGTGGATGCCCGATTTCATATTCTCGAACGCGGTTCTGCAGCATGTCCCGCCCGACGAGCTCGGGCTCTATTTCCAGCGCCTCGCCTCGATCATGGCGCCGCATACCACAGCCTATGTCCTGTTCATCACGGCCGAGCGCCGGAAGCGCGTAAAGACGATGAACTGGGTATATCCGGCCGATTATTTGCAGCTCGTGATTGCCGCCTCCGCGCCGTTGCTGAAGGCCGAGGTCCTGGACCTCGATCCGCGCATCGGCACGGTCGACGGGCGGCCGCGCAAGGTGCTCCGCCTTTCGGTCGCCCAGCGGAGGTGACGGGCGCGCGCTGCTGCGCTAGAGCGCCACGCTTTCCGGACATTCGGGACCGAAATTGAGCCTTTACGCCCAATATGCCGCGCTTCTCGACGGAGTGCTCGATGACCTCGTTGCCGATGGCGCGCTGCCGCAAGGCATCGAGCGCAAGAGCGTCACCGTCGAGCCGCCGCGCGATCCGGCGCACGGCGATCTTGCGACCAATGCTGCGATGGTGCTCGCCAAAGGCGCCGGAACCAGCCCGCGTGCCCTGGCAGAAGCGATCAAACCCAAGCTGGAAGCGCTGCCGCCAGTGACTTCCGTGGAGATCGCCGGACCCGGATTCCTCAACCTTCGCCTGGCGCCCGATGCCTGGCGCGACGAACTCAGGACCATCCTCAGCGAAGGCGAGGACTATGGCCTGTCGACGATCGGGCAGAACGAGCGGGTCAATGTCGAATATGTCTCGGCCAACCCGACCGGGCCGCTGCACGTGGGCCATTGCCGCGGAGCGGTGGTCGGCGACAGCCTCGCGCGGGTGCTCGAGGCCGCGGGCTTCCGGGTTACCAAGGAATACTATGTCAACGACGCCGGCGCGCAGGTCGATACGCTCGCCCGCTCGGTGCATCTGCGCTACCGCGAGGCGCTCGGCGAGGACGTCGGCGAAATTCCCGAAGGCATGTACCCCGGCGATTATCTTAAACCGGTCGGGATCCTGCTCGCCGCCGAGTTTGGCGACAATTATGCCGAAGCTCCCGAGAGCGAATGGCTGCCGATCTTCCGCGACTGGGCGATCAAGGCGATGCTCGACCTCATCCGCTACGACCTCGGCCTACTCGGCATCCATCACGACAAATTTGCGTCGGAGGCCGAGCTGCAGGCGAGCGGCGCGGTGACCGAGGCGATGGACGTGCTGCGCAAGAAAGGCCTGGTCTACGAAGGCGTGCTCGAGCGGCCCAAGAGCCTCGATCCGCATGACGAATGGGAACCGGTCGAGCTGACGCTGTTTCGCTCGACCGAGTTCGGCGACGACCAGGACCGGCCGATGAAGAAGTCGGACGGCAGCTGGACCTATTTCGGCTCGGACGCTGCTTATCACTGGCAAAAGGCGCAGGACGCGGACCATCTGGTCAACATCTGGGGCGCCGACCATGCCGGGACCGTCAAGCGGGTGCAGGCGGCGGTCAAGGCGCTGACCGACTGGCGCGTCGACCTTGACGTCAAGCTGGTCAACATGGTGCGGTTGTTTCGCGGCGGCGAGCCGGTCAAGATGTCCAAGCGCGCCGGCGACTTCGTCACTCTTGCCGAGGTCGTGAGCGAGGTCGGCAAGGACGTCGTGCGGTTCATGATGCTCACCCGCCGTGCCGACGCGCCGCTCGACTTCGACTTCTTGAAAGTGGTCGAGGCGTCGAAAGACAATCCGGTGTTCTACGTGCAATATGCCCATGCGCGGATCAGCTCGCTGAAGCGCAAGTCGGCCGAGGCTGGAGTCGACCTCACCGCTGCCGCCGACCTGTCGCTGCTCGACGAGGAGGAGCTCGCGTTGGTCAGGCGCGCGGCGCAATATCAGCGCGTGATCGAGAGCGCGGCGATGGCCCACGAACCGCATCGCATTGCCTTCTATCTTTCTGATCTCGCGGCCGAATTTCATGCGCTGTGGAACCGCGGCAACGACGATCCAGCGCGGCGCTTCCTCGTTGAAAACAATCCACAACTTTCTCGCGCCCGGCTGGAACTTGCGCTTGGGCTGGGGCAGATCATCAGGAGCGGGCTGGCCCTGATGGGGGTGGCCGCGACCGAGGAGATGCGCTGACGATGGGCGAGGCCCAAGCGGCGATCGGCTTTGACCGGCTGCCGTGGCTGACAGACGAGCCGCGGCCGCCCAAGCGCGGCTTGAGCGAGCTTCTGGGCTGGGCCGTGGCCGCGGTCGTGCTGGTTGCGGGCGCATCCTATTGGATGGGCGTCAACAGCGTGGCTGAGCCCAAGAGCGGCCAGTCGGCGGCCCAGCCCTCCTCGCAAACCACGGTATCACTGCCAAAGGCCCGGACCGTCGAGCCGAGCCAGCCCGAAGTCCAACCCGAGCCAATGACCGAAGTCGAGCCGGTGATCGCTCCGCCGATCCCGGTGATCGAAGAGCCGCGGGCGCCCGTCAAAACCCGTCCCGCGCCTGCTACCAAGGCAAGCACAGCGCGGGCACCGGAGAAATCGGAAACGGCCACAGCCAATCCGCTGGCGCTTTGGCCCGCTCGGGTCGTCGAAGGCGCTTCTGGCCGGCTGGTTCGGATCGGCGCGTTTTCCAATTCGCGTCAGGCGAAAAAGGGCTGGTGGGCGATCGTGCGGGTGAACCCGGCGCTCGAGCGCCTGCCCGCCGTCGTGGTCCCGGTCCAGTCGCTCAGGAACGGCCGCGTTTATTATCGCCTGCAGATGGGAACCACCTCGCAAGCCCATTCCGAAGTGCTATGCCAGCGCATGCGCATAATCGGGCAAAGTTGCGTCGTGATTGGGGCTGGGACCGGGCAATGAGCGACCATCGTTCGTATGAAGATGGTCAGCTGCCGTGGCTTCAGGCGGTCGATGACGAAGACGAGCCGCGCGGCGTTTCGGCGCGCAAGATGTTGGTCGCGCTGTTTGTCGTCCTGATCGCCGGTATCCTCGTCGCCGCGACGTTCTTCTGGCTCGGCCGCCGCGATGCCGCGGTCAACGGCCCGCCCGAGCTGATCCACGCCGAAGCCAGTCCGTACAAGGTCAAGCCGCCCAACCCTGGCGGGCTCGACATCAGCGGGGAAAGCCAGACCGCGTTCGAAACCAGCGCCGGCGAGGACAAGGATTCGCGGCTCGACTTGAACGCCATGGCCGAAGAGCCAGTGGCAAAGCCGCCGCCCAAGGAAGCGCCGAAGCCCGCTGCGCCGAGCGAGACCAAGGCGCCGGCAGTGCCCGAAGCAGCGCCCGCGCCGAAGCCGGCGGGACCGGCCGGAAGCGAGATCCAATTGGGCGCGTTCGCCAACCAGGCCCAGGCCGAGCGCGCCTGGACCGCGCTCTCGGCGCGCTTCCCGTCGATCGCAGCCATGAGCAAGATGATCGTGCCCTTCCCGGGTGGCATCCGGCTGCGCGCGTCCGCCGCTTCGCCGGCCGACGCCAAGCAGGCCTGCCAGACCTTGAAGGCGGCGGGCGAGAACTGCTTCGTGGCCCAGTAGATGCGGGCGGCGATCTACGCTCCGGCCGGCCTGGAGCTGACCGATGACGAACGCAGCTTTTTTCGCGATGCCGAGCCGGCGGCCTTTATCGTGTTCAAGCGCAATTGCGCCGATCCGCAGCAATTGCTGCGCCTAACGGATTCGCTGCGCGAGCTGACCGGCCGCGCCGACTTGCCGATCCTGATCGACCAGGAGGGCGGGCGCGTCGAGCGGATGAAGCCGCCCGAATGGCCCGACTTTCCGGCGGCCGAGCGTTTCGCCGACCTCTACCAAGTCGCACCATCATCGGCGATCGAGGCGGTGCGCTCGAACGCCCGGGCGTTGGGGCTGATGCTTCACACGGTTGGGATCAACGTCGATTGCGTGCCGCTGCTCGACGTCCGCCAACCGGGCGCGACCGACATCATTGGCGATCGCGCTCTGGGCAATGAGCCGATGCAGGTCGCCGCGCTCGGCCGAGCCGTGCTCGACGGCCTGGCGTCGGCGGGCGCGCTTGGGGTGGTCAAGCACATGCCCGGCCACGGCCGCGCGCTGGTCGATAGCCACAAGGAGCTGCCGATCGTCACCGCGCCCGCCGAGGATCTCGAAATCGACCTCGAGCCGTTCGAGCGCATGGCGTCCTCGCCGATCGGGATGACCGCCCACGTCGTTTACACCGTCTGGGACCCCGATCTCCCCGCAAGCATGTCGCCGACGGTCATTGGCGACATCATCCGTGGCCGCATTGGTTTCGACGGGTTCCTGATGAGCGACGATATCGGGATGGAAGCGCTGTCCGGCGATTTCGCCAGTCGTGCGGCGGGCGTCGTCGCCGCGGGCAACGACGCCGCTCTCCACTGCTCGGGCGTGATGGAGGAGATGGTTGCCGTCGCCGGCGCGGTCCCGGCGATGAGCAGCGCCGGCGAGACTCGGCTGGCGCGCGCGATGGCGTCGATCAAGCCCGACGATGGCGGACCCGATTTCACCGAGGCGATCGCCAAGCGCGACGCGCTGCTTGGCGTGGTGTAGATTGCCAGCCGTGGACGAGGATTTCGACCAACGGCCGATCCGCGCGCAGCCCGATGAGCTGACTCTCACACTCGATGGCTGGGAAGGGCCGCTCGACCTGCTTCTCAATCTCGCCCGGGCGCAAAAGGTCGATCTTGCGCAAATCTCGATCCTCCAGCTGGTCGAGCAATATCTTGCTTATCTGGCCGAGGCGCGCGCGCTGAAGCTCGAGATCGCGGCCGATTATCTCGTGATGGCGGCATGGCTCGCCTATTTGAAATCGTGCCTGCTGCTGCCGAAAGACTCCGAGGCTGACCCGACCCCCGAGGAAATCGCGCTTCGCTTGCAGATGCGCCTGTTGCGCCTGGATGCGATGCGCGAGGCCGGAGCGCGCCTGCTCGGCCGCGACCGCATCGGCCGCGACGTGTTCGCGCGTGGTAGCCCCGAATGCCTGCGCCTGATCCGCAAGTCGGCCTGGCAGGCGCGCGATTTCGACCTGTTCGCCGCCTACGGCGCGGTCAAGGCGCGCACCCAGCCCGCGATGCACGTGGTCCACGCCCGGTCGGTGATGACGCTCGAAGAAGCGATCGAGCGGGTCGCGCGTATGATCGGCGCGGCGATCGAATGGACCTTCCTCGAGAGCTTCCTGCCGTCGACCCAGGACCCGCTGTTCCGCCGCTCGTCGCTGGCCTCGAGCTTCCTGGCTGCGCTCGAGCTGGCCCGCCGCGGCCGGCTTGACATCGCGCAGGACGAGCCGTTCGCGCCGATCAAGCTCAGAGCTGCGTGATGGATGAGCTGGCCCGCGCCATCGAAGCGACGCTATTCGCGTCAGCATCGCCGCTCACCGTCGAGGAAATCGCCGAGCACGTCGGCGAAGGTGAGATCGAGATCGCATTGGGCGAGCTTGCCGCCCATTATGAAGGCCGCGGCCTCGAGCTGGTCGAGCGCGGCGGGCGCTGGCATTTCCAAACTTCGCCCGACCTTGCGCACTTGCTTCGCCGGACGCGCGAGGAGCCGCGGCGCCTGTCGCGCGCGGCGACCGAGACGCTGGCGATCATCGCCTATCACGAGCCCGTCAGCCGCGCCGAGATCGAGGCGATTCGCGGCGTCCAGATTTCCAAGGGCACGCTCGACGTGCTGATGGATGCGGGCTGGGTGCGCCCCGCCGGCCGCCGCGAAGGGCCAGGCCGGCCTTTACTCTATGCGACGACGCAGGAATTCCTGACGCATTTCGGCCTTGGATCGCGGCGCGACTTGCCGGGAATCGACGATCTCAAAGCCGCCGGGCTGCTCGATCCGCTCGACGAGAGCGTGATGGGCTCGCTCGACGAGCTTCAACTGGAAAGCGAAGAACAGGACGAGTAGAGAGGCGCCCAAAGGAGTTTCCCCATGGGTGGTTTAAGCATTTGGCATCTTTTGATCCTGGCGGTCCTGCTGCTGCTTCTGTTCGGTGGCAACCGCTTCTCATCGATGATGGGCGACGTCGCCAAGGGCATCAAAAGCTTCAAGGCCGGCATGGCCGACGAAGACGAGGACAAAAGGCGCAATTATGAGCAGCAGCGTCAGCTGCCGCGCGACCAGGCCCGCCCGCAGGATCCGATCGACGTGACTCCGCGCCCCGCCGAGCCTGCCGCCCCACCGCCGCCGCCGCGAGACGACGAAGGCCGCTAACCCAAGAAGGGTTGCCATGTTCGGCGTTGATTCCTCCGAGCTCGCGGTCGTCGCGATCCTCGCGCTGATCTTCATCGGCCCCAAGGACCTGCCCAAGGTGATGCGCACCGTCGGCTATTGGGTCGGCAGGGTGCGCGGCATGGCGCGCCATTTCACGGCCGGCATCGAGAACATCGTGCGCGAAGCCGAGCTCGAGGAAATGGAGAAGAAGTGGCGCGAGGAGAATGAGCGGATCATGCGCGATCATCCGCCCGAAGCTCACTCCCCGGACCCGCATCAGCTCGACGCCATGCCGCCGATCGCCAATCCTGAAGGCTCGGAGGAGGAGGAGCTTCCGCCCGAGCAGCGGCCGCTGCCGTGAAGGACATTGACGACACCAAGCAGCCGCTGCTCGCGCATTTGATCGAGCTTCGGCGCCGGCTGCTGTGGTGCCTCGCCACGCTCGTCGTCACCTTCTTCATCTGCTTTGCCTTCGCGAAGGACATTTTCGCGATCCTCGTCCAGCCCTTACTTCGAGCGGGCCAAGGCAAGCTCATCTACACCGACATTTTCGAGGCTTTCTTCGTCCAGGTGAAGGTGGCGCTGTGGGCAGCCCTGATGCTGAGCTTCCCGGTCATCGCCACGCAATTGTGGCGGTTTGTCGCGCCCGGGCTCTACGTCAAGGAGAAGAAGGCGTTTCTGCCATTCCTGCTCGTCACGCCTTTGTTTTTCGCCGCCGGGGCCTGCTTTGCTTATTTCGTCGCGATGCCCTGGGCGCTGCATTTCCTCTTGAGCTTCCAGGGCAATGTCGGCGGCGTGAACCAGGAGGCGCTGCCCGGCGTCGGCAATTATTTGAACTTCGTCACCCGCTTCCTGTTCGGGTTCGGCGCGGCGTTCCTGCTGCCGATCCTGCTGATGATCCTCGAGCGCGCGGGCATCGTCACCCGCGAGCAGCTGGCACGGTCGCGACGCTATGCGGTCGTCGCCGCGGCCGCGGTCGCGGCAGTGCTGACGCCGCCCGACGTCGTCTCGATGCTGATGCTGCTGATTCCGCTCTACAGCCTTTACGAGCTCGCCATCCTCGCGATCCGCATCACCCATTGGCGGGCAGCGCGCCGCGCCGCCCGGTCAGGCGCTGAATCTCCGGAGCTCCAGACAATAGAGGGCCCGGAAGCGCCACCGGGGGGGGGGAGGGTTGGCGGTTCCGGGCCCATTTAAGCGGATAGCGAGAGCGGGGGGGCAAAAGGTCACTATCCGAATTGCATAACGCCCCTTCTTCGGAATGGGTTCCCAGCCATTAAATTTATTTCTTTGACGGACGCGTAACGATCCCGACTTCTCCTAAGCTGGCGGGAACACCGGCAAATCAACGCTGTACCGCCCGAGCTTGCGATCGAGGGCGGATCGGAGTTGCTTGGCCAGCCCGCCGACGATCCGTTCGAATTGGGCCTTTTCCGGGGCTGAATCGTCATCGGGCACGAGCACCCGGCTGCTGAGCGTCAGGCGAGCGGTCAGCTCGCTCGACCGGCGAAGCGAGATTTCGATCGGCTCCTGCGGGCAGTTAAGCATTGCAAATTCGCCGATCTCGGTGACCAGAAACGCGACCGCGACCGCGACATCCTGGGTCGTGTAGACGGTGTCGAGGTCGAGCTCGATGTTGAGGCCGCGCGCCTCCTCGGGTGCGCCGGCGCGAAGCTCGGCACCGAGCTCCGAAATCAGCGGCCTGAGCGCGATCCCGCGGCTCTCCTCCATCTCCGCAAAATGGTTGCGATGGACGATCGACAACGCGCCGACGCGGCGCCCGATTCCGGCATAAGCGGAACGTGCCTCGGGCGTCTTGGCGCTGCGTCCATGGATGTTGAGCAGCGAGGCCACGACCTGGAGGTTGTTCTTCACCCGGTGATGGACCTCGCGCACCAGCCGCCGCTGGCCTTCGAGGGCGCCGGTCATCTCGCGCTCCGACCGATCGACCCGCGTCACCGCCCGGCCGAAGGCATCGCGAAGGCTTTGGATTTCGGTTGCGGGCCCAAGCTTGCGCGGCAAGTCGAGCGCGGGCTGTCCGGGCTGGTATTGGATGACCGCGCGCTCGAGCCGTTTCAGCGGACGAATCAGCAGCCGGGTTACGAGGAACCAGGTGATGAGCGCTGCGGCGATCCACATCAGCACCGGAAGCAGCAGCATCAGCCGGTCGACGGTGGTGACGCGCTGGGGCGCGGTTCCGGCCTGAACCGTCAGCGTTCCGTTTCCGATCGGCCATTCGCTCAAGGCGAGCTGCCGGTCGCGGTCCTGGCTGGATCCGAACACGCGAAGCTCGCGCTGGCCGTCGTAAAGCACCAGCGACTCGATGCGCCCGCCGGCCTCAGCGGCCGCGATGCGCAGCTCGGCCAAGGGAAGCATCGCCGTCGCCATGCCGCCGATCACACCGACCCGGACGGCGATCGCATCCGAACTAGGAGAGACGCGCCCGTATCGCCGGTCTCGCCAGCCGCGCACAGCGGCTTCCCGTCGGCGGTCTCGAGCTCGAAGCTTTGGGCGACCGCAGGCGCGATTGCGAGCGACTTGCCAGTCGGCTCGCAGGCTCCCGCATTGGCGCCGCTGGCAAGTGCGCCATTCGCCGCAATTCTGAGCGCGAGAGCGTTGCGCGCGATGAGGCTTTCGATGGCGCCGGCGGCGGCCCGGGCCTGGTCCTGGGCGCGACCCTGGAGAGCCGCATTGGCCCGGCGGATTCCGGTTTCGCCAATCCACGTCAGGGCGATGCCGATGGGAAGGAGCACCGCAGTCAGGATCAGCAGCAGCTTCGCCCCGGTGGGGAGCCGCGCGAATCTCTCCGTGGCGCTCATTCTGTCGCCCAGCTCAGCCGCGCGGCCTTAGCTGAGCTTTCCGATGAGATTGAGAAAATCGTCGGGGACTGTTTCGCGCAGAGTGTCGTCGTAGACCGAACGCAAGGCGCGCCCCAGGTCGCTGGAACGCTGCTTTCGGCCGGTTCGATCGGAAGCCGTCGACTTTTTCGAACGCCGGGAATGACCGGCTTCGTTCGACTCGCTTCGCTTCTTGGCACTCAACCTCTCGTCCCCCCTCGCGCGGGTTCAGACGCGCGTCTTACAAATCTCAGCTTGCGGCGCAACGACTTAGAGCGGCCCCATCGTCCCATGAGTACACAACGGGCCGGCGGTTGCTTCACGATCAGGTGCAGCTCTTGAAGCTTGCCCGGCCCAGCCACGGAAACCAAATGGCTGGTGCTTTGTTCCAGAGGCAATTCACATCTTGGGGGCGGTCGAATGCCGAACACACGGAACGGTCCTTCCACACTTGAAACAATTCCGAGCGACCGCCAAAGACGGCGCAACCCTTGATTGGAGAGCCAATTCTTATGTCCCTTGGCCAGGAACTAGCCCCACATCTGCCGTTCCTCCGCCGCTACGCGCGCGCGCTGACCGGCAGCCAGACTCACGGCGACGCGTTTGTCCGCGCGACTCTTGAAGCAATCGTCGCCAAGCCTGACGAATTCCCGCGCGACGTCGATCCGCGCCTTGGCCTGTACAAGACGTTCCATGCCATCTGGTCGACGGCGAATATCGAGGAAGGCGAGGAGCCCTCGCAGTCGCCGGGCGGCGCAGAAGGAATCGCCCACGCGCGGCTGTCGCGAATCACGCCCTTATCGCGTCAGGCCCTGCTGCTCACCTCGCTCGAGGGTTTCTCCTCGGAAGACACCGGCTATCTCATCTCAGCCAGTGCGCAGGAGGTTGATAATCTCGTCGCCGAAGCGCTCGAGGAGATCGAGCGCCAGACGCTGGCCGACGTGCTGATCATCGAGGACGAGCCGATCATTGCAATGGATATCGAAACGATCGTCCGCGACCTCGGCCACAATGTCACCGGAGTCGCGGTGACCCGTGACGAGGCCGTTGCCCAGGCGCGGCAGAACCCGCCCGGGCTGGTGCTCGCCGACATCCAGCTCGCCGACGATTCGAGCGGGATTGACGCGGTGAAGGACATCCTCGCCGAATTCTCGGTTCCGGTGATCTTCATCACCGCCTTCCCCGAGCGGCTGCTGACCGGCACTCGGCCGGAGCCGACGTTCCTCATCACCAAGCCATTCCAGCGCTCGACCGTCAAAGCGGCGATCGCCCAGGCGCTGTTCTTCGACGCGGCCACCGTTCCGGCCGCGTGAAGTGTCCGGCCGAGCCTGACCCCTACGGAACACGAGTCCGGCCAACGCGTTGGCCGGGGAAACAGTGATTTCGTGACGAGAGCATAATGGTCGATCCGCGACACACCGACCCATCGGTCGTTGAAACGACGACGGAGGCGCGTGCAGGCTCGACTCCGGGCGTTGCCCGCTATGTTCTCATCATCGGGACGGTGCTGGTGGTGGTTTTGTTTGCGGTGATAGTCTTGGTCGGCCGGCCCTAAGCACCTACTTCTGTCACAGTCGCTGTTCATGTTTGATCAAACAGCGCGCCGCCATCGCGTCGCGCCTAACGGGTGGGGACTGATTTGGCCGAGGATCGTGACAAGGACCAGGAAGCAAGCGCGCCGTTTGAGCCGGTTCCGCTGTCCGATCCCGAATTCAAGGAGCAGCTAGCGGCGGTGATTCCGCACTTGCGTGCTTTCGGCCGCTCGCTGTCGGGTAGCCGCGACCTCGCCGACGACCTCGTCCAGGAGACCCTCCTCAAGGCCTGGGCGGCGCGCAAGCGCTTTCAGGCCGGCACAAACATGCGCGCCTGGACCTTCATCATCTTGCGCAACCTGTTCCTGAGTCAGATGCGTCGCGCCCGCTTCAAGGGCGAGTGGGACGACATTACCGCGTCGAAGATCCTCGCCGCGCCCGCCAGCCAGGACCGGCATATCGAGCTGGGCGACATGCAGCGTGCGCTGATGCATTTGCCGCAACCGCAGCGCGAGGCACTGATCCTCGTCGGCGCGGGCGGCTTTGCCTATGAGGAAGCGGCCGAAATCTGCGGCTGCGCGGTCGGCACGATCAAGAGCCGCGTCGCGCGTGGGCGGGTCGCGCTCGAGCAGCTGCTGTCGAGCGGAAAGCTGCCGTCGCGCCGCCAGCACAAGACCGACCCGGACAAGTCGGCGTTGCAGACGATCATGAGCGAGGTCGACGAGCTCAGTCGCGACCACGATCACGATTAGCCGCGGTCAGTTCAGCTTGCGCAAAAGCTCCGCGAAATCGCGGTCGCACGGCTCCATCGCCGCGGCCTCAAAGGCGCGGCGCAGCGCCGCCGTGATCCCGGCCTGCGCGGGTGGAAAATCCACTTGGATGATCCGGCGATCCATGGTGTGCCATTCCTCGTCGGTTGGTTGTTCTCGTTCCAATTTCATTTGCTTTGCAAACGAGCAGACGCGGGCGGAAGTTTCGTGGAACATGGATTTGCGGCAATGACGGCGCCGCAATGAAACGCGCACGAGACAAGGCGATCCACCGGGCGGAGATCCATTCTCCGTTCCTGCGCGAAACGCTCCAGGCATGCCCCGAGATCGCCGCGCGATTCCTCGAGAATGGTGCGTTCAGCGCCGCGGAACTAGCGCTTTCCGCGGCATCCGATGAATTCGACGTCGCGCTCCGCCGGCAGCGCCGCGGGCTCGCCTTGGCCGTGGCGCTCGGTGACCTCGCGGGCGAGCTTTCGCTCGAACAGGTGACGGGGCTGCTGTCCGATTTTGCCGACGGCGCGATCGATGTCGCCGTAACGAGCGCGATCGCCGAGCGGGTGCCGGACGTGGCGCCGCAAGGCTTCGCGGTGGTGGCGATGGGCAAGCTTGGCAGCCACGAGCTCAATTATTCCTCGGACGTCGACCTGTTGCTGCTGTTCGACCCGAAGGCGCTGCCCAGGCGTGATCGCGACGATTCGGGGGAAGCCGCGGTGCGGGTCGGACGCCGGGTCATCGAGTTGCTCCAGAAGCGGACGTCCGAAGGCTATGTCGCGCGCGTCGACCTCAGGCTGCGCCCGTCGCCCGAAGTCACTCCGATCGCGCTGCCGGTCGATGCTGCGATCTCGCATTATGAATCGTCCGCGCTGCCGTGGGAGCGAGCGGCGTTCATCCGCGCCCGCGCCTGTGCCGGCGACATCGCGCTTGGCCAACGGTTTCTCGATGCGATCCAGCCGTTCGTGTGGCGGCGATCGCTCGACTTCGGAGTGATCGACGAGGTGCGCCAGATCTCGGCGCGCATTCGTGACCATTTTGCGCAAAGTGCGCGAATTGGCCCAGGTTATGATTTGAAGCGCGGCCGGGGCGGCATCCGCGAGGTCGAGTTCTTTGTCCAGATCCAGCAGATGATCCACGGCGGGCGAGATCCCTCGGTGCGCGCGCCGGCAACGCTCGACGCGATTGCCGCCCTGGTCGCGGTGGGCCGGATGGAACCGGACACTGCGAGGGAGCTCGAAGAGGCGTACCGCCTGCTGCGAACCATCGAGCACCGGCTGCAGATGGTCGAGGACGCACAGACCCACACGCTGCCCGCGCGACCCGACGCGCTCGACAATGTCGCTGAGCTCCACGGCCTCAAAGACGGCGGTGAGCTGCTGAAGCTGCTCGAGCCCAAGGTCGAAGAGGCGGGGCGGATCTTCGATAGCCTGTCGCCCGACGAACAGGACCGCCTGTCGAACGATCCCGACATCCTGTCGCGCGAGCTTCGCGAAATGGGGTTCGCCGCGCCCGAGGCGGCGGCGCGGCACATCGCCGACTGGCGGTCGGGCAAGCCCCGCTCATTGCGCTCGCCGGCCGCCCAGCAGGCGTTCGAGGCGATGCTGCCGCCGCTGCTCCAGGCGGTCGCCGCCGGCGCCGACCCGGGACACGCGCTTAACCGCCTGAGCGATATCGTCGAGCGGCTGTCGAGCGGGGTCAATTTCTTCCGCTTGCTCGAGGCGCGGCCGCCGCTGGCGAGGGTGCTCGCGAAGGTTCTAGCGCACGCGCCCGCTCTCGCCGACCAGCTTGCTCGGCGGCCGCAGTTGTTCGAAGGCCTGTTTGACGCCTCGAGCTTCGAAATGCCGCCGGATGCGGAAGAGTTCGCGGAAGTCCTCAGCACCGCAATGCACGGCCAGCCGTACGACATCGGGCTCGACCGCGTCCGCCAGCGGGTCAACGAGCGGCGCTTCGCGCTCGGCGTCCAGCTGATCGACCAGCGCCGCGACCCGCTCGAGGTGGCGACCGGCTATGCCCGCGTCGCCGAGGGGACGTTGGTCGCGCTCGGTAATGCTGCGGTTCGCGAGTTCGAGGAGGCCCACGGCAGGTTCGATGACGGCGAGCTGATCGTGATCGGCCTCGGCCGGCTCGGCGGCTGCGCGCTGACCCATGCCTCCGACCTCGACATCATCTATTTGCACAGCGCTGAGCCGGAGACGGCGTCGAACGGCGCGCGGCCGCTCGGACCCAACGACTATTTCAACCGGCTTGCGAGCCGCGTGACCGCCGCTTTGAGCGTGCCGACCGCAGCGGGGCCGCTCTACGACGTGGATACGCGGCTTCGGCCCGAGGGCGCCAAGGGCATGCTGGTCGTCTCGCTCGACGCGTTCGAGCGCTACCAGCGCGAGGAAGCCTGGACGTGGGAGCATATGGCCTTGTGCCGCGCGCGCCCGGTGTTCGGTTCAAAGGGGGTGCGCGAACGGACGGCCCAAATCATCGAAGAGATCCTGCGGCAGCCTCGCGATGCGGCGAAGACGATCGCGGATGCTGCCAAGATGCGCGCCGAAATCGCGCGCCATAAACCGCCGCAGAGCAAGCTCGACGTCAAGCTCGGGCCGGGTGGCCTGGTCGATCTCGAGTTCGCGGTCCACGTGCTCCAGCTGACAAGTCATGTCGGCCTCAGTCCGCGGCTCGACGTCGCGCTCGAACAGCTGGCAGCGGAGTCCTTGGTTTCTGCAAATGTTGTCGATGCACAAAAGTTGCTGACACGAATGCTGGTGATGATGCGGCTGGTCGCCCCCGGCGATATCAAGCCCACGGCGGAAACATGGCATCTGGTTGCGCAAGCGTGCGGCGCGGCAAGCTGGGACGCGCTGCTTGCCGAGCATGACGCCGCACGGCAGAGCGTGTCCGAGCTTTGGGACAGAATGAGGAAAGAGGCGTGACATGATCGGCGAAGGCGACAAGGCACCGGCAATTCGGGTTGCGACAAGCGATGGCAGCGCGATTGATCTTTCCGCGCCGGGCCAGCCGTTGGTGCTTTATTTCTATCCCAAGGACGACACCTCGGGTTGCACCCGCGAAGCGCAGGACTTCACCGCGCTCGCCAACCGCTTTCGTGATGCAGGCGTCAAGGTCGTCGGCGTGTCGCGCGATCCGATGAAGTCCCACGAAAAGTTCATCGGCAAGTACAGCCTCGCCGTCCCGCTCGTATCGGACGAGGACGGACGCATCTCCGACGCGTTCGGAACCTGGGTCCAGAAGTCGATGTACGGCCGCAAATATATGGGGATGGAGCGCGCGACTTATTTGATCAGTCGGGCCGGTCGCATCCTGCGCGAATGGCGCAAGGTCAAGGTTCCCGGCCACGCCGAGGAGGTTCTGAACGCCGCGAGGGAACTCGCGTCGGCTTGACCTACTTTCCGGCGAGATCCTTGAAGATCATCTCCCAATACAGCACGTCATCGTACATCGCGCGGACGGGAATCCGCTCGTCCAAGCCGTGCGCCCGATCGTCCAACGGCGAAATGCCCCAACTGCCGTCCATGTCGTAGACCGGGATTCCCTGGGCGCGGAAGAACGAGCCGTCGCTCGCGCCGGCCGCCATCACCGGGAAGACGTGCATTTGCGGTCCATGGAAACGCCGGATGGCCTTGGTCACGGCGCTGAGGACCTCGGGACGCAGCGGGGAGGCCGGTGTCGGGACGCCGATGTAGTTCGGGTCCGGGGTGATCTCGACGCCAGGCCCAACCATCTGCTGGAGCTCGGCCTGGACGTCCTTGGGCTCGACGCTGGGCATGATCCGGCAATTGACCGTCGCGGTCGCCGATTGCGGCAAGGCGTTGTCGGCGTGGCCGCCCTTGAGCATCGTCGCGACGCAGCGCGTTCGCGTGAGGCCGACGTCGAGCGGGCTGGCCTCGACGATGTCGGCTGCGGCGCCGTCATTGGGGTTGGAAAGCCATGCGCGCATCGCTTGTCCCAGCGGGCTGTTGCCCTCTTGCTTCGCGCGCTCTTCGAAATAGCCGCGGTTGGCTGGATTCAACATCGGCTGAAAGCGGTGCGTGCGCAGCTTCTCGAGCGCGTCGGCGAGATCGTAGATCGCGTTGTCAGGCCGCGGCCGCGAGCTGTGCCCGCCGGGATTATGCGTCGTAAAGAAGTAAGTCTGAAATGTCTTCTCGGCGATCGAAATCTGGCAGCCGAGCGGCCGGAAGTTCACGTCATAGGAGGCGCAGCCGCCGTCGGCGTTGAGGCCGAACTCGGCATCGGTCAGATTGCGCCACGTCGTCGAACCCAGCGTCGCGCCTTTGCCCTCGGTCTCCTCATCACCGCTGTAGAAGAAGATGATGTCGCGGTTGGGCTTGAACCCCTGGCTCATCAGCTTGACCGCCGCCATCGTCGTGGCAACGTCGCCATTTTTCATGTCGGACGAGCCGCGGCCGAGGAAGTAGCCGCCTTCCTCGCGAAACACGAATGGGTCGAACTTCCAGTCCTCGCGCTTGGCTTCGACCACGTCCATGTGGCCAAGGACCAGTATCGGCTTCCTGGTGGCACGAGGCGAGCGCCAGCGGACGATCAGCGCGGCCGTCTGGTCGCCGGGAAGCGCCTCATAGGGCATGATGTGGATGTCGGAGTCCGGGATGCCGGCAGCCCGGAACTGCGACGCGAGCAATTCTGCCACCTTCGGCACTTGGCCGCGGTGATGAACGCTCGGGATTTCGATAGCTTGCTTGAAGACATCCCGCGTCTTCGCCTGCCATGCGGGATCGAGCTGGGTCGGAACCGTCCGGGGATCGATCGCCGCGGTGGCGGCGGTCGATAGCGCGGCGGCCAGTACCAGAGGGAATACACGCTTCATTCCAGTGCCTCCTATTTGCCGGCGAGGTCGAGCAGCATGATCTCCCAGTGCACGACATTGTCGTAAAGCGCCTGGACCGGCAGGCGCTCGTCCTTGCCGTGCGCGCGGAAGTCGGTCGGTACCTGCACCCAGGCGCCGTTGACGCCATAGACCGGGATTCCGACGACACGGAACGGACGGGCATCGCTCGCGCCGGTCGACATCTCGGGGAATACGGGCATGCCCGGATGCAGCACCCGCACCGCATGCGTGTAGGCCCCGACCACGTCGGGCCGCAGCGGCGAAGCCAGCGAGGCCACATAATCGTCGTTGCGGGTGACGATGACGGTCGGGTCGTTGACGATCCTCTCGAGCTCGGCCTTCACCGCATTGGGATCCTCGCCCGGGAAGATGCGGCAATTGATCAATGCCGTCGCGAGCTGCGGGAGCGCGTTGTCGGCATGTCCGCCGAACAGTCGTGTCGGCACGCAGCGGGTCCGCGTCAGGCCGACCTCGGACTCGCTGGCTTCGATGAAGTCGGCGGCCTCGCCGTCGTTGGGATTGGCCAGCCAGGCGCGCATCGCGTCACCGAGCGGCCCCTTGTCCATCTTTGCCTTCGCCGTGAAATAGGCGCGCGTCGTCTCGTTCATCTTCGGCGTGAAGCGATAGGCTTCGAGCTTATCGAGCGCGTGCGCCAGGCTGTAGATCGCATTGTCCTTGCGCGGCTTGGACGAATGACCGCCGCGGTTGTGCACCGTGAAAGTGTAGCTGGCGAAGGTCTTTTCCGCGGCCTGGAAGGTCATTCCGGCGGGGGAGCCGTCGGGATTGAAGCCGCCGCCGATGCCGTCGGCGTTGAGCCCGAACTCGGGATGGCCGAGCAGGTCGAGCCAGTCGGTCGCGCCCTTTTGCGCGCCGATGCCGTTGGTTTCCTCGTCGCCCGTGAACAACACGACGATGTCGCGCTTGGGTTTGAAGCCGGCCGCTTTCAGGTCGATCATCGCCTGGGTGATGGCGGTGATGCCTTCCTTCATGTCGATGGTGGCGCGGCCGTAATAATAGCCGTCCTTTTCGACCATCTTGAACGGATCGGTGGCTGACCAGTCTTCCGGCTTGGCCTCGACCACGTCCATATGGCCCATCAGCAGGATCGGCCGGCCGGTCGGCTTGCCCGCGGCGCGCCAGCGGACGATCAGAGCGGCCGTATCGTCATCGCCCGTCGTCGCGCTGCCCGTATGATAGGGCATGACGTGGACGTCTTCGGCCGGGAAGCCCGCGGCCTTGAACTGGTCAGCGATGAATTGCGCCTCCTCGGGCACGCGGTGCCGACCGATCACGGTCGGAATGTCGACGATGTGCTCGAACATCGCATGGGTTGCGTCGTGCTGCGCCTGGGTGAGCTTGGGCGCGGGCGCGGGCGCGGCATTGGTGGACGCGGCAAGCGCGACACTCGAGACGGCGGACATGGTGGCGGCAAGCAGGCGGCGCATTCGATTTCTCCCCGGGAAGAAGTGGCGGCACGCTACTATCCGCGCGAGGGCCGTCAAGTGACGACGCCGTGGCCTTCCGCGAGATATTCCGCGCTCTTCATTTCCTCGAGACGGCTGACCGTGCGCTGGAATTCGAACGTGCCGTCACCCGACGGGTAGAGTCCCTCCGGTTCGGCGTCGGCGGCGGCGAGCAATTTCACGCGATGCTCGTAGAGGGCATCGATCAGGGTGACGAAGCGCGCTGCATCATTGCGCATATCCGGGCCCATTACCGGGATCCCGACCAGGATCACCGTGTGATAGCGGCGTGCGATCGCGAGATAGTCGGCGGCGCCGCGCGCTTCGCCGCACAGCCGCTTGAACGAGAAGACGGCGACGCCCTTGAGGCTCTTGGGCACGTGCAAGGTCCGCCCGCCGCCGACGTCGAGCTCCTCCGACGGGACCTTGGCGCGGTCCTCGACCGGATAATCGGTGAGCTGGAAGAAGGCCTGGCTGAGGTCAGCCGTGGCTTCGGGCCCATTGGGCACGTGCCACACTTCGACGCCCTCGAGGCGGTCGAGCCGGTAGTCGGTCGACCCGTCGACCGCCACCACCAGCATCTCGCGCTCGATCAGCTCGATGAAGGGCAAGAACAGCTCGCGGTTGAGCCCATCGAGATAGAAGTCACGCGGCGGGCGGTTGGAGGTCGTGACCACCTTCACGCCAGCCTCGAGAAGCTTGCTGAACAGCCGCGACAGGATCATCGCGTCGGCCGGGTTCGTGACCTGCATCTCGTCGAACGCGAGCAGCCTGGCCTCGGCCGCAATCTCCTCGGCGACCGGCTCGATCGGATCGCCTTCCTCGCTCTCCCGCGCCTTGCGCAGACGACCATGGGTTTCGAGCATGAATTCATTGAAATGGACCCGGCGCTTCGGCTCGACCTGGATGTGGGCGAAGGCGAGGTCCATCAGCATCGACTTGCCGCGCCCGACCCCGCCCCACAGATAGACGCCCTCCGGACCGTCGGGCTCGGAGTGGAACAGGCGCGCGAAGAAGCCGCCGGGCGGATCGATGCTGGCGGCGAGCCGATCGAGCGCGGCGACCGCGCGCGCCTGCGCCGGGTCGGGCTTCAATTCGCCAGCTTTGAGGAGCCGGGAATAAGCCCGCGCTACGGGCCCGGTCATCGCGCCGGGCTGTTGGGCCGGTTCACCCGCTTCAGCGTGCCGCTGAAATTGTAGCAGGGCTCGCCATTCTGCCGGACGACGCCCTGCAGGAAGGCATGGCCGCGGGTCTGCCTGACGAGCTCGACGTGGGAGTCGAGCGGCGATCCGGCCTGGCCGCGCGCGAGGAAATGCGTGGTGAGGTCGAGCGTCACGTAATGGCCGCGCTCCATTCCCGCGCACAAGCCGCCGGCGAACATCGACATGTCGATGAAGCTCATCACCGCGCCGCCGTGGATCGACCCGCCCATGTTCATGTGCGCCTCAGTCGGGAAGATGCGGCACACCGCGCGGCCGGGGCCGTCGGGCTTGAACAACAGGCGGCCGGTCGCGCCGGCGAATGACCCACGCGGAAAATCCCCCCAGCTGAACCAGCCGGGGTTGTCGGGATCCGGAGTGGCGCCGGTGGGAGCACCGACGTCTTCCATCAATTCGGCTTCGTTCGGCTTGTCGCTCACGCGGCCCGTTCGGCGATCAGCTTCTTGGTCTCCGCAATCGCCTTGGCCGGGTTGAGGCCTTTGGGACAGGCGTTCGCGCAGTTCATGATCGTGTGGCAGCGGTAGAGGCGGAACGGATCCTCGAGCCCGTCCAGCCGCTCGCCGGTCGCTTCGTCGCGGCTGTCGGCGATCCAGCGATAGGCCTGGAGCAGGATCGCGGGGCCGAGAAAGCGGTCGGCGTTCCACCAGTAGCTCGGGCAGCTGGTCGAGCAGCAGAAGCATAGGATGCACTCGTAGAGCCCGTCGAGCTTGGCGCGGTCCGCGGGGCTCTGCAGCCGTTCGCGCGACGGCGCCGGGCTCGAGGTCTTCAGCCACGGCTGGATCAGCGCATATTGGGCGTACTGGTGGGTCAGGTCCGGAACGAGGTCCTTGACCACGTTCAACGCCGGCAGAGGCGTGATTTGGACCTCGCCGCGCAGGTCCCCGATCGCGGTCGTGCAGGCGAGGCCGTTGCGCCCGTCCATATTCATCGCGCACGACCCGCAAATCCCTTCGCGGCACGAGCGGCGGAAGGTCAGACTTGGATCGATCTCGTTCTTGATCTTGATCAGCGCGTCGAGGACCATCGGCCCGCATTTGTCGAGATCGATGGTGTAGCGATCGAACCGCGGGTTGGCGCCCGAGTCCGGGTCGTAGCGGTAAATCTTGAACGTCTTGAGGCGCTTGCCTTCCTCGGCCTTGTAGTCGCGGCCCTTCTGGATCTTGCTGTTCCGGGGAAGCGTGAATTCGGCCAAGCCAGTGACTCCTTGATCGGGGTCAGGCGCTAGCATGCGCCGAAGCGCTTTTCAAAAGCTCCAGTTGGGGCGCGCTATCGCGTTCGAACGACCCGGGTCACCGTGCGTTTTCGTGGACTGACCTGGTACACGGTGCCGCCATTGTAGACGTAGCGGCTGTTCGGACTGAGGCTGTGCCGACTCCGGATCGTGCGCGGCAGCGCGCCGTACGACAGGAGGTTGTAGCCGGATGGCACCTGATCTCCGACCCCGAATTGCTTCCTGGCCTGGCCCGGCGGGACGCACGGCACGGCTTTCTTGGCGAGGCCGGGCGGGCAGCCGCCGACGCCGTAACCGACCGGCCCCTGCGTACCGTAGGCATAGGCATTGCCGTAGTTGTGGGGATTGCCGTGGCCGTTGCCGGGTTTTGCGACAGCGGGGGCGGTGAAGGCGAGGGCCGAAGCGCCCGCGAAGATGAGCATGTGTTTCATGATGGCTGGAAACTACCTCCGAAAATGAACTCAACTGACCGAACGAAAATGGGTCGCCGGACGTTCCGGCGACCCAGTAGTGCAGCTCAATGGACGGGATTAATGCGTCAGGGCTTGGATCACCCGATCGACCGCATAGGCAGTGCGCAGTCGCCGCGCGGCGACTGCGCGAATGCCGTTCGCTAGAGCACTGCGTTGATGATCCGCGTCACCAAATTGGTCGTCGGATCGACGACGTAAATCACGTTGTTGCGGTAGATATATCGATATTGGTCGGTCAGGCTGTACTGGGTGACCAGCGGCGAGGGAATGTCGCCATAAGGCGTGTAGTATTTGTACTGTGGCGGGATGTGCTGGCCGTCGCGGAACAGGCGCCTGGCCTGGCCTGGCGGCATGCATGACGGGGTCTTCTTCCACAGCCCCGGCGGGCACAAAGAACCGCCATATTTGTGGGCGAGCGCCTCGTCGTGCGGGGAGAAGCCGACACTATGCCGGCCGTGGGTTTTGACTGGACGCATTGCCATCGAGTGTAGGCTGGTCGGGCGCACCTTCGCGGTGACTTTGGTGGAGTGCGACTTGGTCACGCTCCGGCTGTGCCAGCTCGTCTCATGACCGTTCGAATGCACCTTGGTGGTGGTCGTCGTATGGCTCTTGCCGTGGCCGATACTCATGCCGCCACCGTGGCCGCCGCCTGGGCCGCCCTTCGCGATCGCGGGCGCTGCAGCCGCCATTGCGGCCGCGCCGGCGAGCAGTAGAAACTTGCGCATCTCACTCTCTCCTTGCGGATATCAGTGCGGGGAAATTCCCGTCGGGTGTGAAACGATTGCCGAAACGGCGAGTTGCGCTGGCGCTCATCGGAGAGAAAGGTTGACCCGCCTCTTCATCCGGAACGGGGAGCAGCGAGCGGTGTTGGGAAAGCTGTTCCAGCAGGAGAAGCATTATGCTTGGCAAAGTGGACGCAACGCCGATGATCGCCGTCAAGGACATCGATCGGGCGCGCAAATTTTACGAGGACACACTAGGACTCAAGACTAAGGACGAAATGGAAGGCGAGCTGCTGACGATGAAGAGCGGCGACACCCTGATCAACGTCTATCGCTCCGAGTTCGCGGGAACCAACAAAGCGACCGCGCTCACCTTCGACGTCGACGACATCGACTCCGAGGTCAAGGACCTCAAGGACAAGGGCATCTTCTTCGAGCATTATAACATGCCCGGCCTCGAGCAGCGCGGCGATCTCCACGTCGCCGAAGGCGTCAAGATGGCCTGGTTCAAGGATCCGGACGGCAATATCCTGAGCCTCGTCGAGACCGACTGAACAAAAAAGGGCCGCCGGAGGCCGGCGGCCCTTCTCCAGAACTCCGAGCGATTAGTGGCTATAGGTGTCGAGCACCTTCGTCACCGCCCCGGTCGCCGGATCGACGATGTAGACGTAGCCGTTGCTGTAGACGTACCGCCCGTCAGGGGCGAGCTTGTAGTAGGTCACGATCGGTTGCGGCAGGTCGCTATAGGGTGTGTAGCCATAAGTCGGACCGAACACATAGCCCGTCGAGTACGGCGACGGGGTGCCCTTGACGCGGTGCGTCGAGACGCAAACGCCGTCTTTCCACTTGAGGCAGACCTGGGGCAACGGTGGGTCGGCCCGCAGAGCGGCCGGTGCGGTCGTCAGGGCCACTGCAGCGCCCGATAGCGCGAGAAGTACTTTCCTCATAAATTTTTCCCTTCGGTTGATGGGCTGCAAACGAACCGCGTTCGCAATCGGACGCGCTGCACTGAGAATTTCATTTGCGCGCGGCTCGGCGATTTAAGTGTCAACGATTGGCGGAAATGGGGGGGTTCCCACTCGTTCATCTGGCGGAGGGATGTGAGGGCGGGCGGTCGCAATTCCAATCCGGTTGCCCGACTCTCGCCGCCGGTCTAGAGCGCCGCCAACCCGTGGCGCCGGTCCTCATCGCGCCCAAAACAGCGGAGGATAACGCTAGTCCATGGCTCGCAAGAAGATCGCGCTCATCGGCGCGGGAATGATCGGCGGAACCCTGGCTCACCTCGCCGCGATGCGGGAACTCGGCGACATCGTCCTGTTCGACATCGTCGACGGCGTTCCGCAGGGCAAGGCGCTCGATATCGCCCAGGCTGGGCCGGTCGATGACTTCGACGCGACGATCAAAGGCACGGCCGATTATGCCGACATCGCCGGCGCCGACGTGTGCATCGTCACCGCGGGTATCCCGCGCAAGCCGGGCATGAGCCGCGACGATTTGCTCGGCATCAATCTGAAGGTGATGAAGGCGGTCGGCGAGGGCATCAAGAAGCACGCGCCCAAGAGCTTCGTCATCTGCATCACCAACCCGCTCGACGCGATGGTGTGGGCGCTGCGCGAATTTTGCGGCCTTCCGCATAACATGGTGGTCGGCATGGCCGGAGTGCTCGACAGCGCGCGCTTCCGCCATTTCCTCGCCGAGGAATTCCAGGTCAGCGTCGAGGACGTGACCGCGTTCGTGCTCGGCGGACACGGGGATTCGATGGTGCCGATCGTCGAATATTCGACGGTCGCCGGGATCCCGATCCCCGACCTCGTCAAGATGGGCTGGTCGACCAAGGAGCGGATCGACGAGATCGTCAAGCGCACGCGCGGTGGCGGCGGCGAGATCGTCGCGCTGTTGAAGACCGGCTCGGCGTTCTACGCGCCGGCGACGAGCGCGATCGCGATGGCCGAAAGCTATTTGAAGGACAAGAAAAGGGTGCTGCCCTGCGCGGCACATCTGACCGGCCAGTACGGCGTCAACGACCTCTATGTCGGCGTGCCGTGCGTGATCGGCGAAGGCGGAGTCGAGCGGGTCGTCGAGATCGAGCTCGACAAAGCAGCCAAGGCCAATTTCCAGGTCAGCGTCGATGCGGTCAAAGAGCTGCTCGTCGCCTGCAAAGAGATCGACGGAAGCCTGAAGTGAGCATCCTGGTCGACAAGAATACCAAGGTCATCACTCAGGGCATGACCGGCGAGACCGGCACGTTCCACACCAAGCAAGCGCTCGACTACGGGACCAAAATGGTCGGCGGCGTCACCCCGGGGAAGGGCGGCACGACTCACCTCGGACTGCCGGTGTTCGATACGGTCAGGGAAGCGGCCGAGAAGACCGGCGCGAGGGCGAGCGTGATCTACGTCCCGCCGCCGTTTGCCGCGGATTCGATCCTCGAGGCGATCGAGGCCGAAGTGCCGCTGATCGTCACCATTACCGAGGGCATTCCGGTGCTCGACATGGTCAAGGTCAAGCGCGCGCTGTGCGGTTCCAAGTCGCGGCTGATCGGGCCCAATTGCCCAGGCGTTCTGACTCCGAACGAGTGCAAGATCGGGATCATGCCCGGGAACATCTTCAAGAAGGGCAGCGTCGGCGTCGTCAGCCGTTCGGGCACGCTCACTTACGAGGCGGTGTTCCAGACGACCAACGAGGGCCTCGGCCAGTCGACCGCGGTCGGGATCGGCGGCGATCCGGTCAAGGGCACCGAGTTCATCGACGTGCTCGAGAAGTTCCTCGCCGACGACGAGACGAAATCGATCATCATGATCGGCGAGATCGGCGGCAGCGCCGAAGAAGACGCCGCTCAATTCCTTGCCGACGAGGCGAAGCGCGGGCGCAAAAAGCCCGTCGTCGGCTTCATCGCCGGGCGCACCGCTCCGCCGGGCCGGCGTATGGGCCACGCCGGAGCGATCGTCTCGGGCGGCAAGGGCGATGCCGAGAGCAAGATCGCGGCAATGGAAGCGGCTGGAATAACCGTTTCCCCAAGCCCATCTGAACTGGGCAAGACTTTAAAGGAGTTGCTGGCGGCGTGAACGATGTCGGAACGGTCGAGTGCGAGCAGGGACCAAGCTGGGCGCGGCCCAATTGGCCGGTGGCCGAGCTTGACGAGCTGAACCTCGGGCTCGATCCCACGCAGGCGACGATTGAGAGTTTCAAGGCTGCGGTCGCGGAAAAGGCTGCGGCGTCCGGCGCAAGCCCCGACGACATCCGCCGTGCCGCGGAGGATTCGATCCGCGCGATGATGCTCATTCGCACCTATCGCGTGCGCGGGCATCTTGCGGCCAATCTCGATCCGCTGGGCCTTATCCGGCGCGAAGTCCCCGCCGATCTAACGCCGACCTATCACGGCTTCGAGGCGGACGATCTCGACCGCCCGATCTGGGTCTGCGGCGCGCTTGGCTTCGAGCGCGCGACGGTGCGCGAGCTCGTGCATGTGCTGCAGGCCAATTACTGCGGCCACATCGGCTTCGAATATATGCACATTAATGACGTCGACGAGCGGCGTTTCATCCAGGAGCGGGTCGAGGGAAAGCAGGACACGGTCCAGTTCACGCCCGAGGGCAAGCAGTCGATCCTGTTGAAGGTCATGCAGGGCGAGCAGTGGGAGAAATTCCTCGCCAAGAAATATGTCGGGACCAAGCGCTTCGGCCTCGACGGCGGGGAGAGCGCGGTCCCGGCCCTGGAAGCGGTGATCAAATACGGCGGGCAAATGGGGGTCGAGGAGATCGACATGGGCATGGCCCACCGCGGCCGGCTCAACATCCTCACCAACGTGATGGGCAAGCCCTACCGCGCGATCTTCCACGAATTCGCGGGCGGAGCGACCAACCCGGCCGACGTCGGCGGCTCGGGCGACGTCAAATACCACCTCGGCACCTCCTCGGACCGCGAGTTCGACGGCAAGAAGGTGCATCTGTCGCTGCTGCCCAACCCGTCGCATCTCGAGGCGGTCGACCCGGTCGTGCTCGGCAAGGCGCGCGCGGTCCAGACGATCAAGGACGACAAGCACGGCCGAAGCGTGCTTCCGATCCTGCTCCACGGCGACGCCGCTTTCGCCGGCCAGGGCGTGGTGTGGGAGTGTCTGAGCTTCTCCGGCCTGCCCGGCTACGGGACTGGCGGGACGCTGCATTACATCATCAACAACCAGGTTGGCTTCACTACCAGCCCGCAGTTCGCGCGCTCCTCGCCTTATCCGTCGGACGTCGCCAAGGGCGTCCAGGCGCCCATCCTCCACGTCAACGGCGACGATCCGGAGGCGGTCACCTTCTGCTGCAAGCTGGCGATCGAGTTCCGCCAGACCTTCGGCCGCGACATCGTTATCGACATGTGGTGCTATCGCCGGTTCGGCCACAATGAGGGTGATGAGCCGAGCTTCACCCAGCCGCTCATGTACGCGGCGATCAAGAGCCATCCGCCGACCAGCGAGATTTATGGGCGTCGCCTGATCGCGGAAGGCGTGGTCGACCAGGCGTGGATCGACCAGCAGACCAAGGACTATGTCGCCCACCTCGAGGAAGAATTTCAGGCGGCCACATCCTATTTGCCCAACAAAGCCGACTGGTTCGAAGGCCGCTGGGCGGGCCTCGGCCGGCCCGACGAGCCGGTGCTCGGCCGCCGCAACACCGCGACGGCGATCAGCGAGCCTGAGCTCAAGCGCCTCGGCGAGCTGCTGACGACGGTTCCGGAGGGCCTGCACATCCACAACACGCTGCAGCGGATCCTCGACACCAAGACGGCGATGTTCGAGAGCGGCGAGGGCTTCGACTGGGCGACCGCCGAGGCGCTCGCTTATGGAAGCCTGGTCGCCGAAGGCCATGGCGTGCGTCTGTCGGGCCAGGACAGTGCGCGCGGCACCTTCAGCCAGCGCCACGCAGTATGGGTCGACCAGCAGACCGGCGCGAAATACATTCCCTTGTGCCACGTTGACGGCGGCGGCCGGTTCGAGGTGCGCGACAGCCCCTTGTCCGAATTCGGCGTGCTCGGCTTCGAATATGGCTATTCGCTCGCCGACCCCAAGTGCCTGGTGCTGTGGGAGGCGCAGTTCGGCGACTTCGCCAACGGCGCGCAAACGATCATCGACCAGTTCGTTGCCGGCGGCGAGGCGAAATGGCTGCGCGCAAGCGGCCTCGTCATGCTGCTTCCGCACGCGTTCGAAGGTCAGGGGCCCGAACACAGCTCGGCGCGGCTCGAGCGCTACCTGCAGCTGTGCGCCGAGGACAATATCCAGGTTGCCAACTGCACGACGCCGGCGAACTATTTCCACATCCTGAGGCGGCAAATCCGGCGCGATTTCAGGAAACCGCTAGTGATGATGACGCCCAAGTCGCTGCTTCGGAACAAGTTTGCGGTCTCGAGCTTCTCCGACTTCACCGGCGACAGCCATTTCCGCCGCATCCTGTCGGACCTCAATCCGCCGGCCGAGGGCGAAACGCGGCGACTGGTGCTGTGCTCGGGCAAGCTCGCCTATGAATTGATGGAAGCGCGCGACGAGGCCGGCGACCTCGGCGTCGAGATCATCCGGATCGAGCAGCTTTATCCGTTCCCGTCCGAGCCTTTGCTCAAGCGGCTGAAAGCCATGCTCAGCCTCAAGGACCTGATCTGGGCTCAGGAGGAGCCGAAAAACAACGGCGCGTGGCTGTTTGTCGAGGATTTGCTCCTGCAGTGTCTTGCCGATGCCGGTTTCCAGGGCACGCGGCCGCAATATGCCGGGCGGGATGCGAGCGCATCACCCGCGACCGGCCTCGCCAAACGCCATGCGGCGGAGCAGGCGGCCTTGATTGCCGCTGCGCTCGGCCATAGCAGCCGCGCCGAGGGCCCGGCGGTCGCCGCGCGGTAAAGGGATCTCATGGCCACTGACGTTCAAGTCCCGACGCTCGGGGAATCGATCACCGAAGGCACACTTGCCCAGTGGCTGAAGCAGCCGGGCGAAGCAGTCGACGCCGACGAGCCGATCGCCAACCTCGAAACCGACAAGGTCAGCGTCGAAGTGCCTTCGCCCGTCGCCGGCGTATTGACCGAGCAGCTGGTGAACGAGGGCGACACGGTCGCTGTCGGCGCGGTGATCGCGCGCGTGGACCAAAGCGCGACGGCGGCAGCAACACCCGCGAAGGCGGCTGCCGACGCGACGACGAACCCGGCCGGCCCGAGCGAAACGCCGGCACTGCGCGGCGACGAGCATGCGCCGGTCGCCAAGCCCGCCGCCCAGGTGCCGACGGCCGACGACGACCACATCACGACGCTGTCGCCCGCGGTGCGCCGCGCAGTGCTCGAGTATCATGTCGATCCGACCAGCATCCGCGGCACCGGCAAGGACGGCCGGCTGACCAAGGACGATGTCATCGCCGCGGCCGAGGCGCAAAAGCAGGGTGCCCCGGCGCAGGGACCCCAACAAAGTAGTACTTTGCTGGGAACCCAGGCCGGGGTCCAGGCGCCGGAGGCGAAAGCGCCAGCGCCGACGGAATCGAAGGCTCCGCCTTCTGGGGCCCGGCCTTCGCCGGGGATCGCAGGTGAACGAAGAGAAGAGCGGGTCAAGATGTCGCGCCTGCGGCTGACGATCGCCAAGCGACTCAAGGAGGCTCAGAACACGACCGCGATGCTGACGACGTTCAACGACGTCGACATGACCGCGGTGATCGATGCGCGCGCCCGCTACAAGGACCTGTTCGAGAAGAAGCACGGCATCCGGCTCGGCTTCATGGGCTTTTTCGTCAAAGCCTGTGCGCTCGCCCTCAAGGACGTGCCCGCAGTCAACGCCAGCCTCGAAGGCGATGAGATCGTCTATCACGACTATCTCGACGTCTCGATCGCGGTCAGCGCTCCCAAGGGGCTAGTCGTGCCCGTCGTGCGCAATGCCGACCAGCTGAGCTTCGCAGAGATCGAAAAGACGATCGCCGACTACGGCAAGCGCGCCAAGGACGGCATGCTGACCGTCGGCGAAATGCAGGGCGGCACTTTCACCATCTCCAACGGCGGCGTGTTCGGATCGCTGCTGTCGACGCCGATCATCAACCCGCCGCAGTCGGCAGTCCTCGGAATGCACCGGATCGAGGAGCGGCCCGTGGTCAAGGACCGCCAGATCGTCGCGCGGCCGATGATGTACCTGGCGCTGTCGTACGACCATCGGCTGATCGACGGCCGCGAAGCGGTGACCTTCCTCGTGCGCGTCAAGGAAGCGATAGAGGATCCGACGCGAATTCTGATTGATTTGTAACCCTCAACGTCACCCCAGCGAATGCTGGGGCGCAAGAGGCGTTGAATGGATTCCAGCTTTCGCTGGAATGACAGGAAAGTGATTGATGCCCGACCAATATGATTTCGACGTCCTGGTGATCGGCGCCGGCCCCGGCGGCTATGTCGCGGCGATCCGCGCCGCGCAGCTGGGCCTCAAGACCACCTGCGCGGAGAGCCGCGAGACGTTGGGCGGCACTTGTTTGAACGTCGGCTGCATTCCCTCGAAGGCGCTGCTCCACGCCTCCGAGCTGTATGAGGAAGCGGCCCACGGCACGCTCGAGAAATGGGGCGTGAAACCCGGCAAGGTCGAGCTCGACCTCAATGTGATGCACGGCTCGAGGTTGGAGGCGGTCAAGGGCCTGACGCAGGGCATCGAGTTCCTGTTCAAGAAGAACAAGGTCGAGTGGCTCAAAGGCCACGCAAACTTCGAGAACGCGGACACGGTCAAGGTTGGCGACCGCAAGGTGCGCGCCAAGAATATCATCATCGCCACCGGCTCGTCGGTGACTCCGCTTCCCGGAATCACCATCGACCAGGAGCGGATTGTCGATTCGACTGGCGCGCTGGAGCTGCCGCAAGTGCCCAAGCGCATGGTCGTGATCGGCGGCGGCGTGATCGGGCTCGAATTGGGCTCAGTGTGGCGGCGCCTCGGCTCTGAGGTCATTGTGGTCGAGTTCCTCGACCAGATCCTGCCCGGCTTCGACGGCGACGTGCGCAAGGAAGCCAACAAGATCTTCAAGAAGCAGGGCTTCGAATTTAAGCTCTCGACGAAGGTCACCAAGGCGGTGCGCAAAGGCGACACTGTGACTCTCACGGTCGAGCCGGCCAAGGGCGGAGCGGCCGAAACACTCGAAGCCGACGTCGTGCTGGTGTCGATCGGCCGCAGGCCCAACACCGAGGAGCTGGCGCTCGACAGGGCCGGCCTCCAGCTCAATCAACACGGGCAGATCGAGACCGACCACGAGTTCCGCACCAAGGTGCCGGGCATCTGGGCGATCGGCGATGTCATCCCGGGTCCGATGCTCGCCCACAAGGCCGAGGACGAGGGCATCGCGGTAGCCGAAAATATCGCCGGCCTAACGGGCATCGTGAACCACGACGTGATCCCATCCGTGGTCTACACCATGCCCGAGATCGCCGGCGTCGGCCTGACCGAGGAAGAGGCGAAGCAGCACGGTGAGGTCAAGGTCGGCAAGTTCCCGATGCTCGCCAACAGCCGCGCCAAGACCAACCGCGAGCCCGACGGCTTCGTCAAAGTGATCGCCGACGCCAAGACCGACCGCGTACTCGGCGTGTGGATGATCGCCAGCGTGGCGGGCACGATGATCGCCCAGGCCGCGCAGGCGATGGAGTTCGGCGCCACATCCGAGGATATCGCCTACACCTGCCACGCCCACCCGACGCACAACGAGGCGCTGAAGGAAGCGGCGATGGCGGTGACCGGCAAGCCGATCCACATCTGACGGCTAGGCGATCAGTTCCTCATAGGGGCGCGTCTCCGCCGGCGTCATGCTACGCGGCGCCAGCTCCTTCTCCCACAAGCCAACGTCGAGCCATTCGCCCATCTTGAAGCCGACTCCGCGGTAAGTGCCGGTGTGGACGAACCCGAGCTTCTCGTGCAGCGTCACGCTCGCGTCGTTGGGCAGAGCGATCGCACCGATCGCCGCGACATAACCCTGACGCTTGAGCACTTCGAGGAGCTTCGTGAGCAGCGCCCGGCCGACGCCGCGGCCCTGCGCGCCGGCGGCGAGATAGATGCCGGTCTCGACCGTCCAGCGATAGGCCGGCCGGGTGCGAAAGGGCGAGCTCGCGGCATAGCCCAACAGCTGCCCGTCCTCCTCGGCAACGAACCAGGGATGGCAGCCGGGCAAATCGCCGCGAATGCGCCGCGCCATCTGTGCCGTATCGGGCGCGGCTTCCTCGAAGCTGATCCGGCTGTCCTCGACATAGGGGCGGTAGATGGCGGCAATCGCCGCCGCGTCATCTTCCCCTGCCAACCGGATCAGGAAAGCCATTCCTTGATCAGCTCGAGCAGCGAGAGATCGCGGGGCTTGAGGCTCGCCGGCGCCACCGGCGGGCATTCGAGGCAGCGCGCCTGGATGGTCGGTCCGGAGAGCACTGACTTCACCTCGGCGATCGCAGCGGCGAGCTGCTGCTGCGGCTGGCCGGCAAGCGCCGCGAACGCATCGCCGCTAACGCCGGTGTCGTCATTCTCATCGTCCGCGAAGCCGGCAATCAGCTGTTCGCGGAAGCTCGGCGCGGGCTCGAGGTAACGCACGCCGCGCTCGTCCCCGAGCTTCGCCAGCTCTGCCGCCTTGCCGATCGCCTCGGGCATGCCGCCAAAGCCGTCGACGAGGCCAAGCTGGCGCGCGGTGCCGCCGTCCCACACGCGGCCCTGGGCAATCTGGTCGACTTGCTGCGGGGTCTTGTGGCGTGCCTGGGCGACGATGCCCAAAAAGCGCGCGTACATGGCTTCGACGCCGGTCTGGAGCAGCTGGTTGACCTCGGGCGAGGGGCCCTTGAGCAGGTCGGGCTCGCCCGACAGCGGCGTCGTCTTCACGCCGTCGGCACCGATCCCGAGCTTCTGGAGCGTGCCCTGGAAGCTCGGCAGGACGCCGAACACGCCGATCGACCCGGTGATGGTCGAGGGCTCGGCGTAGATGAAATTAGCCGGGGTCGAGACCCAATAGCCGCCCGACGCGGCAACGCTGCCCATCGAGACGACAACCGGGATGTTCTTGGACCGCGCTTCGAGCAAGGCGCCACGGATCCGCTCGGAGGCGAGCACCGACCCGCCCGGGCTGTCGACGCGGACGACCAGAGCTTTGACGCCTTTCTCGCGAATGCCGCGCTCGATCTGCCTGGCGATCGATTCTCCTCCGGCGGTGCCGGGGCCGGCCCGGCCGTCGACGATCATCCCGGCGATGGTCACGACGCCGATCGGGCCTTTCGGGTTCTGGTTGACCACGTCCGAGACGTAGGACGCGAGCTTGATGCGGGCGTAGCCTTCGGGTTCGTCGCTCTTCTTGCCGCTCAATTGGGCAAGGCGCTTCTGGAACGCGGTGCGGTCGCCGATCTTGTCGACCAGCCCGGCGGCAAGCGCGGCTTTGGCCATGTCGCCGCCCGCGGCCGCGACTGCGCCGTTCATGTTCTGGAGGAAGAGGTCGACCTTGGCCTTGGGCCGCGCCTTCGCGACGCTGGTCCGCCAGCTTTCGAGCTCGGCCTGGTCGAGCGCCATGTAATTCTGCTTGGCCTCGGGCGACATGTCATTGCGGATGAACGGCTCGACCGCGGACTTGTAGGTGCCGACGCGATAGACGTTGGCGGTCACGCCCAGCTTGTCGAGCAGCCCCTTGAAATAGAAGTTCGATCCGCCCGGCCCGGCGATCGCGACCGCACCCAAGGGGTGAAGCCAGATTTCGGATGCGGACGAAGCGAGCTCGTAGCTGTCGTTGGAATAGCCGGTCGCGTAGGCGATGACCGGCTTGCTGGCGCCGCGCACCGCGCGCACGGCTTCGGACAGATCCCCGATCGCGGTCTCGCCGCCGCCGGTGAAGCCGTCGAGATCGAGCGCCACGGCTTTTACCCGGTCGTCGTCCCTCGCCTTATCCAGCGCGGCAACGAGGTCGCGCAGGCGATATTGCCGGATTCGGTTGCCGCTCGCGACATCCGACCATTCGAGCCGCGCGGGCTGCTCGACGACGCTGCCCTTGAGGCTGAGGTCGAGGACTCCATCCTTGACCGGCGCCGGGCGCGCCGAGAGCGCGCTGTAAAGCATGCCGAAGAACAGCAGCATGAACAGCAGCACCAAGACGTCCTTGATGCCGACGAGCAGTTTCCAGATTGCGCGGACGAACTTCATTTTCGGGACCTCAAACCAGGAGTTGCAGTCCGCTACCGCAGAACGACCGCCATTGCGAGCGAAGCAAAGCATTCCAGGAGTTGCTGGATTGCTTCGTCACTCCGCTCCTCGCAATGAGGAATTCGTGGATTCAGCAGCGAACATTTCACCGGCAGTCAAAACCCGCGCCTGGCGCGAAGAGTTTCGCGCGACCTTGACGCTCGCATGGCCGCTGATCCTCGCCAATCTCACCCAGCAACTGATCCAGGCGACCGATGTGCTGCTGATGGGCCGCCTCGGTGCGGTCCAGCTCGCTGCCGCGACCCTGGCGCTCAACCTGACGTTCACGCTCAACCTGCTGTTGCTCGGGCTGCTGATCGCCTCCTCGCCGATGATGGCGACGGCGCTGGGGCAGAGGTTCAACGCGGTGCGCGATGTCAGGCGCACGTTCCGCGCCGGCCTCTGGCTGCTGTTCTTCGCCCTCCCGCCCTACTGGCTGTTGCTGTGGCACGTCGGCGCGATGATGCGCGCGTTTGGCGAAGCGCCCCAGCTCGCGGGCCAGGGTCAGACCTTCTTGCGCGCCTACATGTGGTGCGCCGCGCCGTGGCTGCTGTTCCAGCTGCTTCGTAACTTCGTTTCGGCGCTCGAGCGGCCCCGTGTCGTCCTGTGGCTCAGCCTTGCCGGCATTCTGCTCAATGCGTTTTTGAGCTGGTCGCTGATCTTCGGCCATTTCGGGCTGCCGGCGCTCGGGCTGACGGGCGGCGGGCTCGGAAGCACGTTGACCTGGCTGATGCTGTGCGGCGCGCTGATCGCCGTCGTTGTTCGCGACCACAAGTTTCGTCGCTTTCATCTATTCGGACATTGGTGGCGGTTCGACGCCCAGCGAACCATGGCGATGGTCAGGCTTGGCTGGCCGATCGGCGCCACCATGGCGCTCGAAATGGGCGTGTTCGCGCTCGCCGCCTATTTCATGGGATGGATCGGGGCACCGGCCGTCGCCGCCCACGCGGTCGCGCTTCAGCTTGCCGCTCTGACCTTCATGGTGCCGCTCGGGCTTGGCCAGGCGGCGACAGTGCGCGTCGGCCTCGTGCTCGGCCGTCGCGACGAGACGGCAATCGCCCGGGCGGGCTGGACCGCATTCGTCCTCGGCGTTGGCTTCATGGGCGCGATGGCGCTGGTGATGTGGATCATCCCGCGCTCGCTCGTCACATTGTTCCTGACGGATATCCCCGCCAATACGGCGGTGATCGCGCTCGCCGTCAGCTTCGTCCGGATCGCTGCGGCGTTCCAGCTGGTCGATGGCGCGCAGGTGATCGGAGCGGGCATGCTGCGCGGGCTGCACGACACACGCTGGCCGCTGATCTTCGCGTTGGTCGGCTACTGGGGGATCGGGCTTGGCATTGGCGCGTGGCTGGCGTTCGCTGCGGACTGGAAAGGCGTCGGCATCTGGATCGGGCTGGCGAGCGGCTTGGCCGCGGTCGCATGCCTGATGATCGGACGCTGGATCCTGCGCGACCGGCTTGGGCTGACTCGGCTTCGCCGCTCATAAAAAAGCGAGCGTCCAACCGTTGACGGATGAACAGAGCACAACCATATGCGCCCCATCGCTGGCACTCTCACACCGGGAGTGCCAATATGAGTCCAACCAACTGAAGGAAAGAGGGGGTTAAACCTATGGGTTTCAGGCCACTTCACGACCGCGTCCTCGTCCGCCGCGTTGATGCCGAGGCAAAAACCGCGGGCGGGATCATCATTCCCGACACTGCCCAGGAAAAGCCGCAGGAAGGCGAAGTCGTGTCCGTCGGCACCGGCGCACGCGCCGACGACGGCAAGGTTACGCCGCTCGACGTCAAGGCGGGCGACCGCATCCTGTTCGGCAAATGGTCCGGCACCGAAGTGAAGATCGACGGTGAGGACCTCATCATCATGAAGGAAAGCGACATCCTCGGGGTTGTCGGCTGACCTTCGCCGGCGCGCATTCGCGTTGGGCAGTGAACTTAGTGAACTTCGGAACAATGAAAGGGTAGCCAAATGGCAGCCAAGGACGTCAAATTCTCAAGAGATGCCCGCGAACGGATCATGCGCGGCGTCGACATTCTCGCCGATGCGGTCAAGGTGACGCTGGGCCCCAAGGGCCGCAATGTTATCCTCGATAAGAGCTACGGTGCGCCGCGCATTTCCAAGGACGGCGTGACCGTCGCCAAGGAAATCGAGCTCAAGGACAAGTTCGAGAATATGGGCGCGCAGATGGTGCGCGAAGTCGCGTCAAAGACCAACGACATCGCCGGTGACGGTACGACCACCGCGACGGTGCTTGCGCAGGCCATTGTTCGCGAGGGCATGAAGTCAGTCGCGGCCGGCATGAATCCGATGGATTTGAAGCGCGGCATCGACCTTGCCGTCAGCAAAGTCGTCGAGGATCTGAAGAAGCGTTCGAAGCCGGTCGCCGGCTCGCACGAGATCAGTCAGGTCGGCAGCATTGCCGCCAACGGCGATACAGTTGTAGGCGAAAAGATCGCCGAGGCGATGGAGAAGGTCGGCAAGGAAGGCGTGATCACGGTCGAGGAGGCCAAGGGCCTCGAGTTCGAGCTCGACGTCGTCGAGGGCATGCAGTTCGACCGTGGCTATCTGTCGCCCTATTTCATCACCAACCCGGAAAAGATGCAGGTCGAGCTTAGCGACCCCTTCATTCTGATTCACGAGAAGAAGCTGTCGAACCTCCAGGCGATGCTTCCGATCCTCGAGGCGGTGGTTCAGTCGGGCCGTCCGCTGTTGATCATTGCCGAGGACATCGAAGGCGAGGCGCTGGCGACCCTGGTCGTCAACAAGCTGCGCGGCGGGCTCAAGGTCGCGGCGGTCAAGGCTCCGGGCTTCGGCGATCGCCGTAAGGCGATGCTCGAAGATATCGCGATCCTCACCGGCGGCGAGATGATCAGCGAGGATCTCGGCATCAAGCTCGAGAACGTG
>Ga0193751_1000150_pt1 | contig 63580 bp, 67 predicted proteins | sample L1c2metaG_FD_143050 | JGI IMG/M metagenome (GOLD analysis project Ga0193751, IMG submission 143050) | Soil microbial communities from a riparian zone of the East river system, Colorado, United States - L1c2 | ecosystem: Environmental > Terrestrial > Soil > Riparian zone | place: USA: East River...
CAGTCGCGGCGAACAGGAACGCGCCGCCCAGCAGGAGCAAGCCGAGCGAATAGACGCTGCGCGGTCCGGAATAGTCGAACAGCCGGCCGATCAGCGGCGAGGCCAGCCCGCCCGCCAGCGCGGCCAGCGAGTAGACCGAGACCACCTGGGCGCGATCCCAGCCAAAGCTTTCCGAGATCGGCTTGAGAAACACGGTAAAACTCTCGCCGAGACCGCGGCCGAGAACGGACAAGGCAAAGCACAGCGCCAGCACGTTGAGCGCCACCCGCGCCGGCTTTGGCGTGGTTGCAGGCCTCTCGCTGGCGGCGTCCTGATCCATGACGACAGGGAGCGCGTTTCGCCATCCCCTACAAGGGTCTTGAGCGAATACGCCTATGCAGGCTTGAGCAGGACGTGACGCTTCTTGCCCAGCGACAGCTTGATCACGCCTTGCGGGGTCAGATGGTTAGGCGTGAGCATCATCTTTTCGTCGGTTACGGCGACGTCATTGACGCGGAGACCACCGCCCTTGATCTGGCGGCGCGCCTCGCCGTTCGACGCCACCAGCCCCGCCTTCACGAAGGCGGAGACGACACCAAGCTCGCCCTCGAGCTCGCCGCGCGGAAGGTCCACCGTCGGAAGGCTTTCGGCGAGGACACCTTCCTCGAAGGTTTGCCGCGCCGTCTGCGATGCGGCGTTGGCGGCCTCGCGGCCATGCAGCAGCGCGGTCGCCTCCGTTGCCAGCGCCTTCTTGGCCTCGTTGATCTCGGCTCCCTTCAGCGCCGCGAGCTTCTCGATCTCGCTGATCGGCAGGATCGTGAACAGCTTGAGGAACTTGACGACGTCGGCATCCTCGACGTTGCGCCAATATTGCCAGAAGTCGTAGGGGCTGAATGCGTCGGCGTTGAGCCAGACCGCGCCCTTGGCGGTCTTGCCCATCTTTTCGCCCGACGCGGTCGTGAGCAGGGGCGTCGTCAGCGCGAACAATGGCGGCGTTGCCATGCGGCGGCCGAGCTCGACGCCGTTGACGATGTTGCCCCACTGATCCGAGCCGCCCATCTGCAACCGGCAGCCGACGCGCCGCGACAGTTCGACGAAGTCGTAGGCCTGGCAAACCATGTAATTGAATTCGATGAAGCTCATCTCCTGCTCGCGTTCGAGACGGAGCCGGACCGAGTCCATCGTCAGCATGCGGTTGACCGAGAAATGCCGGCCGATGTCGCGCAGCATTTCGATCCAGTTCAGCTTGGTCAGCCATTCGGCATTGTCGAGCATCACCGCGTCATCGGCGCCGGAGCCATAGCGCAGCACCTTGGCGAATACGCCGCGGATGCTCGCCTTGTTGGCTTCGATCTCCTCGATGGTGCGCAACGCGCGTGATTCGTCCTTGCCGGAGGGATCGCCGACCATGGTGGTTCCGCCGCCCATCAGGGTGATCGGCTTGTTGCCGCTCTGCTGCAGCCAATACAGCATCATCATGGTGAGGAAGTTGCCGATATGCAGCGATGGCGCCGTGCAGTCATAGCCGACATAAGCGGTCGCCTGGCCCTTGGCGGCGAGCGCGTCGAGCCCTTCGAAATCGGAACATTGGTGGATGAAGCCACGTTCCTGCAGCACGTTAAGAAAATCGGATTTAAATGCTGTCATCTGTGTGCGACTCGGATCATTCTTGTTTTACGTTAATTTCAGCGTATTTCGGAACCCTGCGGAATTGGCTGCCCCCGCCCGACGCGCTGTGGCATTATAAGATGTGCCCGTTTGGCACAAGCTGAACGTCCTGGGGTGGGGCCAAGGCTGGGACCTGATTGCAATGATGTTGACCACCATCGGTCTGATGAGCGGCACCTCGCTCGACGGGGTCGATGTCGCCATGATCGAAACCGATGGCAAACGGGTCAAGTCGATTGGCCCATCGGGCTACCGGCCCTACACCGAGCCCGAGCGCCGCCTGCTCCGGCAGGCGCTGACAGAAGCCGTGCACCTGTCGCAGCGCGATGCACGGCCGGGCATCCTGCGCGAGACCGAGCGCGTCGTCACGGTGGCGCATGCCGAGGCCGTCGCCAGCTTTATCGCGCACAACGGCATCACCTGCGAGGATATCGATGTCGTCGGTTTTCACGGCCAGACCGTGCTGCACCGGCCGGCCGAGCGGATGACCGTGCAGATCGGCGATGGCGCGGCGCTTGCCAAGGCTATCCATATTCCGGTGATGCACGATTTCCGCGCCGCCGATGTCGAAGCAGGCGGCCAGGGCGCGCCGTTCGTTCCGGTCTATCACCGCGCGCTCGCCCAGTCGCTTGGGCGCGAGGGGCCGATGGCAGTGCTCAATATCGGCGGCGTTTCCAACATCACCTATATCGACGGCGGTGACACCCTGATTGCCTGCGATACCGGGCCCGGTAACGCGCTGCTCGACGATTTCATGTACCGCGTGACGGCCCAGCGCTTCGATTGCGACGGCCGCATGGCCGCACAGGGCACGGCCGACGAAGCCTGGATCAGGCAGGCGCTGAGCCATCCGTTTTTCGCGCTGCCGCCGCCGAAATCGCTCGACCGCAACCATTTTGCTTCGCTGATGCTGCGCGATATGCCGCCCGCCGACGGTGCGGCGACGCTGACGGCGTTCACCGCCGCGGCGATCGCGCAGGTGGTTGCGCTGTTGCCGAAGCCGCCCGAGAGCTGGATTGTGGCCGGCGGCGGCGCGCGCAATTTCACCCTGCTGCGGATGCTGCGCGAGCGGCTTTCGCCGGCCAAGGTCGAGGCGGCCGATGCGCTCGGCTGGTCGACGGACGCCATGGAGGCGCAGGCTTTCGGCTTTCTGGCGGCGCGGGGCCTCAAAGGCCTGCCGCTCAGCTATCCCGCCACGACCGGCGTGCCGATCCCGATGACCGGTGGCGTCATCGCGCGGCCGTGAACAGGCAATGGATGCGGATGGCCCGGCCTTGACATTTAGATGCAGTTGCATATAAATTCATGCGATTGCATTTAATTCCCGAGACCGCCATGCCCCACCTCAAACTGATCAGCCACAAGCTTTGCCCCTATGTGCAGCGTGCCGTTATCGCGCTGACGGAGAAGGGCGTTGCTTTTGAGCGGATCGACGTCGATCTCGCCAACAAGCCGGATTGGTTCCTGGCGATTTCGCCACTCGGGCGGACGCCCGTGCTGCAGGTTGGCGACGTCCCGATTTTCGAATCCGCGGTGATCCTGGAATATCTCGAGGAAACCGAACCGAAGCCGCTGCATCCGGCCGATCCGCTACGCCGCGCCGAGCACCGCGCCTGGATCGAGTTCGGATCAGCGGTTCTCAACGATATCGCGGGCTTCTACGGCGCGCCGAACGATGTCGCATTTGGCGGCAAGACGGCGCAACTGCAGCAGCGTTTTGCGCGGCTCGAGACGCGCCTCATCGCCTCGCCCTGGTTCGACGGCGACAGCTTCTCGCTGGTGGATGCGGTATTCGGTCCGGTGTTTCGCTATTTCGACGTGTTCGATGAAATCGGCGAATTTGGAATTCTCGCCGGCAAGCCCAAGCTGGCACGATGGCGAAAGTCGCTTGCCCAGCAGCCGTCGGTCCAATCGGCGGTCGGTGCTGATTATCCGGCGCTGCTGCGCGATTTCCTCAAGCGGCGGAATTCCTGGATATCGGGTCTTCAGGCGCAAGCGGCCGCCTAACGGTAAGTCTCGTGTCCCGGGCGCGATGCAGCGCCACCAGCGCGTTTACGCGCGTCTTCGACGCGCTATGGCGCTGCGCTGCTTCGCAGAATCGGGACTTACCAAAAATGAACTGAGCGACTGGAGGCCCCGGCTCAGCGGCGCACCACCATAGCGCGTCGAAGACGCGCGCTGATGGCGATGCCCCGCGTCCGGGGCACGAGCCCGCCTAGCGAACGTTGGCGAGCCGCATGTCGAGATAACCGGTCACCGTTTGCATCAAGGGCTCCAGCTTGCCGTCGAAGAAATGGTTGGCGCCGGGAATGATCTGCTGGTCGATCACGATACCTTTTTGAGTCTTGAGTTTCTCGACCAGCGTGTTGACGTCCTTGGGCGGCACCACCGCGTCCTTCTCGCCATGTACGATCAAGCCTGAGGACGGGCAGGGGGCGAGGAACGAGAAGTCATAGAGGTTGGCGGGCGGCGCGATCGAGATGAAGCCCTCGACCTCGGGGCGGCGCATCAACAATTGCATGCCGATCCAGGCGCCGAACGAGAAGCCCGCGACCCAGCAGGCGCGCGCCTCCGGATTGATGGTCTGTGCCCAATCGAGCGCGGAAGCCGCATCGGAGAGTTCGCCGGTGCCATGATCGAACGCCCCCTGGCTGCGGCCGACGCCGCGGAAATTGAAACGCAGCACGGAAAATCCGCGATGGGCGAAGGCGTAGTAGCACTGGTAAATAATCTGGTGATTCATGGTGCCGTGAAACTGCGGATGCGGATGCAGCACCATGGCGATCGGCGCATTCTTTTGCTTCGCCGGATGGTAACGGCCTTCGAGGCGGCCCGCGGGGCCGGTGAAAATGACTTCAGGCATTGATGGTCCTTGGCAAAATCAACCGACTTTGTGCTGGCTCTATCTGGCGCTTCGGCAGACAAAGCCTTGCTGAGAAAAGGGCTGATCAGACGTCGTTGGGCGGTGCGCGAACGGCGCCTGGTGAACTGGAGGCCGCGTTCTAGCATGAGGCAAGGGGCAAAAAGCAAGGGTTTTGAACATCTGTCTGGTGGCTCAAGACGTTAGCGTCCCGATTGCCAACGGACGCCGTGATCGCCAATTGGCATAAGGCGGTGACGTGACCGACGGACTGAGACCGGCGGTTACGCCGATTCGAAGGCCTCAGAATCAAGGTATTACAATACTTCATGAGTGAGCGCGTCTATCTCGACTGGAATGCGACAACGCCGCTTCGCCGGGAGGCGCGCGCGGCGATGAATGCCGCGCTGGATCTCTGCGGCAACCCTTCCTCGGTGCATGCCGAGGGTCGCCAGGCCCGCAAATCGGTGGAGGAAGCAAGGACCATCGTCGCGGGCGCGCTCGCCGTCCACTCACGAAACGTCGTTTTTACGTCGGGGGGCACCGAGGCCAATGCGCAGGCGCTGAGATCAGGGCTCAAGCGGGGCTCGCTCGCTCCGGTTGAAAGGCTGGTGGTCTCGGCGATCGAACACGCCTCGGTTCTGGCGGGAGGGCAGTTTGCGGCGGACGCCGTTGCAACGGTCACTGTCACGCCTTCCGGAGTGCTCGATTTGCAGCATCTCGGCGCGGAGCTCGAGGGCAAACCACCGGCGCTGGTGTCAGTCATGCTCGCCAACAACGAGACTGGCGCAATTCAGCCGATCGCAGCGGTGGCCGAGATCGTGCATGCCGCGGGCGGCCTGCTGCATGTCGATGCGATCCAGGCGTTTGGCAAAATACCCTTTGATATGAATACGTTAGGAGCTGATCTGGTAACTCTGTCGGCCCACAAGATCGGTGGCCCCAAGGGGGTCGGGGCTCTCGTTGCGGCCGAGGGGCTGCTCGGCTTGCAGCCGCTATTGCGGGGTGGCGGCCAGGAGCTGAACCGCCGGGCGGGAACCGAGAACGTAACGGGAATTGCGGGGTTCGGCGCGGCCGTTAAGCCTGCCCTGCAGGCCATGGATGGCGATGCCATTCGCCTCGAAGGCTTGCGGAATCGGCTCGAAGGCGGTTTGCGGGAAACCGGGGCCATCGTGTTCTCAGAGGGCGTAGCTCGGCTGCCCAACACCACCTTGTTTACGGTTCCAGGCCTAAAGGCGGAGACCGCCGTCATCGGCTTCGATCTCGCCGGGATTGCGGTGTCTTCGGGTTCCGCCTGCTCATCCGGCAAGGTCCAGTCCTCGCATGTGCTGGAAGCCATGGGATTTCCTCCCGAAATCGCCAGATCAGCCGTGCGGCTCAGTCTGGGCTGGTCCACCTGGGATGCGGACATCGATCGGTGTCTGGAGGCTTGGCGAAAGCTCTCGGGTACCTTACTTAAGGGGTAGCGACGAAACACAGCTTGAACGGTTCTAAGCAGGTGATTTTGTCTGGAAAACATCGTACTAGTCTTGCGCAATTGATCCACCGCGGTCCTTGAAACCGCGAGCGGAGGAAGACAATGGCTGCCGTACAAGAGACGGTCGATCGGGTTCGCCAGATCGACGTCGACCAGTATCGATATGGATTTGAGACGCTTATCGAGTCCGACAAGGCCCCGAAGGGGTTATCGGAAGATACCGTCCGCTTCATCTCCGCAAAAAAGAACGAACCGGCCTGGATGCTGGAATGGCGGCTGGAAGCCTATCGCCGCTGGCTGACCATGACCGAGCCGCAATGGGCGCGCGTTCGTTATCCCAAAATCGACTATCAAGATCTTTATTACTACTCGGCGCCGAAGCCGAAGAAGACGATCGGCTCGCTGGACGAGATCGATCCGGAAATTCTCAAGACCTATGAGAAGCTCGGCATTCCCTTGCGCGAGGTCGAGGTGCTCGAAGGCGTGGTGCGTCCTGCAGGCGAGCGCAAGATCGCCGTCGACGCCGTGTTCGATTCCGTTTCCGTCGCGACCACCTTCCAGAAGGAACTCAAGCAGGCCGGCGTGATCTTCATGCCGATCTCGGAGGCGATCCGCGAGCACCCCGAGCTCGTGAAGAAGTATCTCGGCACGGTGGTGCCGACCTCGGACAATTTCTTCGCCACCTTGAATTCAGCGGTGTTTTCCGACGGCTCGTTCGTCTACGTGCCGCCGGGCGTGCGCTGCCCGATGGAATTGTCGACCTATTTCCGCATCAACGAGCGCAACACCGGGCAATTCGAGCGCACGCTGATCATCGCCGACAAGGGCGCCTATGTCAGTTACCTCGAAGGCTGCACCGCACCGCAGCGCGACGAAAACCAGCTCCACGCCGCGGTGGTCGAACTGGTTACGCTGGACGATGCCGAGATCAAATATTCGACGGTGCAGAACTGGTATCCCGGCAATTCGGAAGGGCTCGGCGGCATCTACAATTTCGTCACCAAGCGCGGCGATTGCCGCGGCAACAATTCGAAGATTTCCTGGACCCAGGTCGAAACCGGTTCCGCGATCACCTGGAAATATCCGAGCTGCATCCTGCGCGGCGACAATTCACGCGGCGAGTTCTACTCGATCGCGATTTCGAACGGCCACCAACAGGTCGATTCCGGCACCAAGATGATCCATCTCGGCAAGAACACCACGAGCCGGATCATCTCCAAGGGCATCGCCGCGGGCGTGTCGCAAAACACCTATCGCGGCCTCGTCACGGCGCATCGCAAGGCGACCGGCGCGCGCAATTTCACCGCCTGCGACTCGCTTCTGATCGGCGACAAATGCGGCGCGCACACTGTGCCCTATGTCGAGGCGAAGAATTCCTCGGCGCTGTTCGAGCACGAGGCGACGACGTCGAAGATTTCAGAAGACGTGCTGTTCTACTGCGTACAGCGCGGTCTCAGTCAGGAAGAGGCGGTGGGCCTCGTGGTCAACGGCTTTGTCAAGGACGTGCTGCAGCAACTGCCGATGGAATTCGCAGTCGAAGCCCAGAAGCTGATTTCGATCTCGCTGGAAGGCTCGGTTGGATAAGACCTCACCCTGAGGAGGGCGTCTTAGCGCCCGTCTCGAAGGATGAGAGGAAAGACTGTCGACTACGTCCTTCGAGACGCGCCTTCAGCGCTCCTCAGGACGAGGAGAGAACCGAAACGGAAGGATGTGATGCCGTTGCTAGAAGTCAAAGACCTGCAGGTGCGTGTCGAGGAGCGCGAGATCCTTCACGGACTGTCGCTCACCGTGAACGAGGGCGAAGTGCACGCCATCATGGGGCCGAATGGTTCCGGTAAATCGACACTATCTCATGTCATCGCCGGCAAGCCGGGTTACGAAGTCACCAATGGCGAAATCCTGTTCAGGGGCGATGATCTCTTGGAAATGTCGCCCGATGAGCGCGCCGCCAAGGGCGTCTTCCTCGCCTTCCAGTATCCGGTCGAGATTCCCGGCGTCGCCACCATGACATTCCTGCGCACGGCGCTGAACGCCCAGCGCAAGGCACGCGGCGAGAGCGAATTCTCGACGCCGGATTTTCTGAAGAAGGTGCGCGAAGTCGCCAAACGGCTAAACATTCCGCAGGACATGCTCCGCCGCGGCGTCAATGTCGGCTTCTCCGGCGGTGAGAAGAAGCGCAACGAGATTCTGCAGATGGCGCTGTTCGAGCCGAGCCTGTGCATATTGGACGAGATGGATTCCGGCCTCGACATCGATGCATTGCGGATCGCCGCCGACGGCGTCAACGCATTGCGTTCGCGTGACCGGGCGATCGTGGTGATCACGCATTATCAGCGGCTCCTCAACTACATCGTGCCGGATTTCGTGCACGTGATGTCGAGAGGCCGCGTGGTGAAGAGCGGCGGCAAGGAACTGGCGCTGGAGCTCGAGGCTTCCGGTTATGCGCAGTTCGAGGATGCCGCCGCCTAGAGCATGATCGGGAAAAAGTGGGGACACCGGTTTTCCGAAATGATCAGGCTCAAGGAAAGAGATATCTGCCGGCGATCGGGGCTTGAACGGAAGTTGTGATGAACGTTGCATTGGGCAAATTGAACACGGAAAGTCCGGCCGGCGAGCTGTTTGCCTCGGCACGTGGGCGTTTGCCGGGATCGGGCGCCGTTGGCGAGGCGAGGCAAGCCGCGTTTGACGAATTCACGCGGCTGGGTTTGCCGCACCGGCGCATCGAGGACTGGAAATACACCGATCTGCGGGCGCTGCTGCGCAAGATCGCGCCGCTCGCTCCGTCTCCTGACAAAGCGGCGTTGGCGCTGGCGTCGAAGGCTGTGAAATCGCTGAAGATCCGTGGCACGCAGAAGCTGGTGCTGGTCGACGGCGTTTTCGTGCCGCAGCTATCCGACGTTGCCGCGCTGGAAAGTGGCGTTGGCGTGCATAGCCTTCGCGAGACTCTCGAAAATGACCGCAATCCGGTGAGGGCTGAGCTGTTACGGACCAAATTGGCTTCGGACGCTATGATCGCGCTGAATGCCGCCATGGCTACCGATGGTGTCGTCATCGGCATTGCCGACCAGGCGGTGCTCGCAAAGCCGGTCCACATTGTCCACGTCTCGACCAATTCCGGGAGCGCCGCATTTACCCGCTCGCTATTGCAGGTCGGCAATGGCGCTCGCGCAACCCTGATTGAAAGCTTTATCGCCGCTGCCGGTGCTGCGTCCTACCAGGTTCACGATTCGCTCGTGCTCTCGATCGGCAATGACGTCGAGCTTGAGCATGTTCGGCTTGTGGAAGACGCGCCGGATGCGGCGAACCTCTCGACCGCAATTGTCACAGTCGGAGCCAAGGCCAGGTTCAACACCTTTAATTTGACCAGCGGCGGCGAGCTCAGTCGTTACCAGGCGACGGTGTTGATATCCGGCGAGGGCGCTCACGTCACCACCAATGGCGTCAACCTGCTCAACGGCCGGCAGCACGCCGACACCACGCTGGTCTTGGATCACGTGGTGCCGAACGGCGAAAGCCGCGAAATCTTCCGCGCCGTGGTCGACGATCGCGCGCATTCGGTGTTTCAGGGCCGCATCATCGTTCGCCCCGACGCGCAGAAGACCGACGCCAAGATGATGACGCGGGCGCTGCTGTTGTCCGACGAGGCGGAGGCCGACAACAAGCCGGAGCTGGAGATCTTCGCCGACGACGTGACTTGCGGTCATGGCGCGACTACCGGCGCGCTCGACGACAGCCTGTTGTTTTACCTGCGCGCGCGCGGCCTCTCCGAGAAGGAAGCCCAGGCGCTCTTGATCCAGGCGTTCGTCGGCGAAGCAATCGAATCCATCGCCAATGACGCGCTTCGCGAGCTTGCGATCGCAGCCGCGCGGCGCTGGCTGGCGGCACGGGGATGACCATGCATCCAGCAGTCTTGAACGGTTCCTATGACGTGGCGCGGGTGCGGGAGGATTTTCCCGCGCTGGCGCTGAAGGTCTATGGCAAGCCGCTGGTCTATCTCGACAACGCCGCGTCCGCGCAGAAGCCCAATGCGGTGCTGGAGCGTATGACCGAAGCCTACAAGAGCGAATACGCCAACGTGCATCGGGGCTTGCATTACCTCGCCAATGCCGCGACGGAGGCCTATGAGGGCGGCCGCGCCAAAGTGGCGAAATTTCTCAACGCCGCGCGTACCGAAGAGATCGTCTTCACCCGCAATGCCACTGAGGCGATCAACCTCGTCGCCTCCTCGTGGGGTGAGCCAAACATCAAGGCCGGCGACGAGATCGTGCTCTCGATCATGGAGCACCACTCCAACATCGTGCCCTGGCATTTCTTGCGGGAGCGTCATGGCGCCGTGATCAAGTGGGCGCCGGTCGACGACGAAGGCAATTTCCTGATCGACGAATTCGAAAAGCTGCTGACCTCGCGAACCAGACTGGTGGCCATCACGCAGATGTCGAACGCGCTCGGCACCATCGTGCCAGTCAAGGACGTGGTGAAGATCGCCCATAGAAGCGGCATCCCGGTGCTGGTCGATGGCAGCCAGGCCGCCGTTCATCTTGCGATTGACGTGCAGGACATCGACGCCGATTTTTACGTCTTCACCGGCCACAAACTGTACGGCCCGACCGGCATTGGCGTGCTCTATGCCAAGCACGCGCATCTGGTGGCGATGCGGCCCTACAATGGCGGCGGCGAGATGATCCGCGAGGTCGCGAGAGACTGGGTCACCTACGGCGATCCGCCGCATAAATTCGAGGCGGGAACGCCGGCGATCGTCGAAGCGGTGGGGCTCGGCGCTGCGATCGATTACGTCAATTCGATCGGCAAGGAACGCATCGCAGCCCATGAGCATGATCTGCTGAGCTATGCCGAGGGGCGGCTGCGCGAAATCAATTCGCTGCGAATGATCGGCACCGCGAAGGCCAAGGGACCGGTGATCTCTTTCGAGATGAAGGGCGCCCACCCGCACGACGTCGCGACCGTGATCGACCGGCAGGGTATCGCGGTGCGCGCCGGCACCCATTGCGTGATGCCGCTTTTAGAGCGGTTCAACACAACGGCAACGTGCCGTGCCTCGTTCGGAATGTATAATACGCGCGAAGAAGTCGACCATCTGGCACAGGCGCTGATCAAGGCGCGGGAATTGTTCTCATGAACGACACTGTCGAAGCCAAGAGCCTTGAAGCTGACAAGGCCGGGAATCCTGAAGTCAGGAATCCTGAAGTCAGGAATCCTGAAGTCAGGGATACCGAAGTCAAGACCAGCAACATGGAAACCCACTCGGCGTTGCCGCCGGAGGAGACCGAGCGGCTGAGCGGCGAAATCGTGGCCGCGCTGAAAACCGTGTTCGACCCGGAAATTCCGGCCGATATCTATGAGCTCGGCCTGATCTACAAGGTCGACCTCAAGGACGACCGCTCGGTCGATGTGATGATGACGCTGACCACGCCGAATTGCCCAGCGGCAGGCGAATTGCCGACGATGGTGGAGAATGCGGTCGCCAGCGTTCCCGGTGTCGGCGTCGTTAACGTCAATCTGGTATGGGACCCGGCATGGACGCCGGACCGGATGTCGGACGAGGCGCGCCTCGTTCTCAATATGTGGTGAAGCGTTGCGTTATCGAACGCGATTGCAAAAAGCGGCATTGATATGCTGCGAGGACTAAATAGATGACTGATATGACACCCGCCTCACCAACACCCGTCTCGAAGGCAAAACCGCGCCCCCGTCCGCAGGTGATGAAACTGACGGAGGCCGCGGCCCAACGCATTGCCGAACTGACCAAGCGCGCCGATTCGGAAATCGTGGGCTTGCGGGTCGGCATCAAGAACGGCGGCTGCGCCGGGCAATCCTATACGGTCGAATACGCCCATGACGTCCGGCCGACCGACGAGGTCGTCGAGGACAAGGGCGTCAAGATCCTGGTTGATCCAAAGGCCGTGCTGTTCCTGCTCGGCACCGAGATGGATTACAAGGCCGACAAGTTGCAGGCCCAGTTCATCTTCAACAATCCGAACCAGACCGGCGCCTGCGGCTGCGGCGAATCCGTGCAGCTCAAGGCTGCCAAGGCTGAGAGTTAGACGCGACCGCCGCTCTCGCCGCCGTCATTGCGAGGAGCGTAGCGACCGAAGCAATCCAGCTTTGTTGCGTGGTTATAACCCGCGTTGAGCCACCGCCGATGGACCGCGATTTCCTGATCGACCTGTTTGCCGATTTCGGTCCTGTGACGATCCGCCGGATGTTCTCCGGCTTCGGCATTTCCGCCGACGGAACCAATTTCGCGCTGGCGCTGCGCGGCGGGCTTTACCTGCGTGCCGATGAAGCGAGCATCCCGCGTTTCGAGGCGGAGGGCGCCAAGCCGTTTCAGTATCAAACCAGGACCAAGACCGTCACGGTCGGCTCCTACTGGCAACTGCCGGTGCGGCTCTACGACGATCCACAAGAGTTGACGGCATGGGCGAAGGTGGGGCCCTGGCAGCAGCGCAGCGCGCGGCGCTCCGCAAGCCTCTCAAGGCGCGCAAGGGCGCGAACAAGGCGGCCAGCAAGACGGTAGCCGAGAAGCCGGCCAAGAAGTCGGCGGTGAGGCGGAAATGGAAACCGGCCGCGCGAAAGCCGGCGCCGAGGAAAAAGTCCTCGTCGTGACATTCTGACTGAAAATGCAGTCAGGCGAGACCAGCCAGATTCTCGTCATTGCGAGGAGCCAACGATTGCTTCGCGGAGCCTGTCATCGGGCGCGCGTTCGCGCGACCCGTTGGCTCGCAATGACGACCCTAACGGCCTCATGGTTCTCAAGGCGATGCGAAGCATGGTCCGGAGACGCGCGGCGTTGCCCGCGCTTCCCGCCACGAGGGTCTCGCTTTAAGCGACCTGGCTCTGGGTTTCGGCGGCATATTCCGGGTCGGCTTCACAGACGACCCGGTTGCGGCCGGCGCGCTTGGCGGCGTAGAGACAGGCGTCCGCGCGTTCGATCAACGCGTCGGTATCATCGCCCGGCTTTAACATCGACACTCCGACCGAGATGGTGACGCGGCCGAGGATTTCGCCGGTGGATTTCTTCTTCAATTCCTTCGACATCACGGCGCGCCGGATGTGATCGGCGACCGTCAGCGCCTGGCGGAGCGCGGTGTTGGGCAATACCACCGCGAATTCCTCGCCGCCATAGCGGGCGGTGATGTCCTGGCCCTTGATGGTCTGCTTCAGCGACATGCCGACCAGTCGCAGCACCTGGTCGCCGGTGAGATGGCCAAAGGAGTCGTTGAACGATTTGAAATGGTCGATGTCGAACATCAACAGCGAAAGCGGCTCGCCGCTCGCCAGCGCGCTCTGAACCGCCATCTCGATCGAGCGGTCGAAATATTTGCGATTGCCAAGGCCGGTGAGCGGATCGGTCAGGCTTTCGGCTCTGATCGCCTCCAGGCTTTGCTGGAGATTGCTGATCTCCACCATCGACAGGCTCAGCCGTTCTTCCAGCGCCTTGTTGACGTCGCGCATCTCGCGGGTGGACCCCATCAGCGAATCGACAATCGCCCTGACCTGGTCACGGCTTTCCGCGGTGGAGAGCTGTTCGTTTGCCCCGCACAGGCTGGCGTCATAATTGGCCGACATGCCGAGCGCATCGCCGATCAGCCGCATCACGTCGTCGATTTCGCCGATCACCCGCGCCCCGACCTTGTCGATGCGGTCGGTGGTCTTGATGTGGGAAAGGTAGGTTTCGTAGATCTGCTCGAGATCGGCCTCGGTCAGTTTGCCGTTGCGCGCGAGCGTCTCGTTGATGATTTTGTTGAGCGGCGAATTGTAGCCGGTGGCGTAGACGTACCAGATCTCATAGTTGCGGGGGACGGCGGTTTGCCGCAACGATTTGATCTGGCCCAGCGCAAGTTCCGCGAAGGCCATCGTGCGTTCATGTTCGTCGAGCACAGATCACGTCCCCAGACGGCGGACAGCGCCGCTCGCTTCCCGCGCCAATCTCATAAATTATCGGGTCAAGTTAACGGACGTTGATGAATGAGCCGTAAACGCGGCGTCAAACCGCTGTTCGCAACCGCGAAATCGGCGCTCAGACGCGGGCGCGAACCGGTCGCAACAGGAACGCCGGCAGATGCGAGTGATCGGCGGGCTCCGACGATGCCGGTTCGGTCTGCGGCGCAGGTGCGCGGCCGATTGAGGGCGCACGTGAGACCGGCGGAGCGGCCGCCGGCGTGAAGGCCGGAGCCGGTGCTTGCGGCTTCGGGCCGGCATGGCGACCGCCACTGCTGCGTCGGGGTTCGCGCTCACGGCGCGGTTTGCGGCCGCCGCGTGAGGCTTCTCTCCCGCCGTGTCGCGTACCTTCGCGTGGCTCGGACTCGGCGCCGGGAGAGGCTGCCGCGCGTTCGGCCGGCTGGCTTTCGGCGCCAGTATCCGCGTGGGGAATGCTTTGTCCGATCAATTTCTCGATCGCGACGATGGATTTTTGATCGAGCGGAGTGACGATGGAAATCGCGGTGCCGGCGCGGCCCGCACGCCCGGTGCGGCCGATGCGATGCACGTAGTCGTCGGCATGATGGGGAACATCGAAATTGAAGACGTGGCTTGTGATGGGAATGTCGAGACCGCGGGCGGCGACGTCGGAGGCGACCAAGAGTGGAATTTCGCCCTTGCGGAATTGATCGAGCGCTGCGGTGCGTGCCGATTGATCCATGTCGCCGTGCAAGGCGCCGACGGCAAAGCCGTGTTTCAGCAGCGATTTGTGCAGCAGCGCCACTTCGCGCTTGCGGTTGCAGAAGATGATGGCGTTCTGCAGATCCTTGGCGTCGCGCAATAGGCGCCGCAGCGTTTCGCGCTTCTCGTGCGGCTCGCGGCCGACGCTGACCTGGAATTGCGCCACGCCGACGGCCGTCGTCGCCGGGCGGGATACTTCGATTTTCTCGGGGTTGTGCAGGAAGGTTTCGGTGATGCGGCGAATTTCGGGGGGCATGGTCGCGGTGAAGAACAGCGTCTGCCGGGTGAAGGGAATCATCTTGCAGATGCGCTCGATGTCGGGAATGAAACCCATATCCAGCATGCGATCGGCTTCGTCGATGACCAGCAATTCGACGCCGGTAAGCAATAACCCGCCGCGTTCGGTGTGGTCGAGCAGCCGGCCGGGCGTTGCGATCAGAACGTCGACGCCGCGGGTCAATTTGGAGTCCTGATCGCCGAACGAAACCCCGCCGATCACGAGCGCGACATTGAGCTTCTGCCCGGCGCCGTATTTGTCGAAACTCTCCTTGACCTGGGCGGCGAGTTCACGCGTCGGCTCCAGGATCAGGGTGCGGGGCATTCGGGCCCGGGCGCGGCCCTTTTCCAGCATGGTGAGCATGGGAAGGACGAAGGCAGCGGTCTTGCCAGTGCCGGTCTGGGCGATGCCGAGGACGTCTCGGCGGGCCAGAACGTGGGGGATCGCCTGTTCCTGAATGGGGGTGGGGGTGGTGTAACCGGTGGCCGCGACGGCGGCGAGCACCTTTTCGGACAAGCCGAGATGGGAAAAAGACATTGAGCCTCTGGTAGATACCGCCGCTTGGAATCCCGAAAAAGACTGTCGCGCTCAACCCCGGAACGGCACGCAGATTTGCACGGGATTTTTGGCTACGCAGACAGGCGGCTTAATCAAGATATCGCGTTTCGATACCGGGCCGCGTCAGCCCGGAACATAGGCGCGAATTGGCCAAAGTCAATGAGGCACTGCGGGAAGCATTGAAAAAGCTTAATGTTTTTGCATCGACGCGAGTGGTTCTGCCCTCTTTGAGGGCGGCGGCCATCGAGGGTTGCGGCTCTAGGCTGGACACGCTCGATTGAACCGGCGGTGTGGCGCGGCCGGCTATTGTGGCAAGAGGTGGTCCTCAAGGGCTCCAGCCAGGCGGGGCGCCTTACGAACCAATTGGTGTCGGTGGAGTTGACCTGCCGCGACGGCAGCGCGTCGGAACCAAAACACCCAACGACAAAGAGCCAGATCATGGACGCAGACGATTCTGCGGGGCGACCGATCCGGCGCACCATCCATGCAAGATGTTGCATCGTCGGCGGCGGTCCTGCCGGCATGATGCTCGGATATCTCTTGGGGCGGGCGGGGATCGAGACGCTGGTGCTGGAGAAGCACGCGGATTTCTTCCGCGACTTTCGCGGCGATACCGTGCATCCCTCGACGCTGCAGGTGATGGACGAACTGGGCCTGATCGACGGCTTCCTCAAGCTTCCGCATCAGCAACTGCAAAAAATGGATGGCAAGTTCGGCGCAACTTCGATCCGCGTGGCCGATCTCAGCCGGCTGAACGTCAAATACAACTTCGTTGCCTTCATGCCGCAATGGGACTTCCTCAATTTCCTGCGCGAGAGCGGCAGACGATTTGCCTCGCTTCGGGTCATGATGAATACCGAGGCGACCGATCTGATCTGGTCCGGCGAGACGGTCGTCGGGGTCAAGGCCGAGACGCCGGAGGGGCCGGTCGAAATCCGCAGCGACCTCACGGTCGGATGTGACGGCCGGCATTCGATCGTGCGGCAGCGCGCCAACCTCGAGGTCGAGGAAATCGGCGCGCCGATGGACGTGCTGTGGTTTCGCGCCGGCAAGCAAGCGAATCAGAACGAAAGCCTGTTTGCGCGGCTGGAGCCCGGCAAGATGCTGATCACTTTCGACCGCGGCGACTACTGGCAATGCGCCTATGTGATCGCCAAGGGACAATATGATGCGGTCAAGGCGCACGGGCTCGAGGCGTTTCGAAACGATGTCATCGGCATGGCGCCGATCCTTGCGTCGGGAATTGCCGACGTGAGGAGCTGGGACGACGTGAAGCTACTGACGGTGGCGATCAACCGGTTGAAGCATTGGACGCGAGCGGGACTGCTCTGCATCGGCGATGCCGCGCACGCGATGTCACCGGTCGGCGGCGTCGGCGTCAACCTTGCGGTCCAGGATGCGGTCGCGACCGCCAATCTGCTCGCCGAAAAGTTGGCCGGCGGCTGCCCGTCCGAACACGAACTCGACGCGGTGCGCCGCCGGCGCGAATTCCCGATGCGCGTGACGCAGGCGATGCAGGTCGTCGTTCAGAACCAACTCAACAACGTCGCGCTGAAGGGCGAAGGTCGACCGCTTCGCCCTCCCTTGTTTGTCCGCGTCGTCAACGCGATTCCCTGGCTGCAAGGCATCACTGCACGCTTCGTCGCGCTCGGCGTGCGCCCGGAGCACGTGCATTCGCCGGTAGCTTCGGGCAGCTGAAGCATAATGAGATTGAGTTGGAACACGGCGGCGACCGGCCTCTTCTCCCTCTCCCCGCTCTTCTTCGCGGGGAGAGGGCGGGGTGAGGGGCTCTTTCGGCAAGTTTGGCTCGTGGAGGGTCCCCCTCACCCGGATTTTTCGCTTCGCGTAAAATCCGACCTCTCCCCGCAAGCGGGGCGAGGTGACCGAGCGCGTGCTTCGGCCGATTCAACTAAAAGCCATCACGCTCTTCTAATGGGCTGACGGACATTTTCCGGCACTGCGAATTCAGCGTTTGCTCTGCCAGATCAGGATCAGGCCGAGGGCGGCGAGCACCGCGCCATATCCGGCCCACTGGATCTGCCGGATCATGAAACTCGAGGCCGGCCAGGTGATCATGCCGGTGCCCTGTCCGATCCAGAGAAGGCCAACGGCGAGCGCGAGAAGGCCTACGATCAGGAGCAATGTGCGCATGGGTTCCTCAGGCTTCGCGGGGGCCGCGCGGCGATCACGGTGCCTTCGATCACAGTGACGCACCGGCTGCGCCAGGGCAAGGCAGCCACTGAGCGCGCCCACAAAAAAGCCCCGGACGATGCCGGGGCTTTTTTTCCGATACGGGATTAGATCAGTACTTCGAGACGACCGGACCGTTCCAGTTGAAGCGGTAGACCAGCGAGGTGCTGATGGTCTGCGTCCAGGGTTTGAAGGTGGTGGCAGTGCCGGTCGGGCCCGCCGTCCCAACGAAGCCATTACCCGGAGCGAGCGTCTCGGGCAGTGAAATGCGATCATAGAACGCCGACCGGTATTCGGTCTTCATGAACAAGCCGGGCATGCTGATTCCGAAAATGTCCAGGTTGTTCTCGACGCCGCCGCCAATGAAGAAGCCGTCACGATGGAAGGAAGGAGTGGTTATCTGAGTGCCGGGAACTACAACAAGAACGCTAGAATTAAGGAATGTCTGACTCGTGCCTGACCACTCCGAGCCGGAATAACCGGCGTTCACGTAGGACAATACGTTGGGCGCGACGAGGTAGCCCAATCGTGCGCCAGCCGCATAGCTGGTCCTCAGCTTTTCGCGACCTTCGGTGCCGAAACTCGGATCGCTGAGGGAACCACGGATTTCGCCGAACTGGCCGTCAGCTAAGAGACCAACCACCCATCGCCCGCTGAACTGCCAATCGTAGCCGATGCCAACCGTGCCAAACCAGCCGCTGCCGCCCAGGCGTTGATCACGGGTTACCGCAGTGCCGGCAGGCCCAAAATTGAAGGCTACACCAGGGCCAGTGCTCACCGTGTTGCTGTCAGCAGCCCACAGTCCACCGCCCGCGCCGCCGAAAATGTAGAAGCCGGTCCAGTTTGCGACCGGTTCAGGCATCATCGGAGCCTTAGTGTACGTGCGTGCGGGAAGGTCCGCCGCGAGAGCCGATCCACCGAACGCTGCGACCGCCGTCAGAGCCAACACCAACTTTTTCATTTTCAGTCCCTCAAGCTTTTAGCCAGGCACAATCTCTTCGCGCCGAGTCTTGACCGTAGTTATAGCGCTTTCCGCCGGGAAAGCTGTTGCCGGGGGGGCACACCCACCGGAAAACGGAGCGTGGACAGGGTTAAAAAAGAGCCAAAAATGTAGCGATTTCAAGGGAACTAAATGCCCCGACCGGCGTCCCGCGACCCCAAATACCGGCGCGGCCGAAACATCCAGCAGCTCGTCGCTGGCAAACTCCGCCTTGTCGGAAATGAAGGCAAAGCGGGCTTCGGCCCTGGTGCCCATCAGCCGTTCGACGGAATCGGCGGTGCCTTCGCGGTCTTCGGCGAGAAGACAAGCGGCGGGCGACTAGCGGTAACGGGGACTGAATCGAGAATTAGTCGTTCGTGGGGTGCGGAATGATGATCCGAAGGCGAGCCGGAGATCGGTCCTTAGTGCATGCTTGAATTTGGTATAAATTCTTATACATAAAATTTTTATGGAGCACGAGAAGGAGATTCGCTGGGTAGGCTCGGCCTATGAGGATTTGCTGGACTTTCCCGATGACGCTCGCCGGCAAGTGTACGTCCTGCATTGCTTCCAGAAGAAGACGCAGGCGACGAGCCGCCGGGACAAGGGGATCGCCGAGACTCGCTATCGAGCCGTGGTCAACACGCGAAAGGTCAGGAAATGAAAACCGACACGGAAATCCGCCATGTGACGAAACCGGGGGCGAATCTCTTTCTTGAGTTGGGGTTCTCGCCGGCGGAGGCCCGACGTCTGCACGCGGCTTCGCGCAAGCAGATCAATGACACCAAGCGGCTCAAGGAGCAGTTGATGACTGAGCTGGCAGAGTGGATTGAAAAACACCGCCTCAAGCAGGCCGAGGCCGCGGATATTCTGATGGTCTCGCGCCCCCGAGTATCCGACGTGGTGAACAAGAAGACCTCGAAGTTTACCATCGATACGCTGGTGGAGATGCTCAGCCGCGTCGGCAAGCCGGTCAAGCTGGCCGTGGATTGACATATCGATGCAGATTGCACGCTGCCGTGAGATGCGTCGTAGGACTCTCCCCGTCATTGCGAGCGCAGCGAAGCAATCCATGTGGCCCAAGAAAGCAGGATGGATTGCTTCGTCGCTACGCTCCTCGCAATGACAGATAAACTGGAGACCGCAGATGAAACAACCGTGCGTCTACATCGTGGCGAGTAAGCGACACGGGACCCTCTACACGGGCGTTACAGCCAACCTGCCTCGGCGCGCCTTTGAGCACCGCGAGGGGCTGGTAAAGGGGTTCTCCGCAAAATACGGCTGCAAGGTCCTTGTCTGGTATGAGCTGCACGATACCATGATCGAGGCAATCACACGGGAAAAGCAAATCAAGGCTGGCAGCCCGTGCGAAGAAATTGGCTTTGATTGAAGGGCTGAATGCCGATTGGAAGGATCTTTACGAAACGTTAGCGTGAACTCGCAGACCCGCCCCGTCATTGCGCGGAGCCAACGGGTCGCGCGAATGCGCGCCCGATGACAGGCTGCGCGACGAAGCAATCCAGAGTCCTGCCGGGCTGAGAGATGGATCGCTTCGCTCACGCTCGCGATGACGGGGAGGGCTAGTGTCACCGCTCCCCCTAAACATCCAATAGCTCGTCGCTGGCAAACTCGGCCTTGTCGGAAATGAAGGCAAAGCGGGCTTCGGCCTTGGTGCCCATCAGCCGTTCGACGGAATCGGCGGTGCCTTCGCGGTCCTCGGTCAAGAGCACCACCCGAAGCAGCGTGCGCTTGGTCGGGTCCATGGTGGTCTCCTTCAATTGCGCCGGCATCATCTCGCCGAGGCCCTTGAATCGCCCGACATCGACCTTGGCATTGGCGTTGAATTCGCTCTTCAACAGCGCTTCCTTGTGGGCCTCGTCGCGGGCGTACACCGTCTTGCTGCCATGGGTCAGGCGGTAGAGCGGCGGCACCGCGAGATAGAGGTGACCCTGGTCGATTAGGGGTTGCATGGTCCGGTAGAAGAAGGTGATCAAGAGCGAGGCGATATGGGCGCCGTCGACGTCGGCATCGGTCATGATGATGATGCGTGAGTAGCGCAAATCCTCTTCGCGATAATGCGCACCGGTGCCGCAGCCGATCGCCTGGATCAGGTCGGCAAGCTGGGCGTTGGCGGTGAGTTTGTCTTTGGTTGCTGATGCGACATTGAGGATCTTGCCACGCAAGGGCAGGATCGCCTGGGTCTTGCGGTCGCGCGCCTGCTTGGCGCTGCCGCCGGCTGAATCGCCCTCGACGATGAACAGTTCGCTTCCCTCGGCCGCGGTGTCGGTGCAATCGGCGAGCTTGCCCGGAAGGCGCAGTTTCTTGACCGCCGTCTTGCGCGAAATCTCCTTCTCGGCGCGGCGGCGCAGCCGTTCCTCGGCGCGTTCGACCACGAAATCGAGCAGTCTGTTGGCCTGCAGAGGATTGCCGGACAGCCAATGGTCGAACGGATCCTTGATGGCCTGCTCGACGATGCGCTGGGCTTCGGCGGTGGCGAGGCGGTCCTTGGTCTGGCCCTGAAATTCCGGCTCGCGGACGAACACGGACAGCATCACGGCCGCGCCCACCATCACGTCTTCTGAGGTGACGGAGGAAGCGCGCTTGCCCTGGCCGACACGTTCGGCATGATCCTTCAAGCCGCGCAACAGCGCGCTGCGCATGCCGGATTCATGGGTGCCGCCGTCCTGTGTCGGCACCGTGTTGCAATAGGACGACAGAAAACCGTCGGCGTCGGCGGTCCACGCCACCGCCCATTCGCAGGCGCCGTGGGCGCCCACGCGCCCCGATTTGCCGGAGAAGATATCCGGATGCACCAGCGTATCGGCGTGGATCGCCGCGGCGAGGTAATCCTTCAGCCCGCCGGGGAAGTGAAAGCTGTCCTCGGCCGGGACGTCCTCGAGGCCTTTCAGCAACGCCGGGTCGCAGCGCCAGCGAATCTCGACGCCGCCGAACAGATAGGCTTTTGAGCGCGCCATCTTGAACAGCCGTTGCGGCTTGAAGGTGGCCTTGGCGCCGAAGATGTCGGCATCGGGCTTGAAGCGGATTTTGGTGCCGCGGCGGTTGTTGATCTTGCCGAGGTCTTCGAGCTTGCCCTTGGGATGGCCGCGCTCGAACGCCATTCGGTACAGCTTCTGACTGCGGGCGACCTCGACCTCCAGCCGCGAGGACAGCGCGTTGACGACGGATACGCCGACGCCGTGCAGGCCGCCCGAGGTCTCGTAGACCTTGGAGTCGAATTTGCCGCCGGAATGCAGCGTGCACATGATGACTTCGAGTGCGGATTTTTTCGGAAATTTCGGATGCGGATCGACCGGAATGCCGCGGCCGTTGTCGGTTACCGTCAAAAATCCGTCGGCGCTAACCTCAACCTCGATGAACGTGGCGTGGCCCGCCAGCGCCTCGTCCATGGAATTATCGATGACTTCGGCGAACAGATGGTGGAGCGCCTTTTCATCGGTGCCGCCGATATACATGCCGGGCCGGCGCCGCACCGGCTCAAGTCCTTCGAGAACTTCGATGTCGCGCGCGGTGTAGCCGGCCTCCGCGCTGGTCGAACGCGACGCGACCTTCAGCGGCGCGCGTCCCTTCGGCTCAGCGGCGCCGAACAGGTCGTTAGCGGTCTCGGTTTTGGTAGCTGATTTCAATGCTTTGGGCATGTTTCTTCATGTGTTGCGCGCAAATCAGACGCGGGCGAATCGGTTCCCCTGACTATGCCACGGATGAGCTTAAAAAGTGACGATACGTGCCGGGCGGCGAGGGTGCCTCCGAGGCACTGGTTTGGCTCACGCATGGGAGGTGCGAAACACGATCACCGCAAACAGCGCCATCGCGGCGACGACAATCAAGGACCCCACGATCGGGGCGGCGATGTAGGAGGTGCCCTTCAGGACCACGATCGCGACGCCGGCCGGAAACACCACCGCGCCAACAATATGGAGCCAGCCCTGCAGCTTCGCCAATGGGCTATTTCCGGCCGCAGGCACCATCCGGTAGTACAGGCCGAACAGGAACAACAGCACGCCGCCGACCAAATTGAGATGCGCATGCGCGGGCGCCAATGTAAAATCCTGTTGAACACCCATTGCTATCCCCGCGACCATGCCCACGAGTAGCACCACGACGCCGACGCACATCATCAATGATCCGATCATAATGCTTCCTCTGTATGGGTTGGGGATTGAAAACGGGTTGGCTCAGTCGGACAAATCACGCGGCCATTGTACTTGATGTCGTCGATCGAGCCAGCTTAAACAGGACAATCGCCGGGAAGGGCCCTTGGAATGGAAGATTTTACGCGCGCGCTCGCCGATTTCGTGCGCGACCATCAAGTCTGGGCCTCGCCGATCGTCCTGTTGCTGGCATTCGGCGAATCGCTTGCCTTCATTTCATTGTTGATCCCGGCTTGGGGAGCGCTGGTGGCGATCGGCGCGCTGATCGGCGTCAGCGGCATCAGTTTCTGGCCAGTCTGTATTGCCGGCGGAATCGGCGCGGCGCTTGGCGATTGGGTGTCCTACTGGTTCGGCTTCAAATACAAGGAGCACGTCGCGCAGATATGGCCGCTGTCGCGTTACCCGGAGATCCTGCCGCGCGGCGAGGCGTTTGTGAAACGCTGGGGCGTGCCGAGCATTTTCATCGGGCGGTTTTTCGGACCCTTGCGGGCCTCGGTGCCGCTCGCGGCCGGCATATTCGAGATGCCGTACTGGCACTTTCAATTCGCCAATTTCATATCGGCCTTTGTCTGGTCGGGCGCGCTGCTGCTGTTCGGCGACGTGATCGCGCAAATCGCCGAATGGGTCTGGGGGGTGGTTTGAAGCCACTGGCGAACGGCGTTGTGCACCCGCCGCACCTTGACGTCAGCCTGGCGTGGCCCTATATCGCACGCCCATGACAAACGCCTTGACCATGACCGTCATTGCTCGCCGCCGCCGCACCCCTGCGGTACGGGCGGACATCTGCGTTTAAGATATCGCCTCTGCCGCCGGATCCGGTCCGCGGCGTCTTTTTCCCAAAGCAGCGCGATCTGATCCGGCGGCTCCTAAGTGAAGCCGGAGTTTCAAAATGTATACGCCTGCCATGTTCAAGCCCGATCGCGCCGCAAGCCTTGGCTTTGCGCAAGAGCGCGGCTTCGCCACGATTTGCGCGTGGGACGGCGGCAAGCCGATCGCCTCCTCCGTGCCGTTCGTCATCACCTCGGCCGACGACGGCACGCCGCTCGCCGCGTTTCACGTCGCGCGCGTCAATCCGCTTTCGGGTCTGGCGGATGGGACTTCCTCCTGGCTGTTGGCGGCGACCGGCGCCGACGCCTATGTTTCGGCCGACTGGTATTTGTCGCCCGACCAGGTGCCGACCTGGCTCTATCAGGCGGTGCATCTGACCGGTCCGGTGCGAAAGCTGCCCGACAGCGAGCTTGGTCCGCATCTCGACATGCTCAGCGCGAAGTTCGAAACCTGGCTGGCGCCGAAGCCGCCTTGGACCTCGTCGAAACTGACGGCGGCCCGCCTCGAGGCGCTGAAGAAGTTAATCGTCGGTCTGGTCATGACGGTCGAGGAGGTCGAGGGCAGTTTCAAGCTCAACCAGCACAAATCCGACGCCGATCACGCGGCGGTTGCCGATGCGCTGGCGCAGCGGCACGATGGGGCTGCGCAGGCGATCGGAATCCAGATGGTCGCGCTGCGGCCGCAGTTGGACTACAAGTCACCAGCAGGTGTCAGTGTTTTCGCGGATGGAAGGAACGCGTCATGACTGTCTCCGATACACAGCGGCCGAAAGCCCAAGCCCCGACCACCGGCGCTCCAAGGCAGCCCGCCATCTTCGTCGATGGCGCGGCTGGAACGACCGGCCTCGGCATTCGCGAGCGCCTCGGTCTGCAGAACGATGTAACGGTGAAAAGCATCAACGAGGACAAGCGCAAGGATGCCGGGGCAAAGCGCGCGCTGATGGCGGAAGTGGACCTTGTCATCCTCTGTCTGCCGGATGAGGCCGCGAAAGCCACGGTCGCGCTGATCGACAGCATGGGGGCTGCGGCTCCCAAGATACTGGATGCATCGACCGCGTTTCGCGTCGCCAGCGACTGGACCTACGGCTTTCCGGAACTCGCGCCCGATCAGGCGGACAAGATACGGGCGGCGCGGAAAGTCTCCAACCCCGGCTGCTATCCGACAGGCGCGGTGGCGCTGTTGCGGCCGCTGGTCGATGCCGGGCTCGTGCCCGCGGACTATCCCGTGACCATCAATGCGGTCAGCGGCTATTCCGGCGGCGGCAAGTCGATGATTGCGCGTTTCGAAGACGATACGGCGCCGGCCTTCGAACTCTATGGCCTCGGCTTCGAGCACAAGCACGTGCCGGAGACGCAGCTTTATGCGAATCTCGCGCGCCGGCCGATCTTTGTGCCGTCGGTCGGCAACTTCCGGCAGGGCATGCTGGTGTCGGTGCCGTTGCACCTCGACACGCTTTCGGGCAAGCCGAACGGCTCTGATCTCCACGCCGCGCTGGCCAGGCGTTATGCCGGGAGCAGCTACGTCTCGGTCATGCCGCCCGACAACGCGGCTGCGAAGAGCGGACGGCTCGAGCCGGAGGCGCTGAACGAGACCAATAGGCTCGAGCTTTATGTGTTTGCGAGCGAAAAACACCGACAGGCGCTGCTCGTCGCGCGCCTCGATAATCTCGGCAAGGGCGCCTCGGGTGCGGCGGTGCAGAATATGCGGTTGATGCTGGGGTTTGCCGAAACCTAGCCACCGCGCTATTTCCGTAGGGCGGTGACCGAACCGAATTCGTCATTGCGAGCGCAAGCGAAGCAATCCATAGCCACAAAGGAAGGCTGGATTGCTTCGCTTGCGCTCGCAAAGACGGCAACCGCCTTAATCGCCTCAAACCACCTTGAAGATCGCCAGCGCCAGCACGGCCTGAGCGAGAAAGCCGACCGTGAACGCCAGCGTGCGGAACACCGGCAGGCCGAGCGTGTAGACGATGAGATGCGCGAGCCGCGCCCAGAAATACACGGCGCAGGCATAGACGGTCCACTTGGTGGAATAATCGATCTCCGCCAGGATCAGCACCAGAGGGGCGAAGACCACGAGATTCTCGACCGCGTTGTCATGCGCGAACATCAGGCGCGTCGCCCACTCCGCATGCGGCTTGTCGTTGCGGGACGGATTGGCCATGGCGCCGGCGATCCCGCGAACCTGACAGCGATTGATGATGTAGGGTACCCACAACAGGCCGGTGAGAATAACCGTCAGCGTCAGCCAGAACAGTTCGCGCGTCATATGTTTCCCCTCAATGGAAGTGGCGAATCCCGTCTGCGCGGGACGGCCCGTTATATTCAAACCCGGACCGCTGCGCTATGCGCGAACGCGGACGTAGCTGCCCGGCGCATCCTCGATCGGCGGCAGCGCGGCGGCGCCGACGGTGCGGGCGGCGACCTCCTCCGAATCGATGGTTTGGAGCCACGCGCGCCAGTCAAGCCACCACGACCCCGGATGCTCCTCGGCGCCCTTGAGCCAATCGGCAAGCGTCACATCCCTGATGTTGTCGTTGGTCCAGTACTGGTACTTGCCTGACGACGGCGGGTTGACGACGCCGGCGATATGTCCCGATCCCGACAGCACGTACTTCACCGGGCCGCCGAAAAACTGCGAGCCGTAGAGCACCGAATCCGCCGGCGCGATATGGTCCTCGCGCGTTGCCAGATTGTAGATCGGCACCTTGATCTTCGACAGATCGAGCAGCGTGTTGTCGAGCACCATGGTCCCCGCCGACAGCCGGTTCTCCAGATAACAATTGCGCAGATAATAGGAATGGTTCGCCGCCGGCATCCGCGTCGCGTCCGAATTCCAGTGCAACAGGTCGAACGACGAGGGCGGTTTTCCCTTCAAATAATTGCTCACGACATAGGACCAGATCAGGTCGTTCGAGCGCAGCATGTTGAAGGCCATCGCCATCTTGGCGCCCTCGAGCACGCCGGTGGCCTGCATGTCGCGTTCGATCGCCGAAATCTGCCCTTCGTCGACGAACACCATAAGATCGCCGGCGTGGGTGAAATCGACCTGCGCCGCCAGGAATGTCGCCGAGGTCACCCGCACCCGCCGTTTTTCCGCAAGCCACGCCAGCGTCGTGGCGAGCAGGGTGCCGCCGACGCAGTAGCCCATGGTGTGGACCTTCATTTCGCCGGTGACCCGCTCGATCGCGTCCATCGCCGCCAGCGGGCCCTGCTTCATGTAGTTTTCCCAGGTCTTTGCTCCCAGGCTCTTGTCCGGATTGACCCAGGAGATCACGAACACCGTGATGCCCTGATCGACGCACCATTTGATGAAGGATTTTTCCGGCTTGAGGTCGAGGATGTAATATTTGTTGATCCACGGCGGCACGATCAGAAGCGGCGTGCGCAGCACATTCTCCGTCGAAGGCGCGTACTGGATCAACTGCATCAGCTCGTTCTGGAAGATCACCTTGCCCGGCGTCGTCGCCATATTGACGCCGACCGCGAGATTGGAAGGATCGGACTGGCGGATGCGCAGCGTGCCGCGTCCGGCCTCGATGTCCTCGGCCAGCATTTTCATGCCGCGAACCAGATTATCGCCGTTGGATTCCAGCGTCACGCGCAGCACTTCCGGATTGGTCAGCACGAAGTTCGATGGCGCCAGCGCGTTGGTGATCTGCTGGACGTAAAACTCGGCCTTCTTGCGGGTGTGCGGATCGAGCCCCTCGGCGTTGCGAACCAGGTCGTGTGCCCACTGCGTCGTCAGCAGATAGAGCTGCAGCACGAAATCGAAAAACTGGTTCGATTTCCATTCGGGGTCGGCAAAGCGCTTGTCGCGCGGCGACGGCGCGATTGCCGGCGGCGCCTGTTCCCCCGCAAGGCGGCGCATCGAGGAGCCCCACAGATCGAGATAGGCCTTGGCGATCTTCGACTGCAGCTCGGCCGAGCGGGTGTTGTCCGACAGCCAATATTCCGCCACCGCGCTGAACGTCTTGACGAGTTCGCTGAGTTCGTTCGGCGGTTTATCGCGCGCTTCGCCGTTCTCGCGCGGCTTGAGGTAGGCCGCCAGCGCCTGGCCGCTGTTCTCCATCGCCCGCGCGAGGTTCATCGCGAAGGTTTCGGGGTCGAATTTCGGCGCAGCCTGGGTCTCACTCGGAACGTCAGCCATGGTCCGACACTATAGGTTCATTCAAGGTTCGTCACCGCGCAGATCGGCGCTCTCAATTCGGAAAATCGATCGCGACAGATTGCGTGCTGCACTGCGACATGTATCTTGGTTCCGGTCATAATGAGGCCCCACGGGCGCGATTGGGTGTTTGGGATTTAATGATTTCGGGCAGTTTGGGTGCCGCGACGACAGCCCTCAAAAAAGCTTGGGCGGCTGCCAAGCTGCCCATTTGGCGAAGCAGGACTGACGGATTGATGTCGGCGGGTCGGGAAAAGAGAGCGCTGGCCTACGGTGCGCTGGTGCTATCGGCGCTCGCGCTCGGCGGCTGCTCGATATCGATCGCCGATCTGCCGTTGGGTGGAACGCCGGCTGACGCGCCGGCCCGTCCGAAGGAAGCCGGGGCTTATTTACCGGTGAATGAGCGGCCCCCGGATCGTGAAGAAGCCGCGATGGACCCGGCGGAGCGGGCCAAGATCCAGGGCGAGCTTATTGCCGCTCGCGAACGCCAGGCTTCGGCAACGGCAGCCAAAGACGCCGCGGCGAAATGATCTGAGCGCTGGCGCGACCGGGCGTCCGTGGTAAAACAACCCACTTCAACCGCAAATCAGGGCAAATCTTACATTAATGACTCATGAAATCGCATTAAATCTTTGATTTCATGGGATTTTTACAGCATGATTCGGACCCGAAGGGCCGCGTTGCGCGCAAAGTGGAAACCGGTTTTCCGTTAGCCAACAAAAGCGAAGCGTTGGCGCTGAGATCATGCTCAAACGAAGAGATGAGATCGTGATCCGATTCCCGCAAATCGGATCATGATCAAGACGAAACCGAATTGGTTTCGTTGCAAAATGGGTCGGCGATTCTGTCCCTCAACCGGTTGCCGGAGCAAGGTCCATGGAAGATTTCTACCGCATACGCCGTCTGCCGCCTTACGTGTTCGAGCAGGTCAACCGGGCCAAGGCGGCGGCGCGGAATGCGGGCGCCGATATCATCGATCTCGGCATGGGCAATCCGGATTTGTCGACGCCGGCCCATGTCATCGAAAAATTGAAGGAGACGCTGGGAAAACCGCGAACCGACCGCTACTCGGCCTCGCGCGGCATTACCGGCCTGCGCAAGGCGCAAGCGGCCTATTACGACCGCCGCTTCGGGGTGAAACTCAATCCGGAAACCCAGATTGTTGCGACGCTGGGTTCGAAGGAAGGCTTTGCCAATGTCGCCCAGGCGATCACCGCGCCGGGCGACGTGGTGCTGTGTCCAAATCCAAGTTATCCGATCCATGCCTTCGGATTTCTGATGGCGGGCGGGGTGATCCGCTCGGTCCCCTCGGAGCCAACGCCGCAATTCTTCGAGGCGGTCGAGCGGGCGATCATCCACTCGATCCCGAAGCCTTTGGCGCTTGTCGTCTGTTATCCCTCCAATCCAACCGCCTACGTTGCGAGCCTCGATTTCTACCGGGATTTGGTGGCGTTCGCGAAGAAGCATGAGATCTTCATCCTGTCTGACCTCGCTTATGCCGAAGTCTATTTCGACGACAATCATCCGCCACCCTCGGTGCTGCAGGTTCCCGGCGCGATCGATGTGACCGTGGAATTCACCTCGATGTCGAAGACCTATTCGATGGCCGGCTGGCGCATGGGCTTTGCGGTGGGCAATGAGCGGATTATCGCGGCGCTGGCGCGGGTGAAATCCTATCTCGATTATGGCGCGTTCACGCCGATCCAGGTGGCCGCGACCGCGGCGCTGAACGGTCCGGACGACTGCATTCGCGAGATGCGCGACACCTATCGCAAGCGAAGGGATGCGCTGGTGGAATCGTTTGGCCGCGCGGGGTGGGAGATTCCGCCCCCCAAAGCCTCGATGTTCGCCTGGGCGCCGCTGCCCGAGGCCTTCCGCGGCGTCGGCAGCATGCAGTTTGCGACCCTGATGGTCGAAAAATCCGGCGTCGTGGTCTCGCCCGGGGTCGCCTTTGGCGAACATGGCGAGGGTTTTGTCCGGATCGCCATGGTGGAAAACGAGCAACGGATCAGGCAGGCCGCCCGCGGCGTGCGCCGCTTCCTTGAAAGCGGCATCGAAACGTTGCACAACGTGGTTCCTCTCGCCAATCGGCGCTAGGCACAATCCCGAAAACCCTGTCGGCGGGCTTGACCCGGCGATGGAAGTTCGGTTTTCGGATCAGATCGTGCCTAGAAGTCTCTCCGGCAGGTTTTTCCCGTCATGGTCGCAGCCCTGAAAGTGGGTATCGCGGGGCTCGGCACCGTTGGCGCCGAAGTGGTCCGCCTCATCGAGCAGCAAAGCCGAACCCTGTCGGCGCGCAGTGGGCGCGCCATTCGCGTGGTCGCGGTCACGGCCCGTTCGAAGGTGAAAAAGCGCGGCCTCGACCTGCGCGGTATCGCCTGGGCGAAAAGCCCGCTGGCGCTAGCGACCGATCCCGGCATCGACTGCTTTGTCGAATTGATCGGCGGGTCGGGCGAGCCGGCTTTGTCGGCGATCGAGGCGGCGCTGAAATCCGGCAAGTCGGTTGTCACCGCCAACAAGGCGCTGATCGCCAGACACGGATTGCGATTGGCGAGGGCGGCCGAGGCGCACGGCGCTGCGCTGAATTTCGAAGCGGCCGTGGGGGCTGCGATCCCCGTCATCAAGACCCTGCGCGAGGGCCTGGCGGGCACGGCGGTCAACCGCGTCTACGGCATCCTCAACGGCACCTGCAACTACATCCTGACCCGAATGGAGCAGGAAGGCTTGTCGTTCGCCGCATGCCTGAAGGACGCGCAGCGCCTTGGATATGCGGAAGCCAACCCGTCATTCGACGTCGACGGCCACGACACCGCGCAGAAATTGGCGATCCTGGCGAGCCTCGCCTTCGGCACCAAGGTCGCCCAAAGCGCGGTTTACGTCGAAGGCATCTCGTCGATCGCGCCGGAAGATCTGCGCGCGGCCGAGGAACTCGGCTACCGCGTCAAACTGCTCGGGGTCGCGGTGCGGACCGCGAAGGGGATCGAGCAGCGCGTGCATCCGACCATGGTGCCGAAATCATCCTCGATCGCGCAAGTCATGGGCGTCACCAACGCGGTGACCATCGACGGCGAGGGCATTCCGCCGATCACCCTGGTCGGCCCCGGCGCCGGGGGTGCTGCGACGGCGTCGGCGGTGGTCGCCGATATTGCCGATGTTGCGCGCGGAATTCGCGCCCTGCCGTTTGGCCGCCCGGTGGCGCGATTGCGCGCGACCACGAAAGCGCCGATGGAGCGCCATGAGGGCGGCTATTATATCCGCCTGATGGCGCGCGATCTGGCGGGAACCGCGGCCACCATTGCAACCCGGCTCGCCGAGCAAAAAATCTCGATTGAATCAATTGTGCAGCGCCATCCCGGCGGCGTTGACGCGAGCGGGACGGCGGGGAAAGCTGCACCGGTGCCGGTCATTCTGATCACCTATGCGACCAGCGAAGACGCGGTATACCGGGCGCTGCAAGCCGTGCAACACGACAAGGTGATCAGCGGCCGGCCGCAGGTGATACGGATCGAAAAGAACTGATCTGTGGCCGAATTGGCGATGAAGATGAGGAATGCGGACCCGAAGTCCGCAATGTAAAGTGCTAAAGGAGTTCGCCGATGTCGACCCACATATCCGTTCCTCCGCAGCTGTTGCTGGAGCGCATCCTGACGCTCGAAATCGTGCGGGTGACGGAGCGCGCGGCGGTGTCGGCGGCGCGGCTGCGCGGCCATGGCAACGAGAAGGCGGCCGACCAGGCCGCGGTCGATGCGATGCGCCGCGAACTCAACAAGCTGCCGATCGAGGGCACCGTCGTGATCGGCGAAGGCGAACGCGACGAGGCGCCGATGCTGTTCATCGGCGAGAAGGTCGGCATCAATGCCGGTCCGCAGGTCGATATCGCCGTCGATCCGCTCGAGGGCACCACGCTGTGCGCCAAGAACATGCCGGGCGCGATCGCGACCATGGCGATGGCCGATGGCGGCACGCTATTGCACGCGCCCGATGTCTACATGCAGAAGCTTGCGATCGGCCCTGGCTATGCCAAGGGTGTCGTCGAACTGGATGCGCCGCCAGCTGACAACGTTCGCCGATTGGCCAAGGCCAAGGGCGTTGATCCCTCCGCCATCACCGTGCTGGTGCTCGATCGTCCGCGGCACGCGGACATCATCAACGGCGTACGCTCAACTGGTGCTGCGGTGCGCCTCATCACCGACGGGGATGTCGCGGGCGTGATTCATTGCGCCGATCCCGACAATACCGGGGTCGACATGTATATCGGCACTGGCGGGGCGCCCGAAGGCGTGCTGGCGGCGGCGGCGCTGCGCTGCATCGGCGGCCAGATGCAGTGCCGGCTCATCCTCGACAGCGAGGAGAAGCGCGAACGCGCCCGCAAAATGGGCGTTACCGACCCGCGCATGATCTACGGCATCGAGGACATTGTGCGCGGCGACTGCCTGTTCTCGGCTACCGGCGTCACCACCGGCTCGCTGTTGTCGGGCGTCAAGTTCCGCAAGGATGTCATTGAGACCGAAACCGTCGTGATGCGTTCGGTGACCGGCACGGTGCGGTACATCAAGGCTGAGCACCGGCAGCTGGATAAGTTTCATCTCGATTGAGCGACGCCGTAGCAACACGCAGTCATTCCGGGGCGATGCGCAGCATCGAGCCACGATGTGCAATTGCACATCGTAGAATCTCGAGATTGCGGCGCGAGATTCCGGGTCGTCCTTCGGACCATCCCGGAACGACAAGAGCGGGGAGTAACCATGTCCGATATTTCCACGGTGAAAGCCCTGGTGTTCGATGTGTTCGGCACCGTGGTTGATTGGCGCAGCAGCCTGATCGCGGATTTCACCGCATGGGGCGGGAAGCGCGGCATCAATGCGGACTGGACCGCGCTGGTCGATGGCTGGCGCGCCGTCTATGCCGCGTCGATGGACGAAGTGCGAAAGCACCCCGAACGCGGCTACGTGATCCTGGATGTGCTTCATCGCCGCTCGCTCGAAAGTCTGGTCGCGCAATTGTCGATTTCCGGATTGAGCGACGACGACTTGAATCACCTCACCATGGGATGGCATCGGCTGCATCCCTGGCCTGACAGCGTCGCCGGCTTGAGGCGGCTGAAGACAAAATACATCATCGGCCCGCTCTCGAACGGCAATGTCGCGCTGCTGACCAACATGGCGAAATTTGCATGCCTGCCGTGGGACCTGATCCTGTCGGCCGAATTGTTCGAGCATTACAAGCCCGATCCCGAAACCTATCTCGGCGCCGCGCGCCTGCTTGGCTTGTCGCCGCAACAGGTCATGATGGTGGCCGCGCACAACCATGATCTCAAGGCCGCGCAAAAGCTGGGATTGAAGACCGCCTTCGTCGCGCGCCCGACCGAATATGGCCCGCTGCAGAAATACGATTTCGCGGCGACCGGCGACTGGGACATCGTCGCCAAGGATTTTGGCGGCATCGCCGAGCGGACGGGGTGTTAGAATAAATGCGCACCGATGTAGCCCGGATGAGCGAAGCGACATCCGGGGTCTAAATCTTTCCGATCCCCCGCATATCGCTTCGCTCATGCGGGCTACTTGCCAACTGGGGGTTTTGAAGGCAAAAGCGAAATTAGCGACGAACAAGGGCGTGAATTCGAATGTCAAACCCACGAGTCGATTCGGCCGCCCAAGCGAATGCGGGTGCTAATAGGATGCCACCGCTCAGCACCGAGGAAATTTCCCAGTTGCTTTTGGCCTCGTCGCTTTCAGCGACAAGGCCGCTCCTTGGTCTCATGAAATTTCTAATCAACGAGGGGATTTTGGACGGCGGCAAGCTCAAATCGATCCTGACCCCGATGCTTGTCGCGGATGGTTTCCCGCCGGCGACCAAGGCGATGCTGGATCCGATCTGGAAATCGCTGCTCCATCAGCTCGACGATTCCAAGGGAAGGCCGCTTTTGTAAAATGAAGCGCGTCGGCATGAACGATACTAAAAATGAGATGGTCAGGTTTAGTATGAAACCAAACCCCTTTTTTAAGCACTTGAGGTCACGTGGCACATGTTATTTTTCTTTACCGCCCTCGGCGGCATCCTGCTAGTATTTTCGCCCGTCCTCCTGCTCACTGCATACGTCCCCCTTGGTCTCACTGTATTTATAGTTGCCTTTGTTACGGCCCGCCATCTCATGTTTGTCGTAACGGACAAGAGGGCAATCGTCAGACGTTCTTCTGGGGAAACGACGACGGATGGGCTTTCGATTGCGATCGAAACCGTGAAGCGCATTGAGATAACTTCTTATGGCGCGGCCTATGGCAGCGTTTATCTAACCCACGAAGAACCGTCACCTCGCGAAAACTCCAAAGACAGTAAGCCTGGTGATCCGCAACCGCGGCCCATCCGGCGGGCTTTTGTTCCGATTGAGAGAGCAGCTTCAATCTGGATATTGCTAAGCAAATGGCCAAGTTGGCTTGGATTTTACGGTTTCAAGGGCTTCGATGAGTTTGCGAATATCATAAGTGAGCAACAAAACGCCGTTTCAAATGTCAAAGCGGACCATGATGCGAGATAAAGGTGGGGCCCTGGGTGAATTCCTCGGATAGCAAGCGTAGCCCGGATGAGCGAAGCGACATCCGGGGTCTAAATCTTTCTGATCCCCGCATATCGCTCCGCTCATGCGGGCTACGAAAGACTATTTCCGTCGCTCGGTTCTCCGAAATCTATTTCGTTTTCGCTAGCATCGCCTGCCCAATCGTCTGGCAACAGGCCGTCCCGGACATAACGATGAAACGATGAGTGAGGCCAATCGCGCACTCGCTGCACCAATCCATGTTTGACCGGATTGAAATGCACATAGTCGACATGTCGCGCAAAGTCACGGTCGTCACGGATGGTGTGCTCCCAAAAGCGCCGTTGCCAAAGTGCGAGATCGCCATTTGGTCGGCGCTTGAGATGGATGCCAGCCTCAATCAATGCGTTGCTGAAATGTCCCTTGATCTTCCGCCACCGGCCCGAGAAGTCTGCGTCATTGGTTGGCAACGTAAGAATGGCGTGAAGATGATCCGGCAGGATCACGATAGCGTCGATCGCAAATGGCCGTTCGCGGCGGGCGATGCGGAATGCCGAACGCAAAGCGCCAATGTGATCCACAAAAGCGGTTGAGAGCCGGTCGGCGAGCGTGACTGTAAAGAAATAGGTCCCGCCCGGAATGAAATTGCGTCGATACCGGACCATTCTGAGCAATCCGTGCCGTTGCATGATACATAGTTAAATCAGATCCGGAAAGCGTAGCCGGGATGAGCGAAGCGACATCCAGGGCATCTTTCGCTTCCCGCATATCGCTCCGCTCATGCGGGCTACTCTCTGGCTGTTGCAGCGCAGGCCGCAGGTGATTTGCCCGTCGGGCGCGGCTGGCGATGCCGTATTCGGCTCTCTTGTCCAGCCCCTTTGGTAAAAATATTTCGGTTTTTCCGAAACACAAATCGGGTGTACATCTCATCCCATCCCGCCTCGATCAGAGGGGCGTTTGCGCAATCGTCACGAACGTTGGGTGCGGGATGCGGTGGACGCGGGTTGGTGCTTTCGACGATGGCGCCAATACGCGGACGGCAAAATCGTGTGGTCCTGACGCCCCGACGCTGGAGCCAAGCCGGTGGAGGCAACTCCGCAGGCGACGGGGGCAAGAAAGCCCGGTCCCCGGGGAGAGCGCGCTATAAGCCGTTAAAACCATTGCGCAGGGAAGGCCGGATTGTTTCGGCGAACCTGTGGTGACGACGCTTGCGTGCTTTTTTTATTTTGCACGCGAGGCTATGGGTGCGGCGGGCACCCGGCTTTCCCTGCGCCCTCTGATCTTCAGGAGGGCAAGGCTTTCGCAAAACTCGGGCACATCATGCCGCGAGAATGCGAACTTGTATTCCAACGTCATTGCGAGGAGCGCTTGCGACGAAGCAATCCATTCTTCCTTTACGCGGCACGATGGATTGCTTCGCTGGCGCTCGCAATGACGAAGGGTGAGCTATGCCACTTCCCTCTTACTGTCATCGCCCGCGAAGGCGGGCGATCCAGTATTCGCGGGCGCCAGCGAGTGATCCGGAGGGGCCGCGGCGTACTGGATACCCCGCATGCGCGGGGTATGACGGGTATAAACTGTCATCATCGCGCACGAATCATTGAACCCTTCGGCATCATGCCTATCTTCCATGGCCATCATGACGCTTCCCGCCTGCGCATTGCCTGTCGAAGCCCCGAGCGCGTTTCTCGGCGTGTCGCATTCGCTCACGGGGAAACTGTGGCGCGACCGGCTCGATGCGCGCGGGGCGGCGCGGGCGCTCGCGATCGCGCAGCGCCATCAATTGCCGGAGATGCTGGCGCGGGTGCTGGCGGGGCGCGACGTCGAGATCGACGCGGTCGAGGATTTTCTCGATCCGACCATCCGCAAATTGCTGCCCGACCCGCACACGGTGACGCAGATGGAGGCGGCCGTCAAGCGCATCGCGGATGCGGCCGTGCGAAACGAAAAGGTCGCGATCTTCGGCGACTATGATGTCGACGGCGCCACCTCGGCGGCGCTGCTCGCCTGGCATCTGCGCCATTGCGGGCTCGACCCGCTGATCCATATTCCCGATCGGATTTTCGAGGGCTATGGCCCCAATGTCGAGGCGGTGCGGATGCTCGCCGGCAAGGGCGCGACGCTGCTGGTGACCGTCGATTGCGGCACCACCAGCCTAGAGCCGTTGGCAGAAGCGCGGCGCCTTTCGATGTCGGTCGTCGTGATCGATCATCACCAATGCGGCGATGAATTGCCTGAGGTCGAGGCGCTGGTGAACCCGAACCGGCCCGACGATCTCTCGGGCCTTGGCCATCTCGCCGCCGTTGGGCTCGTGCTGATCACGCTGGTTGCGGTCAATCGCGAATTGCGCGCGCGGGGTTTCTGGACCACCGAGATGCCGGAGCCTGATCTATTGGGCATGCTGCATCATGTGGCGCTCGGCACCGTCGCCGATGTCGCGCCGCTGATCGGGCTTAATCGAGCGTTCGTCGCCAAGGGCCTGATCGCGTTGCGGCGGCGCGACCATGTCGGCCATACCGCGCTGATGGACGTCGCGCGGCTGAACGGTCCGCCCGAGGCCTGGCATCTCGGCTTCATGCTGGGACCGCGCATCAACGCGGGCGGGCGGATCGGACGCGCCGACCTCGGCGTGCGGCTGTTGCTGGAAGGCGACGTTTCGGAAGCCGCGCGCATTGCCGCCGAGCTCGACCGGTTGAACAGCGAACGCCGCGTCATCGAGCAGATGGCGGAGGCGCAGGCCGAAGCCGAGGCGCTGGCTTCGCTCGGGTTGGAGGACAAGGGCTCGGTGATCGTCACCGCGTCGGAAGGCTGGCATCCCGGCGTGGTCGGCCTCGTTGCGTCGCGGTTGAAGGAGAAATTCTCACGGCCCGCGTTTGCCATTGCGCTAGAGCCCGGCGGCATCGGCACCGGCTCGGGCCGTTCGATTGCGGGCGTCGATCTCGGCAAGGCGGTGCGGCAGGCGGTTCACGACGGTCTGTTGCTCAAGGGCGGTGGCCACGCCATGGCCGCGGGCGTCACCTTGCGCAAGGAGAAGCTAGCGGAATTTCGCGCTTATATGGAAAGCGCGCTCGCCCATGACGTCGCGGCCTCGCGCCATGTCAACGAACTCTTCATCGACGGCGCCGTCAGCGCGCGCGGCGTGACGCCGGAGCTGGTCGCAACGCTTAATCGCGCAGGTCCGTTCGGCAGCGGCAATCCCGAGCCGGTGATCGCGCTGCCGTCACATCAACTTGTCTACGCCGATGAAGTGGGACAAGCGCATTTGCGCCTGCGGTTCAAATCCGGCGACGGCGCAATCGTGAACGGCGTCGCGTTTCGTTCGATCGGACAAAAACTCGGCAACGCGTTGGCGGCACATCGCGGCCAGCCCCTCCATGTGGCGGGATCGCTCGCGGTCGATCGCTGGCAGGGCACCGAGCGCGTGCAATTGCGCGTGCTCGATGTCGCCGTGCCGGATCAGGGACCGGCGGTGATCAGGTGAGCGTTGCGGCGACGGGCGGTGCGCTCCCTCGCCCCGCTCTTGCGGGGAGAGGGTGGGGTGAGGGGCTCTTCCATCCGCTAACGCCGAATTTGCGATGGTACTGTGCCATGCCCCTCACCCGAAATTCCCGCGGAGCCTGTCATCGGGCGGCGCTTCGCGCCGACCCGTTGGCGCGAATTTCGACCTCTCCCCGCAAAAGAGCGGGGAGAGGTAAGAGATCACGACCCCTGTCGCAGCCGCGCCAGTACCTTCAACCCGCCATAACCGTCCGCCGGCAGCAGCCCTGTTTTGGTCTGATAGTCGCGGATCGCCTGCATGGTGTCGTTGCCGACCCGGCCGTCGGTGCCGCCGGTGTCGAAACCGGCTTTGGTCAGCCGGACCTGCATTTCCTGCACTTCCGCAAGCGTCAAGGCGCGCTCCGAGCCCGGGAACGGCTGGATGAAGGGCGGTCCGCCGAGGATGCGATCGCCGAGATGGCAGATCGCCAGCGCATAATTCATCGACGGATTGTAGCTGCGCACCGAATAGAAATTGGGCCCCAGCAGGAAGCTCGGTCCGCCCGGCACCGGCACCCACATCTGCGCCGACGTGTTGGGTTGCGGAAACGGCTGGCCATCGGCGCGGCTGACGCCAACGCTCGCCCACGCCGCGTAGGTGCGGCTGCCGCTCGACGTAGCGCCGGACGCGCGGACTTCATAGCCCCAGTGCTCGCCGCGGTGATATTTGCCGCGATTGACCAGATAGCGCGCGGTAGAACCGAGCGCATCGTCGGGCTTGCCGAATGGCGATACCCGGCCGTCATGATCGTAGTCGATGCCGACATTGAGCCAGACTTCCGGCATCCACTGGGTGTGACCCATCGCGCCGGCCCACGATCCCCGCATCTCCTCCGGCGTAGACCAGCCGCGATCGACGATCCGCAGCGCATTGATCAGCTCGGTCTCCCAATAGGCGCGGCGGCGCGGCTCGTTCCAGGCGAGCGCGGCGAGCGCCGGAAACACCGGGCGCATATGGTTCTGCTGCACCAGGGGATCGCCGTAGGCGGATTCGACACCCCACAGCGCCAGCAGCGTGCCGCGCTCGACGCCGTATTCCTGTTCGATCCGCGCAAACAGCGCCTCGTGCTTCCCCAGCGCTTCCTTGCCGGCGATGATGCGCCAGTCCGAGACGCGGCGATTGATGTATTGCCAGATCTGTTCGTTGAACTCCGGCTGGTTCCGCATCTGCTTGAACACGGACATGTCCGGCTCGATGCGGCCCATCACGCGGCTCCAGGTCGCATCCGAAATGCCCTTTGCCAGCGCGCGCGCGCGAAAGGCGTCACGCCATTGGTCGAAGCCAGCCGGCGCTGCGGCCAACGCGTTGAAGGGATGGGCGAGCAGGGCGGCGGCCGCGAGGCCCGATCGCAACAGCGCGCGGCGCGTCAGTGTGGGCAGGGAATCAAGCGGTTTCATCAAGCCATTCTAGCGGCGCGGGGAGGGCGGCGGCAAAGCCATTGCCGCCCCGGAACCCTACCCTGGCGCAGCTCTGCGGCAATTTTGGCGCGCCGCGCTCCTCGCAGCAACCGGACCGGATCGCGCCCGGCTGGCGGGCGCTGGCCAGGCTGCTTTGATAATCCCAAGGTTTACCGTAAGGGAGCATCGCCATGGACGCTGTGACGCCGAAGAGCTCTGAGACCGCTGATGCGCATTCCCACCTGGTTCGTCCCACGACGATGGAGTGGCAAAAGACCCGCTTCCCCGGTTGCGACGCCAAGACGCTCTTGTTCGATCGCGCCACCGGACTGATGACGGCGCTGATGCGGTTCGCGCCGGGTGCGGTGCTGCCCGATCATGAACATGTCAACATCGAGCAGACCTACGTGATCGAGGGACACCTGGTCGACAAGGAGGGCCCGGCGAAAGGCATCGAGGCGAGGGCCGGCGAATTCGTCTGGCGTGAGCCGGGCAGCCGCCATGTGGCGTGGTGTCCCGAGGGCGGGCTGATGCTGGCGATCTTTCAGGTCCCCAACAAGTTCTTCGAGGCCGACGGCCGCGTCGTCGATGCGGCGGGCCAGGATTGGGACGAGACCTGGGGGCATACGGTTAGGGGAGGTTCGTAAGCGGCAACCGCAAACCGCCGCGCGCCGGCGAACGGATGTCCGCCAAACTCCGCAGGTTCAATTATCGCCGGCTTGCCTTGCGTTCGGGTGGTTCATGTCCTGCGGCATCGCATGGGCCACCGCCGCCGAAGGCGCGATCGGCGGTCCGATCTCGCGCCCGCGTCCGCCGATCAGGTGCTCATAGGCCGCAATCAGCGTGGCGTAGGGATTGACCCAGAGCCAGCCGTCGCGCGTGAACACCTGCACATCGAAATGCAAATGGCGGCTGGTGCCATTGGGATGATCGAGATAGTTGGAGACGACGCCGATCCTTTCGCCTTCCTCGACGTGACGGCCGTTCAAGATCCGGTCGGCGTCCATCGCGGCTGGATTCATATGCATGTAGCGGAAACGAATGTGTTCGGTGCGCGAGTTGACCTGCAGCGTGGCCGCCTCTTGCTTCGGCGAGCGGATCAGGACCGCGTCGCGGACGGCGACGACCGCCTGGCGGCTCGGCTCGCAGCGATCGGGCCCTTCGCCGTGCGGCGGACACGCCGCGGGGCGAAGATCCTGTCCCTGATGACCAAATCCGCTGGCGCATTGTCCGACGCCGAAGCTGCGTGCCTCGCAAAAGTTATCCCGCCACGGGTAATGGGTGGGTCCGCCGGCCATCTCGTCGAGTTTGTCGCCCGATCTGCGGGCTCCCAGGGATTGCGAGTGGGCGAAGGCCGGGGTTTTTTCGAGCGGAAATCTCATTTGCGAATAGGCGGTAAAATCGACACGCCCGTTGCCTTTGCGAGCCCCGCCGCGAGTGACGATATCGCCCGGTGGGCGGTAGGTGAAATCGGACGAGACGGCGAGAGGCCGCTCGACGATCTCGGAGACGAGATCCATCCGCGGTCGCGACGGCAGGCCACCGGCGACGCGCAGCGCCTTCAGGAACCGCTCGGCGATCGGATAGGCCTCGCGGCAAGCCAGACGTCGTGGACGAGGGGTGCTGTCGAGACACTGGATCGAAACCACGTAGGGAACGCCAAAGCGGGTGAAGGCATAGCGCACATAGCCTTCCCGGATGAAGCGGCGCAGGTCCGGGAATTGCGCGGCCAGCGACTTGATCGGTTCACCCCTGCCGCCGACGGCATCGCCGATATCATAGGTCAGAATCGAGCCGGTGATCTGCACTTCGACCGGTTTGGCATAGATTCGTTGCGGCAGGCCGTCGAGGCCGCCGGTCTCGAGCGAAAACACCGCGTCGTAGCCGGCGGAACCCGCGTCAAACAGATCGACGGCGCGGAAATCGGCCTGATAGCGCGACACCGCGAGGTTTCCCGGCGCGCCGTTCAATTGCGCGTCGAGAAATGCTGCGGTGTCGAACGGCAGCAGTACCGGCACCGGGCTGCGCCCTATGCCAGCGAAGATCTGCGACGTCACCGCGTTCAGCCGGACCAGCGCCGGCATGGATCGAGGATCGAACGCCGGGAGCTGACGCCGGGTGGAGAACGTGAACGATGGCAGGACCGCGGGCTGGGTGCCAATCTCGGACCGCAGCTGATCGAGCGCGGCGTGCCATTCGACGCGAACCGCCGAAATCGCGGGCGTCCTGAATTCGTCGGCGACAAGACCTGCGGTGCCGGCGATGAGCACCAGGCAGGATGCCAGCAGGCGCGCGGCCAACCGGACAGCTTTCGTACCCAATGCGTGGCCCCCCGGCCGCCAAAGCGTGCGTGCGTCTCTGGCTTAATCCTTTGCGCGCTCGACGTAAGACCCGTCCTCGGTCATCACAACGATCCGCGTCCCCGTGCCGATATGCGGTGGCACGGCGGTACGCACACCGTTGGACAGGATAGCAGGCTTGTAGGACGAAGACGCGGTCTGACCCTTGGTCACGGGCTCGGTTTCCACTACTTCCAGCGTCGCGCGCTGCGGCATCTGGATCGCCACCGGAAGCGCGCCGTGCAGCGAAAGCTTGACGGTCATGTTTTCCTGCAGGTAGGGCGCCGCTGTGCCGACAATATCCTTCGGAACCTGGACCTGGTCGTAGGTGTCGGTATTCATGAAATGAAAACCGTCGGCGTCCTCATAGAGATAGTTGAAGTTGTGATCCTCAATGGTCGCCTTCTCCACCTGATCGGTGGTCTTGTAGCGCTCGGAGACCTTCACCCCGTCGCTGATTCGGCGCATTTCGATCTGGCTGACCGGCGTTCCCTTGCCGGGGTGGATGTTCTCGGCGGTCAGAACCACGTAAAGCTTGCCGTCTTGCTCGATGACGTTGCCCTTGCGAATAGAACTGGCGATGACTTTCAAAGCTGTTTTTCCTGACAATCTGGCCCGGGACCGTTCTGGACATGGGCGTCCCGAGGCCATCGAAGCGGTTTCGGGCTGCAACATACTGATTTTGCCGGCGCATGCTAGTGCCGCCGATTTGAAGGTCCTCCACTGGCCGCCGCGAGCAGCGACGAGGACCTTCAAATCGAAAAGCGACACTAGAAACATAGAGTTGCCACTGCCCCAATTGTTTCCGAAGTTGGTATCAGGGGCGCCGCAAGGGTTCACGAATTTCGGGAAACGGGGCACTGGGGTTTTGCCGGCCAATAAGGCAGCTCGTTAATGGCGAGAGATGACAAGCCTTCGCCGTGGTGGTCCGCCGGCCGGCGCGCCGACGTCAGGCCGTTTTTGGCGGCTCGCAGCGCCATCACCAGGGCGACCCGGGCCTGGTTCGACGAGCAGGGTTTCACCGAGGTCGAAACCGCGATTTTGCAGATCTCGCCGGGCAACGAGACCCATTTGCACGCGCCCCGCACCGAGCTCCTCGGCGCCGATGGCGCCCGCGCGACACGCTATTTGCGGACCTCGCCGGAATTCGCCTGCAAGAAATTGCTGGCCGCCGGCGAAACCAGGATCTTCGAGTTTGCACGGGTGTTTCGCGACCGCGAGCGCGGCCATCTGCATCTGCCCGAATTCACCATGCTCGAATGGTACCGTGCGAACGCCACTTACGACGCGGTGATGGCCGACAGCGTCGTCATCATCGCCCACGCCGCGCAGGCGACCGGGATCGGGCAATTTTCGTTTCGGGGCAGGAGCGCCGACCCGTTTGCCGAGCCGGAGCTCCTGACGGTTGCGGCGGCGTTCGAACGCTTTGCCGGCATCGATCTGCTCGCCACCATCGCCGACGGTCAGGGAAAGCGCGAAAGCCTGGCGCTGGCCGCCGGCGAACGGGTGCGAATCACGGAAGACGACACCTGGTCCGACATCTTCAGCAAGGTGCTGGTGGAGCATATCGAGCCAAATCTGGGGCAGGGGCGTTTGACCCTGCTGTTCGAGTATCCGGTCCCGGAGGCGGCATTGGCGCGGGTCAAACCGTCCGATCCGCGGGTGGCCGAACGTTTCGAAATTTATGCCTGCGGCGTTGAGCTCGCCAACGGGTTTGGCGAATTGACCGATGCGGACGAACAGCGCCGTCGCTTCACGCGGGCCATGAATGACAAGCAGCGGCGCTACGGCGAACGCTACCCGCTCGATGAGGATTTTCTCGCCGCGGTCGCCGACATGCCGGAAGCAAGCGGCGTTGCGCTTGGTTTCGACCGCCTGGTGATGCTGGCGAGCGCGGCGACATCGATAGATCAGGTCGTGTGGACACCGCCGGCGGCAGACACATGAGCAGCATTAGATTCAAATCGACCGCGACCTTGCGCGAGCCGGCGGAACTGGCCGCGCACGGCTTGGTATCGGTTGCTGATCTTCCCGAACTGGAAAAGGTCGCCGCGCGATATGCGGTGGCGGTGACGCCGGACATCGCCGCCTTGATCGATCCGGATGACCCCGAAGATCCGATTGCGCGGCAATACATTCCAAGGCCTGAGGAATTGGTGGCGCAACCCAATGAGAGACCCGATCCGATCGGCGACCAGAGCCATTCACCGGTCTCCGGCATCGTGCACCGCTATCCCGATCGGGTGCTGTTCAAGCTGGTTCATGTCTGCGCGGTATATTGCCGGTTCTGCTTTCGCCGCGAGATGGTCGGACCGGGCAAGGCGACCGCGCTCTCGCCACGCGCCTACGACAACGCCTTGGCCTATATCCGCGGGCATCCCGAAATATGGGAGGTGATCTTGTCCGGTGGCGATCCCCTGATGCTGTCACCGCGCCGGCTAGCCGAAATCATGGCGGACCTTGCGCGTATCGATCACGTCAGGATCATCCGCATCCACACACGTGTGCCGGTCGCCGAACCCTCGCGCATCAGCGGCGAGATGGTGGCCGCGCTGAAGGTTGAGGGCGCAACGACGTGGGTCGCGTTGCACGCCAATCATGTCCGGGAGTTGACCCGCCGGGCCCGCGCCGCCTGTGCCGCCATCGTCGACGCCGGTATTCCAATGGTCAGCCAAACGGTATTGTTGCGCGGCGTCAATGATGAGGTGGCCACGCTGGAGGCGCTGATGCGCGGCTTTGTCGAGTGCCGGATCAAGCCCTATTATTTGCACCACGGCGATCTGGCGCCGGGTACCTCGCATCTGCGAACGACGCTCGAACAAGGCCGGGAAATCGTGCGACGCTTGAGAGGGCGCGTATCCGGATTGTGCCAGCCGGATTACGTGCTCGACATTCCCGGCGGCCACGGCAAGGCGCCGGTTGGCCCGAATTATCTATCGGTCGAAAATTCTTTTTTCCCGGAGCGTGAACAGCTCGCTGAAAAGCGGTATCGTGTCGTCGACTACTGCGGTGACGTTCATCTGTATCCCCCGGAACCGTAATCGCATTCTCAAGAGGATGGGAGGAGCAAGATGCGAAAGATATTGGTGGCGGCGACACTTGTTTGGTTGGTGGCAGGTCCGGCAGCGATCGCGCAGACCGCGGGCCGCCCGGCGAACCCATCAACGGAAAAGCAAGGGCCATGGCCGGCGCCGGTCGGTCATCGCCAGCCGCGTCTCGATCAGGTGCCGCCGGAAAATCCGAACGATGCCATGAAACGCGAGGATGCCGCGCTCGACCGCAAGATCAAGAGCATTTGCCGCGGCTGCTAGGATTCTCTACCAGGCGGCATCACGCGTTGCGCGCTGCGAGCGCCATTCCGATCAGGGAAGCGCCGCCGAACAAGAGATTAATGCCGACCAGAAGGCCGATAACCCAGAGCGCCGATCCGGGTAATCCCGTGATGATGATCGCGGCGATCAAGAGATCCATCAGTCCCGCGATCAGCAGCCAGGACCACCGCTCCGATAATTCGCGGCGATGCTCCAGCGCGTACATGATGGTCGCCACCCCCTCGGCGAGGAAATAAGCGCCGACGACGATGGTGAGGGTCAGCGTGCCCTGCACCGGCTGCGCCAGCAGGACAATACCCGCAACAATCGCCAGCACCGCCGAAATCAGGGACCACCAGAAGCCAGGCATCTGCCGCGCCCAGAAGGTCAACACGAGTCCCGCGAGCCCGCTGATCAGGAACATCCAGCCTAAAAAAATCGTGACGGCGAGGCTTGCAAGCGGCGGCAAGATCATTGCGGCCAACCCGAAAATCACCAGCAGGATGCCCTCGATCAAAAAGGCCTTCCAGTGCTCGCGAACCGCGGCGCTCATTTTCGACTCTAGGGTGGCGACGTCCTGGGGAAGGGTCATGGCAAGTCTCCCGGTGCTGGCAACGCAGAAATGACGTCCTGGTATCACGGCACAATATAACCCGCCGAAGCGGGGCTAGACTCAAATTTGTCGATTTCGCCCTGGCCGAGCGAATTCAATGGGTTGAGGGAGTGGGGTTCCCTCAACCCTGACCCGGCAGGGATGACAAGCCCCGCGACGTCGTGCGCATCCGATCGCGGCCGAGAACGTAGACGGCCGTTGTGACCACCAGCAACGCGGTACCGACCACGATGGAGACAAGCCCGATCGGAATCAGAACCAGCGCCATGTTGCGATCCGGATTGAGCAGCCAGTGGTGGACCGATGACAGCACGAAGGTCAATCCGGCAAACCCGGCCCCGCCGCCGACAACGAGCAGCGCCCACATGCGGCGGAGCTGACTCAATCGTCCGCGGGCGAGTTCGGTGCGCGGGGCATGGTGATGGCCGACCCTTCGCACCAGGCGCGCCGCAAAAGCGATCGCACTGAGCCCGATCAGCACGCTCGCCGATCCCAGCACAAGCCGGGTTGAGGCCTCAATCGCCGGATTTTTCTGCAAGGTCAGCAGAGGAAAATCAAAAGCGGTGTGCAGCGCCAACGGTCCCAACAGCACCAGAATTCGGCTTGAGAGGCGCGCCCAATCACGGTGATGGCGGTGCGCGCCCAGTGCCGTCCCCGACCGCGCGATCGCCAGATAGGCGCCGGCGATGATCCCGAGCGCGCCGTGGAACGGCACCGTCAGGACGCTGCGCAGCGCCGCCAGCGATTGCCACATCTCGGCATGTTGCACGAGATAAGCGAGGTTCTCGTAGGCGGCAAAGCCAAGCCCCGCAGCCGCCCCATACACCACGGTGTCCATTGGATCGGCAGACGGCCGGCGCCGCGTCGAAACCGCGACAATGACCAGGATCTTGACGGCCTCCTCGGGTAGCGCGACGCCGAAAAGCGAATGCAGCGCCTGCGCAATCCAGGGGTCTTCGGAAGTCGCGGGGATCGACGTGAAAGGTGCGCGCGCCACCCCGAGCAGCGAGATACTGGCGGCGCCGAGCAGAAACGCGGTCCAGACCTTCGCAGGTGGTCCAGGCCGCTCGTCGGCGGCGACCACGAGCCACAGGATCAGCAGCGCGGGCGCAACCGCTGCTGTGCCGATGACGGTGGGAAGGGATTCAAGGACGAGCATCTACGATGGCAAATAGGGTCAATGTTCGATGCGATCCACCGGTTGAAGCGCACTTGCGTGTGAACCGGCGCATCAGTGCCGATTCTTCCGAATTATGCCGTTACCATCCGCAGTTCAACAACCCTTGCAGATATTCTTCAGCTGCGCGTTCATCCGCGCGTCCTCCGCGCCGATCGTATCGACATAGTTCGCCGTATCGGATGGCGCGGCTGGGGCGGCTGCCGGCATTGCGGTTACAGGTTTTGCCGCGGCCGATTTGGCGGGCGAAACAGCCGGCCTATTGGCGTTGTTGTAACAGGCCAGTCTGGCAGGGGCGTTGGAGACCGTGTTGCATGCGGGCGTGCCTGCGAGGGCGGATTGCGAAAGCAGGCAGATGGCTGCCAGCATGGCAAAGAGTCTCATTTCAACCTCTTCTGTGGTCTATGCCGCCGGCCACGAAATATCGGGGGGTCCCGCGGGGGGTAGTAATTAGCTAGTCAAATCAACGGGTTTTGATCATTGCTTGCGGGCAAACTGCACGTAATCATGAACCGAGTCCATCGATGATTTCCCGATCCATGCCATCGGCAGGCGATCGGCGCGACTCGCGTGTTAGGTTGCGGCCAAAATAAGCTGAGGGAGGCGCGCCGAGTGGCTTTATTATTCCGCGGAGCAGAAACACACACACGGTCGGTTCTCAAGGCCCTCAGCTGGCGGACGTTGGGAACCCTCGACACATTCGCGATCAGCTGGTTTTTCACGGGCAGGATCGAGATCGCAGGCTCAATCGCCGGGCTTGAGATCGCAACCAAGATTGCGTGGTATTACCTTCACGAGCGAGTCTGGGCAGCCATTCCCTGGGGACGCCGTTGAGTGGATCAAGAATCCGGACAAGCACGTGATGCTGAGATGGCGCAGCCATGAATGAACCCGAACCGAAAGAAAACCGTCGGCCCGCGATTGCGGGATTGGTGATCGCTGTCGTGCTGCTGGTGGTCGGATTATGGCTGGCGCGCGAATTGACCGCCGCCAGCAAGATGCAGGATTGCCTGATGTCGGGACGCACCAACTGCAACGTGATTCAGCCGCAGTAAGAAGCCGACCCTGCTCTGAGGGGATCAAGGCAAGTCTTCCCGCAAACGCCGCAAATCCAGTCTCGCGTCGGTCCGTGGGAACGGCCTACAATCGCCGCTGCAGCATACGATAAAGAGGGAGCGCCATGGCATTTGAATTCGTCGACGTGAAACAGAGCGGTCGCATCACGGTTGTCACGCTCAATCGCCCCGCCGTCATGAACGCCCTGCATAAGCCGGCCCATTTCGAATTGCATGAGGTGTTCAACGCGTTTGCCGCCGATCCCGATCAATGGGTGGCGATCGTCACCGGGGCCGGTGACCGCGCCTTCTGCGCCGGCAACGATTTGAAGTGGCAGGCGGCGGGCGGCGAGCGTGGATGGAATTCGAGCGGCTTTGGCGGGTTGACGACGCGGTTTGACTGCGACAAGCCGATCATCGCCGCGGTCAATGGCGTCGCGATGGGCGGCGGGTTTGAGGTCGCGCTGGCGTGCGACCTGATCATCGCGTCGGAAAGTGCCGTCTTCGCGCTGCCCGAGCCGCGGGTCGGCCTCGCGGCGCTCGCCGGCGGTCTGCAGCGGCTGCCCCGCCAGATCGGATTGAAGCGCGCCATGGGCATGATCCTGACCGGCCGGCACGTCTCCGCGCGGGAAGGCTTTGAGCTCGGCTTCGTCAATGAAGTGGTCGCGGCCGGCGAGGTGCTGCATGCGGCGGAACGTTGGGCCGGGCTGATCTGCCAGAACAGCCCGATGTCGATCCGCGCCTCGAAGCAGGCGGTGACCAAAGGATTGGACGTCACTCTCCCCGAAGCCCTGGTGGCGCAGAGAGAGTACCCGGCGGTACGCGACATGATCGCCTCGGCAGATTACGTCGAAGGTCCGCGCGCTTTCGCCGAGAAGCGGCCGCCACGCTGGCAAGGCAAATAAGGTCGGTGCGCCCCGGCAGTCGGCGAAGCGCGGCGTTTACCGCGCCAGCAGGCGCCGGCAGGCCTCCACAAAGACCTCGGCACCGGTGACGATGTCGGCATCATCGGTGTTCTCGCTCCAGTGATGACTGATGCCGCCGATCGAGGGCACGAACATCATTCCGGCGGGCATGATGGTGGCGAGAATCTGGGCGTCATGACCGGCGCCACTGGGCATGCGAACCGACTTTCCGCCGGCAAACTGCGTGCTCGCAGCTTCAATGGCGTCCTGGAATCCGGCATCCATCATGGCGGGAACGCCGGTGCGAATCCGTTCCACCGCAACAGCGCAGCGCCCCTGTGCGTTCACTTCCGCGGCCATGCGCTGCAGCAGATCTTCCAGGCGGGCGATCACGGCCGGATCGTCGTCGCGCATCTGGAACAGCATTTCCGCACGTCCCGGAATGATGCTCGGCGCACCAGGATCAAGCGTGATGCGGCCGGTGGTCCATACCGTGCGGGGGCCACACAGCGCGGGAAGCCGATCGTCGATGGCCATGCAAAACCTGACCAGTGCCACGCCCGCGTCCTTGCGATCCTGCATCCGCGTGGTGCCCGCGTGGTTCTGCTCGCCGCTGAAGGTGATGCGGTATTGCCAGATGCCGACGATGGAGGTGACGACACCAATTTTGAGACCGCTGCTTTCGAGCGCGCGGCCTTGCTCGATATGCGCCTCGAGATATCCGATATGCCGCCCGCGTTCGGCCTTCGCGCGCGTCCGGCCGGCGAGACCCACCTCGCGCAGGGCCTGGCGCATGGTTCGGCCGCTGCTGTCGCGTGCGGCGTCGATGTCCGCTTCGGTTACATCGCCAACATATGATCTGCTGCCAAGGAAGGAACCGAAATGTCCTTCCTCGTCGCTCCAGGCTGCGACTTCAACGGCGCCGGGTGCGTTCGGATCGGCATTGATCATTCGTGCGGCTTCGAGGGCGTAGATGACCCCAAGTGACCCATCGAGCCAGCCGGCGTGATTCTGGCTTTCGAGATGCGAGCCCGCCAGCAGTTTCGGTCCAGCTTTCGAAGCCGTGCCCAGAACATTGCCGATGCCATCGACCGCGGCGGTGAGGTTCGCCTCGGGCAGTCTCTGCACAAGCCACTCCACCGAGCGCATATGCGGCTCGGAAAAGGTCGGCTTGTGAACGCCGGTCTTGTAGGCGCCGATGCTGCCAGCGCGTTGAGATCCGCAAGGACCCGGGCGCCATCGGCGTGCGAGCGATGGTCAGTCATAAAGGGCACCTTTAGAGCATGATCCGGACCCGGAGGGCCGCGTTAGCGCAAAGTGGGAACCGGTTTTCCCTCGCGACAAACGCGGAACGCGTTTGCGCGGAGATCATGCTCAAACAAAGAGATGAGATCATGATGCGATTCAGTTTGATTGCATCATGATCTAAGGCATTTCGACCAGCTTTGCCAACTGGCGGACCTGGATTTGGCCGCGCCAGGCAGAAATGGAATGGTGGTTAGGCGCGCAGTCCCGAGGTTCGCCGATGGCAGGATTTCTTTCAATCCCGCGGTAACAATCGCGTCGGTGGAATCGTCCCTATTACCAGGGCCTATGTCGCCTTGGAGAGACGGTTTTAAAATATGAGCATTCGCATCGCGCCTGGAATTTTGGCTGCCATTCTTGCGCTCAGCCTGGCGCTCGCGCCGGCGGCCCTCGCCCAGGATTCCATGAAGCAGGATCTCGACTTTAAGAGTGGTGTGTCAAGGGAAGAGGCTGCGAAGAGGGATACGACGTCCGCCAGCATCGCCCCCGCAAGGAAGAATTACGTGAGAAAGAAGGACGCCGCGTCGAAATAGGCGGGCCATTTTTTGGCTCGCGCTCGTTCCGAGTCATGATTTGAGCGACTTCCCTGAATCCGCGATCCTGCATAACCGCCACCCTTGAGTGCGGTTTACATGCGCGCGATTTGAAATTTATTGGACGCTGGAGCGTTTCGGAGAGTTGGGCCATGAATGGTTGGCGCTCCCGATAGCGCATCCTCCTCTCCGTCAGCGGAATCCTCTGATAAATCATTCGCTACTAAGGCCAGAGCAATCCGCATCCCGGCGTCCAGTCGCATTTCAGGCCCCTCGTGCGCCATGCGGTCCGTTGGGTTTGGATCGATGCCCATTGGCCTCGAATCTGTGCCAAGGCTTCTCTTCGCAGGCGGCTGTCGTAGAACGCAAAATCCAGCAAAAAAACGATTGCCAGAGCCGAACTCAAAAGCGCCAAGCTGCGCATTCGGCACCCCCATCACTCGAGCTCGTTGCCCGCGCGAATGCCCTCGTTTGTAAGGACTATTTCGGCATCTGGCAAACGCGCCGGGCTGTTCTCTTGCTTGCATACGCACGAGTTGCTGAGGCTAGAAACCGGCCCCCGACACCAGCAGAATTGCCCCGATTGCCATAAGAAGAATGCCCGGCCAGTTCGCTCCGACCCCCAAGAATCCCAGGCCGCGCCGCGGCGGCTCCAGAGTGTCGCGGACTGGCCGGGAGGAATCCCGGCCGCTAAGCGGTCCCCGCCAAATAGTAGCGCGTACAATGTACAAAAGTCCGCCGAGAACGAGTAGCGCGCCGAGTTCTATCAGGAACATTCTCGCCTCCTCAATTCATCGCTGCCACGCACAACGAACCAGGATTCAAGCGCCATGTGGTGCGATTCGTTCCGGGCGCCTGGCATGGTCAATCAGAATGGGGGGTATGGCGAGCCCGTGCAGGCGTCGCGACGAATCGCGCAATGTCTAAATGGGGGCTCGCCCATGAAATGCTGGCGCTCCCTAGCGGAATCGAACCGCTCTCTCCACCGTGAAAGGGATAGTAACGTGTCTTTCGATGCCTACAGGCATTTTGAGAAACCCTTATCTATCGGGTAATGTGCTCATAGATGGCCGCTGCCGTCTATTGACGTCCACCCGCAGATATTGGACATTCGTTGGACACAGACTGATTTCCCCCCTCTCGCAAGGTTGCTAATGGCCCGCACCGTCCGAGACGCAAATTTAGATAGCCGCACAGCCCGGAGCAGGCTCAAGGCGCGTGGCAAGCCGTACTTCCGCTCCCTAGAGCCCGGACTTCATCTCGGCTACCGGAAGCCTCTTAGCGGCCCGGGAAAGTGGGTTGCACGGCACTACATTGGAGATCAGAGCTACGAGGTCGAGACGCTCGCGATCGCCGACGATTATTCCGATGCCGACGGGGTTGCGGTCATCAGCTTCCATCAGGCTCAGACCTTGGCGCGGACGCGCATGGTTGGCCGCGCGCACGCCGCCGCCGGCAAGACCGGGCCGCTGACGGTGTCCGCGGCGATTGAGGCCTATATCGAATTTTTGTCTGCAAACCGGAAATCAGCGCCGCTGGCCCGGTACGTGGCGGACGCCTTCATACTTCCGTCGCTCGGCAAAGTGGAAGTCAGCGCATTGACGACCGACCAGCTCCGGGCCTGGCACGGCAAGCTCGCGAAAACAGCGGCCCGGATCCGAACCAAGCCCGGGAAAAAGCAGAGATTCAAAACCGACGAGGGCGATCCCGAACAGGCACGGCGTCGCAAATCAACGGCCAATCGTATTCTGACCATCCTAAAGGGTGCGCTCAATCGTGCGTGGCGGGATGGCAAGACGCCCTCGGACAGCGCTTGGCGGCGCGTTGAGCCATTCGAGAGCGTTGATTCTGCCCGAGTGCGATATCTCTCGATGGACGAAGCACGGCGGTTGATTAATGCCAGCGCGCCAGATTTCCGGAATTTGGTTCGCGGCGCCTTGGAGACCGGCGCGCGCTACGGCGAGCTTTGTGCGCTTTCGGTGTCGGATTTCAACCGGGACAGCGGGACTATCGCCATCCGACAGTCAAAATCCGGCAAACCCCGCCATGTCGTTCTGACTGACGAGGGTGCGGAATTTTTCTTGTCGATAACGGCCGGCCGGCGCGGCAACGAATTCCTGTTTTTGAAGGTGGACAGCGAGGCGTGGCTGCGATCGCACCAAGCTGAGCCGATGGCGACCGCGAATGAGCGCGCAAAAATAACACCGCCGATCAACTTCCACGGGCTGCGCCACACCTGGGCGAGCCACGCCGTCATGAACGGCGTGCCGCTTCTCGTTGTCGCTAAAAATTTGGGCCACAGCGACACGCGGATGGTCGAGAAGCACTATGGGCATCTGGCGCCGTCGTTTGTGGCCGATGCCATCAGGGCAGGTGCCCCGAAGTTTGGGTTCAAGCCGACGAACGTGCGGGCGATCCAGTGATGACCAAGAGAGTAAGGCGACCAGCGGCAAAACCCAAGACCTTTTCGGAGCGAGACTTAAAGTCTCTCAAGGCTCTGTTTAAAAACTATGGCGCGGACCTAATCGAGACTGAATTAAAACGAATTGCGCAAGGCCCACCACTTAAGGAGGCGGGCGCACCGCAAAGGATTTATCCTGGCAGTTACGTGGCAGTCTATCTGAACATCGAGGAACGCCGACAGGTCATGAGGCCGGGGAAAGTAAGAAAGCGTTTGTTGTCGGTGAGCAAGGCGTCCGAGGAATTGGCGAATGATTTGAACATTTGCACATCTAATGCTCACTACGCGGCCTCTAGCCTTCGCGAGATGCACCGAAAGGGGCGGAAGTTGGTGGGCGCCAATTCAATACCCGCTCCATATACCGCACTTGTGACCTTGAGAGATGGCCGCGAAATGACTGTGCCTTGTATTTGTGAGATGACCCCGGAGGGTCTAATTCGTAGCCCAACGTTTGATGGCCTTGGGCAAGGCGGTCGCGACTAACGGCTTGTTGCGCAATAATTCTGCGCTAATTGCTAAGCAGCGATTTTTTGCTCAATTATTATTCTGAATTCCTAAGCAGCACGGGTCCGCATTATGTTCACCCGCATAGATATGAATGCGGAGGTTTTAAAGTGGGCACAGTTCAGGGCAACGTTACCGGCAAGGCGTGCTACTCGGTCGACGAATTCTGTTCATCGCATGCGATCTCGCGCGCGATGTTCTACAAGCTCCGCGCAGACGGCAGGGCACCGCGCACAATGGCGGTCGGCACGAGGACTCTCGTCTCCTATGAGGCCGCAGCGGAGTGGCGCCGCCAGATGGAAGCGGCTTAATGCGCGCCGTAGGAGAACTGACCTTGCTGACAAAGCAGCAAGGTTGCCAAATCTGCCAACGCGACGACGGCCTTTGGTCGATAGGCTTCGGCGAAGATTCGCCCGGTCCGTTCGAATCCCGCGAGTTCGCCTTAAGGATCGCCATCGGCAATCCGCCCGCACCGGCACCGATAGCTAAATTCTGCCGAATCAAAATTAGCGAGGTGCGCAGCGATGCACCCGCCTGATCCAGAAATGCGAAGGGCCGCCCTGGCAGGCAGCCCCTATCGCAAGCCGAATTTCAATAGCGCGAACCATAACAACTCCACCGAAGCCGAGCAACTGGAAACAGCGTTCGCCGCCGCAATCAGTGAGGCCACGCGCCGGAAGGCGGTGGTGTCGTGAGTGGCCGCGAACAACTCGGCGGCGAAACGCCAAAGCCAATTTTTGTCTTGCATTTGGTAGCCGGCCCTACCTGCCCCAACGCGATCCGCGCGTTAAGGGCATTACTCAAAATCGCGTTACGCAGATTTGGATTGCGCTGCGTCAGCGTCGAGCGGGCGCTCAAATGAGCGTGCTAGATCCCCGCACCATCGTCAGCAAACTCGGGGGCGTCGTTACAGGCCGCGATACTTGTAACGTTCCGGGGCCAGGACATAGCCCGGCTGACCGTTCGATTTCGGTCAGGATTGATCCAACGGCCGCGTTGGGCCTCAAGATCAAAACCTTCAGCCCAAAAAATAACTGGGAGGAATGCAGGGCTTATGTTGCCGCGAAGCTCGGCATCAAAATCGAAAGTGGAGCATACTCCCAACCGTTGCAGCTTTTTTTGGAAGCCATCAGCGCGCGCGGTACACTTGCCGAAAAGTATCTGGCGTTACGCCAACTCGCACTTCCCGATCGACACGAAGAGGTTTTGAAATTTCATCCGTCGTGCCCATTCGGGAAGGGCACCCGCCATCCCTGCATGGTTGCGTTGTATCGCGACATCAGGACCAACGAGCCAAAGGCCGTTCATAGGACGGCACTGACACCGGACGCCAAAAAGATCGATCGCAAGTCACTCGGTCCTATCGGTGGCTGCGCGATCAAGCTGACCGCAGACGAGAATGTCGAGCAAGCTTTGACGGTCGGCGAAGGCATCGAGACGACACTGGCCGGCATGGTGCTGAACTTCAGGCCCGCGTGGGCGCTAGGCTCAGCCAATACTATCGCCAAGTTTCCGGTTTTACCGGGCATCGAGTGCTTGACCATCTTGACCGACCACGACGCCAGCGGAACCGGGCAGGTAAGTGCGCTGGAATGCTCGCGGCGGTGGACGAGCATGGGGCGCGAAGTTTTTCGCGTTATTCCTACGGCTATCGGGACTGACATTGCCGACGTTGTTCGCGGGAGGGCCGCATGACAGCGCCCTACGTCATCCTGCGCGACGAGCCCTGCGGTGACGATCAAATCGCACCGCCCGATTTGCCTATACTGAATTTCATTAACGCCTCGTCCTGGGCGGGTCAGACAGCAGCGAAACGGCGATGGCTGGTAGCGACCCGCATTCCAAGGTCAACGGTTACCATGCTGAGCGGCGACGGCGCCGCCGGTAAGACCACAATCGCGCTGCAGCTCGGGGTTGCAACCGTTCGCGGTACCGATTGGCTGGGAGCGGTCATTGAAGAACAAGGGCCAGTTATTTTTTTAACGGCCGAAGAGGACACCGACGAGATACACCGCCGACTCGATGCGATCGTTGCACACCACGGCATTAACATGAACGCCTTGGCCGGGCTTCACATCCTCTGTATGCCCGGCGCAGATGTGGTGCTCGGGGCGGCCGATCGATCCGGCGTCGTGAAGGCGACTCCATTGCTTGAGGCGCTGGAACGAAGCGCCGTTGAAATCCACCCTGCGTTGATCGTCATTGAAGCCGCCGCTGACGTGTTTGCCGGCAACGAGAACGATCGCTCTCAAGTCCGGCAATTCATCGGACTGCTGCGTCGATTGGCAATCAAGAGCGATGCCGCGGTCTTACTGATCGCGCATCCCAGCTTGACCGGCATGGCATCAGGAACCGGCACGTCCGGATCCACCGGCTGGAACAACTCTGTACGGTCGCGGCTGTATTTCAGCGGAGCGAAGGCCAGGGATAGCGATGACGCTGATCCGGACATTCGTGAGCTGAAGGTTATGAAATCCAACTACGGGCCGGCTGGTGAGGTTGTGCGCCTACGCTGGCAGCGTGGCGTGTTCGTACCTGAAGGCGGTGCCGGCGGCATTGAGCGGATAGCCGTAGAGGCGGCCATTGATGACGCCTATCTCGATTGCCTCGACGCCACCCAAGGACGCGGCCAGCACGTAGGTCCGTTCACGGGCAAGGCATACGCACCGTCGATCTTTGAGAAGATGGCTCAATCGAAGGGCTATCGCTCAAAGGCATTAGCCGCCGCGCAAGAGCGCCTATTCGACTCCGGTCGCATCAAGGTCGTGAAGATCGGCCCGCCATCGAAGGCCATCAGCAACATCATTCGGAGCACCGTATCGTGACCGAACAGTCGCCTTCCATCGGCTTCCATCGCCCTTCTATCGCCTTCCAACGCCCTGCTATCGGGTATGCGAACGCCCCTGCTATCGGCATGCCATCGGCTTCCATCGCCCTACTTCTATCGCCCCCACACCCCCTAGGCCGTAAGAACGGCCGCCTTGGCGCTTGTGGCGCCCGGCTGCCGTCGGCCTTCGCGTCAAAAACTACCCGTGAGAATAGTTTTACTCCCAAGCGGACGCTTCGAGCGTCAATCGCTGCGAACCCATGCGCTCAAAGAGGACGCCGGGGGTAGGGGTATGTTTGCAGGAACTTTTGGGGAGAATTTAACCGCATGGGGAGGAACGCGCATAATAAAAAGCCCAGGGGAAAATCAAGTCAAAATGCCAATAAAGGGGCAACAAACCGCAGGTAACCCGTCATTCACAGGGGTTTCTGGACAAACAAATCAAACGGACGGAGTTTCGAAATGACAAAATCAAAAGGGGTCGGTCGGGGCGGCGCTCGGAAGGGAGCTGGACGGCGGCCCGATGCTGCCAAGGCTAATTGGGACGCCATCGCGCGCGCCTTTTTCGCTGGCAGCGATACCATTGATAAAATCTGCGAGAAATTTGGCACCAGCTATGGCGAATTATTGGCCTATGCGGCGCAAAATCATTGGGTAACACCGCGGCCAGCTGGGCAACATCTAGGAGACTTGGGCGACATGGCAAGCGCGCTGGCCTGGGCGCTTCTCGATGAAAGAGACGAGACAGTAGCGAATCGGACTCGCCGTTTTGTGGCGGCGATGGTTGCGCTGAGAGTGCGCGCCTATGACATCGCCGATGTTCTGCGTGTTTCCGAAAGATCGTTGCGTGCTGAGTTTGCCAACGAACTTGCCGGCGCGCGTGGCTGATGCCCAGCGATCCGCGCCAGGCTGCCGTCGAGCGTGCCGTGCGCGCGATCGTTGCGGACGTGGAAAGACGGATGGCGCGAGCGGTAGTCGTGGCGCGCGGCGTCGAGCGGCTAAAGGCGATCGTTGAGGGCGACGAACGACCCGCCGAGCGATATCGGCGGGAGAATGATGCAGCGCTGCGCGAGATGGCGGCGCGTGGCAACTCGCGCGATTCTGCGAGGCAAGTTGCAAGGCTCTTTTCCAGCGATCCCCATACTCGGGAAATGCTCGCGCAGCGCTTTCGCGGACTGCGTCGTCAGAAAAAATAAAACGCATCGCGTGCGTTTGAGGGCAATGCAGGAGACTATTTTCGACACATGGCAAATAAACAATCCAGCGGGCCTATTATCGCCCATCACCCGATGACCGTCGCCGAAATTCGGCAGACAAGGTTGGCGCTTTTCGAGCGTCAACGCGCGCTTCAGAACGAGGGCGCGGCAAATTATACCGATATGAAAGCCGGCTCGCCACCGTCGCGGCCGCTTAGTGACCACGAGCGCAGGGTTGCCGGCCATATCCAACTGCTGATGAACGGATCGACGCCGCCGCAGCTTCTGGTGCCGGTTGTCTCGCGCGATGATCAAATCAGGAGCGAACTTGACGCGATCGTTTACGTGGAACGCGACCTTGGCCGGCAGGAGGAACTCGCCCTAGAACGCGAAGCCGAGCAGTGGGCGGCCGATCATGCGGACCAGTGGCGCGAACTCTGCAAACAGATCGTCCTCGCCGCTGTGGGATTAGCGAGCCTCGAAGAGCGCGCGCGCGACGTGCTCGATCAATTACAGTATCCCGTCAAAATCGCCATGGGCAGTACGATCGGGTCCGGCTTATCGCTCCTGGGGGTGGGTGATCCACTGCTAGATCTCCGAACGGCCGCGCTGAAAGAGGGCATCGTAACCGCGAGCGATATTAAGAAGGCTGAAAAAAATGATTTCTAACCGCGAAAAGTCCCTTCTGGCGCGCGCCGGGATAACCAAGAAAGAATTACTCATCGCCGGGCACTATGCGCGTGCGGCGCTGCTCGGAAATAAAGCGAGCAAAAAATTTCTCATCGATGCGGGAATCCCGCCGCGACAAGAGAAGGCATCTGGCACGCTGACCGATATCGCCGGCGGGTTTTTGGTTCCGGCTCAGATAGAGCAGAGCATAATTTCGCTTAGAGACAATTTTGGTATTCTGCGACAATTTGCATCTATCCTAACGATGGGTTCCGATGAGCGGTCCTGGCCCAGGCGCGTAACGGGCGCAACGGCAAATTTCGTGCAAGCCGAAAATACTGCGATCACTGAATCGCAGCTCAGTTTCGATGAAATCCGTTTGATCACGAAAAAGGCCGCGGCTTCGATTCGGCTTTCCAATGAGCTTTATGAAGATGAAACAGTCGCGCTCGGCGCCTGGTTTATCTTGGAAATTAGTGCGGCCTTCGCACGTAAGGAAGACGATTGCGGCTTCGCGGGTGACGGCACTTCTGCATATGGCGGGATTCGCGGGATTTGCAACCTGCTCGTCGATGGCGGGCACAATGCAGGCAAGGCCGGCGCAACGGCGGGGAATTCGAGTCTCGATAAAATCAACGCAACTGATTTGTCGAACATGATGGGCCTGCTACCATCCTACGCGTGGCCCAACGCGCGCTGGTGCTGCAGCGGCCCAGGAGTCGGCCTTTGCCTCGCCCGATTGGCGGCAGCCGCCGGCGGAAACATCGGCGTGGCACCGGACGGCCTGGCATTCATGGGCTTCCCAATCAGCATTGTTCCCAGCATGCCGGGCTCTGGCAGTCAGGTCGGCAAAATCGTGATTGCGTTCGGCGATCTAAGCCTCGCGGTCGCGCTCGGCAGCCGCGGCGGCGTCACCGTCAGGAATTCGCAAGACCGCTATCTTGATAGCGATCAGACAATCGTGCGCGGTACCGAGCGGTTTGATGTTGTTTGCGCCAACATGGGCGACAACACCAACGCAGGCGCGATTGTTGGTTTGACGGCAACGGCATGATGAAAGGCAGCAGAATGGCGAAGAAGGCAAAGACGGTGCAGCGGAAGATTTCGGATGGGCCAATCAACCCACAAAATCAAAATCCCAACGATGCGTTTGGTAATTTTTCGCCGCAGTGGCCAGCGTTGCCAGACATTCAGGTGGTTCCGGCGCCTCCTGCCGCAGTCCGGCCTGTAGTTGATCCGCCGGCGCCCGGCCCAGTTGCGCCACTCGTTCCATGAATTGCGTGTGGCTCATGCACGCAATAACCCCCGCCGATTTCGCTGGCGGAAACACTGTGTCGGCCGGGTCATGCTCCGGCCGACACTTCCTTAAAGGTGAACGATGAATGTAATTTTCGCGACCGGTGCCCTACGAAAATTTATGGAAGCGCGCGCGAGAGGCGCCTCGCGCCAAGTGCTAACGCAGCTCAGTGCGGCGGCGATGGCGGAGCAACCGGCGGTGGCCAGTCCGACGCCTTTCCAGGGACTCATCGCACGTATGCAGGATAAGCCCCGCGTCATTATTGATCTCGAACGTGCACGGCTTGAGCGCTCGTGGGAAAGCGCTCCGGGGGATTGATAAAGTGCCGACTGGAAAAATTTCGCATTACGATGCAGGCCGGGGGATTGAGGCTCCGATCCGAGATGGTCAATTGATCCGGCCTCGCATGGGCGAGGATGGCGGATATCATATGGAATGCTGCGATTGCGGCCTTGTGCACAGGCTCGATTTTTCTATCACGTTTGAGAATGGCCTAGAGCTTCGCGTGCATTGCGATGAGGAAAAGACATTCAACGCGCGCCGATTGAGGATTTCAACGGTCCCAACGGCGAACCAATAGAAAGCGATTGAGAGAATGCCGATCGGTACCGTCACACATTTCAAAGACGATAGCGGCTATGGTTTCATCCGGCCGGACGGCGGTGGTGCTGACATCTTCGTTCATGTGCGCGACATCGCGAACGCTGACGGTCTGCGAAAAGATCAGCGTGTTTCATTTGAAATCGTGACCGATGACCGCCGCGGCAAACCGCGCGCCGATCAAGTGAGGGTGATTTGACGCGCCGCTCACGCAAAAAGCCGGCAAAGATCGACGCCTCGCCAACCGCGCTGCTTGAGGATTTGATCGATGACTGATCTTGCCCAGCTTGGCCTTAAGGGCACGGAAAAACTCAAGGAGTTTAAGGGTGCCGCGGACGACCCCGCGAAGTCCGCTGACGATTTCGAAGGCGCGGCAAAAACCGGGCAGTCCTACGCTTTTGCTTTTATCGCACAAGGGCTCAAGTCGATTTACGGCATTAATGATGAACTGGCTGGGGCTCTTGCCAGTGCGGCCACGCTGCCGAGCTTCGCAGCCTTGAACAAGGCAGGACGGTGCGAACGAAACCGAGCTTGAGCGCAAGAAGGGATTAGAAAAATGGGAACATTCGCGGTGCGCACCGTCTATGAGAAGACGATAAATATGACGGGGAGCGGCACTCCGGTTACGGCCTACGCCAATCCCACCATAGCCAGCAATGACGGCGGCATCGCCGCAAGTATCTCAATTCGTATTGGCGCGGCGGTCGCTGTTGCCAGTGGTCCTCTTGGTCAGGTTCGCGTCACATTAAAGACCGGCAATAACGCATCCCCTGGTGTTCAGGGCATTACTTGTGACCATGTTTCGATTGGGGTTAGTACCGGCACGATGCCGAACACGGTCGCAACTCCGGTGGAGTTGACGTTCGGTGGGTCAAGCGGCTGCACGATTGACACGGCCAGCGCCCAACAAACCAGCGATTGGGCCAATCTTTCATTTCTCAGCACCGACACGCTTGTCGTGATCTGCGATCAGGGCGCGGCGGAAATATGGATTGCCGCAAATGGTGGAACGGCTACCATAGGTTCGTTTGCGGCAGTCTGGTTCAAGTCAGCCACCGCAAGCTGGAACGTGGCCGCTCCCGCCGCCTTCACCAATCTTGGCGTGTTGAGCGAGGCTATCGTGTCGATAGAAACTAGATGATCGCGAGTGCGGCGCTCAACCGGCGAGCGGGGTAGTTAACCGGCGGCGATAAGCAGCGAAGCCGATCCCCGCGAACCCGATCAGCAGCATCGCCCATGTTGAGGGCTCTGGAACTGGGTGTGCGATTGCCACTTCTGGCGCGCTGGCCTCAAGCATGCATATGAAGGCCGCTCATGAACACGGTGACGCCTGCGATGATGAGAGCCCAGCTCACTAGAAACCGCACCACCGCAATTTCGTTCCGAACAGCCAAACAAGGTCGCCGGTGTGAACTACTTGGTAAAACGGGGACAAGCTGAGCACCGAGCTTGAGTTAGCCCCTAAGAGATGCCTAGCTTCGCTAAACATTATGATTCTCCGTACTGCGGACAACATGGCGATGTTGAAATGCTTGACGCTCGCCCTAACTATTGCCCTGGCGGGCTGTTGCCCATCGGGAACCTGGCGCTACGCTTCTTTGCTGCCCGGCACGCCGATTGCGTGGGACGGTCTTGGCACCCCCCCGACAGCGCGCACTCAGTTCACGGAACACAATAACCCACCACGGAGAAATGTGCGGCCGAAAGCAGAAGCTACCGCCAGGGCGATCTCTGACCAGCCCACCGACCAAAATCTCAATCCTGAAACCCCGCGGCGGCGAGAGGCCGCAAATCGAGCGGCAGACGAAAAGCTGCGGAAGCAATTGATAATCTGTCGCAACTGCTAACCTCTAGTTATCCGCAAGCCGTGGCTATTCGACCTTTCCCGCCCCGGTTGAGTCAATCGCGCCTGACTAAAGATAGTGGATTGACTCCTGCGGTTTATGGGCCATTTAAGGAGCAGGCAAAAAGGGAACTCGCGGCCATGTACGAAGCACCGGCAATCATCGGCACCTGTATCAATTGCATTGCGCCGGGAAGCCTGTTGGCGACGCTTGCGGTGATCGTGGTAGGAATTGGTATCGCCGTGACGGCCGAGCGACGTAAAGCAGCCTAATATCCAAGTAGCGCTAAAGCAATCCAGCTAATGAGAGCCAGCGCGCCGGCCGCTACAGTGGCGACGCAGGCGAACACCACGATCGACGGCCACAGGGCTGGAATGGGTTGCTGCTGCATCACTTTTACGTTCAATGCTTCAAAACGAAGTCGGCATAAGCGAACAGAAACCAAAGCCAGACCGCCGCCACGATAGCCAGGGCGACCGCAGAGATGATCCAAAGGTGGTCATGCGCCATCAGCGAACGATATCGTGACCGCACAACGCCACAACTAAACTCGCTCGTTAAGCTGAATGTCAGCGCTGCGGGTTAATTCTGGAACCATTAGCGGTGCCGACCGCGATGCGCCGCAGAAATCCACGCGCGCAATGCATATCCGAGCGCAAATCCCGCGATGAATATGGCTACCATTGCCGCGACCGTGACGGGGTCCATGACTTATGACTTACAAGCTAGTGGGACCGCCGGGGTAATCGGAGGAGAAGCCGGCGGCCCCGATCACGCCGGACCGCCAAATACATTTACGCGGCGAGCCCGATCGCGTGACCTGGGGAGTCAACGCGCCGAAGGTTGCAGGGTTGCTATGTGGGGTAGACGACGAACCCAGTTATTTCCCAAACCCAGCCGCAGTCCTCGCCTTCGCGGGCGAGGAGCACTAGGGCCAGCCGCGCGAAAGCCGCCCGTGAGGGCTTCGCCGAGACAGACGGGCTAATTGAGCACCACACTGAAGCCCGCCAAAACGAAACTGAGCATGAGCAATCCTAACCCGATCCGCTGACGAAACTGTCGCCTTTTATTTCGCTTGGCCATATCGCGGATTATCTCGGCGTTCGTATAAGGGGAAAGTTGTTCATAGGCGAAACTCCCAAAGAACAAAAAGAGCGTACCAACCGCTCCTGATACGGCGGAAAGCAAGCCAACTATTTGGGCGGCGGTCACGTCTTCCCCTTCACCTTCAGCCCGGCTGCGGCAGACGCGGATTTCCGCATAGCCTTTAGCCGTTCGATTCCCGTGCCTGACTCGACTCGTTGTCCGGCCCGTCCCCATTTTGTCGAAGGGCAAGACCGATAAATCCGATCGCCACAAGGATGGCTCCGGCCATCATCATCCAATGGGGGTATTCCCAATCGAACAGAAAGTGCAGCATTTGGCCATTGCTCCCTCTCTGGCTATTTTCCCTTCGCCTTCAACAGCGCGGCTTGTTGCGTCGTTAGCGCGCGGCGAAAACCCTCAAGTCTCAAGTGAAGCTTGGTAAATTCCTGCCTATAGTGAGCTGCACCCGGTTCCGAAGACACCGAGTTAGGTGTTTTATGGAGCAGGAGGTGGGTCATGGAGAGACGGCAGTTTACGCGGGAGTTCAAGCTTGAGGCGGT
>Ga0193751_1000151_pt1 | contig 63465 bp, 61 predicted proteins | sample L1c2metaG_FD_143050 | JGI IMG/M metagenome (GOLD analysis project Ga0193751, IMG submission 143050) | Soil microbial communities from a riparian zone of the East river system, Colorado, United States - L1c2 | ecosystem: Environmental > Terrestrial > Soil > Riparian zone | place: USA: East River...
CTGCGCGAGACTCTGGCGGCGACCCGCAAGAGCTACGATGCCGGCAACGTGACGCCGACCGACGTGGCGCAGTCGGAGGCGCGGTTCAACCGCGGGCTTTCCGACCAGAACGCCGCCGAGGTGGCGCTGGCGAGCGATCAGGCGACCTACCGGCAGATCGTCGGCGTCGCGCCCGGGCACCTGGCGCCGGCCGAGCCGGTCGACCGGCTGCTGCCGAAAACGCGCGAGGAGGCGCTGGCGCTCGGCCGGCGCGAGCACCCGGCGGTGGTGGGGGCGATGCACGACGTGGACACCGCGCAGGCCGCGATCAAGATCGCGGAGGCGGCGCTCTATCCCACGCTGAGTGCCCAGGGCAGCGTGTCGCGCAGCGTGCAGACCGACACGTCGCTCACCACGACGAGCACCAACCAGGCCTCGGTGGTCGGCAGCGCGACCTTGCCGCTTTATGACGGCGGCCTCGCGGCGTCCCAGGTCCGCCAGGCCAAGGAGGCGCTGGCGCAGAGCCGGCTGGTGCTCGACCAGGTGCGGGTGCAGATCGACGCCGCGGTCGTCATCGCGTGGGTGACCAACGAGGGGGCGAAGATCGCGATCCGCGCCGCCGAGGCGGAGCTGCGGGCGGCGACCCTGGCGCTCGCCGGCGTCCGGCGCGAGCACGAGGGCGGCCAGCGCACCACCCTCGACGTGCTCAATGCCCAGCAGGACCTGATGGGCGCGCGCGGGCGGCTGATCGCGGCGCAACGCGATCGGGTGGTGGCGTCCTATACGCTGGCGGCCGCGCTCGGACGGCTCGATCACCGGCGGCTCGAGCTCAATACCCCCGACTACGAGCCGCAGACCCACTATCAGCAGGTGCGCGACGCCTGGCACGGCCTGCGCACCCCCGACGGACGCTAGAGCGGGATGACTTTTCTTCGAATCGCCATCCCGCTCTACCTTATTGTTGAAGCATGATCTTTTCCGAAAACCGGTACCCACTTTTCGGGATCATGCTTTAGGGCATGCACACATCTCGGAACGCTTTGATAGGACACCGATGGTGACGCTTGCTCCTACCCTCCCGCCCGTTGGGCGGGGAGGGTCGACCGCCGTAGCGAAGCGAAGGCGGGCGGGGTGGGGGGGAATATCCTTGCTCAGAGTTTGTTGAAGCACCCCCCCACCCTAACCCCTCCCCGCCACGCGCTTCGCGCGCGGGGGGAGGGGAACAGAGAGATGTGTGCATGCCCTAGCCGACGGGCGGTGACCGGCGCCGCCGATGCACTTTTGTTCGGGCGGTTAAACCATTACATTAGAGCATGATCCCGAAAAGTGGACACCGGTTTTCGGAAAAGATCATGCTCCAGCAATAAGTTAGAGCGGGATGACGATTCGAAGAAAAGTCATCCCGCTCTAGTGGTGGACACAGACTTGGATTTGCCATGCAGACGAGGGGTTTCATCCTGGCTCTTGCGGCGGCGGTTGCGCTGACCGCCGTCCCAGCCGATGCGCTGACGCCGTCGCAGTCGGCGGCGGCTGCCGCCAAGGCGCATGCGGACGCGGTCACGCGCGCGCGGGTGGCGGCCGAGGCCAAGGCGCGCGCCGATGCGCAAGCGGCCGCGCGGGTAAAAGTCGAGGCGGCAATCGCGGGGCAGAAGAAGGCGGCGGTCGAGGTCTTCCTGCGCAGCCAGGCCGCGGCCCGGGTCAAGGCCGATGCCAGGCCCGCCTATGTTTTGGCGAATGTGCCGAAACAGCCGCCGGCGGGTCCGGTGCATGCCGCGCCGCCGGCGATGATCGGGGCGAAGCCGGCGATCCACCACCATCATGCCGCCGGCATCGGGCAGCATGCGCACGCCGCCGCATCCGGGCATTCACGGTAGCGTCGCGATTCCGCAGTCAGCACGGCCATTTTCGCTTCGACGCACACATTCGACCGCGTCTGCCACGGTCACGGCATGAAGGTCGTGGCGCGCGGACAGGCGATTCTCTCCCGATCCGGTGACCCAAAGCCTGGGCCAAGCAACCGGCAACTTCTGCGGAGCGTCGCCCGCGCGGCGCGTGCGGCAAGAGCGATCCGCTGCAAGGCGATCAATTCCGCCGGATCCTTGAGCGCCGACGCGATAAGAGCCGCAATGTTTATCCGCCCATTTGGCCGCACGGCCGCCAGTGCGGACTTCGGCAGCACATGCATGGCCGGATCGATGATGACCCGAACGGCAACCATGGGCAGACCGAGCGCCGCAGCCGCGCTCGCTACGACGTGCGATTCCATGTCGACGGCGATGGCGCGGGTTTTTAGAAACAGGGCGCGCTTCTCGTCCGGCTGGATAATCGGCGCCGGAACGCCGATGATCGTTCCATGCACCGCGCCGGGAATTGTTTGCAGCAGGTTTCGTGACCAGGCTTCGTCGGTCGCATATCGGCTTTCCGCGGAGAGGATCGCTGAACCCACGATGCAAATCCCGGATGCCAGCTCGGGAGACAGTCCACCCGCCACGCCAAAGCTGACGAGGCCGCGGCAGTCCTTTCCAATGGCACGATCGAGCGCGGCCGCAAGGCTCCGTCCGTCGCCGCCGCAAACAACATGCGTTCCCGCCCGTGCAGCAATACGAGCCTCGAGCGCCAAGCCGACGACCGCGATGATGGTCACGCGTCACGCGATCCCGGAACGGGCGGCCGTCCGGGAAGGGCCGTTCGGCCGTCGTGCTCCCGGCTCGACCAGGAAATCCCCGGTCCCGCTGCGCAGGACCGGGGAAGTTGCAGGGAATCGGACCTGATCCAGCGCCGTCAGTAGCAGGCCGAAATCCACCGCCACCCCCAGCGGGTCCAGACCCGCGTGAGGCAGTCGTCGAACCCGCCAACGAAGGCGAACCGGTGGCGGAAGAATCGGTGCCGAAAGGCGAACCGATGCCCGGCGGCAAACCGATCGAAGCGACGCCCCCCGTCGAAGCGTCCGAAGTGACGACTCCCGTCGAAGCGCGCGAAGCCGCCGGGACGACCGCCGGTGGCATGGCCAAAGCTGGCGTGCCCCATGGCCATTCCGCCATGGCTCATGCCGCCGTGACCGCCCATGCCGCCGCCTCCGTGCCCGCCCATGCCGCCGCCGCCGCCCCCCCTGGCCGACGCATCGACGATCGAACCTGCCGTGATGACCGCCGCGGCGGCCAGTACGACCACAAGCTTACGCATCATGACGTTCTCTCCATTTGCTGCGAGGTTTCACCCAGCTTGCCAAGTGTCGCCCCTCGTTGAGCCAACTATTCTCCCCGTCGTTTGCCGTCATCGGATTGCGCGCCGCCGTCCCACAGTTCGGCGTAGTTGGGAAACTTCTTCAGTGTCGCGTCGTGACGGGTCGGCTCGAGCCAGGGGAGGGCGACCCGCATGACCGCATTGACGATGGACGAAGTGTGCTTGACATAGAGGTCAAGCGGCTCGAGCCGATGCCGCAGGTGCAGCTTGGGGTCATAGTTCAATCCGCTGCTCTGAAACCATTTGAGCTTGTTGGCGATCGCCCAGCGGATGAGATCGCGATAGACGTAGTGGTAAAGGTGAAGCTCGAGCGCGACGCCGTAATCCAATCCGAGGTACTCGGCGAATATGGTATCGCCGTGCACCAGGCATTCGCCGAAGGCTACGATCTTCCCGCCGCGCCGCCACACAAAGAAACGGACCTTGTCGGGCATCGCCCGCCCGAGCTGGCAGAAATACTCCTTTGTCAGCTTCTCGAAGTGCAGCGTCGAGCGTGCGTATACCTGAAGATAGAGAGGAAAGACCTCGTCCACGACCGAGGCGACGTCATTGCTCACTTCCAGGTCGATGGGAATATCGAGCTCCGTTACGCGGAACTTTTTACGGAGCTTTCGTCGGGTGGCGCTGTTGAGCGCGATACGCATGTAATCGTCGAAACTCGCATAGTCGATGTTGAGTCGCGTCATCGGCATGCTGGGTATTCTGGTGAACCCGCGGCGGACGAAGCAGGCCAGCGCCGCGCGGTACCTGCGCGGGAACTCCTTGAGAACGATCAGCCGCGCTCCCAGCGCGCGCGCGTGGCGCACGATCGCTGCGGCCAGCAGCGCGGTGTTGGCGGCGCGCGCGCACTCGCTTGCGTCGTCCAGATGGGCCTCGCCGGCGACGCAGCCCACCATCATGGTTTTCATGAACAGGAATCGCGGCCACCACATCCGAATGGCGTCGATCAGCGGCCCCAGATACGGGCGAATGCCAACAAGGATATCCTGGTCGAGAACGAAGAACGGCTGCAGCGCGCGAATCTCGCCGCGTGCATCCCGAATGACGAAGTAGCGGTAATCGAACTCCGGATGGATCGTATCTTCCACGACTTCGTAATAGCGGCGATCCTTGTGCTGAAGCGCGAACGCGTGTTGCCAGCGCCGGCAAGCGCGTACCGTTTGACCCGACGCGACGTCGACGCTGCCATTTTTCTCGTCGCCCGGCGTCGCGCCCTCGGGCGACGGGTAACTTGACCCGGCCGCCCGCCCGGCCGCAAGAATCGCCGCTTCCGCCGCACCGCTCGCCGGCCGCGGGACCGAGCGCTGGAAGAATTCCTCCAGTCCAGTGCGCGTCACGGCTCCCTCTCGGTTGCAGCTGCCTCCGCGGTGCGGTGGTTGGCGGGCGCTGCCAGTGCCGACACGATTGCGGCGAGACGAGCAGCGCCGGTGAGACTGACGTATTCTATGACGGCGGAACATTCAAATTACGAATGAGTTAGTTTGTGACTAATAAGTCAGTTTTCGCCATGCCGATCCATGGTAGGATCGAGGCTCGATCGAACCCTCTCGGACATCTTTGGGAGACGCAAGATGCTGGGAGATGCACGATAATGACAGGGCGCCGTCGGATACTCGTCGTCGAGGACGACCCGGAGACGGCCGAGCAGCTTGTGGATTCGCTCGCCACCAACGGCTACCAGGTCGATCTGGCCATCGACGGCGACGACGGACTGAGCCGCGGACGCGCCGCCGACTATGCCGTGATGGCAATCGACCGCATGCTCCCGGGCATCGACGGGCTCGCGGTGATCCAGCGCCTGCGGGAGGACGGCGTCGCCACGCCGGCGTTGATCATCAGCGCCCTGGGCGAGATCGACGATCGGGTGCGCGGCCTGCGTGCCGGCGGCGATGACTATCTGGTAAAGCCGTTCGCCTTCGCCGAGCTGCTGGCGCGCGTCGAGGCCCTGGCCCGGCGCAGCGCCACCGTCATCAAGGAAACGCTGTTGCACGCCGGCGATCTCGAGCTGGATCTCGTCTCGCGAACGGTGAGCCGCAGGGGTCGGGAGATCGCGCTGCTGCCGCGCGAATTTCAGGTTCTCGAGTACCTGGTGCGCAACCAGGGTCGGGTTGTCCCGCGGGCGATGCTGCTGCAGCACGTATGGGATCTCCATTTTGACCCGACGACCAATATCATCGACGTCTATGTCGGACGCGTCCGGCGCAAGGTCGACGATCAGCAGGCCTATCCCCTTATCCATACCGTGCGCGGCGTGGGATTTTGCCTCCGTGCTCCTTGCTAAGACCCTACGATCGTCCACGCTCAGGCTGGCGCTGATCTGCATCGGCATTTTCGGCGCCGCCGTCTTCGCTCTGTTCAGCTACGTCTATTGGTCGACCGCGTCGTACGTGCGCAGCCGCTCGGATCAGGTCATCGCGGCCGAGCATGCGCTCCTGTCGAGAGCCTATGACGGTGGCGGCCGCAGCGGGCTCGTTGCCGCCATTGAGCAACGAATGGGCGAGGAGCTTTTCGCCGGCGGCCAATACCTGCTCGTTGACGCTTCGTCTGCACCCGTCGCCGGCAATCTCAAGGCCTGGCCGGCGGCGCTGAAAGGCGCGAGCGGATGGGGCAATTTCAGCGTGCCGGAGGGCAGCGCGGACGCGCCGGGCCGGCCGGTGCTGCGCGCGACATTCGAAACGCTGTCCGACGGCTCCCGGCTGCTGGTGGGCAAGGATCTCGAGGGTCTCGACGATTTCGCCAAGAAGATCAATACCGCGCTGGTGTGGGGCATTTCGCTGATCTTCGTTCTTGCGGGCGTCGCCAGCATTGCCGTCACGCGGCGCACCGTGGGGCGGATCGAAGCCGTCAATGCGACCAGCCGAGCCATCATGCAAACCGGTCTGGGCGAGCGGATACCCCTGCGCGGGACCCAGGACGAGTGGGATGATCTCGCCGCCAATCTCAATTCGATGCTCGACCGCATCGAAGCGTTGATGGGAGAGGTGAAGCAGGTCACCGACAACGTGGCGCACGATCTGCGGACCCCGCTCGCGCGCATGCGCGGACGCCTGGAGAAGGCCTACAACGCGCAACGCGATGGTGACAATGACCGGGCGCTGATCGGCGACACCCTGGCGGACCTCGACGGCGTGTTGCGCATGTTTTCCTCGCTCACGCGAATCTCGCAAATCGCGGCGAATGATCGAGCCGACGGGTTCCGCGCGGTAAACCTGTCCGAGGTCGCGAGCCAGGTGGTCGAGTTGTTCGATGCCGCGGCGGAAGACAGGGCTGTCCAGCTCAATGTCGTCGGGGATCCATGTGTGGCCGTTACCGGCGACCGCGACCTTCTGTTCGATGCCGTGGCAAATCTCGTCGACAACGCGATCAAACATGGCCGCCAAGCCGGCCGGGTAACCGTGGAGCTCGCGCGGGGCGACGCGGCTGCGGTCATTTCGGTAGCCGACGACGGACCGGGAATTCCCGCCGGGGAATGTCAGCACGTCTTCAAGCGGTTCTATCGCCTCGAGCGCAGCCGCCGCACCCCCGGGAACGGGCTCGGTCTCAGTCTTGTCGCTGCGGTTGCCCGCCTGCACGGGGCCCGCATCGACATGGAGGACAACATGCCGGGCCTCAAGCTGCGCCTTAGTTTCCCGTCGGCCGCGGCGCGGGATCATCCCGATCAGTAATGCCGGGTACCGCGGGACGAAGCGGCGTGCGCGACTCTCTTTTTATGGTGCCGACGCCGGCGCGCTCGCGGCCTGGCCGGCGGCCCTTGCCGGCGGCGGCGTGCGCCGCGAGAACAGATCGATCAGCACCGGCAGGATGACGAGGATCAGCACCGGCGCGAGCATCATCCCGCCCACGACGACCACCGCCAGCGGCCGCTGCACCTGCGATCCGATGCCGGTCGAGATCGCGGCCGGCAACAGGCCGACGCCGGCGATCACGCAGGTCATCACCACCGGGCGCATCTGCAGGTCGCAAGTCCGCACCACCGCGGTCGCGCGGTCGACGCCGGCGCGGACGAGCTGATTGAACTGGTTGAGCACGATGATGCTGTCCATCACCGAAATGCCGAACAGCGCGATGAACCCGATGGCGGCCGAGATGCTGAACGGCGTTCCGGTCAGCAACAGGGCGAAGATGCCGCCGGTCATCGCCATGGGAATGACGCTGAGCGCGAGCAGGGTGTCGGCGACGGAGGAGAAATTGAGGTAGAGCAGCAGCGCGATCAGCGCGAGGCTGAGCGGCACCACGATCTGCAGGCGCTGGATGGCGTCCTGCAGGTTGCCGAACTCGCCGACCCATTCGAGCCGGTAGCCGGGCGGCAGCGCCACCTCGGCGGCGACCTTGCGCTGGACCGCGAGCACGGTGCTGCCGAGGTCGCGCCCGCGCACGCTGAACTTGATCGGAATGTAGCGCTCCTGCTGCTCGCGGTAGATGAACGATGCGCCGGAGACGATGTTGATGCGGGCGAGATCGCTCAGCGGGATCTGGATCACGCCGTTGCCGCCCGGGCTTTGCGCCCCCACGGTGATGTGGCGGATGGTTTCCAGGCTCTTGCGGTATTCCGGCGCCAGGCGGACCCGAATGGGAAAGTGCCGGTCGCTGCCGTATTCGTAGACGTCGCCGGCCGCCTGGCCGCCGATCGCGGTCTGCACCGTGGTGTTGATGTCGCCGGGCGCGAGCCCGTAGCGGGCGGCCTTGGCGCGATCGATGTCGATCTGCACCGTGGGCTGGCCGAGCGAGGTGAACACCGCAAGGTCGGTGACGCCCGGCACGGTGGCCATCGCCGCCTTCATCCGGCCGGCGGTGTCGGTGAGCACCTTGAGGTCGTTGCCGAACAGCTTGACCGAGTTTTCGCCTTTCACGCCGGAGACCGCCTCCTCGACGTTGTCCTCGATGTATTGCGAGAAGTTGAACTCGACGCCGGGAAACTCCGCCTGCAGCCGGTCGGACATGTCCTTGGTCAGGGCTTCCTTGTCGACGCCGTCCGGCCACTCGGCCTGCGGCCGCAGCGGCACGAAGAACTCGGCGTTGAAGAAGCCGGTGGCGTCGGTGCCGTCGTCCGGCCGGCCCTGCTGCGACACGATTGTGACCACTTCCGGATAGCCGCCGATGATCCCGCGCATGCGGTTGACGTAGACGTTGCCGGCCTCGAGCGAGATCGACGCCGGCATGGTGGCGCGGATCCACAGGTTGCCTTCCTCGAGCTTGGGCAGGAACTCGAGGCCGAGCGAGCGCACCGCCAGCACCGCGCCGAGCGCGAGCGCGGCCGCGAAGGCGAGAATGACCGTCTTGTTGGCGACCGCGTAGCCGAGGATCGGCCGGTAGACGCGGCGCATCGCGCGCACGATCAGCGTCTCCTTCTCCTCGACCCAGGCGGGCAGCAGCAACGCGCTGAGCGCCGGCGACACGGTGAAGGTCGCGATCAGGCCGCCGGCGATGGCGTACGCATAGGTCTTCGACATGGGGCCGAAGATGTGCCCCTCAACCCCGCTCAAGGTGAACAGCGGCACGAAGCCGGCGATGATGATGGCGGCGGCAAAGAAGATGGCGCGGCTGACCTGCCGGCCGGCGTCGAAGATCGCCGCGATCTCGCCGTGCAGCCGCCAGCGCCGGTCGCGCCGCTGCTGCGCCAGCTCCACCGGGCGCTCGGACAGGTGACGGAAGATGTTCTCCACCATGATCACGGTGGCGTCGACGATCAGGCCGAAGTCGATGGCGCCGACCGAGAGCAGGTTGGCCGAGTCGCCGCGCACGACGAGAATGCCGATGGCGAAGCACAGCGCGAACGGGATGGTCGCCGCGACGATCAGCGCGCTGCGCAGGTTGCCGAGAAACACCCACTGGAAGACGAACACCAGCACGATGCCCATCGCCATGTTGTGCAGCACCGTGCGGGTGGTGGTGTTGATGAGGTCGGTGCGGTCGTAGATGCGCTCGATGCGCACGCCGGGCGGCAGCACGCCGCTCGCGTTGATCTTCTCGATCTCCGCCTCCACGCGGCGGATGGTCGGCAGGCTCTGCTGGCCGCGCCGCATCAGCACGATGCCCTGGACGATGTCGTCGTCGGCGTCCTGCCCGACGATGCCGAGCCGCGGCTGATAGCCCACCGTGACCGTGGCGACGTCGCTCATCAGCACCGGGATGCCGCCCTGCTGGGTCAGCATGGTCTGGGCGATGTCGTCGACCGAGCGGATCTGGCCGACCCCGCGCACTACCGCCGATTGCTCGCTGATGTCGAGCGTCTGGCCGCCGACGTTGATGTTGGAATTGTTCAGGGTCTGCACCAGCTGCGCCAGGGTCAGGCCGTGCGATTGCAGCTTGGGCAGATCGACCGACACCTCGTAGGCCTTGGTCTTGCCGCCGAACCCGGTCACGTCGATGACGCCGGGCACCGCCTTGAACCGGCGCTCCAGCACCCAGTCCTGCAGCGTCTTGAGGTCCATGACGCTGTAGCCGGCCGGGCCGACCAGCTTGTAGCGCATGATCTCGCCGATCGGGCTCGCCGGCGAGATCTGCGGCTGCGCGTTGTTAGGCAACTGCGGCAGCTGCGCCAGGCGATTGAGCACCTTCTGCTCCGCCTCTTCGTAGGTGTAGTCGTAGGTGAACTGCAGCTTCACGTCGGACAGGCCGAACAGCGAGATGGTGCGCATCGACGTGAGATAGGGGATGCCGGCGAGCTGCACCTCGAGCGGAATGGTGATGTAGCGCTCGATTTCCTCGGCCGACTGCCCGGGATTCTGGGTGATGATGTCGACGAGCGGCGGGACCGGGTCCGGATAGGCCTCGATGTTGAGCCGGGTGAAGGCGAGGGCGCCGGCCACCAGCATGCCGATGAACATGACGACGACCAGCACGCGCTGGCGCAGGGCGAAGCCGATCACGTGGTCCATAGTCTATCGGCCTGTCAGGCAGCGAATAGCGAATAGCTGTTTCTTGTTTCTCATTCGCTTCTCGCTATTCGCTATTCGCTATTCGCGGCTTCTTCTAAAATCTTTCGTCGATGGTCGCGGCGCGATCGATGAACAGGCTGCCTCTGGTCACAACCCGTTCGCCGGCCGAGAGTCCCTCGAGGACCTGCACCACGTTGCCGCCGGTGAGGCCGAGCGTGACGCGGCGCAGCGCGATCGACTTGTCGTCGGTCGCCACCCAGACCCGGGCGGCGTTGCCCTCGTAGATGATCGCCTCGCGCGGCACCGCCGGCGACGTGGTGTCGTCGCTGGTGAAGATCGAGACGTTCGCGAACATTTCCGGCTGCAGCAGGCCGCCCGGATTCTCCACATTGGCGCGCACCTGCACCCGCCGCGTCGCGGGATCGATCGCCGGGGTGACGTAGGAGATCTTTGCCGCGAAAGTGCGTTCCGGATAGGACAGCACCTTGAACTCGACCGCCTGGCCGACCGCCACCTTGGGCGCGTCGGCCTCGCGCACGTTGGCGAACAGCCACACCGTCGACAGGTCGCCGACCACGAACACCGGATCGCTGGCGCCGCTGATCACGTATTGGCCGGGCCCGACCTTGCGCTGCACGATCGTGCCGTCGATCGGCGAATAGATTGGCGTCTCCGGATTGATCTTTCCGGTCTTCTCGAAGTCGCCGATTTCCTGCTCGGTCTTCTGCAGGATGCGCAGCCGGTTGCGCACCGCCTCAAGCGCGATCTCGGCCGAGCGCATGCCGTTCTGGGCGGCGACGAGGTCGTTCTGCGCCTGCTGCCAGTCCTTGAGCGGCACCGCCTTGGCGTCGTAGAGATCGTGCTGCCGCTTCTCGATGATGTGCGCCAGCTTGAGCTGGGAGCGCGCGGTCTCCAGCGCCGAAAGCGACGTGATGAAGTCGTTCTGCGCCTGCACCATGTCGGTGGCTTCCAGCGTGAACACCAGTTGTCCGCGCTGGATGCGGTCGCCGAGCTTGACCGCCAGGCGTTTGATCAGGCCGGAATAGGGCGAGAAGATCGGGGTCGAGTGGTCCTCGTCGACCGCGATCTTGCCGTCGGTCACGAGCTCGGCGTGGAACACGCGCTGCTGCACCGGCTGGATGGTGAGGCCGGCCCACTGCGCCGGACTGGGATGGAAAACCCCGCGCTCGCGCTTCGATTGGGCCGACAGCTCGGTGTCCATCTTGCCGTTGCCGGCGTCGGAACGGGGCTTGAACGCCAGCATGACCACCGCAGCAACCGCGAGGATGGCCAGCACGGCGAGTGCCTGTCCCGGCCGCGCGGCGATGTGCGCCCGCAGGTTTGAAAGGACGGATCCGCCGGTCATTGCCGTTTGGTCCTCGAAGCGTCCCGCCGGGCGCGCTTATATAAAGGTGGCGCCCATTTAGCACGAATTATGTAAAAACCACGTAACCTTCTGAAAAAGCCATGTAAATGGTTGCCACGCGGCAAAATTCCGCATCCAGCCGCGGGCAAAAATCGGCAGCGGCCGCCCTATCGATCTAGAACTGCCAGTGAACCCGTCCGGAAAAGACATTTACCGGCCCACGATCGGTATTGTAGCCGGGGTTGACGATGAGCTGATAGTCGACGGACAGCCGCGTCGAGGAGGACAGGGCGTAGCTGTAATAGGTCTCGAAAATCTGCTCGGGCCCGGGATGCGGCAACTGTCCGTCGCCGATGAGGATGCCCAACCCCCCGGCGTTGAGAAACGCCTGGTGGACGCCGGAAATGCCGTTGACGACGCCGGCGATGCCGATCGTATCGTCGGGCCGGCCCCATTGCTTGCCGTTGATCGAGACGCCCGCCGATATCGTGCGGTCGATGTCGGTGAAATCCCACGGCTCGACGTTGCCGTCGGCCCAGCCGGCGCGCGCGAACACGCCCAGCGTGTCGGTCACTTGCTGCTCCAGGTTGAGGCTGATTCCGGGCCGGCTGGTGTAGGCGCGCACCGCATTGATGTCGGCGGGCTGCCCGGTCATTGCGGCAAGCGCGACGGCATCGGCGAAATGCCCCGCCCGGCCGCGGCTGAGAAAGCCGGTGATCTTGATCTTGCCGGGCTGTCCCCACAGCTCGTGCCGTTCCTCGATTTCCCCCACCAGCTGGAACTGGTTGAAGGTCGGGTCGAGGCCATAGGCCGCGGGGCTTACGCCGCCGGCGGGGGTTGCCGAGAGGTCGAAGATTCCGGCGCGCAGCGTCCAGCGCCCCTGGTACCACTCGGCCGCCGCGCCGTAGCTGTAGCCCCAGGCGTCGCCGGCGTAGTCGAACGTCCCGGCATTGGTGAGCGACCAGTTCATGAAATCGGTCTTGGGATTGGTCGCATATTTGTTGGTGTCGAATACGTCGACGATGGCGAACCTGCCGAGGGTGAGCACCAGGCGGTTCGCTGTCTGCGAGCCGGCGAACTGGCTGAGGTCGGCGTCCACCTTCTGGGTTTCCCCGCCGAGATCGATGGTCTGCCGGACGAATGCGCGCTGCAGCCGTGCGTAGGGGTAATCGGCGCCGAGCTTGTAGGCTTCTCCGCTCGAATATCCGGCGGCTCCGTGGGTATTGCCCACGCCGAAACCCTGGTCGATCTCCGGCGCGATCCACAGCTCGGCGCCTTGCCACAACCGCACGCCGGCATAGAGGGTGGCGTCGATGGTCTCGCGGCCCAGCCCGACGCCGGGCAGGCTGTTGCTGCCCTCATACGGCGATCGGAACCCAGGATAGGCCTGCTGGAGGAAGGTGGCCTGGCCGTGAAAGGCGATGCGGTCCATGTCCGGCATCGCCGGCGCGGCGGCCGCCGGCTTCGCCGGAGGCGAATTGTCGTCGAACCGATAGTTCAGGCCGGCCCGCAGCGCCTGCAGCGAAAAATTGGAATCGAACCGCTGCGCGGCGGCCGGGAAGGTGACGCTGCTGGTGCCGTAATCGGTGAAAAGATATTCCAGCTTTGCGGTCCAGTGCGGCGCCACCGGAGCCTCGATGCCGGCGCCGGCCGCCCAGCCCAATCGCCACAGGAAGGGCGAATCCATCGTTCCGCCGGCGAGCTGCGTCAGCGTCAGTTGATTGTAGGTCCAGGCGAACCCGCCGGTCGCGTAAAGAAGCCAATTCCCCGGCGCATAACCGATGCGGCCGCGGACGGTGCCGAAATGAAGCACCGTCTCGCTGTAGCTTTCCGGGCCGATCCCCGGCACGGAAAACGTCGAGGTGCCGCCGATGGAGATTCGCTCGAGGTTAGGCCAGGCCGGAAACGATACATCGGCCTCGGCGCCGACGACGAAGCGGTTTGGCAGCATGTAGTTGTAGCCGACCTGCAGGCCGGCGAAGAAGCTTCCCGCCTCGTTGAACGGATCGAACGGTTGAAACAGGTCGAGCGAGCCGGAGATGCCGGGCGCTCCCGCGGCCGGGCTGGTGGTCCAATTCGAGCTTCCGCCGGCATAACCGAGGTGGGCGCCGAGGTAGACGCCGTTCCAGTCATAGGCGGGCAGGAGAAGCGGGGCCTTGGTCGGCATGGCGGGCGCGTCGGCCGCCATGGCACTGCCCGTCACGGCGAGCATGACAACGAGCCAACTCCCGAGCAGGAGTTTTTTCCTGCCCGCGCGCCCGCCAGCTTGGCGAGCAATGCTGGATCGCGATGAACGGAACATGACACGCCCCGTGGCAACGTTGCACGTCACCACGAACCAAAGCCCAGGCGCCGGTGACAAGCTCGCGGCGGTGCCCGGTCCCCATTGGTGCACCCCGCCCAATGTGTTCGCGCGTGACCACGGCCGATGGCAGGTCTCCTGGCTCGCGGCTTGCTGCCTTGCGCCGCCTTCCCGGTTGCCCAGTGGCGTATCTGGCGCGCGGCTAACCGCTGACAGTTGCGGGGGCAGCTACGGAATTGGGCGCAAGCGCCCGCACCGTATTCCCTTTTCATCCCCAGACGGGGAACCATCGCGAACATGATGGGACGCGGCAAACCCGCAGGTCAATACCGCGCGGCCGCTGCTGAAAGAGAATCGCCGCGGAGTGTGGCCGCAATACAACATCACGGCCGCCAGCCGACGCTCCTGGCGGTCACCGCGCTGAACAGCAGGCCGAGCGTTGCCCACAGCACGACCTGAAGACCGAGCGAAGCCAGGCGAAACCGCCAGAGCACGGCTGCCGAGAAGTGCTCGGGAATCTCGTCGATTTCAGGAAGCAGATATTGGGCGACGGCGACGATCGCGAGGAACACGGCGCCGGCGAGAAGTCCCGCGTTCCAGGCATTCATCGACCTGGCAAGCCGGCGCCCGAGCATGACGGCAAGGACAAGCGCCGCCACCGAGATCGCGACCATGGTGAAGAACAGCGCCGTGCGGTACCCGATCGTTTCCGGGTCTCCCACGGACGGTGGATTGGCGGGATACTTGAGAGCCGGCACCAGAATGACGGCGACGAAGACCGCCAAGGCCAGCAACGCGGCCGTGGCGCGCGGCCCGAGCCGGCCCACGCGACCGTAGACGAAAGCAAAGGCCAGGGCGAACAAGCCTCCGACCCCGGCGCCGTAAACCACGACTCCCGTCAGCAGGCCGATCCCGGCTTGGGTCGCCCGACTGACCAGCTCTTCTTCGTGTTGGTGCGCAGTGCCCGTCGCGTGGGCATGGTGCTGTTCGAAGCTGATGGCGCTTTCAAGCGGCGGCTCGCCGAAAACCTTGGCGAATCCGAACGCGAGCAAGCCGGCGACAACGCCGACCAGCATGCCGCGCAGCAGAAGGCTGCCGACCACGATCGCAGCTCGTCAGTGGCAGGGGAAGCCGAGCAGGTGACGGCCGTCGTGGACGAACTCGTGCACGTACGTGCCGGGGATCAGCGAGGTCGCGCCTTGCTCCGCCCCGACGAAGTAAAGGGCGAGCAGCATGATGAGCCCGGCGAAAACCGCCCACGGCAGGACGTCGCCGACCGGGATGGGGATCGGGCGGGCATCGGGTGCGATCGCGATATTGCTCATGCTGATATCTCTCGGGATGACGCGTCCGGTTGATACTATGCTCGGCCTAACGGGGAGGGTCTGACTTACCGAGACGGCGCCGATGCGCAGTCCGGATACAGTGGCGCGACCGTGCCGGAGTCCCACCGGCTTCCGCACCCGTTACGAGGAGGAAGGATATCAATGGGCCGTTTGCGCTGTCAATCAATTGTCCCGGCTCGCCAGGCTCTCTCCCGGTGCGGCGCGCAGGCGGCTGGCCGGCGGCGGCAGCATCCGGGGCGGCGCGCGGCGCGGGCGCTCGCGCGCGTCGGGGCGCCGGAATGACCCGTCGTGTCACGCTGATCTGCCATGGCGCGACGTCCGCGGTGCGGTCGGCGGCCTTTCCCCGGGACGAGCCGTTGGACGAGCGGGCGGCGACGGCGGCAGGCCGGCGTGCCGGCCTGCTGCGCAAGGTCGAGCACGTCCGCACCAGTCCGGCCCTGCGGGCGAAGCAGACCGCGGCGGCGCTCTGCCTCGAAGCGACCGAGGATGCAATGTTGCGCGACTGCGACTACGGGCGCTGGGCGGGGCGGCGCATCGCCGACGTGCAGGAGCAGGAGCCGGAGGCCATGCGGGCTTGGCTGACGGACGTCGAGGCGGCGCCCCATGGGGGCGAGCCCCTTTCAGCGCTGCTTGACCGGGCGGCCCGCTGGCTCGACTGGTGCAGCCACGACACCGGCCATATCGTCGCCATCACCCATGCCGCCGTCATTCGCGCGGCGATCGTGCACGCGATCGGGGCTCCGTCGCATTGCTTCTGGCGCATCGACATCGAGCCCCTCGGCTTCGCCGATTTACGCTGGCACGGCGCTTGGACGCTGCGGGCAATGGGGCCGATGCGCCATCGAGTAGCTGCATCGTCCTCGTTAGCCTATGGCGCTCGGATTTGTGAGTAGCGGGGAACGCGCGCGACCGTCTATCACTGGGCAATGGCTGATAGGAAATTACTCGGCATTGGACTCTTGGGCGCGGCGGTTTCCGCCCTGTGTTGCTTCACGCCGGTTCTGGTCCTCCTTCTCGCTGGCTTGGGGCTGTCAGCGGTCTCCGGGTGGCTTGATTGCGTCCTGCTGCCCGCCCTTGTCGTCTTCATCGGATCGCCGTCTATGGGGTGCTACGCAAGAAGCCGGCATGATCGATCTATCCACCATCACCTGCCCGCGTTGCGGACATCGGGCGACCGAGCGCATGCCGGCCGACGCCTGCCAGTTCTTCTACGTGTGCAAGGGCTGCGGCGAACGGCTCAAGCCGCTGGCCGGCGACTGCTGCGTGTTCTGTTCCTACGGCTCCGTCCCGTGTCCGCCGAAGCAAGCGGGGGAGGGGGCGGGCTGCCGATCATAGCGGCGCCGCGCGGCGGCGGTCGCTCGCGACGGCGTCATGAACCGGGCCCGGGTGCGGCGCCCTCGTTCGGTGAAAGGAGATTCGGCGAGGGCGCGGGCTCGATCCGGCGCAGCCTGCTGGGCTCCAGTTCGCCCGCCGCCTCGAGCACGGGATACGCCGCCGAGCAGATATGCGAGTGAATGCGCTTGAGGTCGCGCACGACGTCGAGATGCAGCGAGGTCGTCTCGATGCTTTCCGGCCGGCCCTCGCGCAAGCGCGCCAGGTGGTTTTCCGCCGCGGCCAGCTCCATCACACGCAGCTGCGCCTTTTCCTCGATGAGCTTGCGCGCGACGTTCACGTCGCCGGAAACAAACACTCCTGTTGAAAAAACTTTTTGCGGGCTGTGGTCGTAGTGGCGACTTACGACCGAGGAACGCCTCAAATCCCGCCAGGCATCATTGCCAGTTTAGACTTGGGAACAAAACGGGGGTTAGACTTGGGAACAAAACGGGGGCTCCGGCGATTAGACGTCCGGGTGCATGGTGCCGTCCGGAGGGTCCAATGTTGAGATCTATTTCCATTGCCGTAGCTCTCGGATTGGGAGTCACGGCGGCCAGTGCTCAGTCCGTCGCGGAACCGGATTCGGGAAGAAAGCCCGATACCCTGTCCCTCGAGCAGGTAGTCAAGCTTAGTAACGTGATCACCAACGAGAACGCCGCTCCCCTCTCCAACGTCAACTTTTCGGTTTCGATTGACAGCGTCGTTCCCGACCAGATCAGCCTCCGGCCTCTGCCGTCCGATGCGAATGAAGCGGCGCCCCAATTCAGCGGGGATAGCTACATCGTCGTCGAAGAGTTGATCGCCATAATCGACCCCAAAACCCGCAAGATCGTGGCTGTGCTGCAACGATCGCGCAGCCAGTAATGAGGCCCGCATATTCGCAGGACCTCGTCACCCCGTTGGCGAGGTTGCCTGAAAGTGACGCGGGGGGCCGCCCAAGGTGCGAGAATTCACGTCCTTGTGTCCGGGGCCCGTGAGCCGGTTGCAGAGGGGGGCTGCCGGAGCTATTCTTGACTGCGGGGAAACGCAGACTCCCCGTTAGACGGCTCTCCGTCCAAGCTCTGCGCAACGCTCGATGTGTCGAGGCGATTGCGCATGGACGGAGTTCACTCCAATCCCTCACGTGAGCATTTCGCGCGTTCCGGAACGGCGCCGAGGTCAGGCGGCGTCGACGCAACGTGCCGCCTTGGCCGCACGACCGGTCGCGCCTTTGCGGCTGGCGTCGTGACGAGCACGTTATCTTCTCGCGAAACCATGATGGAGGCGCGGCGTGGTTGACCTTACCGTCGCCAAACATCGGCAATCGAAGACACACCATGGCGTTACGCTCGGCGAGGCGTTCCGGGTGTGGCTGCGCGTTGCCATGCTGAGCTTCGGCGGTCCCGCCGCCCAGATCGCCGTGATGCATCGCATCCTGGTCGAAGAGAAGCGATGGGTTTCGGAGAGCCGGTTCCTGGTTGCCCTCAATTACTGCATGCTCTTGCCGGGTCCCGAGGCCAAGCAACTCGCCGTCTATATCGGCTGGCTGATGAACCGCACCCTCGGCGGCATTATGGCGGGCTGCCTTTTCGTCGTGCCGGGCGTCATCTCCATCATGGCGCTCAGCTACGTCTACGCGGCCTACGGCAAGGTGCCGCTGGTGGCCGCGCTGTTCTTCGGGCTGAAGGCAGCCGTGCTTGCGATCGTGCTGGAAGCGGTGTTCCGCATCGGCAAGCGCGCCTTGAAAAATAATGCCATGCGCTTGCTCGCCGCCGCCGCATTCATCGGTATCTTTTTTTTCGCACTGCCGTTCCCACTGGTCGTTCTTTCCGCGGCGGCGATTGGATTTGCCGGCACGGCAAGCGGAGCCGAGGTATTCAAAACGGACGGGGGACATGGCAAGGGCGGTGGCAAGCAAGGTGAGGATGACGACAGCCTGTTGGGTGACGAGCTTCCCGAGCATGCGCGGCCGACGGTTGCGCGCGCGTTGTCGGCCTCGGCGGTGTGGCTCGCGCTCTGGCTCGCTCCGGTCATCGCGCTCGTCGCCATTCTCGGCACCGACAATGTCTTCAGCCAGATCGGCATCTTCTTCAGCAAGATGGCGGTGGTGACGTTCGGCGGCGCCTACGCGGTGCTCTCCTATGTCGCCCAGGAGGCCGTCAATCACTACGGCTGGGTGACGCCCGGCGAGATGCTCGACGGGCTCGGCATGGCCGAAACCACGCCCGGCCCGCTGATCATGGTGCTCCAGTTCGTCGGCTTCATGGCGGCGTTTCGCGATCCGGGCTCACTGCCGCCGATGCTCGCCGGCACCTTCGGCGGGCTGCTCGCGACCTGGGTAACGTTCACGCCGTGCTTCCTTTGGATCTTCCTGGGCGCTCCGTTCGTCGAGGCCTTGCGTGGCAACAAGGCGCTCAACGGCGCTCTTTCCGCGATCACCGCAGCGGTCGTCGGTGTCGTTCTCAACTTGGCGATCTGGTTTGCCGTCCACACGGTGTTTCGGGAAGTCACCCCGGTGCATCGCTACGGCCTGGCATTCGACATGCCGATTTGGGCGAGCGCCGATCTTTGGGCTCTGGGACTTTCGCTCGCGGCCATCATTGCGATCTTCCGCTTCAAGGTCGGCATGATTCCGACGTTGCTCGCCTGTTCCGGCCTCGGGGTCGTCCTGCACCTCGCAGGAGCTATCGCATAAACGCCGCGTCAGAAGGATGGATCGACGACAATGGCTTACACCATGAAACCCCTCGGCTGCGATCCGGCGCGGATCAAGGGCATGTCGGAGCGGCTGATCATCAGCCATTATGAAAACAATTACGGCGGCGCGGTGAAGCGGCTCAATCTCATCGAGGAGAAGCTGGCGGACCTCGATCATGCCAATGCTCCCGGATTTCTGATCAATGGGCTCAAGCGCGAAGAGCTCGTCGCGATGAACTCGATGATCCTGCATGAGTTCTTCTTCGACGGCCTCGGCGACGAGAGCGAGCCCGGACCTGTTCTGCGCGAGGCACTGACGCGCGATTTCGGATCCTACGAGCGCTGGCGCTCCGAGTTCATCGCCATGGGTAAGGCGCTGGGCGGCGGCTCGGGCTGGGTGCTGCTTTTCTGGTCGCCGCGCAACCGTCGGCTCGTCAATCAATGGGCGTCGGACCACTGCCACACGCTCGCCGGCGGCACGCCGGTTCTTGCGCTCGATATGTACGAACATTCCTATCACATCGACTTCGGCGCCAAGGCCGGCAGCTACGTCGACGCCTATATGGGTGCCATCCGGTGGGCCAATGCGGAGCGGCTGTATGCGCAAGCCGCAGCCCGTGGCAGCGAACTCGCATGAGGTCAATCCGGGCCATGCAGAACTCAAGGGTCATGATCGGCGCTAAGGATCAAGGGAAGCAGCCGGGCCGGGCGGCCCCACCAAGGAGGAAGTTATGAGGCATACCGCGATTTTGCTCTTGGCATCTGGACTTGCCCTGGCGGTTGCCGGCGCCGCCGGCGCCCAGGAGATCGACTGGAAGAAGGTCGACACCGCGCTCGGGCGGGGCGCAGCCGTATCCGGCGACGTTCACCGCTACGGATTTCCGCGCACAGATCTGCAGGTGGCCCTCGACGGCGTCACCATCAAGCCGGCCTTCGCGCTCGGCGGCTGGGTCGCGTTCAAGCCGATGCACGGCGGCGCGATGATCATGGGAGACCTCGTTCTGCTGGAGACCGAGGTCAATCCGGTGATGGCCAAGCTGATCGAAGGCGGGGTCGAGATCACCGCCGTGCACAATCATCTGCTGCGCGCGAGCCCCGCCACCTTCTACATGCACGTGGGCGGACACGGCGATCCGGCCGAGACTATTCACACCGCCCTGGGCGCCAGCAAGACCCCGCTGGCGCCTCCCGCGGCGGCACCCGCAGCTCCCCCCGCCGTCGACCTCGATATGGCGAAGCTCGACGAGATCATCGGCGCCAAGGGCCAGAACAACGGCGGTGTGTATCAGTTCGCCGTGCCGCGGCGCGATCCGATCACCGAGAGCGGGGCGCCAATTGTTCCTCCCGGCCCCACGGGGGTAGCCACGGCGATCAATTTCCAGCCGACCGGCGGCGGCAAGGCGGCGATCACCGGCGACTTCGTCCTCATTGGCGACGAAGTGAACCCGGTCATCAAGGCTTTGCGGACGAACGGCATCGAGGTGACGGCAGTCCACAGCCATATGCTGACCGAGCAGCCTCGGCTGTTCTTCCTGCATTTCTGGGCCAATGACGAGGCCTTGAAGCTCGCGAAGGGATTGCGCGAGGCGCTGGACAAGACGGCGAGCGCAAAGAGCTGACTTGATGCTCGCTTGCCGCCGTTACCGAATGTCAAGAGGACCTGGTCATGCGCGCCACCGCCGTCGTTACGTTGATGCTGCTCGGTTTATGGGGGGCCCATGCTTCGGCACGCGCCGAGCAGGCGAACGATTGCAAAGGTTGTCGCGATCAACTGCAGGCCTGCGTAAAAAACCATTCCCAGGCAGCTTGTAGGACCGAGCACGAAATCTGCATGAAACACTGCCGCGGAAAATAGCGGAAACATCGGACGCAGAGGTGAGCGACCGCCGGAGAATCCTGATGCATCAAACGCTTCGTGTTGCAGTGATCGTCACGGCATCGACTACGTTTCTCCCGCCGGGTGCCCTACACGCAGAAGACGGCTTCAAAATGCTTGATGGCAAGGAAGTCCGAGCAAGGGTCGTCGGCAAGGAAATTACCGATGCGTCCCACTGGTCGATGTACTTGCGGCCCGACGGCGCCCTGATCGGTACGGAATCCAGCACGCGTTGGACAGGCACCTGGAAAATCGAGAAGAACAAGCTCTGCATGTCAAGCCCGAACAGTCGGACGCCCGATTGCTACGACGTCTGGATGTCGGGCGAAAGAATAAGCCTGCGGCTGAAGAGTGCTGACGACAGCTTCGTTGCGGTCATCGAAAGACACAAAGGCAACTGATCGCGATCGCGTAGCGCGTGTCCACTGCACGCACGGAAGGAACGAAGCCATGACTTCCAGGGTCTTTTTCGTGATTGCGCTGCTGGCCGGGTCGACGGGCGTGGCGCTCGGGCAGGATGTTGCCGCGGGCGAGCAGTCGTTCAAGAAATGCCTGCCGTGCCACTCCGTCGGCGAAGGCGCGAAGAACAAGATAGGGCCGGAACTCAATAGGCTTGCGGGCCGGAAATCGGGCGCGGCCGAAGGCTTCAACTACAGCGATGCCAACAAGAACGCGGCGCTCACCTGGGATGAGCCGACGTTCCTCGATTACATCAAGGACCCGAAGGCCAAGGTTCCCGGCACCAAGATGGTTTTCTCCGGCATCAAGGACGAAACGGAGGCCAAGAACCTTTGGGCTTATCTCGCGCAATTCGGTTCGAATGAAAAAAGCAAATGAGCACGGCGCCGCCGGAGCATCCGGTGACGATGTCAGCAGCGGCGCGGCCGGATGTGGCTTGAACTTGCGGTTGCCGACGTTGCGCGCAGCGATACGATGAGGGAAGGTCTTCACGTAAAACTGTCTTAAATCAGGAACCTGATAGTGGGCGCGCGTGAGGATTGTAATGCCAATGGCACCAGAGGCGAAGGTTGGGAATCTGCTTGAGATCGTTGCGCTCAGCAAGCGCTTCGGCGAGCAGGTCGCGCTTGCCGACGTGGCCTTTTCCATTCGTGCCGGCGAAGTGCTCGGACTGATCGGCCCGAACGGCGCCGGCAAGACGACCTTGCTCGAGACCATGGCGGGGGTGCTGCCGGCGGATGCCGGAAGCGTTCTGTGGCGTGGAACGCCATTGTCGCAGGCGCGCCGCCGCGACGTGTTGTTCTATGTCCCCGATGTCGTGCGCCCATATCGGGAGCAATACGTCGCGCGCGTGCTGGCGTTCTTCCGCAAGGTGTACGGCCGTTCAAGCTCGCAAATCGAGGAGACCGTCGCGGCCGTCGGGCTCGCCCCGGTCCTGGGGCATCGCGTCGACGCCTTGTCGAAGGGATATGCCCGCCGTCTGCTGCTCGCGCTCGGGCTGCTGACGCCGCAGCCGCTGCTGTTGATGGACGAGCCGTTCGACGGGTTCGACCTCAGGCAGACCCGCGAGATGATGGCGGTGTTGCGCCGGATCGCTGCTGCGGGCCGCACGCTGCTCCTGTCCATCCATCAATTGAACGATGCCGAACGGGTGTGCGACCGCTTCGTCCTGCTGGCCGGTGGCCGTGTCCGCGGTGCCGGCACGCGCGAGGAATTGCGCGCGCAGGCCTCCCGGCCGTCGGGCAGCCTGGAGGATGTCTTCCTTGCCCTCGCCTGAGGCACCGGCACGGCGCCACGCGCTCCTGCGGCCGCTGCTGGTGAAGGAGCTATGGGAGGTCGCGGGCGGCCGCGCGCTGTGGACGATGCTGCTTGTCCTCTGTCCGCTGGTGGGCTTCAGCTTTTATCAGGCCCTTGCGCTTTACGGCGAGGCGAGCGCGGCGACCGTGCAGTCGCCGACCCTCGCGGGCGGCCTGTCGCCGCTCGACGGCGTCCTGGTGCCCACGCTCGGCGCCTTCTACGTCACTGTCACCCTGCTGTTTCCGTTCGTCGCCATCCGCGCCCTCGGCCACGAGAAGGAAACCGGCGCGCTGCGCCTGCTCGTTCAATTGCCCTATCGGTCTTCGACGCTGATTGGGGCCAAGCTTTCGGCCGTGCTTCTCGCTTGGCTCTTCGCGGCCGTCCCGGTCATGTCGGCGCTCGCGATCTGGGCCGTGCTCGGCGGGCACCTTCATGCGCCGGAGACCTTGAACCTGTTGTTCGGGCACCTGCTCTACGGCCTGCTCGTGGGCACGGTTGCGCTGTTCGCCGCGTCCATATCCGACAGTGCTGCGACCGCGGCGATCGTCACCCTCGCATTCACGATCGGCTCCTGGGTGCTCGATTTCGCGGTGGCGGGACGCCCGGGGCCGTTCGAATGGCTGGCGCATCTCTCGCTCACGCAGACCCTGCGGCCGTTCGAGCAGGGCTTGCTGTCGCCAGGCCTCGTGGCCGGGGTCGCGGCAGCGAGCCTGGGCTTTGCGGCGCTCGCGGCGGTCTGGCTGCCGCCCGGGCTTCGGCTTCGCAGCAAGCTTGCGCGCTCCTCCGCGTGCATCGTGGCTGCCGGGATCGCGCTGATCGCGGCCGGTCGGATCAAAACCAGCGTCGACGTGACGGAGGACAGGCGCAATTCCTTTTCGTTGGCCGATGCGAGCACCCTCGCCGGATTGACCAAGCCGCTCGTCATCACGGCGCATCTGGCGCCGGAAGATCCGCGCTACGTCGACTTCAATCGCAATATCCTGGGGAAGCTCGAACGAACGCTTCCGCATGTCGCCATTCGCCGCGTCGGCGGCCGGCAAAGCATAGTGTCCAACAGCGATGACGATGCCTATGGCGAGGTCGAGTACGCCTATGGCGGCCGGTCCGACACCAGTCGATCGACCAGCCCGCGGGAAATCCTGCCGCTGCTGTACGCGCTCGCCGAGGTACCGCCGCCGGCGCCGAGAGCCGAGCCCGATTACCCCGGCTACCCGCTGGTCACGGACGGGCAGGTGGCATTGCCCTGGTTCTTCGCGGCGCTCCCGCTCTCGATCCTTTGCGCCTGGTGGTTCGCTCGCCGTCCGCCGCGCATCCATTCTCTCGGTAGCCAAGGAGGTCAATCATGAACAGCAATGGATACGTCCGCCGAGCCGGAATCGCTGCCCTGGTGCTGACGGCGTTGGCGCTGTCGGCCGCCGCGGCGCCGACCAAATTCGACTTCGCGGACGAAACGGTCGGTGCCGAGCCGAAGTCGTTCGCCAGCGTGGTCGGCGTGTGGCGGATCGAGACCGAGCGCGACAAGAAAGTGCTGTCCGTCGACGGCCGCCAATGGAAGGAGGGACAGACGGCCGCGGGACTGGCCGACAAGGCCCGCGCCCTCTACGGTGAGCGCTACGCCGAGTTTCTCGACCGGGTGCAGTCGTTCGCCTACTTCCCCTACGCGGTGGCGACGGACGTGGCGGATTTCCGCAACGGCGAGATCACCATGCGCTTCGAGGGGCTTTCCGGCCGCATCGATCAGGGCGCCGGCATCCTGTTCAATCTCAAGCCAAACGGCGACTATCTGACGATCCGCGCGAATTGCCTGGAAAACAATCTCGTGCTGTGGAAGTTCGAGAAAGGCCGGCGCTCCTCGGTCAAGTGGGTGCGCAACGCGCCGACCACGTCGCGGGAATGGCACGAGCTCAAGGTCCGCATCTCCGGCGCCAAGGTCGAGGGCTATCTCGACGGCAAGCTCTATCTGGAGCACGTCCTGCCCCAGCCGGTATCCGGCCGCATCGGCCTGTGGTCGAAAGCCGACAGCCGCATGTACTTCGCCGACTACGTGGTGAGCCCGGCCGACTAGTTTCCGCGCTGAATGATCGGAGGCGATCGATGCGGACAGGACGCGTCTTGCTCGTGGCAGCCGCCGCCATTGCTGTCGGTCTGTTGCACCAAAGCTCCACGTCGCTGCAGGCGCAGGAGCCGTCCATTGCATTGGCCGGCCGGGTTACCTCGGCGGAAGAAGGCCCCATGGAGGGGGTCCTGGTCACCGCCAGGAAGAGCGGCGCGACCATCGCGATCACCGTCGTGACCGACCGGCAAGGACGCTTCCGCTTTCCATCGGCGAAACTCGAACCGGGCGCGTATGGGCTGCGCATCCGCGCGGTCGGATATGAGCTTGAGGGGCCCGAAAGCGCCATCGTTGCGGCACAACGAACCACGGTGGTCGATCTCAAGCTGGGCAAAACCAGCGATCTCGCCGCCCAGCTCACAAATGCTGAATGGCTTTCCAGCCTGCCCGGCGAACCGGAGCAGAAGCGCTTCCTGCTGGATTGCGTTGGCTGCCACACCCTTGAGCGGGTCGCCCGGTCGCAGTTCGACTCGGCGGAATTCATCCCGGTGCTGCAGCGCATGTCCGAGCATGCGAGCATGAGCACGCCCGAGCATCCGCAGTGGCGCGTTGCGGTGCGAACCATTCGGCCGGAGCGGCTGCGCGAAATGGCCGACTATCTCAGCACCATCAACCTGAGCGTTGGCTCCGAATGGCAATATCCGCTCAAGGCGCATGCTCGCCCCGCCGGGAAGGCGACGCGCGTCATCATCACCGAGTACGATCTGCCGCGGCCCACGATGCAGCCGCATGACGTGCATCGCGATAACGACGGCATGCTGTGGTTCTCGGATTTCGGCGAGCAGGTTCTGGGAAAGCTCGACCCGCGGACCGGCCGGATCACCGAATACCCGATTCCCGAGCTCAAGCCGGGATTCCCGACCGGCACGCTCGGCATGGAACCCGACCATGAGGGGAACTACTGGCTGGCCCTGATGTATCAGGCGGGCATCGCGAAGTTCGACCGGACGACCAAGCAATTCCAGCTTTGGAGCATGCCCAAGGACGTGAATACCGATGCGACCCAGCAGTCGATGGTGATGCCGCGGCATTCCCACGTCGACGGCAAGGTGTGGGCAAACGACGACGACAGGCGCGTCATCAGCCGGCTGGACCCGGCGTCCGGCGGGTTCGAATTGATCGATCCTTTTGCGCACCTGCCCGGTGGCCGCGGGCACTTTCCCTACGGTCTCGCGGCCGATCCCCGAAACAACTTGTTTTTCATGGATTTCAGCGATGAAAACATCGGAAGGATCGATGCGAAGACCCTGACAGTGCAGATTTTTCCGACACCGACGGCAAGGTCGCGGCCGCGCCGGGGCATGCTGGACGCAACCGGGCGGCTGTGGTTTGCCGAATTTGCCGGCAACCGGGTCGGGATGTTCGATACGAAATCCGAACGCTTCCAGGAATGGGAGGTACCGACGCCGTGGACCGCGCCGGCGGATGTCGCGATCGACAGGTTCGGCGAATTGTGGGCCGGCTCAATGGGTAGCGACCGGGTGGTGCGGCTCGATCCGGGGAGCGGGCGCATGACCGAATACCTTCTGCCGCGTCAGACCAGCATGCGCAAAGTGTTCCTCGACGACTCGACGACACCGGCCGCGTTTTGGACCGGGAACACCCGCGGCGCCTCCATCGTGAAGGTTGAACCGCTGGATTAGCACGGCATCCAGTTCGAGTCAGTTCTCGTCAAATCTAGCCCTCGGCGTTTGCAAATTGCTATCTCAAAAGTAACACGTGTGAGCTAGCTCACACATAGGTGCAGGCGTAAGTGAGTAAGTGAGACTGTGTGCACAAATCCGCTTGCGAGGAGGGACCCATGGCAGGCAATGGAGCACAATCGATCACGCGGCGCGCTGCGGTTAAGGCGGCGGCGGTGGGAGCGGTCGCGGCGGGGTTTGGCGCGCTGACTTCGAAGGAGGCTGTCGCTCAGGAGGTCTACGACGCGGTCGTCATCGGCACCGGGTTCGGCGGCGCCATCGCCACGATTGCGTTGAGCGAACACGCCAAGAAGACCTTGGTCATCGAACGCGGCACGTTCTGGGTCACCCCGGAAACGCTGGGCGCCCCGACCGCCCCGGGCAATCCGGGGGCGGAGTGGGCGAAGAAAAACGGTTCGCGCGTGCAATATTGGTCGCGCCCGGATCATGCGCTCGGGCTGATCGATCTCCTCGCCAATCGGTATCGGGAGGACAATCCGTACGGGCTGCACAATTATCGCATGTTCCGTCAGGCGCATATCCTCACCGCGAGCGGTGTCGGCGGTGGTTCACTGATCTATTCGAATGTGAATTTGCCGGCGCGGCCCGCGGTGCTCGATCGCCTCGGACTTAAGGGAATCGATTACGACCGCGCCGTGCGCTACATGGAGCAGTATCGCGGCAAGCTGAGCAAGATCGTCACCAAGATCCCGTTGCCACCCGGCGTCGCCCCCGACAAGCTCGGCGCCAAGCTCGATCCAGCGCAGGACCCCGACAACCTCGCGAAAAAGGGTTACCTGCTGCTTGATCGCAGCCGGGCCCTGCGGGAGGCATCGGCGGTCGTGTCGAAGCAGCTCGGCATCGAGATGCCGTGGAGTCCGCTCGACCTGAGCATCACGGAGTATGTGCATGGCGCCACGCCCGAGGCCGACGGCATTCATACGTTTTGCGAGCGCCAGGGACGCTGCATGCTCGGGTGCCTGCCGCAGGCGCGCCATACGTTGAACAAGACTTTGTACAAGTGGGTGCTCTCGAAAAATCCGCAGGTGACGTTATCGTCCGAATCCGAGGTGCGCACGATCAAGCGCGTTGGCGACGGTTACGAGGTCAGCTATCTCGATTGGCGCGGCGATTCCAAAGGTGAGCCGCGCACCGTGCGGACCGCGCAAGTCTTTCTCGCCGCCGGCGTTCTCGGCAACGCCGAGATTCTGTTGCGGTCGCGCCAAGATGTCGGGCTCGCATTGAGCGACAAGGTCGGTACCGGATTCTCCACCAACGGCGATTTCGGCGCGCTCGCCGTCGGAACCAAGATGATGGGGCCGGACGGCAACCCGATCCTCGGAACGGATGGAAAGCCCGCGAAGGCGAGCGTCTTTCCGACGCGCGGGCCGATCAACACCTGCGACGTCCGCTTCGAGATCGATAGTAGGCACTATACGATCGAAGACTGCGGCATTCCCTCGATGTTTGCGCGAATCGCCCGAACCGCCCTCGACGATCGCGAGAAGCTTCGCGAATTGGCGAACCCGTCCGCTTTCGTCCGCGATCGTACGACGTCGACCATCAGATCGGTGTTTAGAACAGTGATGGACCGGCTCTTCGGCCGAGGGGAGAGTGATGGCAGCAAGGACCGTCACGCCACCGAAGCCGAATTGATCGACGACGTATTTTTCTTCAACGCCATGGGCGAGGACGAGGCCAACGGCGTCTTCTCCCTGCGCGGCGACGATCTCGATCTCGATTGGCCCGCCGACAAGCCGATCGGCAATCAGCAGTGCTTCAGTAAAGCCGAGGAGATGATGCAGAAGCTGAGCGTCGCCATGGGCGCCGACTATAGGCCACTGCCGACTTGGGAAGGGATGCCGGGTATCTTCGACCGCAGGACGGTCATCGTCACGCACCCGCTCGGCGGCTGCCGCATCGGGCCGACCATGGCGGAAGGCGTCGTCAACGAGTTCGGTCAGGTCTACGACGGCAGCAAGAAATCGACCGATCCGCTCGCCGTCCATCCGGGCTTCTGCGTGGTCGACGGTTCGGTCATGCCGGGCGCGCTTGCCGCCAATCCGACCCTGACCATCGCGGCGCAGGCGCTCAAGGCGGTCGAACGCGCGGTCGGGCCGTTGAAGCAGCTCTGATGGCGCCGGCGGGACCGATGCCTATCCGACCGGCATTTCTCCAGGCCGATGACGGCAGCTCTTGGCAATTCTCGGAAGTGTCGATCGCGTCCCTCGGGATGTTCGCTACGAAATCCGAACGCTTCCAGGAATGGGAAATGCCGACGCCGTGGACCGCGCCGGCGGATGTCGCGATCGACAGGTCCGGCGAATTATGGGCCGGCGCGATGAATAGCGACCGGGTGGTGCGCCTCGACCCGGAAAGCGCGCGCATGACCGAATACCTTTTGCCGCGTCAGACCAGCATGCGCAAAGTGTTCGTCGACGACTCGACGACACCGGTCACGTTTTGGGCCGGGACACCCGCGGCGCCTCGATCGTGAAGGTTGAACCGCTGGATTAGCGCGCTATTCGCCGGTCTGTTCGTGGTTGTCGTTCATCGGATACATACCGCCATACCTCCGTAGCGCGAATTTCTTGAAACGCAAATCCACTACCCGTGGTAGGCTGCCTCCAAACTTGGTAAAAAATTTACGAACGCCGGCTAGGGTCGGCGCGGGGGCGGCGCATGGCGATCGGCCGCGAGGGGGAGGTAGACAATGGTCGATATCGTCCATGCGAGAGATGCCCACTCGGCGTCCGCTTCAAAACCGTCCCAGGGTGATCGTGACGCAGGGTCAGGGGCCACCGGACGCAGGCGCCAGGACGCCCCGCCGCGCAGCGATGTCGGCACGATGATCCTCCATTGGGCGACCGCGCTTGCCTTGATCATATGCCTGCTGACCGGGCTTCGCGTGGCGGTCTTCGGATACGTCGCGCCGGGATTTGCCATGTGGCTTTCGCCGGTCCTGCCGCAGGGCGAAATGTGGACCTGGCACTTTTTTTCCGGTCTTACGCTGTTTTTCTGCGCTTCCGCCTACCTCATCTATGTGTACCGAGGCGGCCTTACGCCGCGCAACGGGCTGAGGAAACTACGCCTCATGCTGATCCCCGGCGCCGGCAGGATGCGCTGGGACGCCATCAACGTCGGCCTGCACTGGGTTGCTTACCTCCTCATCGTCGTGATGACGGCGACGGGGATCCTTCTCTATCTCGGCTATGGCGGCTGGTGGGTGTGGATCCACTCGGTCAGCGCCTTGGTCGGGCTGGGATACATCTTCGTTCACGTGGTCACGCACTATCTCTACGGCGGCTGGTGGCAGCTGTTCCGCCTGTTCCGTCCGGCCGCGCTGGTGCTCACCAAGGCGGCGCGCCCCTATCCGCTGTTGCTCGCCACGGCCGTCGGCGTCGCAACCATGGCGGTTGCAGCCGGCATCGACTGGACAACCCGCGACACCCTCGTCGTGGCCCACGTCAACGAAGCTCCCAAGATCGACGGCCTGCTCGACGATGCCGTGTGGACTATGGCGCGGCCAGTATCGGTTCGTACCCAGCAGGGGGCCAACCTCGGCGGAACGGGCGAATCCCTGGTCGACGTGCGCGCCGTTCATGATGGCAAAAACATCTACTTTGCGTTCCGCTGGGAAGACCCGACCCGGTCCATGAAGCGCACCCCGCTGATCAAGCGAGCGGATGGCTGGCACATGCTCGCCAGCGATTCCGACATCGCCAACGTCGCCGACTTCTACGAAGACAAGCTGGCGATTGGCTTCTCGCGCTCGCCGACGTTCGGATCGGGCGAAAGCACCTATATGGGCACCGACCCGCTTCCTGGCCTGCCGAAGCCGCTGCACGGGCTCGGCTATCACTACGTAGCGGAAGGCAACGTGATGGACGTGTGGCAGTGGAAAGCCTCGCGCGGCGGGCACCTGGGACGCGTCGACGACCAATATTTCGATACGCCGCGCCCGCCGACCCCGGAGGAGTCGGCCGGCAAGGCGCGCTACCAGGCGGGCTATTGGAACGACCCCGGACGCGCCTTCTACTCCTACAATTACAAGAGCGAGCCGCCCGGCGGCTACCGCGGACCGGTCGGCATCTACCGCTTGCCCAAGGACTGGAAGGCGATGGAGGCCGCGCTGGGAAGTAATCGGCTCGACCCAACCAAGAGCGACGACGAGGGATCGCACTGGTGGATGATGGAGGATGACAGCGTTCCCTACAGCGCCGAGGCGGATGCCGAGATTCCGGTCGGCACCGTCATGCCCGGCGTGTTGATCTCGGGCGAATACGAAGGCGACCGCGCCGACATCCACGGCGCCGCCAAGTGGCAGGACGGGCATTGGCACCTCGAGACGGTACGGGCGCTGCGGACCGGCAGCCACTACGACCAGGACTTCATCCCGGGGCAGGATCTGTACATGTGGGTCAACGTCTTCGACCACACGCAGATTCGCCACACCCGCCACGCGCGCGGCGTTCGGATCGTCACGCAGCCGTAGACCGGTGCCCACGCGCGGGGGCTGGCGCGCGGGGTCCAGAGCATGATCCCGAAAAAGCCTGCCCCGGACTTGATCCGGGGTGGGTACCGGTTTTCGGCAAAGATCATGCTCCAACAATAAGGTAGAGCGGGATGATGATTCGAAGAAAAGTCATCCCGCGCTAGGGCGGATTTCGATCGCGTGGAATCACACGTAGGGTGGTCAAAGGCGGCCCCAAACCTTCGTTTGATGCACGACGCCGGGTCCGCCGTGCCCACGCGATCGGGCATTGCCAAAGATGCATGAGGTCAGGCCTCTCCGCGTGGGCACGGCGGAACGTGCACCGTGCCGATGCGGCAAAAGTTTTAGCCGCCTTTGCCCACCCTACGAACTGCGTCGACCTCATCGGAACATGCGCTAGCGCCAGAACGGCTTGCGGGCTTCCCCTTCGGCCTGCTCGCGCGTGACGCCGATATCGCGCAACAAATGGTCGTCGAGATCGCGCAACGTCCGGCGCTGGCACGATCGCTCGTGCATGCGCGCGAGGGCGATAAGCCAGCCGCGCACACGCGTCACGACGGCCGCTGCGGATACCGAACCGCGTAGCAACGCCGTCCTCGACTGTTTCGAATGAAAGACCGTAGCGCCACAAGACATGTCTCACCTCCATCAAGGCGGGAGACAACGCTTGGCTGCACGGCAGCTGACCGGGCGGCTGTCGAAAGCCCGGAACTGAAATCATCTTTGCGCGTGACTCAACGCAGGTGCAATCAACGCGAGGCCGGAGATCAACAGGAGCAGAAGGACGGCCTTGCGGAATGCGGCTTCGTCCAGTCTTCCGTACAGTTTGAAGCCGGCCCACAATCCGGCCAGCATCAACGGAAGACCGAGCACATACAACTTGATTGTTTCGGCCGTAACCGCGCCGGCGACGCTCAGAGATATCAAGCTGATCACGATATTTGCGAGGTTGACCGGCTGGAAGACCGTGCGCTGCACATCCTTCGGCCAGCCACGCAATTGGCACCAGATCGTCACGACGATGCCGGTGAGTCCGGTCAGCCCGCCGATCAGCCCGTTTAGAAAGCCGACGGCCAGATCGGCGGCAAGCCCGAATTGCACCGGCTTCAATGCAGGCTGGGCCAGGCCATAAATGCTGTAGAGCACCAGCAGCACGCTGAACCCGGTGCGCAGGTATGTCGGATCGAGGTGGGGGAGCAGTATCGCGCCGATCGGGGCGCCGATCGCGCCGGTGACGATGAAAGGCGCAACATTCCGCCAGCGCAGCGCGTGCCTCAACTTCCAGATGGCGTAGCCCTGCGTCAGCAGGCCGTATCCGACGATCAGTGTCGCGGTCTGGACCGGCGAGATGATGTGAAGCCACATGCCGGACACCACGATGCCCATGGCAAAACCGGCAAGACCGGACGTCAGCCCCCCGGCCAACGTCGCGAGGAGATAAAGCGTTAACCCCACGCCATCCATAGGCCTCTCCGTAAAGGAGATGCCAGCGCTTGGATGGATGGGTTCCATCTCGAGGGGAGGCTGTTCGTCCCCTTCAGCGTCATCAAGGTTGCAGTGGCTTCCGCCGCGCCTCCGCCGGCGGCCTTGGCGGTCGATGAGCGCGGCTAGAGCATGATGCCGAAAAGTGGGTACCGGTTTTCGGAAAACATCATGCTCAATTAATCAGATAGAGCGGGGTGACGATTCGAAGAAAAGTCATCCCGCTCTAGGCCGCGAACTCCCCGTTGGGCTTGCCGTCGCGCACCATCTTCCCGCAATAGGCATAGAGCGCGTCGTAGACGATCCATTCGGCGGCGTTCAGCGCGTGGTCGTCCTTGAAGCCGAGATGGCGAAAGCCTTCGGCGATCGCTTCGAGCCCCGGCCCCTCGGCCTGACGGTAGAGCGTGTTGTCGGTGTCCGCGCCGTTGACGATCTTGCCGAGGAGGACCAACGCCGGGTCGCCGGTCAGCTTGTACTTCTTGAGGATCGCCTCGAACGAGCACTCCTTGCCGTGATGCCCCAGCTCGACGTTCGTCACGTCGTACGGGGTGGCGTCGAGCCGCTTCGCTTCGTCCATGACCTTGTCGGCCGGAGCGAAGATGAACTCCGCGTCGCGGTCGACGAACTTCTTGATGAGCCACGGGCAGGCGACGCGGTCGACCTTCACGTGCTCGCGCGTAATCCATTTCATAGGGCTTCTCCTTGCTGTTGCAGCGTGCGGTTTCAGGCGCTTCACGCAAGCGCTTCCGGTTCAAATAGCTTCACCGGGGCCTTGATCGCCTTCCAGGCGTAGTGTCCGCCGGCCATGTAGCGCGCATCGAATCCGGCCTTGCGCAGCGTCACCGCCGTCTCGCAGCCGACGTGGAAGCCGTAGACGCAGAACGTCACGACCGGCGCATTCTTCGACAGCTCCCCGATCCATTCATCGACGCGCTCTGGATCGCGCCACGTCGCGCCCTCCATGATGTCCTGCGCGCGGGTGCTGTAGTGGCGCGGGCGCGTGTCGATGACCTGCACCGGCACGCCTTGCTCGAGCATCGTCTTCACCTCGTGGACCGTGACCGCGGGGAGGTCGCCGAACTGCTTCTGCTCCAGCGGCCGTGGCGGCTTTACCGCGACGGCATCCTCGTGGCGCCCCACGACCGCGCCCCAGTCTATGTTGCGCATGAAGGCTGCGACGTAAGCCGGCGCATTGGTGCCGAAGTCGATCTGATAGGCATGCTCGTACATGTCGAGCGCGAGGATCGGAATGCCTCCGGCAAGCCCCTGACTCGCGTCGGAGACGCTCTGGTTGATCAGCCGTTGGTCGCGCGGCAGCCAGGTGAGCAGTACCCAGCCGGCGCCGGTTGCAAGCGCGTTCGCGAGCGCAGTGAACTCGCGCCGCCAGCGATCGACCGAACCGAAATCGCGGATAAGCGCGCCGGCCATGGCTTCGGGCACCGCGCGCCCGTCGCCGCCGAGGCTCGCGAAGTAGAGCTCGTGCAGCAGGGTGGAGTTTAACGCCGCCATCTCCTCCTGCTTCAGTCGGCTGACGACGTGCGCCGGCGTGGTCGCGGGGTCGAGCGCCGCGAGCTCTTCGGTGACGGCGTTGAGGCGGTGCAGCGCACCGCCATAGTTATTCTCGTAGTGGCTCTCGATGAGCCGCGGGGTGATGCCGTTGAGCGTCCACGGCCGACAGAACAGCGGCGCGATGTGGTATCGCATGTTCGACTCCAAGGCCGCTGCCGGCGGGGGCTTTGGCGCGCGTTTCCGGCATCGCCCGAGCGGAATCGGCCGCCGGCGCTCGATTGCGCCGCGGTTCACCGTCGGTACTGCTGCGGGAAGACGACATTCGCCATAGACCCTCGGCCCGGCGAGCGGGCCAAAGTGCAGTGCTTGGGCGAATGCCTTGGGTAGCCGGGCGACTGCGTTCAAGCCCGACGCTGCTCATGTAGGGCACGGCCGAGCGCGAGTCAATCCGTCTGTTCGCCGTGGTCGTGCAGGCGCGCCGGCGTCCGCGATGCTCGGCGTTTGATCCGCGGCGCCGCGCAAGGGATTGCGGGCCGCGGTCCAACCGCGTAAACAAGGTGCTCCGGGGAAATGCAGGCTCCCCGTCAGACGGTCTTCGTCCAAGCTCTGCGCAATGCTCGACGCGTCGAGGCAGTTGCGCATGGACGGGACGAAGACCACACCCCCACATCCGTGTTTTGCGTGTCTCCGACCGGCACCCGCATCGGGTGCCGCGCGATGAGCACGATCCTGGTCCTGTCGCGCCGGGAGTTGGAATCGCTGGTTCCGTTCGCCGACTATGTCGAGGCGGTGGCCGAGGCTTTCCGCCTGCACGCCGCCGGCCGCTCGGCGGCCCCGCCGCCGCTCTACATCGCGGGCGAGGACGGCGGGTTCCACGTCAAGGGCGCGAGCCTCCCGCTGGGACCCGGCTATGTCGCGTTCAAGACCAACGCCAATTTCCCCGAGAACAAGCGGCGCGCCGGCCTGCCGACCATCCAGGGTGCCGTCCTGCTGCTGGACGCGCGCACCGGCACCCCGCTGGCGCTGCTCGACTCGATCGAGATCACGACCAAGCGAACCGGTGCGGCGACCGCGCTGGCGGCGCGTTACCTGGCTCGCCCGGAGTCCGCGACCGCGACGATCTGCGGATGCGGCGCGCAGGGAAAGAGCCAGTTGCTGGCGCTGCGTCACGTGCTCGATATCCGCCGCGTGTTCGCGTGGGACGCCGACGCGGACGCCGCGGCCGCCTACGCGGCGGACATGTCGGCCGAGCATGGCATCGAGGTCGTTCCCGCGCGCGACCTCGCTGCGGCGACGCTCGCGAGCGACGTAATCGTCACCTGCACCACGTCGACCCGGCCGTTCCTGGGCTCCTCCGCCGTGCGTCCCGGCACGTTCATTGCCGCGGTGGGCGCCGACAATCCGCACAAGAGCGAGCTGCAGCCCGAGCTGATGGCGCGCGCCACCGTGGTGCCCGACGTCCTCGACCAGGCCGTTTACATGGGCGACCTGCATCATGCCATGGACGCCGGTGTCATGACGCGGGAGGACGTGCGGGCGGAACTCGGGACGTTGATTTCCGGCGCCGGCCCCGGCCGCGCGCGGTCCGACGAGATCACCATCTTCGACAGCACCGGCACCGGCATTCAGGACGTGGCGGCGGCCGCCCGCGCCTACGAGGTGGCGTTGACCCGGCACTGCGGATCGCGCATCGAATTGGCGTAAGCTGAGGCCGCGCAGAGGCGCGCATCGACGAGCTTGGGGAGGGGCGGGAACGCACCAAGGAGGACGTTATGAGAACGAGACTGTTGAAGACCACGATGGCGATCTGCGGTTTTGCCGCGATGCTGGCATCCGGCGCCGTCGCCCAGGAGATCGACTGGAAGAAGGTCGATGACGCGCTCGGCCGGACGGCGGCGGTCGCGGGCGACGTGCACCGCTACGGGTTTCCGCGCACCGATCTGCAGGTGACGCTCGACGGCGTGGCCATCAAGCCGGGCTTCGCGCTCGGCGGCTGGGTGGCCTTCAAGGCGATGCACGGCGGCGCGATGATCATGGGCGATCTCGTGCTGCTGGAGACCGAGGTCAACCCGGTGATGGCGAAGCTGCTCGAGAGCGGCGTCGAGGTGACGGCCGTGCACAACCACCTGCTGCGGGCGAGCCCGGCGACCTTCTACATGCACGTGGGCGGACACGGCGATCCGGTGAAGATCGCGGAGGCGCTGCATGCGGCGTTGGCGGCGAGCAAGACGCCGCTCGGGCCGCCGGCCGCCGCACCGGCGGCGCCGCCCGCCATCGATCTCGACACCGCCAAGCTCGACGAGATCATCGGCGTCAAGGGCCAGGCGAACGGCGGGGTCTATCAGTTCGGCGTGCCGCGGCGCGACCCCGCGACCGAAGGCGGCGTTGCGGTCACCGGGCCGCTGGGCGGTGCCAACGCCATCAACTTCCAGCCGACCGGCGGCGGCAAGGCCGCCATCACCGGCGATTTCCTCGTCACCGCCGAGGAGGTCAACCCGCTCATCAAGACGCTGCGCACGAATGGCATCGAGGTGACCGCCATTCACAGCCACATGCTCGATGAGCAGCCGCGGATGATCTTCATCCATTTCTGGGCGAACGACGACGCACAGAAGCTCGCGCGCGGGCTGCGCGCCGCGCTCGACAAGACCGCGGCCGCCAAAAGCTGACGCGGTCGTCACTTCACGGCGGCGATGCGGGCCGCGGCGTCGGCCCGCATCAGCCGCAAGCCGGACGGGAGGAGGGGGCAAGATGGATGCGGACGACAGCGGAAGCACCCAGGCGACCGATCCGGCAACGGCCCCGCGCGGCCGCATCGCCGAGCTCGTGGCCTATTTCCTGCGCCTCGGCGTGCTCGGGTTCGGCGGGCCGGTCGCGCTCGTCGGCCAGATGGAGCGCGAGCTCGTGGCCGAACGCGGGTGGCTCACCAAGGAGCAGATGCGCGAGGCGATCGCCATCTGCCAATCGCTGCCGGGACCGCTCGCCATCCAGGTCGGCGTCTATATCTCCTATCTGCGCGGCGGCTTCTGGGGCGCGTGGGCGGGCGGCTGGGCTTTCATCTTCCCCAACTTCGTGATCGTCGCCGCGTTGGGCGCGCTCTATGTCTACCTCGGCGACCTTCAGCCGGTGACCGCGGTGTTCTACGGCGTCAGCCCGGCGGTCATCGCCCTCATCCTGCATTCCTGCTTCCGCCTAGCCAAGCTCGGCATGGAAGACTGGCTGCAGTGGGCGATCGCCGGCGTCTGCCTCGTGGTCACGGTCGTGCTTCAGGCCGAGGTGGCGCTGCTGTTCATCGGCGCCGGCCTCGTCGGGATCCTGTGGTGCGGCAACCTGGTGCGCCGCCCGCCGGTGGCGTTGCAGATCGCGGCCGTTCCGGTGCTCGCGCAACTGGCGCCGGTCGCGTCGGGCTCGACGCTCGCCAAGCTGCTGGTGTTCTTCCTCAAGGCCGGCTCGCTCACCTTCGGCAGCGGGCTGGTCATCGTGCCGTTCCTCGAGCAGGGGCTGGTGCAGCAATATGGCTGGCTCGACCAGCGCCAGTTCCTCATCGCCGTCGCGATCGGCATGATCAGCCCCGGCCCGGTGGTGATAACCGCCACCTTCGTCGGTTACTTGGTCGCCGGCTTCTGGGGGTCCCTCGTTTCGACGATCGGCATCTTCCTGCCGTCGTTCATCCTGGTTCTGGTGGCGGCACCGATCCTCGCCCGCCATCGCGCCAATCCCAACGTGCAAGGGTTCGTCAAGGGCGCCTACGCGGCGGCGATCGGGACCATCCTCGGCGCCTGCATCCTGCTCGGGCGCATCGCCATCGGCGACTGGCTCACCGTCCTCATCGGGCTTGCCTCGCTCGCCGTTCTGTTCCGCTGGAAGGTGAGCAACCCGCTGCTCATTGCCGCGACGGCGGTGGTCGGGCTGATCGCCTATCCGCTGCTGCAGCCGACCCGGGTCATGGTCAAATAGGGATTGCAAATGAGCGACAAATTGGTTGCGTTCGTCTGCCTGCACGGCTCGGCCAAGAGCCTGATCGCCGCCGAGTACCTGAACCTGCGCGCGCGCGAGCGGGGTCTGAGGCTGCATGCGACCACGTCGGGCCCGGAGCCGGACGCCGAGGTCCCGGCGAACGTCATTGCGGGCCTGCAGGGCCGCAATATCGACGCACGCCGCCTCAATCCCCAGCGCGTCAGCGCCGAAGGATTGGCGGACGCCGTGCATATCGTATCGTTCGGTTGCGACCTCGCGGGGATGGCGCCGCCGGCCGCCGCGATCGAGCGTTGGGACGACTGTCCCGCGGTGAGCGAGGACTTCGACGTCGCCTGGGACTTCATCACCGCGCGGGTCGACAAGGTCATCCACCGAATCGGAGAGTCGCCATGACACCGGCAATGCGCCGGCTGCTGGCGGCGGGCATCGTGATGGCGGTTTGCGCCGGGTTCGACGCGCTGCTGGCGGCCGAGAACGCGCCGCTGGTGCTTGAATCGCAAGTACCGCTCGGCGACGTGCGTGGCCGCATCGACCATCTCGCGGTCGATCTCAATCGCAAACGCCTGTTCGTCGCCGAGCTCGGCAACGACAGCGTGGGCGTCGTCGACCTTGCGGCCGGCAAGCTGCTGCGCAGGATCGCCGGACTGAGAGAGCCGCAGGGCGTCGGCTACGTTCCCTCCATCGACGCTCTATATGTCGCCAATGCGGGCGATGGCTCGGTGCGGATTTTCGACGGCGAGGACTTCGCTCCCGCCGGCCGCATCGATCTCGGCGAGGACGCCGACAATGTCCGCGTCGACCTGGCCGCCAATGTTGCGTTCGTCGGTTATGGCGCGGGCGCGCTGGCGGTGATCGATCCAATGACGCGCAAGAAAATCGCCGATGTTGCGCTCAAGGCTCATCCCGAAGGATTCCAGATCGGCGGCGGCACCAACCAAGTCTTCGTGAACTTGCCGAATACGCGGTCGATTGCCGTCATCGACCGCGCGTCCGGGCAACAGGGCGCAAGCTGGGCCACCGGCGACGTCACCGGCAATTTTCCCATGGCGCTCGACGAGGCGAACCGGCGCGTCGTCGTCGTCTTCAGAAGTCCGGCCAGGCTCGCGATTTTCGCCATGACGACCGGCGAGAAGGTGGCCGAGCGCGACACCTGCGGCGATTCCGACGACGTGTTCATGGACGCCAAACGCAAGCGCATCTACGTGAGCTGCGGCGATGGCTTCGTCGACGCCTTCGATGCCGAGGGGCCGTCGTACCGACGCCTGGCGCGTATTCCGACCGCGCCGGGAGCGCGAACGTCGCTCTTCATTCCGGCAATGGACCGATTCGCGGTCGCGGTGCGGGCGACCGCCGCGCAGCCGGCGGCGATTTGGATCTACCGAGCTGTGCCCTGACGGAGCGCCGGCGATGGTTTCACCAGGTCGATATTTTGTGCGGTGCCTTCCGGTACGGTCCGTGCTCGTGGGGCTTCTTTGCATCGCCATCGTGGGATGGCCGGCGCCGAGCGTCGCCTATCGGCCTTTTGACGGGACCGACGCGGCGGTGGCTGACCGCGGCGAGTTGGAAATCGAGCTGCAACCGGCCGGCCGCTTGCGCGATGGCCCCGATACGACGCTCATCGCGCCGGCCACCGTGTTCAATTTCGGCTTCGCCGACAATTGGGAAGCCGTGTTCGAGGGGCAATTGGAGACACCGCTGTCCTCGTCCGAGCCGACCAGCCTGACGGCAGCCGGCGCCTTCCTCAAGCACGTTCTGCGGCCCGGGAGCCTGCAAGACCAGGCCGGGCCGAGCGTCGCCACCGAGTTCGGAGTCTTGCTCCCCGGGGTGAATGCCGACCAGGGTTTCGGGGCAAGCTGGGCCGTTATCGTGTCGCAACGCTGGGACTGGGGGACGGTGCATGTGAACCTGCAAACCGCCCTGACGCGGGATCACAACGCCGACGTGTTCGTGGATACCATCATCGAGGGTCCGTCGAAGTGGAAAGTGCGGCCGGTGGCCGAAGTCTTTTACGAGGAGCAGTTCGGGCAGGCAAAGACCGCGTCTGCCCTCATCGGGTTGATTTGGCAGGTCAACGACAAGCTCGCGTTCGACCTGGCGGTTCGACAGGCCCTGACGAACGGTCGGCCTGTCAACGAGCTGCGGGCCGGGTTGACCTTTGGATTTCAGCTTTGGCAGAGCGATTCCGCACGGCGCAAATGACGAGGCATAGCGATGCATTACGCATGTTTTTTCGCAAGGTGACGGATCTCCGCTTATTCCTTCGGTCGAATGCACTTGGTTCGGCGCATGCCGGCCGATCGCCGGCCGACCGTGACATCGCACTGGTCTGCGCGGCGCGGGGCATTCGCGGATTCGGCGACGGCTTCGTCATCATCATCCTGCCGGCCTATCTGTCGGCGATCGGCTTCGATGCCGTCGAAGTCGGCCTCGTGGCGACCGCGGCCCTGCTCGGATCGGCGGTCACGACGCTTGCCATGGGCTATCTGGCGCCCCGCCACGACCTGCGGACCTTTCTGTTCGCCGGCGCGATCGTGATGGCGGCGACCGGGCTTGCCTTGCCCCAGGTCGAGCACATCGCGTTCATCGCCGCCGTGGTGTTCTTCGGCACCATCAACCCGTCGCCCGGCGACATCGGCATGCTGGTGCCGCTCGAGCAGGCGATGCTGGCGCACGGTGTGGCGGACCATCAGCGCACCCGCGCCTTCGCGCGCTACAGCCTGATCGGCGCCCTGGCGACCGCGGCCGGCGCGCTTGCCGCCGCCGCACCCGACGCGCTGGTTCTCGCGGGCATTGGCCGGATTGCCGCGTTCAAGGCGATGTTCTGGTTCTACGCGGCGCTCGGTCTGGTGGCGGCGGCGCTTTACCGGCGCCTGCCGCATGCCCGCGCGGAGGACGCCCGACCGGCCGCGGCATTGGGACCCTCGCGCGCCATCGTCTACAAGCTCGCCGCCCTGTTCAGCCTCGACGCATTTGCCGGCGGCTTCATCGTGCAGTCGCTCCTCGCGCTGTGGCTGTTCGAGCGGTTCGACCTGTCGCTCGCCGCCGCCAGCCTGTTCTTCTTCTGGTCGAGCGTGCTGGGCGCCTTCTCTTTTCCGGTGGCGGCGTGGCTCTCCGGGCGCATCGGCCTGGTGAACACCATGGTGTTCACCCACGTCCCCTCGAGCATCTGCCTCATCGCGGCGGCGTTCGCGCCCAACCTCGCGGCCGCGCTCGCCCTGCTGCTGGTGCGCTCCGCGCTGTCGCAAATGGACGTGCCGACCCGCACGTCCTACGTCATGGCGGTGGTCACGCCGGCGGAGCGCACCGCCGCCGCGAGCGTCACGGCGGTGCCCCGCACGCTGACGTCGTCGATCAGTCCGGCACTGGCCGGCGTCATGCTGGCGGGATCCTTCACCGGCTTGCCGCTGGTGATGTGCGGCGTCCTGAAGATCGTCTACGACGTGGCGCTGCTGATCTCGTTCCGCCACATCCGGCCGCCGGAAGAAAGCCGCCGGCAACCGGTCGCCCGCGGCGACGAGGCTGCTTCATGACGGCGCAAAACAAGCCTGACGTGAGCGCGACGGCAGGCCGAGCATCGGCGGGGGTGTCATGGCGCTGAAGTCCATGGGCGTAATCGAGATACCGGCGTCCGCCGGAAGCGCGTTCGATCACGGCGCGTTCGATCCGGCGAGTCGTCGCATTTTCGTGGCGCACACGGCCCGCGACTGCGTGGAGGTGATCGATCGCGACACTAGCCGCCACGTTGCCACGCTGCCCGGCTTCCCGGAGGCGGCGGGCGTCGTCGCCGACCAGGGCCAGGTGCTGGTGACCAACCGCGGCTCCGCGAGCCTGGCCTGGATCGACGCTCGCACCTTGGACGTGCGGGCTGTACGCGAGACCGGCGCGCGGCCGAACGGCGTCGCGATGTCCACCCGGCTCGGCCTCGCCGCGGTCGCCTGCATCGGCGACGATTCTCACCGGCCCGAACTTCACGTGGTCGCTCCCGACGGCGGCCGGCGATATTCGATCGACCTTCCCGGCCGGCCGCGCTGGTGCGTGACGGACGCCGACGGGACGCGCCTGTTCCTCGCAATTCGCGAGCCTTCGATGGTCCTGGTCGTCCGCCTGCCCGAGCTGGACGAGATGCAGCACTGGGCCCTTCCTTCCCATGGGGCGCACGGGATGGACATCGACCATCGAACCGGCCTCCTCTACGTCGCCTGCGACGGCGGCGCGCTGGTGGAGCTCGACACCGCCACGGCGGACGTGCGCCGCGAATGGCCGCTCGCCGGCGGCCCGGACGCGACCTTCTTCAATCCGGCGACCGGCCTGGTGCACGTGGCGATCGGCGACCCCGGCCTGATCCAGTCCATCGATCCGCGCTCCGGCGACAGCGCGGAACTTGTGACCGCACTCGGCGCCAAGACGACGGCCTTCGCCGCGCCCGACCGGCTGTTCGTGTTCTCGCCGGCGCACGGTGGAGTCCTCGTGCTCGCGGATACCTGAAACGCCGACACGGAATCGATCGGGGCCGTGAGGACGGGTTAAACTCGTCGCTAGTTGCTTTGCTTCAAGATCGCGGTTCGTCGTAGACGGCAACCCGGTGCCGGAAGACCATCTCCCCGCCCTTCCACCCCGTGTACAGGAAGATACAGGCTACGATCACTGACAGGGCGAAGCCCAGCGGCACGACGGCGCTGCTTCCATAACGGTAGCGCTCGTAGAAGCTAAACAGCTGAATGACGACCGCGATCACGTTGCCGATTGCGTGGTGCCATGCATCATTCAGATCCCGAATTCGCGCATCGCCGAGAAAGTCCATCAGGCCAGCGATGGCGGCCGCGGCGGCCCCGACCAAGCCCACACCGAGAAGCCAGAGCGATGCCGTTGCCCAGCCGTCATTGCGGGTTTCCCAAAACAGGATGTCGCACACGAGCGTCGCCAGAAAGAACCCGATCGGAAGAATGATCAGCATCGGATGCAGCGGATGCCCGGCAAGATTGGCCGAACTGGCGGGATTTCGGGTCGGCATGGTCGCTCCTATCCAGGGCTTCAGAAATTATCCAGGGCTGCAGAAATAAACGCGCTCACGTGGTACTTTGTTCCGCTCGTACCAATGGGGCAAATCGGCTTGAACGACTCAAGCTACGGGTGCTTCGCGAGGAGATGGCCATCGCTCACCGACGTGGCCGCTCCTTCGGGCGGCGCGCCCGTAACGCCAAGCTGCTCAGCGCCCCGCTGACCCGGAGGTGACAGACTGCTCCATCTGCTTGTACTGCTCCGGGGTCATCTTCGGCAGGCGCTGCACGAAGGCCACGAGCGACCATATCTCTTCATCCTTGCGCACTGCACCATACGACGCCATACCGGTCATCCGGATGCCGTTCTTGATGATCCAGAACAGTTCCGCGCTGGAGAATCCACCGACTACGTCCGGCAGGTATGGCGCCTCCGGATTGAGCCCTTTTCCAATGTCGCCCGGGTCCTGCCCCGGCGCGCCGTGACAATAGACGCAGGTCTCGCGATAGATACTCAAGCCTACGCGCGCCTGCTGATCGGTGAGCTGGGCGGGAGCGGTGACGGTTTTCGCGTGAGCCGCTACGGAATTCTGCGAGGTCTTCGCCAGCAACCATTCAAGCGGCTGGATGCCGGGCGCGTTGGCGGCGACGTTATAGATGCCTGAATAGGCGACCCCGATGGCCCCGAGCACGACGACGACCAGTCCAACAACGAATCCCCGGACGAACTTCATGAGCGCCTCCTGCAAGTGCCCGCTTGGTCGAATAATGCCTGAGGCTCGCCTTCGTTCCGGGCTCGCGCGGTGGAATTAATGACCGCGATCGGCGCCAAGACGACGGCTCTTGGCACGCCGGACCGACTGTTTGCGCTCTCGCCGGCGCACCGTGGAGTCGTCGTATGTGCGGACGCATGATCAAGCGAGCCTTTGCCGCCGTACTGCTGCTGCTGGGCGCCTGCGGTGCCGACCAAGTGGCACACGCCGAGCAATCGAGCGCGTGCAAGCTGTGCCGCGATCAGCAGCGCGCCTGCGCCAAGAATCATTCGCAGACCGCCTGCAATACGGAGCACGAAATCTGCATGCGGCATTGCCGAAAATAGCAGCGATAAGCCGCGCGCTCGGCCTGTCGTCGCGCCGCGCCGGATTACAGCCCAGTTTGCCTTGCGCCGCGCCGATGAGGGCCTTAGTCTCCTGTCTTCGGGCGATTTGCGGGCCATGGGTCGATCATGCGCGAGGGGTTGATCGCAACATGCGCACTTCTTGCGATGATCGAGTGCGCGCATGCGCATGGCATCGCCGGAAATCGGTTTTTTCCCGGCACGATGGCCTTCGATGATCCGGCTGTCGCCGACGAGTTCTTGATATTGCCGGCTACCCTGAGCCACCCGCTCGACAGCACCAGCGGGTTCAGTGTTTTCGACCAGTCGGTGTCCTGGTCGTTCGCACGGCTGCTGACACCGGATATGTCGATCGGAATCAACAGCGGCTGGATTCGCCGCAGCGGCGATGGGTTCCCGACGCAAAGCGGATTCGATCAAACGAGCTTCACGCTCAAGCGGCTGATGTACAAGGATGAACTGCACGAGACGCTGATCTCGGCTTCCTTGAGTTGGGGTGTCGGGGGATCCGGGGCGCAGGGCGTCGGGGCCAATAGACCAAATGCCGTGATGCCGAGCGTCACGTTCGGCAAAGGCTTCGGCGATCTGCCCGACGAGCTCGCCTGGCTGCGGCCCTTCGCAGTGGCCGGCGCGGTATCGCTGGAGCTTCCTCTGAGCCCCACGTCCGTGAATTTCGGCTTCGACCCGGCCGTAAGTCGATTTGGTCCGACGATCGGTCAGAACGTCGAGATTCTGCACTGGGGGTTCGCCGTCGAATACAGCACGCTCTACCTGACCGACCGCTTCAAGCCCGGCCGATTGCCGAAGGACGAACCGCTGCATCAATTCGTCCCTCTCGTCGAGTTCGCATTCGATTCCCCGCGCGGCGAAAAGACGGCCGCCACCATGAACCCTGGCCTCTCCTATGTGGAGGACGTGTGGCAGGTGTCCTTCGAGGTCATCGTTCCGTTGAACAGCCAAGGAGGGCGGGGCCTGGGCACCCGGGCCCAGCTGCTGCTGTTTCTCGACGACTTGGCCCCGTCGCTATTCGGAAAGCCCTTGTTCAGTCGTTAAGTCACGGCAAGCCGGCGATGGGCGGCTTGCCGTCCCGTCGTGCGCGCCGTCTGGTGATCGCGCTGGGATCGTTGCGAGTTCGCTCTAATCGCCACACGGGCACGGCGTAACGTTGCCGAGCCAATAATGCTCCACCGCCTCGTCGGCCCAAAAATCCACCGACACTTTCACCGAAGGCGGCCGCCACATGAACCGCTCGCGGAACTCGATCTCGGGTCCGATTTCCTTCAGCCGCGAGAAAACGATCTCGAAGTATCCTGCGGAATTCGCCGCGCAGCGGGAAGCGTCGACGGACACGACCGCCGTCCATTTCCGCTCCAGCGTCGGCGGCTGCATCGGCGAAAATTGGACCTCTTGGAACGCCAAGGTCGGCCGGCATGACTGCTGGCCCAAGGCTTGCGTCACGCTCGCGAGCCCAACGACGCCTGCCAGAACCGCGGATAAGCATGATCGAAACATGTGTCGGTCTCCATTCGTTTGATCGTTGACAATCATTTCGTTGGCGGGGCGGTAGGCTCTTTCACCCGCACCACCGCCCGGACGAGCAGCGCCGCATAGACCGCGAAGCCGAGCGCGACCGAGGCGAAGAACCCGATCATGCCGAGATCGAGCCAGTAGACCGCGATGAGTCCCCCGGCCGCGCTCACGATCATGCGCACCGCGTTGGCGTTCATGGCCGCGACGGCGCGCCCGAAGCCCAGGGTGACGTAGAAAAGCCCGAGGCCGAGGCCGAAGCAGATGTAGGCCGGGCCGACGATCCGCAGGTAGAGCGTGCCGAGGCGCGCGACCTCGGCATCGTCGCTGAACAGGTCGATCCACAGGCCGGGCCGGAACGCGACGATCAGGCCGATCGCTCCGCACACCACCGCGACCGTCGTCGCGCCGGTCCACGCGATCTCGCGGGCGCGGCGATACTGCTGCGCGCCCCAGTTCGTCCCCACCATCGCGACGACCGCGGTGCCGAAGCCGAATGCGATCGGCTGCATGATGTATTCGAGACGCGCGCCCATCGCGTAGCCGAGCGCGGCGTCGCGCCCCAACTGTCCGGCGATTCCCGTCAGCACGACGACCGAGAGATTGGTGATGGCTATGTTGATCAGGCCGGGCACGCCGACCTTGAGGATGTCGGCGAACAGCTCCCGGCGCGGCATCACCCCGCGGAAGTTCAGCCGGACGATCGCGCGGGAACGCAGGTACCAGATCATGATGGCGCTGCTTCCGGCGAACGGGATCACGATTCCCCAGCCCGCACCGGCCGGACCGAGCGCCGGCAATGGTCCGAAGCCGAAGATCAGCACGGGCGAAATGGCGATGTGCACGATAACGGCGCCGACCAGCACGGCCGCGGGGAAGCTCATGTTGCCGGTGCCGCGCACCGCATTGCCCAGCAGATTGCTCACGCAGATCACGACGGCGCCGCCCAGCGCCACGTTTGCGTAGGCGAGCGCGTCGGAGAGCATTTCGTCGCGTCCGCCCATCCACCGGAACAGGAAGGGCGCGCCCAGCAGCAGCACCGTGGAGAAGATCACGGCAATCGCGAGCGCCAGGAGAAATGCGTGGAAGACGAGAGCGTCGGCGCGGTCGCGGCGCCCCGCCCCGAGCGCGCGCGCGATCGCCGACGAGACGCCGGCGCCCATGCCGCTGTTGGTCGTCTGCAGGACCATCATCACCCAGGGAAACGCCAGCGAGGCGCCGGCGAGCGCATTGGTGCCGATGCGCCCGAGAAAGAATCCGTCGAACGTGATCACGCCTGCGAACGCCAGCAGGGTGAGGATGTTCGGAGCCGCCAGGCGCAGCAGCGTCGAGAAGATGGGCCCCTCGAGCATGCGCTTGGTGCGCGCCGCTGCCGGAGCGGGCGCGGGTTTCGCGGGGGCCGGAAATGGCGTGGAGATCGTTGGCGGAAGGGAATTCGCAGCGATTCGGTCGCTCATGGGTGCTCCTCCCCAAGCGGGGCTGGAGCAGCACTTGAGACGGAGCCGTCCTCAAGAACCGGGTGGCTGCGTTAAGAACCCGATTGCGCTTCATCTTGCGAAGCCGCGCTGTATATCGCCCCGCCGAGCGTCGTCTGCAACGCATCGTTTCTCGGCCCGGCATGAGATATTCTAATGATATGTGGACCGGCGTAATTTGCCTTTGCCCGGCAAATAAATGAGAGTACAGCAACGCGAGGCCGCATAGGGCAGCGCCGGATCGACGCAATCGGCGGGTTTTGGCCTTGCCGGCACAGCCGGTCTGCTCTATTCTGCCTCAGTTTTTCTCATGAATATGAACCGATGCGCCGCTTGCCACCGCTGAACGCCCTCAAGGCCTTCGAGGCCGCGGCGCGGAGCGAGAGCTTCACCCGGGCGGCCGAGGAGCTGAATGTCACCCAAGGGGCGGTGAGCCATCAGGTCAAGGCGCTGGAGGCCACGCTCGGACTCAAGCTGTTCAATCGCGAGCGCCAGCGGCTGGTGATCACGGAGGCCGGTCGCGAATATCTTGCCGTGATCCGCGACGCACTCGATCGCATTGCCATGGGGACGGAGCGGCTCGTGCAGCGCCAGGCCTCCGGGGCCTTGACGGTCAGCACGTCGCCTGATTTTGCCGCCAAATGGCTGGTGCATCGGCTCGGCCGGTTTGCGGAAACCCATCCCGACGTCGACCTGCGGGTGTCCGCAGCCACGCATCACGTCGACTTCGCGCGTGAGGACGTCGACCTGGCGGTGCGGGATGGTGACGGCAATTGGGCCGGGCTTGCCGCCGAGCGCCTTTGCGCCGAGCGGCTTTTTCCGGTTTGCAGCCCCAAGCTTGTCTCCGGGCGCAACCGCATAACCACGGCGTCTGATTTTCTGAAATTTCCGCTTTTGCGCCTCGATGACTGGAAGAACTGGACGAGATGGTTTGAGGCCGCCGGCGTTGCCGATGCCGTGGGCCACGGTCCGGTTCTCAATCGCGCAAGCATGCTGATCGATGCTGCCGTCGACGGCCAGGGCGTCGCGCTCGCGCGCACGGCGCTTGCGGCTTGGGATCTCATCAACGGTCGGCTGGTAAGGCCGATCGACGTTTCGCTGCGGATGTCCAAGACGTACTGGATCGTCTGCCCGAAGGCGACGTCGAGCGTGCCGAAGATCGCTACGTTCCGGGATTGGCTACTGGCCGAGGCGGCAGACGACGCGCGCCGTCTAAGCCGTCTAAAAGGTCTCGCTGCATAACGCGTACCACCTTAGCGAATGTTCGGCGGCGCCGAGCCTCTCGTCTGGTCCTGCACGCGCTGCATCACTGCGAGGATTTTACGCGTTTGCGGGTCGACCACGGCAACCTGCTCTTCGACCACGACGTAGCTGCGGCCGTGGAACGCGGGCACGACGGCGTCGACGCGCCCAGGCACCGGCCGAAGCTGCACCTCCGCCGGCACTGCATTGCCGATGGACAGCGAGAAATGTCCGCCCGGCAGCGGCGTGCCGGCATCCTGGGTAAGGATTTCACCGACCTTGGCCTGCTGCTCCAACGACAAGTCGACGCGGTCCGTCGCCGACGTGGACTGAGCGAGAGCCGCCGTGATTTGCGCGGCGATCAAAGCCGCGAGTACGAGAGGGCGGTGCATGACGATTCTCCGTGTTGCTGATCTCGGCAGCCGACATTCGCCCGCGTCCGGCGCGATTGTTCCGACCCCCCGTGATCCACAATACGATCTTGCGCGAGGTGCCGATGCCAATTGCAACGTATCAGCGGGGCGAGGGTTCCCGCGCCCGGCCAGCCGTCCGAACGCGATGATCAGCGTCGCGGTCTGCAACGGCGTCAGGACATGAAGCCACATCGCCGCGGCGCCGACGCCCGAAGGCAAACCCGAGAGGCCGGCGATCACCGCGCCGGCAAACGTTGCGACGAGAAAAATCGCGAGATCGAAAAGCGACTCGCCCCTGTGCTCGCTCCAAAGCCAAAGCGACCAGCGTTTGCATGGGCGAGCCCATTTGACGAGGAGGCTGCGACGCCCCCGGACGACGCGTCTACGACAAAATGCCCGATTTGTGCAGCCGATGCCGCCCGCGCGGTCACTCCGGCTGAAAATTCATCGCAACGCCGTTGATGCAGTAGCGCAGGTGCGTCGGAGGCGGGCCGTCGTCGAACACGTGGCCAAGATGGCTGCCGCAGCGGCTGCAATGCGCCTCGGTGCGGACCATCCCGTAGCTGTTGTCGGTCGAGGTTTCGACCGAGCCCGACAGCGGATCGTTGAAGCTCGGCCACCCCGTGCCGCTCTCGAACTTCCGTTTCGACACGAACAAGGGCTGTCCGCAGCCGGCGCAGGTGAACGTGCCGGCACGCTTCTCGTAGTTGAGGGCACAACTACCGGGAGCTTCGGTTCCGTGCCCGCGCAGCACTTCGTATTGCTCCGGCGTCAGCAGACGGCGCCACTCCTCGTCGCTGCGGGTGATCGCGAATTCCTTGCCGTCCATGTTCCACTCCTGCGTCCGCCCTGTTTGACCGACACGACGGCGTTGTTGCAGAACGCCGCGCTCGTTCACACAGATATGTTCGATCCGTACCAGGGCAAATTTCCCCCGACCCGATCGATCTGAAACCGGGACGCTTTCCGGGCGGCCGCGGGGCACACCGGGCTTCTGTGGCCTATCGGCCACATCACAAGGAAATTCGGCCCGAGACCGTCGCGAAGACCCGGGCGGTCTGCTTGACGCGCTTTGGCAATGTAATATTGTTACACCTGCGGCGGCTCTTTCCTCTGCGGGGATTGTGGCGAGATGCATTGGTTCCGATCAGCGCGGCGCTTTGGCGCGGGCCTCGGGCTCTTTGCGCTCCTGCTCCAATTGGCCTTGTCGTTCGACCACGTTCATCCCGAGGATCTGCTTCCGCAATCGGTTGCCGGCGTTGCCGGCCAAGGTGTCGGCAAGGCGCCACTGCCCGCGGCAGGCCAAGATCGCGAAGTTCCCGGATCGCCGCATGAGGATTGCCCGATCTGCGCCGTGATGCATCTGGCGGGTACGATCGTCATGCCCGGCGCGCCCGCGTTGTCTTTGCCCACCCAGTTCGCCACCCTGTCGTTCGTGGGCGGCGACTTTGCTTTTGCCCCGATCTCTCGCCGACTGCCGTTTCAAACCCGCGCACCTCCAATCGCCTGACATCGACGACCGCTGATCCCTGGTTTTCCTCCACGACCGTGGAGGGCGTTCCAGGTCGACCGAGTCATTTGCGGCATCGATTGAGATGGGGGTTGCGATGAGTGCCCGCGCGCACCGTGTTCCGGTTCTGACGAGTTCCGCAGTCGCGGGAGCATGCATGGTCCTGCTCGCCGGCGGCGACATCGCCGTCGCCCAGACCGCGCTGCCCAAGATCGAGGTCGAGGCGCCGAAGCAGGCGCAAAAGCGCGCGCCCGCCGCCAAAAAGCAGGCGGCGCGCCGGCCGGTCCCGCGCGCGCCGGCGCCGACCCCTGCGGCTGCACCGCCACCGGTGAGCCCGGGCGAACAGGTCGCGACCAGAAACCAGAGCTTCGACCGCACCCGCGACGAGACGATCCTGCCCAAGGGCGGCGCGAGCACCTATACGATCGATCGTGCCGCCATCGAGGCGCTGCCCCAGGGCACCAACACCCCGGTCGACAAGGTGCTGCTGCAGGCGCCCGGCGTGACCCAGGACTCCGCCGCCAGCGGCCTCCTGCACGTGCGCAACGAGCACGGCAACCTGCAATACCGGATCAACGGCATCATGCTGCCGGACGGGGTCGCCGGCTTCGGCCAGGTCCTGGACTCCGGCTTCATCGGCAGCCTGTCGCTGATCACCGGCGTGCTGCCGGCGCAGTACGGCCTGCGCACGGCCGGCCTCATCGACATCGTCACCAAGACCCAGCCGGCGCAGGGCGAGGGCAGCGTGAGCATCTACGGCGGCGGCCGCCAGACCATCACGCCCAGCATCCAATACGGCGGCGTGGTGGGGCAGACCGAATATTTCTTCATCGGCCGCTATCTCGCCAACAGCGAGGGGATCGAGAACACCACGCCGATGCTCAACGCGATCCACGATCGCACCGAGCAGCAGCGGTTCTTCGGCTACACCTCGACCATCCTCGACGACACGACCCGGGTGGTCACCATGGTGGGCGCCTATACGGCCAAATTCCAGATTCCCACCACGCCGGGGCTGAGCCCCGTTTTCTGTTCCGACCCCACTATTTGTCCCGCCCCAAACGCCATCGCCGGGTTCGACGCCGGCAACACCTTCGATTCCACGCTGCTCAACGAGAACCAGGTCGAGCGCAATTATTTCGGCGTCGTCGCCGTGCAGAAGAAGGTGAACGACGTCGACGTGCAGCTTTCCTATTTCACCCGGTATAGCAGCGTCCACTTCATCCCGGATCCGATCGGCGATCTCACCTTCAACGGCGTTGCCTCGGACGTCTTCCGCAGCAATTTCGCCAACGGGCTTCAAGGCGACGCGGCCTATCGACTCAATGACGCCCACACCCTGCGTTTCGGCGCCTCCGTCACCGGCGAGCTGTCGCAGGTAACCAATTTGTCCCTCACCTTTGGCGTCGATCCCGCGATGGGGCCGTGTTTCGTGCAACTTGCCTGCAATATCGTCGACAGCACCGGGAAATTCGGCATGCTGTACGGAACCTACGTGCAGGACGAGTGGCGGCTCACCAGCTGGCTGACCTTGAACGTGGGATTGCGGTTCGACCAAATGGTCGAGTTCGTCAGTGCGAACCAGTTCAGCCCGCGCGTCAATCTGGTCTTCAAGCCATGGGACGGAACCACGTTCCATGCCGGCTACGCCCGCAACTTCACCCCGCCGTCCATGGCGATCGCCACGCCGGCAAATTTCCACCTGTTCGACAACACGACGGCGCAGGCGGCCAGCGGCGATCCGGTCACCCCGGTGCTGCCGGAACGCTCCAACGTCTATGACGCCGGCGTCGTGCAGCAATTCCGCCCGGGCCCCGGCCAGATGATCGAGCTCGGGCTCGACGTGTATTACAAGACCGCGCGCGACCTGCTCGACGACGGGCAGTTCGGCCAGGCGCTGGTGCTGACCGGCTTCAACTACGAGCGCGGCGAGAACGTCGGCGTCGAGGGCAAGATCGTCATCAAGGACGGCAATTTCCGCGCCTACGGCAACTTGGCCTGGGCACGCCAGCTGGGGACGACGATTGCGTCGAACCAGTTTCTGTTCAGCCAGGAGGAGCTGGATTTCATCAAGAACAACTGGATCTATACCGACCACACCCAGATCTGGACCGCGTCGTCGGGCGCGTCGTACCTATGGAATGGGACCCGGTTCAGCGCCGACATGATCTTCGGCAGCGGCCTGCGCAACGGCGATCACAACAGCACCCACCTGCCGGCCTACTACCAGATCAACACCGGGATCTCGCACGAGTTCGTGCTGCCGAACTGGAAGCCCTTCACGTTGCGGTTCGATGTGGTAAACATCCTGGATCAGGTCTACGAGCTGCGCGACGGGACCGGTATCGGTGTGTTCGCCCCGCAATTCGGCCCGCGCCGGACCTATCTCATGGGATTGTCGCAGAAGATTTGAAAGCATGATCCCGAAAGTGCGTACCGTTTTCGGACAAGATCATGCTGCAAGAAGAACATACGGGGCGACGTAGGACTGCGAGCGCAATGATGATGCGACGTTTTGGCGAAAGGACGAGGCGCACGGCGGGATCGCTGTGCGTTGCGGCGCTGCTAGTCTGCGCGTGCCCGGCCGCGTGGGCGCAGGCGCCCGACGCGCCCCCGGTGCCGCCCGACGCGCCTGCGGTCCTGCCGGACGCGAGCGCGCTGCTGCCGCGCGACCTTTCCGCCTGGGGCATGTTCCTCAACGCCGACATCATCGTGAAGGCGGTGATGGTCGGGCTGGCGTTTGCCTCGCTCGTCACCTGGACCGTCGCCCTCGCCAAGGGCCTCGAAGTCCTGATGGCGCGGCGCCAGTTGCGGCGCGGGCTGCGCGTGCTCGCGCAGGCGCGCTCCCTGGCGGAGGCGGGCCGCCAGCTCGACGGGCGGCAAAGCGTCGCAACGCTGATCGAGACGGCGCTGGTCGAGGTGCAGGTCTCGGCCGACGCATCCGACAAGGACGGCATCAAGGAACGGGTGGCGCTGCGCCTCGCGCGGCTCGAGGCAGAGGCCGGCCGCCGCATGATGCGCGGCACCGGGGCGCTCGCCACCATCGGCGCCACCGCGCCGTTCGTCGGCTTGTTCGGCACGGTCTGGGGCATCATGAACAGCTTCATCGGCATCTCGCGGCAGCACACCACCAACCTCGCGGTGGTGGCGCCGGGGATCGCCGAAGCGCTGCTGGCGACCGCGCTCGGGCTGTTCGCCGCCATACCGGCGGTCGTCATCTACAACGTGTTCTCGCGCTCGATCACCGCCTATCGGGCGCTCTACGCCGATTGCACCGCCGAGGTCATGCGCCTGCTCAGCCGCGACCTCGATCGCGAGACCAGCCATCCGGCCAAGGGCCGGTGGAGCGCCACCCTGTCGGCGGCGGAGTGAGCCCAAGGAGCGCGGCATGAGCGTGCGGCTCGACCACGGCGATCTCGACATGCAGGAGGTGCACGAGATCAACGTCACGCCGTTCATCGACGTGATGCTGGTGCTGCTGATCATCTTCATGATCGCGGCGCCGCTGGCGACCGTGGACATTTCCGTCGACCTGCCGGCCTCGACCGCGCAGCGCCAGCCGCGCCCGGACCGGCCGCTGTTCCTGACCGTGAAGTCGGACCTGTCGCTCGCGCTCAACGACGCGCCGGTCGCGCGCGACGGCCTGACGCCGGCGCTCGACCAGGCGACTAGCGGTGACAAGGAGCAGCGCGTGTTCCTGCGCGCCGACAAGACGGTCGCATACGGCGACCTGACGCAGGTGATGAACCTGCTGCGTGCCGCCGGCTACCTCAAGGTGGCGCTCGTCGGACTGGAAACGGACCAGCAGCGCTGATGCCGCCGTTCGGATCGCAGCCCCGCGTCACCCGGCCGGAGGTCGTCCGGTGGAGCGCGTGCGCGGCCGTGGTGGTGGCGGCGCACGTCCTCGCGGCCTTTGCGCTCACGGCCCGTTCGGACGAGGCGGAACTCGAGGCGGGCGCGCCGGTTGTGATGATCGACCTTGCTCCGCTCCCGGCGGCGCCGCCCGCCCCGCCGCGCGACCTCGCCGCCGGACCGCTGCTGGAAGCGGAGAGCCAGGAGCGCGTTGCCGAGGAGGCGCAGCCGGAGCGCCAGGAGCCCGAAAAGCAGCAGATGGTGCAGGACACCCCGGCCCCCGATCCCGAGGTGACCATGGCGCAGGCGCAGCCCGTGCCCGAGGAAAAGCCGGTCGAGGACAAGGCAAGCCAGCAGCCCGCCGACGCGGCGCCGGTGCCGACCGCGCCGCAGGCCGCACTGGCTCCCGCCACCCGGGCCGCCGCGCCGGCGCCCGGCCAGGCGGTGCGGCCGACGCCGGCCTCGGTCGCGAGCTGGCAGCGGCTGCTCGTCGCCCAGCTCGAGCGCCACAAGCGTTATCCGCCCCAGGCGCGCGGCAAGGTCGGCGAAGCGCGGCTCGCGTTTAGCATCGACCGCCAGGGCCGGGTGCTGACCAGCCGCATCGTGCACAGCTCCGGGTCCGATGCGCTCGACGACGAGGCCCTGGCGCTGGTCAAGCGCGCGCAGCCGCTGCCGCCGCCCCCCGCCGGGCTCGCCGACGATCAATTGTCATTCGTGGTGCCGATCCGTTACCACTGACGCCGATGCGTCAGCGTCCGCTCATCGTTCGGGAACGCCGGCGAGGCGCAGGCCTTCCATGTAACGCTCGCGGTCGTTTTGATTCTTGATCGGGTAGACTTGGCCGAAACGCTCGACGGTAAAGTTCGTTTCGAGCGACAAAAGCTTCGCGATATGGGGCTTGGCTTCGTCAGTGCGCCCGAGATGGCCGAGCGCCGCGATGAGCGGCTTGTATGCGGCACTGAAGCCGGGGTTGGTCTTGGCGGCGCGGCGACCGACCAGCACCGCTTGCTCGTATTCTCCCTTGAAAAGATAGGCGATCGCGTAGACGGTTTCAAAAGTGCAAAAGTTAGGATCAAACGGCGCTAGATCGCGATACCGCTCCAGCCGCCTCAGGGCCTCGTCCGGCGCGCCGATATAACAGTACGTAGGAGCGCTCAACGCCCAGATGAAAGCCAAATTGGGGTTGCGTCGCAACGACCGATCGAAATAGTGGACGGCGGCGTCGAAGTCCCGTTTCCACGCGCATGTATGTGCGTAAATCCCGAGCGCTTCCGCGTTGTCCGGGTCAATCCGCATGGCCTTGAGACACAAGCTTTCCGCGGTCGCCAAATTTCCCGCGATGTCTTGCTCCCATCCCTGACCGACGCGTGCCATGCGCCAAAGCGCAGCCCAGGCCAGCGCCATGGCGTTTTCGGGATCGATGTCCAAGGCTTGATGGATCAATACGCCGGCTTGCTCGAATTTCTTGCGTTCCATGCTGTAGAATAGCGGAATTGCCAAAAGCAGCATTCCAGTAGCGCCGTAATGCTCTCGGCGTTTCGGCTGACCTTCGATGAACAAGATAACCGGATCGATGCTGCCGACAACGCGGCCGACGACCAATTCGTTCAATCGATGCAGTTCGCCCACGGCCAGCTCGAAATGATCGCTCCACACGGGCTGAGTACCGCGCGTGAGGTCCAGCAGGCGCACGCTGATTTGGAAACGATTGCCGTTGTTTCTTACGATACCGTCGACGGCGTAATCCAAGTGCTTGCGCTGAAGAAGGTCCTCGCTCGCGAAGTTTACCAACGGCATATGCGTCGATGACACTGGGCTGATGACGTCGAACCAGCGAAAACGCGCCAACGCGGCGGCGATTTCGTGGCTCAGGGAGAATGCCAGATTCGCTTCCTTCTCGGACGCATGTGCGTCGAACGGCAGAACCGCGACGCGAAGCCGGTTGCGGCCGGGCAAAAGCTGATGAGCAGTTTCGACCTGCGGCGCGCGCGTTGAGATTTGGATTACCTTGGTTCGCTCGTCCCGACTCGAAAACTGGCGGATCGCCTTATGCAGCGCCTTTGTTTCCGGCGACGGCTGGGCATCCAGGGTTTTGAGCAGTGCCTCGCGGCAGCGGGAATATTCGCGCAAGGCTTGGCCCCGTTCGCCCATCGCGGCGAGGGCGCGCATCAGAGCGCGTGACGCTCCTTCATGGGTTGCGTCGAAAGCGATCAAACGCCGCGCGACGGCTGCGACCTGCTTGGGGTCGGAATTCGGAAGGTCTATGTTTCCGAGTTCGGAATCGAGAAGCTCCCGCAACTGCCCGGTAAAGCGGGTTCGCTCGTTGAGCAGCCATTGATCGAGGGACGCGCTCGCGCCATCGAGTCCTTCAAGAAGCTCACCGGCGCACAGGACCGCAAGATCGCTGCGCACGGAATCCGGCGATGACGATTCCAGGAGGGCGAGGGCATCGATCCAGCATACGTCGGTGTTGATGCGGATCGTCTCTCGATCGAGCGAAATCAGCTCCGCGGCGAATGGCCCGAAGGCCGAGCGCAATTCGTTGACTGTCTGGCGGAAGCTCGTTCGCGCCCGCGGCTGCCCGACCGTGTCCCACAGCATGGATGCAAGACGCGCCCGGCGCACCGGAGCGCCGGCGGCGAGGCAGAGACACCCAAGTATCGCGCGAGCGTTTTTCCCCGGCGGGAGCACGTTCTCCCCAAGATAGGTGGTTGCCCGCAACGATCCGAGCAGGTGAATGCGCACGATCGGGTGGGCAAGACGGCGCTGAAGCGACCTGCCGCGATCAAGCGCCACCACGGTGGCCTGTCCGGTCTTGACGATGCTGTCCATGGCTTTGCTGCTTCTCACGCTTGCAGCGAATGGTTGATTTTTCGTGGCGACTTGGCGCGCAGGCTTTCCGTCGAACTTCGTCGGATGTCACGACCTGGAGTTGCTGAAAAGGCTAGCACCGGGCGAGCTTGAAGTGAAGAGGACTGCTGCGAACGAAAATTGTTGAAGCGCAACTTTCAGCGTTCCATCCCTTCCTCTCACGTACTAGGTATTGTGCCCCCGCCATGGGGCAGGGGCTAGCTATTGGAGGCTTCGGTGAAAAGGACTGGTATAGAGGTACTAGTGAAAATCTCTACTCCTGCGATCAAGGACGAAGGGAGGATCCGCATAGGATTCATGAGCCCAAGCTTTCCACCGGCATGCCCGACGCCCTCGGAAGTAACCGATAATGGCAAGGTCCGGACCGGTTTTATGAGTCCAAGTTTTCCCTTGGTTCGGACGCCGCCGGCGAACGTGGCGGACAACGCTAAGGTTCGTACGGGCTTTATGAGCCCGAGCTTCCCGCCGGCCCGCACCCGCTAGGCAAGGCTGACTGAAGTCCGGGCCGGCTGGCGCGCGAAACCGCGCTGGCCGGTCCGTCCTTTATGCGGTGCGGCAACGGGGCCGTGACGGCGCCTACGCCTCTCCGCTGCCCGGATTTCGCATCCGGGCCGCGGCGATCCAGCACGCGAGGGCGCCGATCAAGAGCACGGCGGTGATGATCGGGCCGGGGCCGCGGCGCATCGGCTCATGATACAGCACCACGAACATGAGAACGACGCCGGCGGTGAAGAAGCATGCGCCCAACGCCGTGTAGGTCGATCGCCGCGTAAGCAGGGACATTGGTCGCTCCCTCAGGCCACGCCGACTGCCGGCAGCGCGCGCGTCGGATGCTAGTCTCGATCAGCGGGCGGCGAAATGGCGAGCGATCGCGCGTGGCCGCATCAGCGCGAATCGGGCGCCACGGCGTAGTCGAGCGCGGCCTTGACGTCCAGGCCGGTCGGAGCCTTGCGGGCGAACTTGAGCGCGCGCTCGTAGATGTCGCGCAATTCCGCCGGCACGTGCCCGCGCACGAGCGTATCGCGCCACAGCAGCAGGCGCTTCCAGCCGCGGGTGTCGCCGCCTTGCTTCGGCAGCTCGTAGCCGAGCGCCACCAGCTTGCGCGCCAGGGTCTGGGCGGCGGCGGCCTCATCGGAGGTTATCGCCAGCACGTCGATAAACGCAGCGCTGACCGCGTAGATCGGGTGGTGGTCGCGCTCGTCCGCCAGCGCCTTCGCCGCCTCGCGCGAGGCGAGGAACCCCATCAGGTCGCCGATGGTCTCGGCGTCGGCGGCGTTTCCGCTGCTCTCCAGATTCCGCCGGATGCGCGCGAGACAGGCCTGGAACACGGACAGCCGCTCGTCGCGGTCGCCCGCGGGCTGGGCGCGGATGCTCGGCCGCGGGGAGGGCGGCAGCCCGCGCTCGGCCGCCGCCGCGGATTGCGCCGGTTGCGGTGCAGGGGTTGCCGGCACGAACTCGCGCCGAACCTCGTCGTAAATCGGTAGCGCGCTCATCGTCTCGACCCATGGACGGCAATTGCACCCATTGATAGCGCGCGGGGATAAGAAAAGATTTAAAACTGAATCAAATCAATCGATAACAACCGTTAACCATATTGGTTCGCAACTGCCGGCCGAACGCTCGCGTACGGCGGGCTCACGTTCGGGCCCGCCGCGGCGTGCCTGCGCGCGCCCGTCGGCCGCCATGGGCTGCATTGACGCGGCTCCGTCGGTGGCCATCCCGCGCGCCCGAAGCCCGGTGCGCCGCGCGGCCGGATGCTCTATATAGGCGGCGACGCTCGACATCCGTTGAGGCCGTATCCAGAACGAGGCGACGATGATGTACCCCGAGGTTTCCCTGCATATCGACGGCGCGTGGTGCAAAGGCGCGGGCGGCAAGAGCGAACCGGTGCTCAATCCGGCCACCGGCGACTCGATCGGCGACGTTCCCCACGCCGAGAGCGCCGACCTCGACCGGGCATTGGCCGCCGCCGAAAAGGGATTCAAGGCGTGGCGCAAGGTGTCCGCCTACGACCGCTACAAGCTCATGCGCAAGGCGGCCGACATTCTGCGCAGCCGCGCCGACGACATCGCCGCCGTCATGACCATGGAGCAGGGCAAGCCGCTGGTCGAGGCCAAGGGCGAGACGCTCGCCGGCGCCGACGTGATCGACTGGTTCGCCGAGGAGGGCCGGCGCGCCTACGGCCGCGTCATCCCGGCGCGCGCCGAGGGCGTCTATCAGATCGTGGTCAAGGAGCCGGTCGGGCCGGTGGCGGCGTTCACGCCGTGGAATTTTCCCATCAATCAGGCGGTGCGCAAGATCTCGGCCTCCCTCGCCACCGGTTGCTCGGTGATCATCAAGGGCCCGGAAGAGACCCCGGCGAGCTGCGCCGCGCTGGTCCAGGCCTATCTCGACGCCGGCCTGCCGGCGGGCGTCATCAACCTGGTGTTCGGGGTGCCGGCGACGATCTCCGAATACCTGATCCCGCATCCGACCATCCGCAAGATTTCCTTCACCGGCTCGACCGTGGTCGGCAAGCACCTCGCCTCGCTCGCCGGCAAGCACATGAAGCGCGTCACCATGGAGCTCGGCGGCCACGCCCCGGCGATCGTGTTCGACGACGCCGACGTGGACGTGGCGGTGAAGATCCTCTCCGCCAACAAGTTCCGCAATGCCGGTCAGGTGTGCGTGGCGCCGACCCGTTTCCTCGTGCAGGAGAAGGTGTACGCGCCGTTCGTCGACAAGTTCGTCAAGGCGGCGAAGTCGCTCAAGGTCGGCGACGGCCTCGACAAGGACACCCGCATGGGTCCGCTCGCCAACGCGCGGCGGGTCGAGGCGATGGAGCGCTTCATCGCCGACGCCAAGGCCAAGGGCGCCAAGGTCGAGACCGGCGGGAGCCGCATCGGCAACAAGGGCTTCTACTTCGAGCCGACGGTGCTGACCGACGTGCCGCGCGACGCCAGGATCATGAACGAGGAGCCGTTCGGCCCGCTCGCCCCGATCACCCCGTTCAAGGATTTCGACAGCGTGGTGAGCGAGGCGAACCGGCTGCCGTACGGGCTCGCCGCCTATGCCTATACCCGCTCGGCCAAGACCGCGGCCGCGATCGGCGCGGCGGTCGAGACCGGCATGATCTCGATCAATCACCACGGCCTCGCGCTGCCCGAGGTGCCGTTCGGCGGCGTCAAGGACTCCGGCTACGGCTCCGAGGGCGGCTCGGAGGCGATCGAGGGCTACCTGGTGACCAAGTTCATCACCCAGGCGGGCTTGTAAGCCGGAAGCATTTTCAGGAAAAGTGGACACCGGTTTTCCGCAGAAAATGCGACCAAATAAAGAATCGAGAGTGCGTTGGCGAACGCGCTCTCGTCGCGCGGCGGACGCATCATCGTGACCGGACGCGTCCGCCTCGGCATCCTGACGCCGTCGTCCAACACGGCGCTCGAGCCGCTCACCGCGGCGATCCTCGACGACCTGCCCGAGGTCACCGCGCATTTCGCCCGCTTCAAGGTGACCGAGATCGCGCTCTCGCCCGCCGCGGTCGCCCAGTTCGACGACAGCGAAATCCTCGCCGCCGCCACGCTGCTGGCCGACGCCAAGGTCGACGCGATCGCCTGGAGCGGGACCTCGTCGTCGTGGCTCGGCTTCGCGCGCGACGTTGCGCTGTGCGAGCGCATCCTGGCGGCGACCGGCCGGCCCGCCTGCACCGCGGTGCTGGCGCTCAACGAGGTGCTGGCGGCAAGCGGCGTCAAGCGCCTCGGCCTGGTCACGCCCTATCGCGACGACGTGCAGGCGCGCATCGTCGCCAACTACGAGGCTGCCGGCATCGCGATCGCGAGCGAGCGCCACCTCGGCATCAGCGACAACTACGCCTTCGCCGAGGAGCCGCCAGACCGCATCGAGGCGCTCATCCGCGAGGTGGCGGCGGACAAGCCCGACGCGATCGCGATCCTGTGCACCAACCTGCGCGGCGCGCCCTTGGTGAGCGAGCTCGAGGCCGAGTACGACATCCCGATTCACGATTCCGTCGCCGTCACCGTGTGGAAGAGCCTCAAGCTCGCGGGCGTCGATCCGGCGCGGGTGCAGGGATGGGGGCGGGTGTTTGCCGGGTGACGGGCGGCGATCGAGATCCGCGCAGCGGCACGGTCCGATGCGCCGGTGTCGCGCGTCAACTGTTGGCGGCCGTCGGCGGGCGTAAGCTCATGCGGGCGACGACTACGACCTGCCATCACACGATCACTATTTGTTGTCCCGAATTCGGCGATTGTTGTCGACACAAGCAATCCTCTCTGCGCACGCTGTCAAACAAAGTGTCGAGGCGGGTGATGACGAGCGACTGCGGGTCAATGCCAAACATTCTAAAATTCGCGCGCGCATCCGGCTTGCGGCGGCGTGCGCTGCAGCGCGCGCTTGTAAATAGCAGCGAAAATACAAGTGCGCGGCTCGCCGACGCGGCGCTTAAGGCGCCGGAACCGATTGACGTTGCTGCGAAAATGGCGTGCAGCCGACGAGTGCAGCGCAGCACGAGGGCGAAGATAACAAGTGGATCAAGCAATGGCTGGTTCACTCACCCTGCCGCTTGCGGGGAGGGTCGCCTGCTTGAGCGCCGCGAACGCGGGCGGGGTGGAGGTGTCCGTGACGGCTTGCTCTTGTAAATTCCTGTTAAATCCGCGCGCGGACGCTACGCGTTCGGCACACCTGCCCGAAGTCACGTTCGCCAAGACGCTCGAGTCGTAGGAGGAACCCGTGGACTACCGCAATCTCGGGCGCAGCGGCCTGAAGGTGTCGCCGCTCTGCCTCGGCACCATGATGTTTGGCGGCGCGACCGACGAGCCGACCGCGCAGCGCATCGTCGCCAAGGCGCGCGAGGCGGGCGTCAATTTCATCGACACCGCGGACGCCTACAATGGCGGGCGCTCCGAGGAGGTCACCGGGCGCGCCATCTCCAACCAGCGCGACCGATGGGTGCTGGCGACCAAGGTGGCCAACGCGACGGGGCAGGGGCCGAACGAGGGCGGCTTGTCGCGCAAGTGGGTCATGCGGGCGGCCGACGCCAGCCTGCGCCGCCTCGGCACCGACTACATCGACGTCTATTACCTGCACAAGGAAGACTTGAGCACCCCGCTCGCGGAGACCGTGCGGGCCATGGGCGACCTCGTGCGCGCGGGAAAGATCCGCTATTTCGGCGTCTCGAACTACAAAGGCTGGCGCGTCGCCGAGATCTGCGCCATCTGCGACCGGCTCGGCATCGACCGCCCGGTGGTCAGCCAGCCCTATTACAACGCCATGAACCGCATGCCCGAGGTCGAGCATCTGCCGGCCTGCGCGTACTACGGCCTCGGCGTCGTGCCCTACAGCCCGCTCGCGCGCGGCGTCCTCACGGCCAAGTATGCGGCCGACGCAGCGCCGCCGCCCGACAGCCGTGCCGGCCGCCAGGATCGGCGCATGCTGCAGGCCGAGTGGCGGCCGGAGTCGCTGCACCTGGCGCAGGCGATCAAGCGGCATGCCGAGGCGCGCGGCATGACCGCCGGCCAATTCGCGGTGCTGTGGGTGCTCAACAACGCGCTCGTCACCGGCACCATCGCCGGGCCGCGCACCGAGGCGCAATGGGACGACTACGTCGGCGCGCTTGCGCACAGTTTCACCGCCGAGGACGAAGCGCTGATCGACCGCCTGGTGACGCCGGGCCATCCCTCGACGCCGGGATTCAACGATCCGGCCTATCCGATCGAGGGGCGGGCGGCGCGCACGCGGGCGGCGCAGCCCGCGTGAAATAACGCCGCTATGCGTTTCGGTCCTCTGCGTGCCGTGCAGGGTGCGTTCGAAATCGCGTTGCCGTAACGGCAAGTGCGACCGCGGGTTGACGCGACGGCACCGCCTTCGGCGCATCACAGTTTATTGCGAATCGCGAAATCAACTGGACCTGCGTTAGCTATGCGTGTATTATTGAAAATAACTAGTGAAATGGGAGGGCACACAACGCAAACGGGAACACGAATTTCCGGCGGCGCGCCTGTTCTGCTAGCGATTCCTGCGGCGTATCCGCCGAACCTCTGCTCGCTTCGAACGCGATCAAGCTGACATCGGCGAAGAGAAGATAAGTCGAGACGACCGACGAAGCCGGCACGCGGACGCTGCATTCGGCTCCGCGTGGTGCAAAGACTGGCGTTCGGCGTGTCCGACGCGCGTCGGCTCGCGCCGATTTTCCGAAAAATCGGCTCAGGGAGAAGAAGCACATGCGTTATCTTTCGCGCAACGCTTCGCGCACACGGCTCAGGGAAGCTCAGAAGGCTCGCGATAACCGCGCGGAGATCGTCAGAGCGCTGTCGCTCGGTCAGATCACGCGGCGCGACCTCTATAAGTGGGGCCTCCTGACGTTCGGCGGCCTGGCCCTGAAGAACGGCCTCAGTCCGTTCGCCCCGAGCGCCTTT
>Ga0193751_1000152_pt1 | contig 63441 bp, 43 predicted proteins | sample L1c2metaG_FD_143050 | JGI IMG/M metagenome (GOLD analysis project Ga0193751, IMG submission 143050) | Soil microbial communities from a riparian zone of the East river system, Colorado, United States - L1c2 | ecosystem: Environmental > Terrestrial > Soil > Riparian zone | place: USA: East River...
ACAGGCCAATAGAAATGAACCAACGGCTTTGTTCAACAACTCGGGGAGGGAAGAATTCTTCCCTCCCCTTCGTTTTTACCCATAATCCGCGTAAACAGGCGCGGCGTTCCTGGCCCATAAGGTGAAAGAAAAGAGCGCGGTCGAGCAGATCGTATCGGCCTGTGTACGGCTGTGTTGAACTGCGAGAATTCAAGCCCCAACCGGAGCGTGTAGAAAGAGAGCTATTTCGCAACAATGCGGAATGGATAAGGGCGAGCCTGGTAGTCCGGCCTGTATCCATGCTCCGTTAATGCGTCAGTGATGGCACTTTCTTCAGCTTTTGAGTGAATCTCACAGATGATAGTGGGATGAGCGGCCAGCAGAGCTGAAGCCCCTCGTAGTACATCCCCGCCATAGCCTTCAACATCCATCAGAAGCAAGTTCGGTAACTCGTGACTGCTTACAAAGTCATCCAGGGTCACAACGGGAACCGTCAGTGCTCCCGTGCCGACGGCACTCATACTTCCGTTCTCCGAGAAGGCAACTTCCGTGGCAGACGCCCCGACGGCCGCTTCCGTCAAAGTTACGTTCGGGAATCCCCCCACGTTGCGCCTGAGGAAACCGAGATTAGTCGGAGAAGGCTCAAACGCATAAATATGACGCGCCAGATTGGCCAAGCGCATAACCCAGAACCCGAAATGAGCGCCAACGTCGTATACGATCGTGTCGGGTGCAACACACTGTTGCAGTATGGGCCAGAGGTCTCGTTCATAATCGCTACGTTCAAAGTAGTACTTGTGTGCCGTCGTACAGTGAAACACATGCCCATCTAACATAAACGATGTGCACCGTGGTCCCCGTAACGCATGTTGAACGAGGGTCTGCAGAGGCAGTGCGAAACGGTGCGAACCGAACAGCACGCGCTCAACAAGACTATAGACGAAGGGCATATCGAACGAAGCATACTTAACAGAGGACAAGTTGACAATACCATAATGCGGCAGCCAACTGATTTGGAGTGAGGTGGCTGGAGAGCAATCATCTTCTCACCGATGATTCGGTCGATCTCTCTTTCTCAGTAACATCTGGGACAAGACGTGTGGTTGCGATGTTGTTTTCATCCTGAGATGGCTGGAAAACAGGGTGGGTTCGCTGGACGACAACGTTGTTCGTCTTGATGGTTTAGGTTCATTGGTGTAGTAGGTGACCAAAGATGATCGCTGCATGTACTTTAGTACAGGCGAAGGATGGCCCTAGTGAGTGTCCCTGACACTCGGTTTCCGTAGTGTTGAGCCGCGCGCTTTGATACGCTTCTCGTAGGTGCAAGTTAAGGGAGAAAGACCAATGACTCATCTGCGTACCCCCGCGCGTTATCTTCTCTCAAAGACACTCTTGCTGACGATGTTCGGTGCCTTGTTGCTACCGCTGAACGCAAGAGCTCAAACTTTGATCACGTCGGATTCCTTGCTCAATACGGGCAGTCCTCTTACAGAAAGTTCCAACGCTCCAGGCACAAACGGAGCAGTAGGTCTCGTTCATTCATCGTCGAATACTTCGGTCAATTTGTGGCTCATCTATACGAATCCTTGGGGCGTGACCAGCGGTAGTGGCACCATCTCCATGAACTACAGCGGTAGCGGTTCGATTGTTACCTCCATCAATTTGACCGGGCTTCCGGGTGGCGGCGTGGATGGCTCGCCTTTCACGCTTTTGGGATGCGATCAGTGGGCCGGTTGCTCCGCTAATGGACAGCCACTACAATTTCCCAAGCAATTATCCGCGATGTCGTCTCTAGTAGTTGACTACAGTTACGCTCTTTCGGGCACAATCACCGGTAGCCTTGACATAGACATGATCTGGGACGAATGGGTGTGCAATTCCAGTCACCCGAACGGCATACCTGCGTGTCTGGAAGTTGAGATATTGCCCTATTACAACTTCAGTATGGGCCACGGTGGCGCCACATTCGTCAGAACGGTCAACGTGCCTGTGACCCTGAATGGCAACGCCAACACCTTGAGTCTTGACGAATACACCTGGGGCCAAGCCGTTCTTTACTTTCCGCACACGCTTCCGGGCCTGGCGTCGGCGTCCATACGCTTCAATATGCTGAATCTCCTGAATCAAGCAGTAACCGATAACGGCAACACAGCGTTCTCCTGGTTAATGGGGATCGAGGCAGGGACCGAGTTCGGGGCGAGCAGCACCCAATCCTACACGTTCACACTGAGCAAGTTGGACGTCGAACAAACCTTGGCTGGGAGCCAACCCGCACCTCCGACAAATCTGACCGCCGTAGTCCAGTAATGCGGGTATCCGGGCTCGCGAGACCGGGTGCTCTCGGTTAACAGACCAACCTGGGGCGGTACTGCAAGCGCTTCCAATGGTCTGTTGAGAAACCTTTAAAAGCGCCTGACAATGCCCCTGACGCAGACTAAGATTCAGGTGAAGATAGACCGCCAACCCTTGTTCCTCGGGTAGGAAGTGGATATCTCGTCATCGGATACAGCAAGGTTTCCTGGCTTCCATTGTCCAAGTTGGCTCCGGCCAGAAAAGTCAGCACAGATCATCCCCAGGCAGTGCCCGCGTGATTTATCCGAACCAGCATTAGGGCTGCCGTCTCGATTGCCCGCTCGACTACTGGAATCTGGCTCTCATAGAGTTTGAAATAGATACTCTGCCACGGTTCCGTTTCCCGCCCGGTAACTCCTTTCCACCGCCCGCTTTGAAGTCTTCTTTCGGCATGTGACGAGCTTTGTGCAACCAGGTTGCACAATCGAAGTGTTGCTCGTCCCCTCCTCGCCAGCTTGGCTAGCTCCAGCCCTTTCGTCCAGCCGACCCCCGAGCTGTCTCCTCGCCTGGAGAAATGGCCCCGAGGTGCCACTTCAGAGGGCTACAGGATCGAGCGATCGAGCGGAGGTTGCGGAAGTTACTTCGAGGAGCGGAAATCTGATGTGAGCTGTGCCGTGCCGGGCACTCTGACATCTCGAAACCAATGGGATGGCTTCATCGCCTCGTCAGTCTGCGCGAGATCCGAGGACACATCGCTAGCTTCGATGGTCTTCCGGAATCCTCGCGACTACGGAATACTCGCCGCCACGGGCGGCGTCGAGCGCGCACTCTCTTGTCCGCTGGAATTCACCGCTGTGGCTTCGTAGTAATATGTCTGGCCGGAAACGACCGTACTGTCGGTGTACGCGGTGTTCGAGTCGAGAGGTGAATTAATTTTGGCGTAGGTGCCATTCGCGCTGCTGCTGCGATAAACGTTGTAACCTGCGACACCTGTGCTGGCATCCCACCAGAGATTTACGCTGTGTTGCACGACAGTTCCAATGCCGGTTAGCGATTGCAGCGCCGGCGAGTTGGAGGCGTTACTAGCAAACGAGAGGGAGCCGGAAATCGTACCACTGCCTGTTGGTGTGAAGGCAACATTGAACGACATGCTCTGGCCCGCTGGAATCGTGAATGGGAAAGATGCTCCATCCAGGACAAATTGAGAATTACTGCCGCTTTCAGAGGAAACTGTCACACTCGTGCCAGACGCACTCACGGTAATGGGTTGAGTTTGTGTCGTCCCTACAGGCACGTCGCCGAAGTTCACTGACGCCGGACTCAGGATCAACTGGCTTGAAGCGGTTCCCGTGCCTGTCAGAGGTATGACTAGCCCCGGGCCGGTAACTAAGACGCTGCCTGCGCTCGTGCCCACCGATTGTGGGGCGAAGGTAAGATTCAACGTAATGCTCTGGCCCGACCTTAGCATCAATGGCAACGCGGGTCCACTCAAGGAGAACATGCTGCCCGTTATCTGGAAAGCCGAGAGCTTTACGTGCCCGGCGCGGGTGTTGGTCAGCACCACCGCCTGTGTGGAACTCGCTCCCACCGCTACTTGACCGAATGAAACGCTTGTAGGAGCGGCCGTCACGCTGCCACTTGATTGTTGCGTAGCGGCCGGTACACGTAGGGACAGCAACGCGACAAATAGGGTGAGAGGGATGACTGAGAAAACACGGATAGAAAAAGGCTCGGTAATGGACTGGGGGAGTCTCATACCATTCAGTTTGAATTCTTGGAATCCACATAAAAAGGTCTCAGGAGGACAATCCCGGCATTGGCCAATAGGGCAATCACCGTTAGGTTGGCATGAGATGGCTGCGGCGGAAAAGCTAGATGCAAGTACAGGTTAGAATTGGCGCGGATACAAGAGATGCAACGCCAGAACGCGGAGCGAAACAATTGTCCACTGCTGATCGGCAGCACAAACCGTTTCGACGAAATCAAGTTTCGGAAGTCGCCTACGGCGCAGGAATCTGAACATCGGAAACAATGTTCGAATAGGCGCTTTCTTCGTCACTCGAATTCACGGCGGTGGTTGCGTAGCAGTAGTTCGTACCGTCGACCACGGAAGAGTCCGAATAGGTCGTGGCCGTATCCAACGCGGGGCCGTTGATCTTCGAGTAGGTGCCACAGGAACTTGAGTAGTTTGCGCGGTAAATGTTGTATCCCGAGATATTTGGCGATGCGCTGCCAGTCCATGACAGGCTGACCGTGTGAGTCGGCGCTGGAGTTCCGGTGCCGGTTGCCGCTGCCGTTGTTGCAGAAGGCTGGGCATCGCTCGTGAAAGTAACGATTGCACTAATCGCACCGGCCACTTGTGGACTGAAGGTCACAGTAAACGGTGCGCTTTGTCCCGCCGGAATGACGGTCGGCAACGGTAACCCGCCTATCGTAAATTGTGAGTTGTTCGTGCTGGCGGCTGCGACCGTTACGGTCGCTCCGCTGGCATTAAGGGTTCCCGAAACCGTTGCGCTGTTGCCCACCTGCACGCTTCCCAAGCTCTCACTCGTTGGATTGACCGCGAGTTGACCATTCCCCGCGCCCCCGCCGGAACTGAACCCTTGACAACCCGCCGTCGCAAGGCAAAGAAGGACCAACCCTATGTTGCTTGCCCACAAGCCCTTCGCAGCAAGAGGCGCCAGTAAGCGTCTACTCATAATCTCCCTGCAAGCGATAACGCCTGTGTATCCCGCTATCGATTCGGCGACACCTACTGAGTCTAGGCCCAAGAGCAAGGTCGGAGTAGATATCGAAGGTTCATACGAGAACGGCGGAAGGCCATCACCCGGATGACGCGTTGCACGTTGAGGACTTCCGCGTCCCAGTCGATGTCTGCCCATGATTTTGGCGGAGCCATCACCAGATACAGACGCTCAGTTGGTGTAATCGCCTTGCTAACAACAGCAATCAATTTGAAACGGGGAGTGCTGCTGGATGTCCCTGCGCGATGGTATTTCAGCCTTTATGTCGTTGGGAACGAGCACTAATAAGACAGCCCCGGCGACAACAGCTGGCGCTCCCACCCCCTTTGCCCAACCGTTGGCTCGGAGCTGTAACCCAAGCCCTATCACCAGAACAACAAGGGCGAACAGAGCAAAGGCATTGGTTGAGGCCGTTCTCAAGAAATCTGGCCATGGGCGGGGCGCGTGGCCAAGAGCGAGCAAAGTTCCGAACATCGCTTGGACGGATAGCAGAGGCGGCTCCTCGGAAGCACGGTAACGCTAGCCCTCAGAGTGGTTCCGCGTGGGTACAGCGCTGGGGAGGGCCGATTCGAGGAGATCCGGCCCGGCGACGTGGTCTGGTTCCCGCCGGGTGAGAAACGTATTCGTCGACGATCAACGGACGCCGGCGGTCCTGCCGGCGTCGTTATGATCGAATTTAGCTTCGAGTAGAGTCCCCAACGAAGCACATTTGCTCGATTGCAGAATCGTCCTTCACCTGGGGAGCAGAATGGTGTCCGTGATGGACTCTGCTACTCTCTCGCCCAGACCTTTGCCAGCGATGTGGTCGGTCCGGAAGTGTTGGCCGGCATAAATTCGGCTCAGTCCCGCCTCCTGCGCGGCTGCTGAGAAGCTGGTGAAGTGGCGCTTCGCTCCCTGCACCGACTCGGAAGTGACATCAAAAGTGAACTGATCACCAAAATAGAACTTCAGCACTTCGGCTCCGGCAAAACTGATGGTACTGTGGGCGCCGGGGTACGAAGGGTCGGGAGCGGTCTTGGTCGGAAGCGGCAGCCAATTTGGATTGGGGTTTGTATTGGGATTGCCGTCATCGCCAGCCAATTCAATTGCGGTTACTGGCCGCCAGAACCGGTAGTTGTACTTAGCCTCGAACAAGGCAATCGTGCTATCGGCGAGGCTGATGTTCAGGAGAGCAAAGAGCCGTGCGCTATGAGCCAGGCCGAGGTGATGTCCCAACGCCGCGGTCTGCGCGATTTCGTTCCAGAGGTCCTGAATGTTGCCATTCCAGAAATTTCCAATCTGTGTCTGCTCCGGGGTGCGAGTCGTGCTGGTAATGAAACCCAGACTCATGACTTCATTGAAAACCTTGGTGTACTCGGCGCTCGTCAACTGCGGTGGTGGTCCAGGACGAAATTCATCAGCGCGCGCGATGGCAAATGGAGTGACCTGAGGCCATTGTGTGAAGTCCGCCGGTGGGAAATTGGGAGGGGTGAATTGGTAATCTCCTGGCTGGTTTCCCGGGACAAAAGGAGGCGGAGTGACGTTCGCTCCGTCGGTGCTGCGGAACGCTAAAATCTGGACGGCAACGGTTTGTCCGACGGTGACGCCGTCCGTCTTGTCCTGTCCCTCCGGAATCTGCGCCAGGTCCTGCTGAAGTTCCGCATCGAGCGTGGTCTGAAACGCCGGGTAGAGTGCGACCAGGACGTCATGCGCCGCTTGGTCTGCCGCAGCCGGTTGTGAAGCCAGGCGCGAGACGTTCGGGAGACGGACCAGGTACGGACTGTAGGTTCCGTCGATGTTGTTGACCGCGTCAAAGATGGAAGCATGCAGAATGGCGAAGCTGCGAGTCGAATGAATGGTGGGAGGCTGGGCGCCGGCAGTCCGCAGGATCACTAGGAGAGTTCTATTCCATTCGATGACCGGATTGACAGATGGGACGGAGCTTACTACGGATGGCTCGGCAGCTGCGGCAATCGAAGCTCCTGCGACTTGGGCCTGAAGACTGCCGCACAGGAGAGCAAGGGTAACTAAGATCTTAGACATATCCTTATTCCTTTGTTCGGATTTGGCGCCCGACCGGGGTGCGACGTGAGTCGCTGCGGTCTGGCACGGATACCCTCTAGAACTGGGCGTGAGGAGAAATATTCCCGACAAGCTGGGAATTATCAAACTTCCGCTTCATGCCGGTTGTTTCGTGGATGCCCGTGCGGTCATGTGAAGGTGGGGATTAGGAGGGTCGACATATCTTTGGCACGGCTTCAATGACACTCTGCGGAGCCATGGTTGGAACAATTCTCGTAACCTTGTAATCGGCGGCCTCGAGCAGAGCACAAAACTCCGCTTTGGTGCGTTCCCGCCCTCCGTTCATCACTAACATGTTTAAGTCGAGAAGCTTACTAAAGGAGGCCGAGGCCGCGTCCGGTACGATTGTGTCAACCAGCAACACTCTACTATTCTTAGTCATCGCGCTACGGCAGTTTCTAAGGATTGTAATGGCGCGATCATCGTCCCAATCATGGATTACGCTGGACAGAAGGTAAGCGTCCGCTCCTTCTGGAACGGAGGTGAAGAAATCTCCGGGAACGTATGAGCACCGCCTGCCCCATCCGTCGTTGCCGAGTTGTTGCTTTGCCCTTTCGATGGTCAAGGGTGTGTCGAAAACCGTGCCTCTCATCTCCGGATTGAACTGCAGAATCCTGCCCAGGAGTTTACCTTGGCCTCCTCCGATGTCGACGATGGAAGAGATTCCCGCAAAGTCGTAGGCCATGAGAACTGCGTAGGCCAACATTGACGACACATTCGTCATGCCTTGATTAAATGCATCCGCGGCGTCGACGTTCTGTTTCAGATAGTCGAATAAGCTTGCTCGGAACACATTGTTAAAGGCTGGAGATCCAGTTTGAACGCTATGCAGAAGGTTCCCGCAGGCCTGGTAGTGAATTTCACCGATCGTGATCACCATCGCCCGAAGTGATCCATGGACGTCGGCCTGAAGGCTCTTCGCAAGCCGGGAGAGAGCAAAGCGATCTCCGCCGACATGCGAAAAGATACCCACGCTTGCTAAGGCGCGCATTAGGCGGAAGAGCGAGGGGGCGTCCGATCCGGTCGCTGCGGCTAATACGACACACGACCGAGGCCCGTCGCTAAGGAAGTCGGCAATACCGAGTTTAGCGGCGACGTAGATTGCCTGGGAAAGCCAATAACCGGTTGCCATCTGGAACAGAACGAGAGGGGAAGAGTTCCCCTCCGTCGATGCCACAGCTCTCTTGGGAAATAGTCGATCTCTTAGAAGCGGCTTCATCTCCGCCCACCAGCCTATCCTCCTTGCCCGATGGAGAACCTTGAGGAATGGCCAGAAAGGTAATCGGCGAGCTACCATCGGAGTAGGGCGACCTCGGCCGCCGTCTCTGCTCCTAATGCGATCATCACTCCCCAGTCTCCTGGCCGGATCACTACTGCGGTCTGGCACTGATACCCTCTAGAACTGGGCGCGAAGCGAAATATTCCCGACAAGGCTGCGAATTATCAAAGTGCTCTGATCGGCCGGGGCTATCATCACCAGTGCGGTCATGCGAGGCTGGTCTGCTAAAAGAGAAATACTTCTTCTTCGGCGACCAGGACAATCGGTTCGCCCCCGGAAGAAATCGCCACCGCATTGGCGATTGTCCGTTTGCCGCCTTCCGAGGCGGCGCACGCTTCCAGAGCCTTGATTGTCGGGAAATGGATCTCTGCGATGCGATGGAACTGTGGCGTTCCCTGCGGGGTGCAACTATCTTGCTCGCTACAATCCTGGTCTTGCAGGCCAGCTTCTCGACAGCCATGGGCACATGTTCGTTCAGATTGAAACGCCCGCCGTGTCCGAATTAAGAAACGGCGGGCATTTCAAACGTTAAACGGCACTCGGTCAGTCGAGGCGCTGAACGATCGCGCAGTTGATGGAGAAGCCCGAACTCCCGAAGGTTTTACCACCTGGCCCGGTGATCAGACCGTCCTGTACGAAGGTGAGAATCTGGAACTCTTCACGCACCTGCCCGCGGAACCCCTGATCGATGGCATCCTGGGTCCATTCGAACAACTGTGCATCCCAGTACGGGCTGTAATCGAGCGCGATTGTGGGAATTCCCCCCACCACGTTATTCGGTCTGAATCCATCGGCCAGATCTGCCGACAAACCTTGCCGCAGTGGATTGTTGCAAGAGCCTGACTCAGGTCCATTGGTGCTGATGAAGATACGCTCGACGGCACTACCGAAGCTGTCATCGTGGCCCAACACGATTTTTTGCATCAGGGGAGCGAAAGTATTGTGTTCAATGGCCGCTCCCAGTGGGATGCTTGTGTCCATCGAGAGATACCACACCGGGCGCCCGAAACTGAAGCCGTTAATGAGGTTAAGGGTTACCGTCATGTTGACCGGATCGATGGCCACTACCTGGTCGTGCACTTTGCTATAGTCCACGTTGCCATTGGGGAAGCTGATCTCGTTGGCGTTCACGTCGAACGCCACCATGGGAGCGTTGTAAATTACATTTGCGGCATTGACGATTTTGACGAGCGGACCATAATTCGCGTCCCCAACGGACCCCGGGGTTGCAAACGTGGGAGGAAATTCGTGACCGGGAGGGCCAGGAATAATCTTACGTTCAGGCTTAAAGTTAACCGTGCCCGCGTCAAATACGATGTTTCCATTAGCATCGAGGTTTCCCGTCCTGGCAGAGTGCGACGCGAAAGTGAGTTTGGCGGAAAAATTCAGACCCAACTCGGCAGCGACATTGGAGTCGTCAACATCGGTCAAGATGTACCACACATTTTTTCCACTTCCCTTCAGATGGCCCAAATAAAGCGGTATGGTAATGGTCCCGTGCGCAACGTCAAGCACGCCGGTATCCAGTAGTTGAACCGGCCCGACCAAGCTGCGATTGGTGTCGGAAGGGGGTGGTCCAAAGTACGATAGAGGGACTGAAGTGCCTATGGAAGCGGGCGCGGGAAACAAATTGCACCCTGGGCCGGGACCGATCGGGCCGGGGCCGGGGCCCTGATCGGAATTGAAGGTCGTCGACGCTAGCACAGCAGTAGCAGCAAGGTCCAGGTTCGTAGGCGCCACGGCTACGGGACGCTTGGCGCGCGCGTGCACGGCCAAGGCTTCTGGCGAGATCGTATTCTTAAAGCGAGCCTGCGCCGCCAGGGTTTGAGGTGAGTCTTGTGCAGCAGCGGGATGGGATAAAACAGCGGCGACAAAGAGAATGATGATGGTGGCGATGGCTGACTGGGTTGCTGGGCGGTTCCACGAGATGCCTCTGCTGGCTTTTCTTCGAGACATCCACAACAGCGTGCAAATTTCTTCTTGCATTTCCAACCTCCGGGTTTCGTAAGATGTGCGTGAACGTGGAGACGGAGTTTGTTAGTTAACAAACACTTATTCTCCAACTCCGCGTCGCGTGATCAATGAGAGAGAACAACTAAAAAAAAGTTTCAAGTGACGCTTAAGAATTCAGCATTGGAATCGCGGAAGCTGCTTTTGTTCATACATAACAACGAGAGCAGGTTGGGGAATAGGATCAATAAAGTAGTGAATTATTCTGGAAACCAGATCATAGTGACTCCTTAGCTCAACGAGGTATCAGTGTCGACTTACTCTGTCTCTCGTGCTGTGTCCTATTTGGTATTGGCGCTTTCTGTGGCGGCAGGTGCCCAAACTCAAGCAGTCCCACAACTCGGTGCGATCCCCACACAAATTCCCGGTCACAACGCGATCCTCATGGGTGTCGCCTGGTATCCCGAGCAGTGGCCTGAGTCACGCTGGGAAGAAGAGCTGCGCTTGATGGAAGCCGCTGACCTGAAAGTCGTCCGGCTCGCGGAATTTGCCTGGAGCCGGATGGAGCCTTCCGAAGGCCACTATGATTTCGACTGGCTGGAGCGCGCGATCGGGCTGGCGGCGAGACATCACATTGTTTCGGTTATTGGGACGCCGACGGCGACTCCGCCCGCCTGGCTAACCCAGAAGTATCCCGACACGCTGCGGATGGAACCGAACGGTCAGCGGGTGACTCACGGCAACCGTGCCCACGCCTCGGTGACTTCGCCGCGCTACTTGGAATTCTGCCGTCGCATCGCCGAACAAATGGCCATTCGATTCGGACACAATCCCAATGTTGTCGGCTGGCAGATCGACAACGAGTATGGCTACGCCCTGATGTCCTACGACTCAGTCACACGCGAGAAATTCCAGGAGTGGTTAAAAGCAAAGTACAAGATTCTCGGCAACCTGAATACCCACTGGACCACCGCCTACTGGAGCGAGAGCTACGACAACTGGGCCGAAATCCCTATTCCCGTTGGCGGCCATAACCCTGGTCTCATGCTCGAGTGGAAGCGCTTCGTGAGCCAGGAATGGGACGAATACCAACGCAACCAGATTGATGTGATTCGTAAACACGCCGACCCGCGTCAATTCATCACCGGGAATCTCATGGGGTTCTTCGATGGATTCGACCACTACCAGATCACCGCGCCGCTGACCTTCGCCTCGTGGGACGATTACGTCGGCAGCGGCCACGTCGATCCCGCTTACAACGGTCTGGCGCATGACCTGACCCGCGGCTTCAAGCGACAGAATTTCTGGGTCATGGAAACGCAGCCGGGAGCGGTGAACTGGGCGCCGCTCAACAACTTTCTGAATCGCGGAGAGGCCCGCGCCATGGCTTGGCAAGCCATCGGCCATGGTGCCGACGACGTCAATTACTGGCAGTGGCGCAGCGCCCTCAACAACTTTCTGAATCGCGGAGAGGCCCGCGCCATGGCTTGGCAAGCCATCGGCCATGGTGCCGACGACGTCAATTACTGGCAGTGGCGCAGCGCCCTCAACGACCAGGAAGAGATTCACGGCGTTCTCGTGGGGCCGGACGGGACACCAGTCCCGTTCTACGACGAGGTAAGTCAGACCGCACACGAGTTTGCCCAGGTAGAGAGCAGCTTCCGCGACACCATACCTGTTTCTCAAGTGGCATTGCTATATTCCTACGACAGCCACTGGGCGATTCAGTTTCAGAAACACACCGAGAAGTATGACGATATCGGCCTGCTGAAAAGTTACTACCGCGCGCTGCGTCAGCTTTCCCAATCGGTAGACGTCGTCAGCGCTTATGCGCCGCTGGACAGCTACAAGCTCGTGGTTGCTCCCAGCCTCAACGTGCTCCCCAAAGATCTGGGCGATCATCTGCTCGAATATGTTCGCAACGGCGGCCAACTCGTGCTCGGTCCGCGTTCAGGCATGAAGGATGAATTCAACGCGCTGTTGCCGCAACGGCAGCCGGGGTATCTGGCCGAGGCGCTCGGCGCGCGTGTCGAGCAATACTACGCACTCGAAAAGGAGTTTCCGGTCTCCGGCACGTGGGGTACCGGCAGCGCCAGCATTTGGGCAGACCAACTGAAGGCCAGGGTTCCCGATGCCGAACCTCTTCTCAAGTACGGTAAGAGCAACGGCTGGCTCGACGATCAACCCGCAGCCGTTACTCGCTCGTACGGTAGGGGCCGGATCACCTACATCGGCGCAATTCTTGATGACAAGCTGATGGCCGCTGCCGCCGAATGGATGGTGCAAAAGAGCGGCGTGACTCCCGTGTTCGGTTCTTTGCCGGAAGGCGTGGAAGTCAGCCGTCGAACGGGTGGTGGGAAGCAGGTCTTTATTCTGATCAACTACGGCCAGGATAGTCGCCGGGTAACGTTGCCTCATCCGATGAAAGCTTTGTTTGAGAATAAGCAAGTAGAAATGCTCGAACTCGCTCCCTACGGCGTGTCGGTCCTGCTCGACAAATAGCCGTGAGTCGCGGGCGCGCTCGGCATGTCTCGGGATCCGCGAACTATTTCGACGCAGCTGCTCCCGCTTGCGAGGCGCCTGCGACCGGGGGTTCAGTCATCTCCATCGCCCAGATCGCAGCTGGACGCATATACATTGAGGCGCGGAAATTGCCGTCGATCTCGTAAGCTTCGGGCGATCGGAACCAGTATCCCTTGGTCTCGTAGATGACGTGGTACACGCCCCAGGCCGTGCGGTAGCCCTCGTCTTTGAGTCCGTCAGCCAGCATGAGGGCGGCGACGCTGAAGGTGGTGCCGGTCCAGACTTCCTGCACCTGCTCGTTAGTTTTGATGATGGCGCCATCAGCGGCAATGCCGTTGACGGCGCCCATTTCGCCCTTCGCGAACTTCATCACGTTGAAGTCGAAGATCTTCTTTAGCGCCTTGCGTTGCATGTCCATCGGGACGAGGTCGCCCAGGCCGGTCATGTGGGCGTACCACTGTCCGGCGAGTTGGTCGGCTTGGATGTTGTCGCGGTATTCGCTTCCGGTGTCGTAGCGGAAATACTCTCCATTCCAGAGCTTCTTGATATAGCTGGCCTGACTTTTTGCAAACAGATCGTGATACTTCGCCTGCGTGGTTGGGTCGTTCAAGGTCTTCGCGATTTCCTCTGCGGCGCGCAAGGCTGCCAGCCAGAGTCCGCCACAGTAGGCGCTTTCGCCACGAACCACCCAGACGTCGTAGGTCTGGTCGGGGAAGCCGTCGTTTTCGGGGATGCCATCGCCGTTGCGGTCGTACTTGCGGAGATAGTCGAGCGCGAGTTGCACCGAGGGCCAGGTGTCGCGGAGGAATTGCGTGTCGGTGCGGCCGCTGAAAACGTAGTCGCGATAGACCATCAACACAAACTTGGTGTTCAAGTCCTTCCAGTCGTCGGTGTTCTGCCAGCTAAACTGGTTGACTTTGAAAAACGGATCCTCTTCGGGTGCGCCGAGGTCGTGGGGGGCGGCTCCCTTGCTTTTGCGAATACGAAACGTGGGCTTATGGTCCTGCTGTGTCTTCCAAGTCCAGATCAGCTTTTCGGGCTCGTTGCGCAAGACGGTTTCAGCAAAGGTGCGCATCTCCTGCTTATCCAAGTCGGGCCAGAACTTAACCAGCGGCATGGAACCGTAGAAACGAACGTCGAGCGTGGAATAGTAGGGATAGTCGTAGCACTCCATAAACGAGAACATTGGCGGAGATTTGGGATCGGCCCCGACGGGGCGTCCCCAGAATGATCCGCCGTCGGCCAGAGTGTAGAGTTCGTTGAAGAGTTCGGCGCGATACCATTCGGGCTTGCTGGTGTCGTTGATGTAAGGAGCCTGCCAGGCATCGATGGCATCGCTCCATTCGGCGGCGTGCGTCAGGCCTTCAGCGGCAATCTTCAGAGCGTTTCTTCCCGACGTGCCAAAAAAATCGGTGTAGTGCCGATGCCATTTGCGCCCGGTGCCAAACTCCATCAACGGGAGATCCCAGGAGATCACCATGGGGACGACGCGCTTCTCACCGGGCTTCAAAGTGAAGCGCACTGCGATTGCACCGGCCAGGGTTTCTCCGCTGCTGATCCACTTGAAGTCGTTGTTGGCGAGGCGCCCGTCCTTCGAGAAGGGAGTCCAGACCTGATCGCCGCCGATTTCGTCGGGAATGAAGGTGTTCTGATAAGTAATTTCCACGCCCGGAGATTCGAGGGACGAAATGGCGAACTGCCCATCCCAGTCGTCCTGAACCTCGCCGGGACGAATGCGGTCAAACACCACGGATTTCATGGTGCCGGTATTTCCCAGGGGTGTGGAGACGACGCTGTTGTAGTTGCCAGCACTCATCTTCCCGCTAAGATCGCGCGACGTGTTACGAAGCCAGCCCACCATGTTTGCCCAGGAGAGCAGCACCGAAACGGTCACGGGTTTGTCAGTGAGATTGTCGGCATGCCAGCGATACACGGCGACCGGATAACTGGTTTCGCGATAGTTATTGGGGAGAATCGGAGAGAACTGCTCCAGGGTGACGTGCGCTGGCAATTTGTCCCAACGGTAGTCGTACCAGGACTTCGGGTAGAGTGCGTAGTAAGTTCCGGCGCCGACGGGATAATCCCACTTCCAGGAGCGGAGATCCTCATTTTTAGGATGATCAGCGAGGAGGACCTGGGCGATGCCTTTCGATGCGCCCTCGGATTTCTCGTAGATGGCAAACTGGTTGGAGTAAACAGTTTCGTATTTGTGGATGCCGGCCTTCAGGTGCCAGCGGGAAAAATCGCCGCGATAGGTGCGGGAGAAGGTGCCGGAGCCAAAACCGCCGACCGGCGCGCCTTGCCAGTAACCGTCGTCGATCAGATTGTTCAGTTGGGGCTTGCGGGTGCCGGGGTTGGCGAGCGGCTCGCCGATGCCTCGCTTCCAGGCGATTTTCGGAATCGCGTCTCCCGCCCATAGGGAGAATCCACAAAAGACGATGAGGAGAAGAACGGCGAACTTCGCAAGGCGGAATTTCATGGAGCCTCCGGCGTTGGGGACGGATGGGTTCGGCGAGTTTGTCGTGAGATCACTGCAAAATCGTTATTGTAGGCTAGATTCGAGCATCAGGGAAGAACCTTTTCCATGGGAGTCCGGCTTCGACTGGCGGTGCTCTGCGAGTATAATTCGGCGCGCATCACAACTCGGTCACTGTACGCGCGCCCGCAGGCGAAATTCAGATTGCCGGAAACATTGTGATTGAGACTCTTCGGGAGTTCTATGGTCGTTAATCGACGCTCCAAGTGTTCTGAAGTTTTGGCCGTGGTCTTTGTCTTCGTCTGCCTTCCAGCCTTCGCTCTGCCACCCCGCGCAGTCGTTCTTCATTCCGGCTGGCGGTTTCGCGCGCTCAATGACAGCGTCCATAGCGGGGTTGACCAATGGCACGACGCGGAAGTCCCGGGCGTCGTGCAGATGGATCTTCTGCGCAATAAGTTGATCGCCGATCCGTTCTATCGCGACAACGAAAAGTCTCTGCAGTGGATTGGGCTGACGGATTGGGAGTATCAGACGGAGTTCGACGTGGATGCCGCGACCCTCGCGCGCGGTCACCTCGACCTGCTGTTTGGCGGCCTCGACACCTTTGCCGATGTTTATTTGAATGACGCGCAGCTGCTCAAGGCCGACAACATGTTTCGGTCGTGGCGCCTTTCGGCAAAAGATCGCCTGCATGCGGGAAAGAACACTTTGCGGATTGTCTTCCACTCTCCCATCGCCCTGATGATGCCGAAAGTGAAGGCCGAGCCTTATCGATTGCCGACGGTGAACCAGGTGCAAGCCATCAGCGAAGACGGAATTGCCACGGACCCATACACGCGCAAAGCGCCGTACAACTATGGTTGGGACTGGGGTCCGAGATACGTTACCGAGGGGATATGGCAGCCCGTGAAGGTGATCGCATGGGACGATCTGCGCATTGACAACTTTCATATCCGGCAACAGAAGATCGGCAAGGATGAAGCGGAGCTGTCGGCGGAGTTCGATATTGTTGCCGGCAGGAATAGCGACGCGGGCCTCGCAGTCGAAGAGGAAGGCGCGGGCAGCAAAAAAATCCGGGCCGTCGAGCAGAGAGTCCACCTCGACGAAGGGACGAACCATATCTCAATTCCTTTCCGCATCTCCAACCCCAGTCTTTGGTATCCGAACGGATATGGGCGGCAGACGCTCTACAAGTTTTTTGCAACGCTCTCCCTGACAAAGGGCAAGAAGTCGGTGGTCGAGGACACCGCCGAATTGCGCACCGGACTGCGCTCGCTTGAATTGCGCCGCGATTCGGATCAGTGGGGGAAAAGCTTTACCTTTGTGGTGAATGGGATTCCGATCTTTGCCAAAGGCGCGGATGTAATTCCGTTCGACAGCTTCCCGACTCGTGTCACGCCCGCGCAACATCGGCAGATTCTGGAGGCGGCGCGAGATGCTCACATGAACATGATCCGGCACTGGGGCGGAGGCTACTACGAGTCGGACGACTTCTATGACATCTGCGATGAACTGGGCATCATGGTCTGGCAGGATTTCATGTTCGGCGGAGCCATGGTCCCGGGAGATCCTTCCTTCCAGGAAAACGTCCGGCAGGAGGTGATCGAGCAAGTCAAGCGCCTTCGCGATCATCCCAGCATTTCGTTGTGGAGCGGGAATAACGAAGTCGAAGGCGGATGGAAATTCTGGGGTGACCGGCTGCAATTCAAGGAAACCCTGACTCCGCCGCAGCGCGAGCGCGTGTGGCAGGATTACGTCGTGCTTTTCCACGACATCATTAAGAGTGTGGTGGCGGAGCACGGCGCTCCGGTGGCTTACTGGAAGATATTCCGGGCGGCCAGCACAGTGGCGACATGCATTACTGGGCAGTGTGGCACGCTCTGGAACCGATCGAGGAATACACCCACCAGTTCCCCCGCTTCATGTCGGAATACGGGTTTCAGTCGTTTCCCGACATTCAGACGGTGCGGAAATTCGCGGAGCTACAGGACCTCGATATCATCTCGCCGGTGATGCAGGCGCACCAAAAGAATGCTGGCGGCAACGAGCGCATTCGCACTTACATGCTGCGCGAATACCGCGAACCTCGGGACTTCGAATCATTTCTATACGTCAGCCAGGTGCTGCAGGCGGAGGCGATCAAGGTGGGCGCCGAGCATCTGCGGCGGCAGCGTCCGCGCACCATGGGATCGTTCTACTGGCAGCTCAATGACTGCTGGCCAGTCGCCTCGTGGTCGAGCATTGATTACTACGGCCACTGGAAGGCTCTCCAGTATTACGCGCGGCGATTCTACGATGATTTGCTGGTGTCGCCCTGGGAAGACAATAACACCGCCTCCGTGTCTGTTGTATCGGACAAACTGCAACCGACAGCGGCTGAGTTACGCGTCCGTGTGCTCGACTTCCAGGGGAAGACGCTGCTGGAGAAAACCCAGGCGATCACCGTGCCGGAGCTTTCGAGTAAGGTCTACGCCACATTCTCGCGGCAGGAACTGCTGACAGGGACAGATGCGCAGCACGCTTTTGCAGTGTTCGATCTGATGCAGGGTGACAAGATTATCTCCCGCAACCTTCACTTGTTTGATCGCACGCGGAACCTGGCATTACCTGCGCCGGCGATACAAGCAGAGTTAAGCGGGAGCGCCGGGACCTACACCTTCTTTTTGCGCTTGCAGTCTCCGTTGCTGGCTCGCCATGTCTACGTGAGCTTCGGCGACAACGAGGTTGAGGTTTCCGACAATTATTTCGATCTCCTTCCCGGCGAGGCGGTCACTCTGCAACTGAAGAGCAAGGCGGACCCGGACCAGCTTCGGCGATCGCTGAAGGTGCGGAATATAACCGATGCGTTCCCTCTGGATTCGGAAAGGCAGGGTGAGAAGTGACCCTCTCGCCATGAGTTGTGAGGGCGCAAGGCGATTGCCGCCGCCTATGAACTCACTGCATACTGGGAGACATGGGAACAGAAGGTCTTGCGCTAGCGGGTACGCACATTCGTCTCGAACCGCTGGAACACCGCCACGTCGAAGGCTTGGTAGCCGCCGCGGCGACGGACCCCTCCCTCTACCAGTGGAGTCCCGTCCCACAGGGCAAGGTCGAAGCGACGAGCTACGTCGACACCGCTCTGGCCTCGCGGGACGCCGGCAGCGCGGTGTCGTTCGCGATCATTAAATTGAACGACAAATTAAACGACAGACTGGACGATGGAGTGAATGACGGTGTCGTCATCGGGTCTACGCGCTTCTTTAACCTGGAGCGTTGGTCGTGGCCGAAGGGTCACCCGCGGCATGGTCGCCACGACCCCAACGTGTGTGAGATCGGTTACACATGGCTGGCGCGCTCGGCAATCCGGACTGCAGCCAACACCGAGGCGAAGCTGCTCATGCTGACGCACGCCTTCGAAACGTGGCAAGTGCTCGGGGTTTGCTTTCACACCGACGCGCGTAACCAGCGTTCGCGCACTGCGCTCGAACGCATCGGCGGTAAGTTCGATGGGATTCTCCGAGCCCATCGGATGGCCGCTGACTACATTGCTCGCGACTCGGTGCGCTATTCGATCGTGGCGGCGGAGTGGCCAGTGGTGAAGCAACAGCTGAGTCAGTTTCTGAGTCAAGCGCAACCGCCTTTCTCGGTAAAGGCAGCAAAGGATGATAAGAGGTGATCATCGCGGTCCCTGGGGAATCTCGGGCTCCGAGGGCCGAAGCAAAGCTGCCGCGCCCGGATCGCCAATTGCTCTGTTTGGTGCGATACGCAAGTTTAAGTGCAGATGTATGATGAGTGGTCTGCGATAATCGCCCGCAATGGTAAAAAAGAAGAAGTCTGGCCTCAGCCAGCCGGGAAGAGTCACCCTGCGGGAAGTCGCGGAACATGTCGGCTTGGCGGCCGGCACCGTCTCGGCGGTCCTGAACAAGGCCCCATCAGCGCGCGCCATTCCGGAGCGCACGCGTCAGCGGATCCAGGCGGCGGCCCTGGAAATGAACTATCGTCCCAATTTCCTCGCAAGATCGTTGCGCAAGAAGCGCACCTATACCGTTGGACTTATCATCGAGGAGATCGGGGACGCGTACGGGTCCCTGGTCATTAGCGGAATTGAGGGGTATCTCCGGCAGCACAATTACTTTTTTCTGACCGTCATTCATCGGCACGACGCATCCATGTTGCGCGAATACTCGCAGCTTCTGCTGGAGCGGGGGGTGGAAGGATTCATCACCGTGGATACCAGCCTGCAAGAAGCCCTGCCTTTGCCGACGGTTTCCGTGGCCGGGCACCGAGCCTTGAAGGGAGTGACTAACATCGTATTGGACCAGGAGCGGGGCGCGCGGGTGGCCCTCGAGCATCTGCTGGCGCTGGGTCATCGCAAGATCGCATTCATGAAAGGCCAACCCTTCAGCTCGGACTCGGAAGACCGATGGAAGTGGGTATGCAAAGTGGCGCAAGAGCTCGGACTTGAAATGGACGCGGACTTGATCATCAATCTCGAAGTGGACGATCCGTCTCCGCAGGTGGGTTATCCCTACGCAAAACAATTGCTGGCCCGCAAAAAGCCGTTCACCGCGTTGTTCGCCTACAATGACATCTCGGCGATCGGCGCCATCCGGGCCATCCAGGAAGAAGCTCTTCGGGTCCCGCAGGATGTCTCTGTGGTGGGTTTCGACGATATTCAGTGGGCTGCCTTCCACACACCCAGTCTGACCACGGTGCGCCAACCCCTAGGCAAAATGGGACAGATCGCCGCCGAGACCCTGATCCGGATGATCGAAGACCATGGCGAGAGTTCGTCGGAGATCGCTATTGAACCGACGCTCGTGGTTCGTGAGTCGACCGGACGGGCGCCGAAATAATGACCGCTTGATCGGAAATTTCCTATGAGAACCGCCGTGGTGTTTCCGATGCGCCTGCTTTTCTGCTTGACGCTGGCGATGGGATGTTTATCCGTCTCGGCGCCCGGCGATGACGGTCCACAACATTGGGTTACGACGTGGACCACGGCGAACGCGGCCAGCGACCAGCCCACGGTTTTCTCCAATCAAACCATCCGCGAGATTGTGCATACCACGATTGGCGGCAGCTCGGTTCGGATCCGGCTGTCGAATACTTTCGGCACACGCGCGATTCGTCTGGACGCGGTCTTCATTGGCCTCCAAAAAGCGGCCCTGCAAAAGATGGAGCCGCGAGAAGCAGGACTGCAAAAAGACGGGGCGGCTTTGGTTCCCCGTTCGAATCATGAGGTGACCTTTGGCGGAAGCCGGTCGATCGCGATTCCTGAAGGCGCGGAGGTTTTGAGCGATCCGATTCCGTTTTCGGTGGGCCCGGAGCAGAATATGGCGATCAGTTTGTTTACTGCGGGCGAGACTGGGCCAGCCACGGTTCACGGGTCTGCGTTTCAAACCAATTATGTTTCCGGCGCCGGGAACTTCGCGGCCGAGGAGGGTGCGAATGCGTTCGCCATCGCCACAGGATCAAAAGCAACCGGATCAAAGACCACTGGGTCGTGGTACTTCCTGAGCGCGGTGGAGGTGCTGGCGCCCGCCGACGTGAAAGGCGCGGTGGTGGCGCTGGGCGACTCGATTACCGATGGCGCCTCTTCCCGGCCCGACAAGAACGAGCGCTGGACGGACGTGCTCGCCCGCCGACTGCTCGACGGTCACACTAAAATTGCCGTGGTGAATGCGGGCATCGGCGGTAACCGGGTGTTGACCAGCTCGCCATGCTGGGGACAGAACGCGCTGGCCCGGTTGGGACGCGACGTTTTGGCGCAGGCCGGGATTGTGGCCGTGATTCTGTTCGAGGGCACCAATGACATTGGTCAGCCAGACGCACCGGCCACGGATACCAATCCTTGTCGCAGCCGGACGCAAGTGACAGCGGATGAAATCATCGCAGGAGACAAACAGATCATCGCTCGGACGCACGCCCGGGGCCTCAAGATTTTCGGCGCGACTATTCTTCCGTATAAGGGCGTTGGCGCCTGGACCACAACCGGTGAGGCGAAGCGCGTGGCGGTGAACCAGTGGATTCGAACTTCGCGGGGGTTCGATGGCATCATCGATTTTGACGCCGCCCTGCGCGATCCCGCGACTCCTAGCCGCATGGCTCCTCAGTATGACAGTGGAGATCACCTGCATCCCGGGCCGGCGGGGCATGAGGTGATGGGGAATGCGGTAGATCTGGCGTTGTTTCGCTGAGTCCCCTCAATCACTCACCGAGACGTAAGTTACTTTGCCCGACACTTTATCAAAAACCACGTCCAGATGGCAGTCCCAGAAATGACATCTTGCACCGGCGACAACTTTATAGCTATATGCGTTCTGCCCGTCGTCATCCGGTCGGCCTAGTAACTCTTGAATGTCAGAGGCCTGCTTACCGACAAGAATCCTCCGGCCGATGAGGTCCTCTGTCATTGCGCCTCGCGTGGACGGACCCGCAGATTTCCAAGCTTGCGACTCAAACGGTTTGGACGAAGAACACGAAACCAGTATTCCTAAGAGAAGCGAGATTGCAAGAAACCGTCTCATGGTCTGACCAAAACAAAACAATCTGTGTCACAGCTAATCGCACAGAACGTTTATCTTATGTCGCAAAGAGTCTCATTTGGAAGCGGGGCAAAGCCCCGTCCCCCACACAACCCCCTCTAGAAGCCATACTTCGCGACCACGCCTTTCTCGCGCTTTCCAATCACCGCAATCGCCGCATGTTGCGCCGGCAGGAGCAAGCTGAGCCACGCACCGGTGAGCTTGTCGCGAAGATCGATTTTGGCATCTTCCGCCGCGTCCGAGACCATCACATACAGGACGGAATCATCGAGCACCGTCGGATGGATGAGTACGCCGGGCGAAATGTTCGACTGGAGTTCGAATGCGGGTGTAACTCCGATCCGGCCAGCGACGTAGGCATACAAGTCGGCAGCGGGTTGCGTTCCTTCTGCCAACTCGATGGGATAGGCGGCCCAGAAGATCCGCCCTTTGCCGTATGGAATTTCTTTAAGGGTGGATCCATCGTTGAAATGGAGCGCGTCGAGCCAAGTCTGCTTCTGCATGTCGAAGGAGAGTATGAGCGCGCGATCGTTCAACTGAAGGCTGGCGTTATGGTAGGTCAGCGGCTCGGTTTGAGCTTCCAGTTTCAGTTGCACGATGCGGTCGGCGTGATGCCAGTGTTCGTCGTAATCCACCGGCCCGGTGATCAGCAGATTGCCGCCTTCATTCGCGTACTGCAACAATGCGTGCCACGCTTTCTCGGTTAAGGCTTGCGCGGAGGGCAGGATCGCGAGCTTCGGTGTTCCGAGTTTGTCGATCTGATTCTCGGCGATCGCGTACGCGGTCAGGCGATCATTGTATGCCAGGGCGCGCACCGCCTTCTGTTGCGCCTCCAGTTGCATCGTTCCGATAACCGAAAACTGCGCCGCCTGCGACGTGACGATGGCCACAGAGGGCAGTTGTGGGTTGTGGAGATGCGTGCTCAGGGACTTTGAGAAAGCGGCATATGCGCGGAGCACGGTTGCTTCCGGCTTCTCAGTGGCATCGGGAAGCACGGCCCCAATCGGCGTCTCATTACTTTCCGTCATGTAGGAATTCGTGTTCCATAGCCATTCGATGGCGCCGGAGCCTTCGATGAACGACGTGGCAATCTTACGTTCGAGAAGAGCGGCCTCGTTCTCGGGCGTGCGGCGAGCCGTTTCGTCGAGATTCAACTCGCGCTGCAATCCGGTCTCCTGGATGAGCATGGCCTCTCCGGGCTGCTTGGCAAGAAGCGAGTCCCACAGTACGTAGTCGTTCAGCCACCACGAATGGTTGGTGGTGAAGTCCACAAACTTCCCCCAATAGGCGGGTGCCAGACGATCCTGAATGCCGCCCTCGTCCTGGCCAACCGTGACTAACTGCTGCGATCCGGCGCTGCGAATTGCGTCGTGCATGGTGCGGACCCAATTCGCGAAGACATCCTGGGCAAAGAGAAAATAGTCATAGACTTTTAACGAATTGTGGCCGACGTACATGCCTCTTGTTGCAAAATCGATGTCTTCCGGGAGCGCGACCGTCCCTTGCACTTCGCTGGCGGGGAGATTCCACGCCGCCGCCAGCGCAGCCCGATCGGGATAACGCTGGTTGAGCCACTCGTTCCATTTCTCCAGTTCGATGGGGTCGCCATTCGGCCGCATGGTCCAAAGATGCTGAGAAATGCTGGGCTCGTTGATCAAGTCCCATGCCAGCCAGGGAACGTCGTGGAAGTGCCCGACCACGGAAGAAATCAGTGTCTGTTGGCGGCGAACCGCTTCGGGATCGAGGTAAGGGTTCACGCCTCCCAAAACATCCGGCAGGAACGCGAAAAAATTGAACTGCACGGGCAGGCCGTTTTTCCGCGCGGTCATGAGATACGCTTCGAGCGTCCGCAGCGTGCGCTCGTAAGGCTGACCATTCTCGTCGCAGAGCTTGTCCCAACCCGTCCACCAACCGGTGCGGATCATGTTTAGGCCGGCAGAATGGATCTGCGCGAGATCCCGATCCCACACGTAAACATTGGGGCGATCGAAATAAAGACGCTGGGACTCACCCGACATGTAGGTGGTTCCGACGACGGCGAGGGGTTGGCCATCGAGCTCGAAGTAATCCTTGTTCACCGTCATGCGAGGACCGGAACGCAGGAAGGCTTGATCGCGAACCCAGAATCCGGAGTGATGGATGGCGCGAAGCTTGTCGTGAACTTTGTCGTGAACTCCGTCGCCTTCCCGCAACTCGGCTTCTATAACGTAGAGCCCCGGCGTTTTCGGTGCGGGCAACAATAGAGGTTCCTCGGACGGAACAGTCCCGGAAATTTCGGAGCAGGCTTGCGGCTGATCTTTTGGCTGAACTTCTGGGAAGCTGGTGATCTTGATCGTAAGTGGTAGCGTGGACGGAGCGCTCGCGTGCCAATTCACTTCCAGTTGGATCGGTTCGCCGGGAAAGTAGAGCGGGAACACCGGGTGCACGGTAAATTCCTCGCTGCCGCGCATTGCCAGCTCCGCCAGCGTTTGGACTAACTCGGCGGATGCCGGGCCACTATAGAAATCCGCCGCCAATTCAGAATTCAGAAAAACCCAGCGGCCGCCAAAGCCGTTTCGCAGATGGTCGATCTCTATGGCGGGAGCGGCCAGCTTGCGGCCATCCTTAATACCCCATGCGAGCGCGTCGAGGCGCGCATCGATTGAGCCAGCGGCTCCTCCGCGATGATAGAGGTCCACGGCGCTCAGGCGAATTACGGGGCTGAAAGCGCGTCCCCAGGCGAAGCGAGGCAGCTTTAGCGGCAGGTCGGGGTTCGGTTGAAATTGCAATCCGTTGGAACCGGGAGTGGTCTGGTACTGGTCAATCATCAAAGAGCGCGCGAACCGGACACTATAGTCGCGCAGCTTCCAGCCAGTGGAATCGTGATAAGCGGAGCGTGTGAATGGCCGCCCGCCTAACACCAGCAGGTTGCCTCCGTTCTTTAGAAACGCGAAGATCTCCGGCCAGGACTCCTCGGGAAACGCCGAACCGTATGGCAGTACCAGTAGCCGGGTGGCGGGGTCTTTGAGTTGAGTCGCAAGCTGTCCCACGGGGGCGAAACGAGCGCCCGGCAATAGTGCTGCTAATTGGTGGGCCGACGGGCCAGCCGCATCCGCCGCCGGAAATCGGGACTCGCTAAACACAACGGCGCTGGAAAACCGATCGGCCGCCAGAACTCCCGTGCCAAGCGACAGCAGCGTGCCAACTATAAAGAGCGAGATTGTTCTCATGGGGCTATTCGCCGACAACGATACTATAACGATTTTCTTAACGAACGTAATCGATCACCGTTTGCCGGAAATCGTGTTATCTTGAGGGTCGCGATGACATGACGCTTGCCCAAGCGTAGCCCTACGAGGCAACGCCGCAACTGTCAGGAGATAAGAACGGATGCCAATGCCGACCAACGTTAGCACAGGAACTCGACCGGAAGCGTTGAAGGCGCCAGCCGCACGTTATGGAGGGCCGCTGGCTATTCTAACCACACTGTTCTTCATGTGGGGCTCGCTCACGTCGCTCAACGACGTGCTGATCCCCTATGCTCAACATGTCTTCAATCTGAGTCTTGCCAAGAGCATGCTGATTCAGACCGCTTTCTTCCTGGCCTATTTCGTCTTTTCCGTGCCATCGTCCAAAATCATCGACTGGCTCGGATACAAGAAGGCGATCGTCGTGGGACTGCTGTTGATGGTGATCGCGTGTCTTGGGTTCTATCCTGCCGCAAAAATCCCCTCGTTTCCATTTTTTCTTGCGGCGCTGATTGTGCTGGCAACGGGAATTACGATTCTTCAGGTTGCCGCGAACCCTTATGTGGCAGTACTGGGAAAGCCGCAAACCGCATCGAGTCGCCTGGTCCTTACGCAGGCCTTCAATTCGCTCGGCACGGCTGTTTTCCCTTTTGTTGGTGCCCGCGTGATTCTCGGTACGACAACCACCGCCATCGCGCAGAGCACGTCGCAGCAAGCCAACGCCATTATCCGTCTCTATGTGTATTTCTTCGCTGTGGCATTGTTCCTGCTGGCGATCGGCTTTGCCATGTCGAAGCTCCCCAAAATCGAGTCCGCTGAACACCGCATCGGGGAGAAGGTAAACGACTCTCTCTGGAAACACCCAAATCTTGTTTTCGGAGCGATTGGGATATTCGTATACGTCGGCGGGGAGGTCGCCATTGGGAGCTCCATTTCCAACTACCTGGCTCTGCCCAATATCGGTGGATTCGTGTCGAGCATTGCCGACCCAGCTATGCGTTACCGCGCGGCCTTGGGAGAAGCGGCCAGGTACATATCTCTGTACTGGCTCGGCGCCATGATTGGAAGGTTTATCGGGTCGGCAATTCTGCAGAAGGTCAAGGCCGGCAAACTACTGGCTCTATGCGCGATTATGGCCGCTCTGCTGGTTAGCGTTTCGGTTCTAACCAACAGCCATGTAGCCATGTACTCCATCCTGGCGGTGGGCTTGTTCAACTCGATTATGTTCCCTTGCATTTTTACTCTGGGGATCGCGGAACTCGGACCGCTCACCGGAGACGGATCCGGCATTCTGAACATGGCGATCGTGGGCGGCGCCATCATTCCATATCTGGTTGGCAAAGTTGGAGACCTTATCAATCACGCTTACTACCCGGCAATGACGCAAGGCGAAACGAGTTGGGGTCAAGGCATTCACTACGCACTTGTGTTGGCGGTGATTTGCTATCTCTACATTTTGTTCTTCGCAGTGAGCGGATCGAAACCGAACAGCGAGCGATACGCCACAGGTGTGGCCGCATCGGACTAGCGCCGTGACCGCGTGATGAGTCATATGGTGGAGTGACGGGTGTCTCGCCCGTCCAGCCGGGCGGGGACGCCCGGCGCTCCACCAGCAAAGAGGAGCACACCACTTGAGCAGAGCCCTCCTTCTCCTGGCGACTATCTTCGCGCTCGGCTCGGTGGCCGTGTCACTGGATCAGCAGCAACTGGCCAGCACACCGCCGATGGGATGGAACAGCTGGAACAAATTCGGCTGTAACGTCAGTGAGGATCTGATCCGCCAAATTGCCGACGCGATGGTCGCCTCCGGCATGAAGGATGCCGGGTACCAATACGTTGTTATCGATGACTGCTGGCAGTTGGAGCGCGACGGCAATGGGAACATCGTGGCCGATCCCAAACATTTTCCGTCTGGCATGAAAGCGCTCGCCGACTATGTTCATGCAAAAGGCCTGAAGTTCGGTCTCTATTCCGACGCCGGAACGAAGACTTGCCAGGGCCGCCCCGGCAGCAGGGGATATGAGTTTCAGGACGCGCGGCAGTATGCGGCTTGGGGCGTGGATTATCTGAAGTATGACTGGTGCAGCACCTCGACGCAGGATGCGTCGTCTTCGTATGAAGCCATGCGCGCCGCGCTCGACGCTTCCGGTCGACCGATTGTCTTTAGCATTTGCGAATGGGGCAAGAGCAAGCCGTGGCTCTGGGCCCATGGAGTCGGAAATCTTTGGCGCACTACCGGAGACATCCAGGACCGATGGCAGGGCAAAAAAGAATGGAACCCCGGCGATTGTTGCAGCTACGGCATGCTCGACATCGTGGATCAGGAGGTTGGTCTTGAGTCCTTTGCCGGGCCGGGACATTGGAATGATCCCGACATGCTCGAAGTCGGCAATGGCGGAATGACCACGGCGGAATATCGCGCCCACTTCAGTCTCTGGGCGATTCTGGCAGCTCCTCTGATCGCGGGCAACGATCTGCGCGACATGAAGCCGGAAATTCGCGAAATTCTCACGCACAAGGAAGTGATCGCGGTCGATCAAGATCCAGCAGGCAGCCAGGGCCGACGCGTGCGCAAAAACGGGGACTTGGAAGTATGGTCTAAGCTGATGCAGGATGGAAGCCGGGCTGTGGCTCTGCTAAACCGGGGAATTAAGGATGCCGAGATCAGCGTGTCATGGGAAGATCTGGGATATCCCGCGCACCTGAGCGCCCGAGTTCGCGATCTCTGGCAGGCGAAGGATCTGGGGGAACGCAAAGGGATGTTCTCCTCCACCGTGGCGCCGCACTCCGTCGTGATGGTAACGGTGAAGCCGTAGGCAGCAAGACGCGTTCCTCCGCCGCAACCAAATCAGAGCCCGAAAATTGGCCCTTCGCGAGGGCCTTTCGATTTTGTACACGAATTACATAAGCTGCATGCTCGTTGAAACCAAGTGAGCGGCGCGTGGATGTTATCTTTATGAGCGTAATGAATCGCCGGAAATCACTTCATGGAAGTTCTCACAAGACTCTTTGAGCAGCATTTCCACTCGCCGGTTGAGCGGGTACAGCCGCTGCAGGGCCAACTGGGCGGTTCGGGCCGCAAGATCATCCGGCTTTCCAGCGAAAAACGCAGCGCGATTGGCATCCTGTATGACGTGCGCGAAGAGAATGTTGCCTTCCTCGAATTTTCCCGGCACTTTCGCCGCCGCGGTCTGCCGGTGCCGGAAATTTATGCCGAGGATTTAAGCCACGGCGCTTATCTCGAAGAGGACTTTGGCGACACCACGCTTTTTGAGTTTCTCTCCGACCATCGTAGCGGCGCGACCATCGCTCCCGAGGCAGTCGCGGCCTATCGCAAAGTTGTTGCCGTGTTGCCGCGCTTTCAGGTCGAAGCGGGCCGCGACTTGAATTACAAAGTGTGCTATCCGCGCGCCAGCTTCGATCGCCAGTCCATCGCGTGGGACTTGAATTACTTCAAGTATTACTTTCTCAGGCTCGCCGGCATCCCTTTCAACGAGCAAGCCCTGGAACGCGATTTCACCCGCTTGACAAAATTGCTGTTGAGCGCCAGCCGCGACTATTTTCTCTATCGGGATTTCCAGTCCCGCAACATCATGTTGCGCAAAATGCTGAACGAAGACCAGCCATTTTTCCTGGACTATCAAGGCGGCCGCAAAGGCGCGCTGCAATACGATATTGCTTCACTTTTGTACGATGCCAAGGCCGACCTGTCCCCGGAACTGCGCCAGCAATTGCTCGATCATTATCTCGACAGCCTAGGCGGTTTCCTCAATCTCGATCGCTCCGTGTTCATGCAGCATTACTACGCCTACGTTTACGTTCGCATTATGCAGGCCCTTGGTGCTTATGGATTTCGCGGCTTCTACGAGCGCAAAGAACATTTCCTGCAAAGCGTGCCGTACGCGCTGAAAAATTTGCGCTGGCTGCTTCACAATGTGGAGTTGCCCATTGCATTGCCGACGCTGATGGAAGCCTTCAAGAGCATGGTGGCCTCGGATAAGTTGCAAGGCCTGACATCGTCGTCTGAACCGGAAAAGTTGACCGTGCGGGTTTTTAGTTTTTCATTTCACCGCGGCCTGCCGCAGGACGCGAGCGGAAATGGCGGCGGCTTCGTGTTCGATGGCCGAAGTCTCCCGAATCCCGGACGCGAAGAGCGCTTCAAAACTCTCACCGGGAAAGACGCGGCGGTAATTGACTATCTCAATCAGCAGGAGAGCGTGCATCAGTTTCTTGCCAACGCAATCTCACTTGTGGACGCGAGTGTTAGCACTTATCAGGGTCGCGGCTTCAAGCACTTGATGGTGTCGTTCGGCTGCACCGGCGGCCAGCATCGCTCGGTCTATCTGGCGGAGCAGTTGGCGAAACATTTGCACGCCAGGGGTGGAGTGGAAGTGGTGGTGCATCATCGTGAGCAGGAGCACCTGAATCAATGAAAGCGATGATTCTCGCCGCCGGCCTCGGCACGCGCTTGCGTCCCCTCACCGATGATCGTCCCAAAGCGTTGGTCGAAATCGACGGCCGCACGTTGCTGGAGATCACGCTCTCTCGCTTGCGTAACTTCGGAGTTGGCGAGGTGATAATCAACGTCCACCACTTCGCTGACATGATTGTGGAGTACCTGAAAACGAACGACAACTTCGGTATGCGCCTTGAAATTTCGCGCGAGGATATCTTGCTCGACACGGGAGGTGGCTTGAAAAAAGCCGCTCATTTCTTCGTAGGGGATTCCATCCGTCCCGATTCGAGCGGGCAAGAACCCTTCATTGTTCACAACGTCGATGTCCTCAGCGCCATCGATCTCCGGCGCATGGTGCAATTTCACGCCGAAAATCAGGCTCTCGCTACCTTGGCGGTACAGGATCGCAAGACGTCGCGATACCTGCTGTTCGACGACCACCTCCAGCTTTGCGGCCGGCGACTCGGCGACGATCGACCGGAGCTTGTTGGAGGTCGCGAGCATGCGCGGTCTCTGGCGTTTTCCGGCATCCACGTCATTTCTCCCCGCCTGCTTGCGATGATGATCGAAGACGGCGCGTTCTCCATCATCGCCTCGTATTTGCGTCTCGCCGCCCAGGGAGAAAAAATCCTTGCCTTTCGCGCCGATGAATATTATTGGCGCGATCTTGGCACGCCGGAAGGTGTGGCGCAAGCTGCGAAGGATTTAAAGCAAAAGGTCATCGCCCGGTAGGCTCAGCGTTGCACCCCTCGCAACTGATACTCTCAAGACATCGAAATCCAGAGGAGACCGCAAATCATTGCCGCCCATTGTCAACGCCCAGGAAATTACGAAAGCCTTCGGAGCCAATCCGCTCTTTCAGAATGTTTCCTTCACCGTTTCTGACGGAGATCGCATCGGCCTGATTGGCCCGAACGGCTCCGGTAAATCCACCCTTCTCAGAATTCTCGCTGGCGAGGTCACTCCAGATAGCGGGGAAGTATCGTTCCGCAAGCGCACCCGTCTCGCCTGTGTCGAGCAAGACTCGCGCTTCACATCTGGAGCCACGATACGCTCGGTAATCGAAAGCGCTCTTGATCGCGGCGGCGTCTCCGGATCCGAGCGCGGCGCCCGCTTTGCCGAAACTCTCGGCCGCGCTGGTTTTGAAGATCTGGAAGCGCAAGCGACCGAGTTATCCGGCGGCTGGCAGAAGCGTCTAGCAATTGTCGAAGCTCTGGTGCAGCATCCCGACATCCTACTGCTCGACGAGCCCACCAACCACCTCGATCTTCCCGGAATCACGTGGCTTGAAGATCTGCTTGAAGCGGCGGCATTTGCCAGCGTCATTGTGAGCCACGACCGCTATTTTCTAGAGAATGTCACCACCGACATGGTCGAACTCAATCGGATTTATCCCGATGGTTCCCTCCGCGTCCACGGCAGCTACATCAACTTTCTGGAGAAGAAAGAAGAATTTCTGCACGCGCAGTCCAAGCGTCAGGAAGCGCTCGAGAATCTTGTTCATGGGGAAATCGAGTGGCTCCGCCGTGGAGCGAAGGCCCGCACACGAAAGTCGAAAGCGCGCATCAGCAAGGCGGGCGAGCTCATGGGAGAGCTTGCCGACCTCAACTCGAGAACTCGCACCGCCACAACTCAGATCGACTTTTCGGCCACTGACCGCAAGACTAAACGTCTGATCGAATTGCAGGACGTCACCTGCACCATGGGGACTCGCCAGTTATTCGACGGCCTCAATTTCATACTGACAGCCGGAATGCGCGTTGGTCTCGTAGGCCCGAACGGTAGCGGAAAGACGACCCTGCTCCGCTTGTTGCAGGGAGACCTCGCTGCAACCGGCGGTGAGATTCGCCGCGCCGATTGGCTGCGCATCGTGTACTTCGACCAGACCCGCACGCTCGATCCCGACGTAACTCTGCGCCGCGCGCTCGCGCCGGACGGCGATTCTATTGTGTATCGCGACCGCGCAATTCACGTAGCCGGGTGGGCGGCAAGATTCCTGTTTACCGGTGAGCAACTCAGTCAGCCCGTCGGGCGGCTTTCCGGAGGCGAACGCGCGCGCGTCCTGATCGCGCAACTGATGCTTCAGCCCGCCGACATTCTTCTGCTCGATGAACCGACCAACGACCTCGACATTCCGACCCTGGAAATTCTGGAAGAAAGCCTGATCGATTTCCCCGGCTCGCTGGTGCTGGTGACGCATGATCGCTACATGCTCGATCGAGTATCCAGCATCGTCCTCGGACTGAACGGGAAAGGCGGCGCCGATACCTTTGCCGACTACGGGCAATGGGAAGCGTGGCAGGCACAGCGCGCAAAATCGGAAGAGACCGCTACCGCGCCGTCACAGAATGGTGCGACGCCGCCAGCCCCAACTAAGAAAAAACTCTCCTATTTGGAAGCACGAGAATATGCCACCATTGAGCAACGTGTGGAAGAAGCCGAGCAGTTGGTGCAAGCGAAACGCGCGGAACTGGAAGATCCAACCAATGCGACAGATGCCTCGCATCTGGTAAGCGCTCAGGCCGCGCTGGACGCGGCTCAACACGTGCTGGATAACCTCTACACCCGTTGGGCCGAACTGGAAAAAAAGAGCGGCTAAACCCACCGTGCCGATCCCTAAACTTGTCACCTTGAGCTGAGCAGTCCGCGGGTGAGGAAAAGAGCAGGGACGCCACCATAGACACCGACAGCACCGCTCACTACGACTGGAAGGAATATTGGAGGAGCGGCAGCCAGAAGGCGGAGAACCAAACGGCGGCAGTTAGATGCCATGCGGCATTCGGAGGGTTGGCGAGTTCGTTCCGAGTTGACCTCTGCGATTTCCAAACCACGAAAAATTCAGCTCACTCTTTGCGGCAGATTGCATCATAGCTGAGCGTATTCGTGTGGGAAAAAGGCTACCCGGGAGGCTCGTTTGCACCACTGTCTGAAGAATTTTCAAAAGCTTCTGATGACGACACTCGCCACGGCGCTGTTTTCCGCCACCGCATTTTGCCAGACAATATGTTGCCAGGCCACGACCTTCGTGCCGGAGACGCCGGCCAACGCGGATCCGGCGCCGAAGTTTAATGCTGTACAGAATTTTAATGTGTCGGCATTACAGAATTTTAATGTGTCGGCATTTCGGGCAGAAACGTTCGATGATGACACAACTGGAACTGCGGCTGCGCAGCACTCGGAGCAGCAACCCGGACTGGTTCACAGGTCTGTGAAGCGAATCCTGGAAGACCAGAAAGGAATTTATCTATCTCCGTTCGAGCCATCGCATTTGAAGTACGATGCCATCCTTTTGGCTGGCACGGCGGCTTTCCTGGTGACCGACCGGCATATTGAAAACAATCTTCCTGGCGGTCATTACCAGTTATATGCAGACAGTTCCAATATCGCGATTGGAAGCCTCGCCGCCACGCTAGGTGGAGTCTGGTTATACGGAATCAAGGGGGACCATCCGCACGCCCGAGAAACCGGCGAACTGGAACTGGAGACCCTGGCCAACACGTTTCTGGTTTACACGCCGATGCAGTTCATCGCTGCAAGACAACGTCCGGGCGAAGGCAACGGGCATGGGGATTTTCTGCGTCATTCCATGATCAACACATCGTTTCCCGGCGGGCACGCGATGTTTACCTGGGCCATGGCCACGGTAGTGGCGCATGAGTACTCGCAGCCCTGGGTAAGAGTGCTGACATATTCGGCGGCCTTCACGGTTACGCTAACCCGATTCCTGGCACGCGACCACTGGGCGTCGGTATGTGGGTGGGAACGGGGCTCGGGCTTGGCATCGGTACGTTCACCTTCCACCAACATTGCGACCCAGATTTAAGCTCTTCGTGCAAGCGTCACTACGCAAGAATATTTAAGAGGAATACAAAATCTGAATTGGATTACGCGCCGGGTAGTCGACAGTGGAATGCCGAACTGAAGAGCAATTACGCCAGCGGAGGGCCGATCTCCCAGTGATTCCGGAGGGACCGAACAACGCGGCCCTAATGCCAGCGGTATTCTGCTCCCACGGGATAAACCGCACGAGCGCCGAGCGCGTCGGGATCTGCAGAAAGCGATCTTCCAGCAACATTCGCAGAGTCAGTTGCGCATCCTGTCGATCCGTCTTCTGCGACAACTACTCGAAAGTTAACAGAGCATTAGCGAAATCGTGGATGTCCTAAGCCTTGACGAAATCAATAAATCCGTGTTGCACGTCCGTCCTCACCAACTTCGCACGCAGCTTATCGCCAACATGCAACCCCTGCGCTCCCTGTGCCAACAGTCCCTCGATGTGTGGCTGCATAACGCGAACAAACGTTCCCTTTGGCGTGACTCCGGTGATGATGGCGTCGAAGGTTTCACCCACCCGATGACTCATCGCAATGGCAGCCAGCCGCTTCGACATTTCCCGCTCCACCTTTCGCGCGGCATCGCCTTTCTCGGTGCAGTTCGAGGCGATGGCGGCGAGATCATTGTCGGAGTAAGGTCCGGGCTTTCCGTCGAGCAGCGCTTTGATTAACCTCTGCGTGACCACATCAGCGAAGCGCCGATTGGGCGCGGTCGAGTGGGTGTAGTCCTGCACAGCGAGTCCGAAGTGTCCCTGCTCGGGATCGCCGGGACGCTCCAGAACATATTCGCCCGGCCCAATCAGCTTGATGACCGCGAGCGAGAGGTCGGCGAAGTGATCGGGATCGGCGGCTTTGCGCTTTAGAAGAAAATTGTTGAGCGCCTTCGAATCAGGCTGCGCGGGCAGCTTTTCGCCTTGCTCCGCCGCGAGTCGCACAATACCGTCCCAATGTTCGGGGGTTTTCACGATGCGGCGCAGAGAAGAAACCTTTTCCAGCAGCCGTGCCACCACGCCGTTGGCGGCGATCATGAAGTCCTCAATCAGCTCCGTCGCTCGATTTTTCCCCTGGTTTAGGACGTCGACGACCTGATCGTTCAGCACCACCGGAAGAGCTTCATTGGTGTCAAGGTTCAGCGCACCGTGCTCGAAGCGTAGTTTTCTGAGCGCCTGGGCAACGTTGTCCTGGAGCTTGAGCTGCGCCTGCAGTTCCGAAGACGCGGCCACTTTGGGCGGAGCCGCCGCTGTGCCCTCCAGCCATGCTCCGACCGCGTTGTAGGTGAGTTGCGCCTTGTTACGAATGATGGCCCGATACACATTGCTTGAGCTCAGCGAGCCGCCGGTATCGACTACAAATTCCGTCACGACGGCCGGCCTGTCTGAATTTTCGAGCAACGACGACGCGCCGGTCGAGAGCTCGTTCGGCAACATTGGGAAAATGCTTACGCCGGTATAGACGGAGGTCGCCTCCCGCTCGGCGTGTTGATCGATGGGAGTGTCTTTGGCGACAAAGGAGTCCACGTCAGCGATGCCGATCATCACCTTGATGTCACCATTGGGCAAGCGTTCGGCGACTTCGATCTGGTCGAGGTCTTTGGATGTGTCGTTATCAATCGAAGACCAAAGCAGATTACGAAGGTCACGGACCTTGTCCGACGGCGCCAGGTGCGACGGATGAGCCTTGATATCCGCCAGTTGTTTTTGAGTCTCGGGAGGAAAATCCGGCTGGAAACCCTGTGCCTGCATGACCTGCCGCGCGATCACCTGAAGATTGATGGAAGACCGGGGATCGTTCATAAGCGTCTAAAAAAGGCTAACATGAATCGCGGTTTTTCCCTGTGAGCCCCTGTGTTCCCTGTGGTTAAGCCTTCGACTTTGGGAGCGAAAGGGGTCGTGATATTCTTATAACAGTAGCTGCGTCTTCCTCCGATTGGATCGATTCCCGCAGTTCCCTAAAGATCATGATTTCAGTCAGCAATGTTTCGATGCGTTACGGCGCCAAAGTTCTATTTGACGAAGTTTCCACCGGCTTTATTCCGGGGAAGCGCTACGGTCTCACCGGTCCCAACGGCGCGGGCAAGTCCACGTTCATGAAGCTTCTCACCGGCGAGCTTGAGCCGCAGAAGGGAACTGTCGTCCGTCCGCGGAAGCTCGGTGTTCTGAGCCAGGATCAATTCGCCTTTGATAAGTATCGCGTGATTGATGCCGTGATCATGGGCAACCGGCGCTTGTGGGCCGCTCTCGAAGAACGCGAAATCATCTATGCGAAGCATGAGATGACGGACGCGGACGGTATGAAACTCGGGGAACTCGAAGGGATCGTCGGCGAGGAGGACGGCTACACCGCCGAAACCGACGCTGCGATTTTGCTCCAGGGCCTCGACATTCCCGACGAGCAGCACGAACGGAAAATGTCGGAGTTGCCGGGCGGACAAAAAGTGCGCGTGCTGCTGGCGCAGGCATTGTTCGGACATCCGCAGGCGTTGTTGCTCGATGAGCCCACGAACAATCTCGATCTGGATTCTATTCACTGGCTGAAGAATTTCCTGAATCAATATGAGGGCGTGCTGATCGTGATCTCACACGACCGTCATTTCCTGAACGGCATTTGCACCCATATTGCCGACATCGATTACGAGACCATCATCACTTACACCGGCACTTATGACGACATGGTGGTCGCGAAGACACAGATTCGCTCGCAGATCGAATCGCAAAACGCTCAGCGCGAGAAGAAGATTGATCAGTTGAACGAGTTCATCGCGCGCTTCTCCGCCGGAACCCGCTCCAGCCAGGTACAGTCGCGGCGCAAGGAAGTCGAGCGCTTGCAGGTCACCGAGCTGGCGAGGTCGAATATCCAGCGTCCGTACCTGAAGTTCGAGCAGAAGCGGCCGTCCGGCAAACACATCCTTGAAATCGAAGGTCTCACAAAGGCATACGGAGAAGCCAAAGTGATTTCCGGCTTCACGGCGAGTGTGATCCGAGGAGAAAAGATCGCGCTGATGGGCCGGAACGGCTCCGGCAAAACCACTCTGGTGAACGCGCTGCTCGCGAACTCGCCGACGGTTTCGGAGTCGGACCTGCGAAAAACGAGCGGCTACGACGGGCCTTTTGTGGACGGCGGAAAAGTTATCTGGGGTCACGAAGCGGCAGTGGGATATTTCGCTCAGGATCACAAGGCGCTAATCGAGCCCGGCATCAAGGTTCTGGAGTGGCTCCATCAGTGGGATCCTTCCGCTTCGACCGAAGAGATTCGCGGCATACTGGGCCAGATGCTCTTTCCCCGCGATGATGCCGACAAACGTACGGACATACTCTCCGGCGGAGAAGCGGCGCGGTTGCTCTTTTGCAAACTGATGCTGCAGAAGCCGAACCTGCTCGTGCTCGACGAGCCGACCAATCATCTGGATCTCGAATCGATCAATGCCCTCAACATTTCGCTGCAGCGCTATCCCGGAACGGTATTGCTGGTCACGCATGACGAGGATTTGATTGATGAAGTCGCGACTAGAATCTGGCATTTCGAGGGCACCCATGAAATCACCGATTTCAAGGGCGCGTACGGTGAGTACCAGGCCGTTCTCGCTTAACCGGTGATCCCAAAATAGATTTGTCATCCTGAGCGGAGCGAAGGACCTGCTTCTTCTGGCACCATCACGAAATCGCTACTTACTCTTCGCCCCCTCATGAACGATCGCCAGCAGAGGACCTTTCCTAGCCTTTCTCTTTGAGCTCGATTTCTTGCGGGACTTGGAAGAATCTCCGACGATGTCAGCGACGGTAGTGCTCTCCAGTATCTTGGCCGCGGCATCTCGCACCTCCAAGAAAACACCATAGAGCGCGCGATGGTCGGGATCGGTGATGATCAGGCTGCGGAGTTGATCCGCATCCCCAAAGGGCGCAAGTGGACCGTCAACCAGCCGAATGATCTCGCTGAGTTTGATCTCCGCTGGCGCCCGCCGCAACCGGTAGCCGCCCTTCGCACCGCGAACGCTTTCCACGATGCGCGCGTTCTTGAGTTCCAGCAGAATCAACTCTAGAAATTTCTCCGGCAGATCGCTATCCAGGGCGATGTCCCGGATCTTGACGGTTTCGCTTCCATATCGGCGGCCAAGGGTCATTATCGCTTGCAGCGCGTAAAGCCCTTTTTGCGAGATCTTCAATCTTGTATCCTTTCGAACTGCTTGGACGTACTCTAGTGCCCTCGCGCCCGCTTTGCAACTAATCTGGTTGGCGAGTTCCAAAGTTCCACAAGCCACCTTACTTCCAGCGAATCACCCCGGCTTCCGCGCAAGCATCCAGGTAGTCGGCAACAAGATTCACCGGCAAAGGCCCGTATTCGGCTGACACCGCATCGCGTATCTCGCCTACGGTGCGCTTTCCATTCACGAAGTTTACGATCTCATAAGCATATAGCTCGGACTGGTCGCGCACGTTCAGTAGTTGGGTAGCTTCGCTATTGATCAGCTTGATTTTCGCGTAACGATCTTTGCCCAGGCGGGCCAGCACAACATTGTCGTTCTGGTAAGTCAGCGGGCCGAATTCCCCAAAGCGGATGGGCACGCGTTTCGCGTCGGAGGCGTTGGCCCAGGGTACGGTGGGCGCTATCCCTGTTGCTCCGCGGAACTTCGCCCGCTTGTCGAGCCACTTTTGGAAACCTGTTGCTTGATCCGCAAGGGCTTTCGCTCCGTCTGCATCCGCCTCGGCAGGCCCGCCGGTGAATTCGACTATGGAGTGCAGAGTCGCGCTTTCGCGCTGCGATGTTTGGTTCACCAGGTTGCGCGCTTCATACCAGGCTACGCCCGCGCCGAGTTGAGGGTCATCCACTAACTGCTGCGCCGCTCCGAAGACCTGGGCGAGGCGAGCTTCGGCCTGTGCAGTTAGAAATGGGACTAACGTTGGAAGCTGTTGCGCAGTGACGCTTGCATAGACGTATCCCGAGGCTGCTCCCAGCAGCGCCACCCGCCGCAACTTGGTGGCATCGATCTGATCGAGGGTGTCGTGGTCGGTGTGGATGTATATGTCTGGCCAGTCGCGAAGGTAAAGTGACGGGACCGCGATGGTGGATGAGTCATAGTCATCGTGATCGCTGCCGCTCGAATAAGGCGTTACATCCGCGATAAATTCGTTGCGGGTGCCTTGCCCGCCAGCGCGGGTTTCGACAATGCCGGTTTCAGCTGGAGTCTCGCCCGACGCATATTCGCTGGCGGCGGTGCGAATCGCATCGAGAAACACGGCGCCTACATCGGTCACAAAACTTGGCAGCGACCACGGGGTGCCGGTGACGTGGAACACCGATTTGTTTTTGAAGGGGTCGCCGCCAACCATATCCATGTGGATGTTGGCACGCAGCCGCTGCTTGATCTCCGGATGGGTGGCGAGAAATGCCATCGTGCCCTCGACCTCCGGTCCCCAGACAAAGCGCAGAGTGCGTTTGGGCCGCGGGAGTTGGCCCGAATCGATTAAGTGCGCCAGCACGCGCGCGGATTCAAGGATGGTGACGCATCCGCTTCCGTTATCGTTCGCTCCTGGACGTTCGTGATCGAGATGGCAGCTGTAGACAATTTCTCCCGCGGCGGAATCCGTGCCGGGGATTGTGCCGGTCACGACCGTCCAGTGCCCAGGGCCGACGGTTGCTTTCACGTGGGCATTCAGAATGACGTCGTCGCCGAGAAGCAAACGAGCGCGCAGTGCCCCGGCGGTCTGGTTCGAGATCATGAACGCGAAGCCAGACGGGTGACGCGCGTCCAAATGGCCCCAGCGGACTATAGTTCTATCCAAACCGGACCACGCCGTGGTTTGGTTGGGCATGTAGCTGACGATGCCCACCGCACCATGCTGCGCGATCGCCAATTCCTGCACCCGCGCCAGCACGCCGTCCGACAACACGATCTTGCCGCGCACGTCCTTGCCGGAGTAATCCGCTTCGCTCGCGCCGTTGCCGACGTCGACCAGTTCCGTTTCCACGTCGGCGCTGTGACTGTAGTCCGCGAGGTGGATGGGATCGGTCTTCCAATCTCCGAGAAGAATATGTTGAGGCCGGATTTCCCACAGCCGAGCCTCTTCGACCGTCCATGCCAGGTACGAGCGCATCAGGCCGTAATGCCTGGTTCCATCGATAGGGAACTGCTCGCTATGAGCATCGGCAAGGCCGTACTCGCGCGCGCGTTGCAACACGAATTGCGCTGCCTGATCAAACTCCGCGGTGGCCGGGACACGATGCAACCCGGTCAAGTAGCGAAGGTTCTCGTAGGGAGCAGCACCGCTCGACTCGTCTCGCAGCGTCGTCCACTCGCGAACGCTGAGGAACGGTTGTTGACCAAAAGCACAGAGGGTAGTGATTGCGATAAGGAAGCAGATCAGGCTGCGCATAAGCTAACGAGGATAGCACTGACGTTGCGTCTCGCAAATTTGCAGCACAAAACTCAAACCTATGCACAAATTGACGGGAGAATGCAGCTTGGAGCAAACAGACTACCGCGTCGAAGCCATCTTCATCCCAGGCTCGCCAATCTCGTCGTGCGATTCGCCTTCGAGACAAACGCGATGCCACAACTCAAGATTGAGCAGCCGCCAGATGCGATCGTAATTATCGCGATGCTTCGCGCGATGTTCGTTGAACAACTTCTCGACCGCCTCGCGCCGGAAGTATCCGCGATTCAAGCTCCGCGGCTCAAGCAGCATCTCGCGAATCGTTTCCAGTCGTGGCCCGGCCAGCCATCCGCTCCACGGCGTCGGAAATCCCAGCTTTGGCCGGTACAGAATCGAGTGCGGGAGCAGATCCTCCACCGCCTTCTTGAGAATCCGTTTGCCGGCTAATCCTTGAATCTGCACTTCGCGCGGAATTCGAGTCGCGAATTCAACCAGCACATGATCGAGAAACGGCACTCGGCTTTCGATGGATGCGGCCATGCTCATGTTGTCCTGCTTCATCAGCAGTTCCACGAGGTAAGTCTTGATGTCGGTGTAGAGCAGTCGCTGCAGCATTTCGCCCGACGAGCGGTCCCAGTAATCGAGGACATTCTTATAGGCCGTGCTGGGCGCCGCTTCGCGCGCGAACTCGCTGGTCAGTAATCCGGTCTGCTCGGCATCGCCGAAGGCTGAAAAGAAATTATCGAAGTAGAACGAGGCCCAGGAATTTCCATCCTTCGCTAGAAAAGTATGTTCCAGTTTCCGGCGCAGGGTTGCTCCCAGCAGGGAAGAGGTCGCAACCGAGTTGCGCAATCGGCGGCGCACAATGTTCGGAACGACGCTACGGTACGCTCGGTCCATGGCCGCATTTTTCAGTGTGAAGGCATAGCGCGTGTAGCCCGCCAGCGTTTCATCGGCGCCCTCACCGGTCAGCACCACCGTAACTCGCTCCCGGGCCAGCCTGGAAACAAAATAAAGCGAGATGCTCGAAGGCCATACGATAGGCTCGTCTTCATGCCAGATCAAATGCGGCAGCGCGCCAAAAAAATCCTGCTCGCTGACCAACACTTCATGATGCCGCGACTGGATATGATCCGCGACTGTGCGCGCAAAGGGCAGTTCGCTGTATGTCTGCTCGGTGTAGCCGACGGAAAAAGTCTCGACTGGCTCGCGCCGTATTTTCGTCATCAGCGCGGCCACCGCGCTCGAATCCACGCCGCCGCTCAGGAAGACGCCCAGCGGCACGTCGCTCATCAGGTGGCTGTTGACCGCGCCTTCCAGTAACTCGCGATAACTCTGGACGTAGTAACTCTGATCCCGCGATTCGTGCGGCTTTGACGCATCCAAATCCCAGTACTGCCGGATTTCCGCCTTGCCTTCCGTGCCTACCATCATCGTGTGCCCAGGCATCAGCTTGCGGATTCCGGCATAGAAACTTTCCTCACCCGACAAATATCCAAACGCCAAATACTCCGGCAGCGCTGCCCGATTAAACTCCGGGCGAATCCCGCCATGCGCCAGCACCGCTTTGATTTCTGATCCGAACAGCAGCCGCTCCGGCGTCAATTTGTAGTACAGCGGCTTGATGCCCAGCCGGTCGCGCGCGATGAAAAGCGTTTTCGTGTTGCGATTCCAAATGGCAAAGGCGAACATTCCGCGCAGGTGCTGCACGCAATCGGCGCCATATTCTTCGTAGAGGTGGATCACGGTCTCGGTATCGCTGTGCGTGCTGTAGCGGTGGCCGCGCGCGATCAGTGGCTCGCGCAACGCGAGATGGTTGTAAATCTCGCCATTGAATACGATCCAGAGTGTGCCATCTTCGTTCGAAATGGGCTGATGTCCGCCTGCAACATCAACAATGCTGAGGCGCCGCATACCGATGCCCACCGAGCCGTCCGTATAAAAGCCGTCGTCGTCGGGCCCGCGATGGCTGATCACGCGGCACATTTCGCGCAAAGCCGCGGCGCTCGCCCGCGCGTCCCGTCCGAATTCAAGAATCCCAGCGATCCCGCACATTTAGTGCTTCTCCGCGTATGGTGACGAACCTTGATTCGACGAACTATGATCCACGCCAGCCGACGAGGAAGGCGAGCCGCCCGTCAGCTCTTTGAACAAGGGCGTAACCGAAAACGCATCAGCCATCGCGTTCATCAATGCATCCTGCTTGCGCCACTCGAAAAAGTTGGAAGACCCCGCCGCCTTCAGCAGAGGCTGTCCCTGCCACGCGACGAAAGTCCCGCCGATTACGATCAAGTGCGCGAGTTTCTCTTTCTCGATGCGGCAATACAACACTCGCGCGTCCGAAGACCACGGACCGAAACTCCACGCGTCGTCGCCGAGCGCAAAAAAGAATCCGTGGCTCTCGTCATGATAATCGAGTTCGTAGACCTGCACCGCCGCTTGCGCCATGCTGGCTAGTCGTGGTTCAAGTTTTTGTTCGATGTGTGATGCGGTAAGACGTTCGCCCTCCGCCCGGATTGGGCCTCGCCGTGGCACCAGTGCCGTCGCCGTCTCTGCCGGCAGCAACACGCGCGCGCGGCAACGCACCAGCGGCGCAGGCTGGAACGCGCCGTAAGCAGGCGAGACCAGAGTTCTGCTAACCTCCGTCGCTAGGTGCCAGACCGTTTCCTCTGGCACGATCAGGCTTAGACCGGACTCGCCAGAGGCAGTGTCAGAAGTCGATCTTGATCTTGATACTTCCACCCGTCCCAAGCTGACGGTTTGAACTTCGAGATCGGGCGCGAAGTGCCACCGTATCTCCAGTTCATGTTCCGTTCGACCAAGCGCAATATCGCGTACCAGCCACACACCGCCTGCGATCTCTGTCGTTAGCTTTAGCACGTGCCGACGATGCACAACCGGATCCGCCAGCCGCGCATATCCATTATGGCTGCCCACAAAGTAAGTGAAGCTCTTCCCCACGATCCAATTTTCCACTTGCGTGCTTGGAATGTGAGTCCACGAAAAAGGTTCATCGGCAATTGCCTGGTCGACTCCATCCACGCGCATGGTGTTGTGCGCACCAGTCCCGCGAAGCGTGTTCCGATCCGCGGGATCTTTCGCAATGTAGACGCCGCTCCCGGAATCCACCAGCCAGCGCCGTCCGTCCATCGTGAGTCGCAGACTGAGTGCGTCGGCATGTCCGTGGCCTGAGCGACCCACGCCCTGAGGACCGGCATCCACCACCATTGCCTGTGCGTACGGCTGTGAATCCGCCAGCACGTAAAGCCCACCTTCGGGAAAGGCGATTGACGTCGCAACGGGGGTCGTTTTTGCGCGCGCGAGTTTCTGGACGGCTTGATCGCCAAACAACCAGATCGCTTCCTCGGTCAGCCGCGCCGCCGAAAACTCCGCGGAGTACATCACCGAACCGAGCGCCAGCGGATCCGTCATCTGTTCCGTCCGGTTACGCCGCGGATTCCACAACCGTCCGCCGTCATCATCGCCGAAGCTTTCCGCCGGTCCTGCCTGCGCGAGTGCCGCGACAACATCGAGCATTCGTCCCAGCACCGTGTCATAAGCCGGAGGAATTTCGATTCGATTCCGGGCCGCGAGCAAGCGAGCATAGAGAAAGAAGTCGAGCGCATAAACGTGGTAGTACAGTGATTGCTCGAAGTAAACGCCATCCGGACGCACCTGCCGCTCACCCTCGCGCAGCACAATCTTCCACCCGGATTCCTTCCAGTGCGCGGCCCGCGGCATTTGCGGATACAAAGTTCCCAGAAAGAGCAGCGCAACCGCTTCCCCCAGCAGGTGCGTGTTCGGAGAGAAATACGTAGATAGATAGCGCTCAATATAACGGCCGTGAAACGCGAGCGCCGGCGCCATCTCCGCACGAAAAGTCGCGCACTCGGCCATTCCCGCCAGTAACTGGTCCACCCAGATCCACGACAAACTACGGAAGGCAACCTCCAGCGTGCTCCCCCAGTTGATTCCCAACGGATACGGATTCGCATTGATCCAGCTGTGCCACTGCGCCACAAGTTCGCGAGTGTATTTCTCGTCCCCGCTGAGCAGTCGGGCCTTGGCGAGCGTCACCAGGTGCTGGTGCCGGTTCAATTCCCAAGTGACCTTGTGGTCTCCCACAACTGCGAAATCAAGAAATGGAATCTTGAACCACGGATCCAGCGGCGCACGCTGGCCGTGCACCGGATCGAGATGCCAGTCGATCTCGCTGCTATAGTCAAGATGTTCGTAGCCCAGCAGGCGAAAACGATGGCCGCAAATCTCATCAGCCTCGCGCAGAAGTTCGTTCGCTTCGTCGTGTAGATGTTTCTGCAACAACTCCGTGCGCTCTGAAATTTCACTGGCGGGAAACAAGAATTGCCCCGGCCGCGCCGCCGAATCCGTATTCAGCCGAATCGCCCCAGCGTTCATACCCATCCGGTGCATAAGCAGGTCGCTTTGCTTGTGGAATTCCTGCCCCACGCGCACGCGTACCTCTTCCCAGTCCATCCGGGAGACGCGCGCCATCTTGCTTTGCCATTTAGAGGCCATCGAACTCCCTTATCTTACATGCTGAAAAGGGCGCTCTCGTCCTCGCCATTACCCCTGTAACTTCGCCAAACTTGACCGTCAACGGGCTTTGACTCCGACGCGGTACGATTGAGGTTGCGGCATTTTGACCCGACAGAGTTCCCACCCGGTGGAAAAACTTGTCCACCTTTTGCCCCAAGTCGAATTGGACTCTGGTATCCTTTTAAGGATATTCTGTAACTTACTGAAAACACTAATGTTGCTGTATGGGTCTCAAGACTTCTGACGCCCCGATGGATTGCGGCTTGCTATCACTTAGCAAGGGGTTGATATAGTTCCTAGTGCCACGCAGTCGCCCCTAGAAACTCGATTGCCAGGAGAATTCGCTTGGGTTTGTCCGTTAGCATTTTTGGGTTGGGATATGTCGGTTCCGTATCGGCCGCCTGCTTCGCCTCCATGGGCCACGAAGTCATCGGCGTCGACGTGAGCCGCGCCAAGGTTGAGATGATGGACTCGGGCCGCACTCCGATCATCGAAGCTCGCATGAGCGAAATGGTTGCTGAAGCGAACCGGGCCAGCCTCCTGCACGCTACTACGGACGCTACCGCAGCCGTGCTGAATTCCGAAGTCTCGTTCGTCTGCGTCGGAACGCCCAGCTTGAAAAATGGCAAGCTCGACCTCAGCCACATCGAGCACGTTGCCAGAGAAATCGGCGCCGCCATCCGCCTGAAAAAATCGCCGCACGTTTTTGTTCTCCGCAGCACGGTGCTCGCTGGAACCACCGAAACGGTTGTGCTCCCCATCCTCGAAAAAGAAAGCGGCAAGAAATGCGGCCAGGATTTCACCGTTTGCTATAACCCTGAGTTCATGCGCGAAGGCAGCGCGGTCGCCGATTTCCTGAACCCTCCCTATACCATCCTCGGAGCCAGCGACACACAACACCTCGCGCCGCTGCGCGAACTTTACAAGAGCACTCCTGGCACGCTCTACGAGACGACCATTCCGGTTGCCGAAATGGTGAAGTATTTTTCCAACTGCTATCACGCGCTCAAAGTCGGATTCGCCAACGAAATGGGAACCATGTGCAAACATCTCGGCGTCGACGCGCACGCGGTCACAAAAATATTTACCTCCGACACCAAACTGAACATTTCTCCGGCATATCTTTCCCCGGGCTTCGCGTTCGGCGGTTCCTGTCTTCCGAAAGATCTGCGGGCCATTACCTACAAAGCTAAGGAACTTGACCTCAGGCTCCCCTTACTCGAATCCCTCATGCCGAGCAATGCCGAGCACGTCGATCGAGCCGTAGAAATGGTGATGAGCACCGGCAAAAAGAAAATTGCGCAGCTTGGTCTGAGCTTTAAAGCCGGCACCGACGATCTGCGCGAGAGCCCGCAGGTGCAGTTGATCAAGCGCCTCATGGGCGAGGGCCTCGAAGTCAAGGTCTGGGACGAAGATGTTTCCCTCGGCCGCCTGGCCGGTTCCAATCGCCAGTACATCGAAGAAGTCATCCCGCACATTGGATCCGTACTATCTGCCGACCTCGAAGGCGTACTGCGCACCGCCGAAGTCGTGATCCTTGGCAACAAATCAGCGAGCAAAGATCAATTGGCGAAGCACCTTCGGCCGGAACACATCGTGATTGATCTCATTCACCTTGATAAGACGCGGCGCCCGGAAGGCGCCCAGAAGTATGAAGGAATTTGCTGGTAGGAATTTACTGGTAGGATTTTGTTGGAGGATTTGCGATCGGTGCGCTTGATTTTGCGTGGCGCAGCGCTTCAGCGCTGCGATAACAGCATTTTGTTGAGGGCGGCTTTAGCCGCTGAGGTCACGAAACTGGATAAAGAATGAAGTTTTATCCTATCGACATCAAAGCCGCCGACTGGAAGCGCCTCGACCAGTTCGCCGACCGCACCGTCTTCCAGACGCGTGAGTGGCTGCAATTTGTCGCCGAGTCGCAGAACGCGCTGCCCGTCCTCGCCGAGTTGCGCGAAAAAAACGACGTCATCGGATACTTCTCTGGCCTCACGTTCTCGAAGTTCGGCATGAAAGTTCTCGGCAGTTCTTTCCCCGGCTGGACGACTCCTTATATCGGCTTCAATCTCAATCCCGGCATCCCGCGCCGCGCCGCGCTCGAAGCCCTAGAGAAGTTTGCCTGGGACGATCTCAAGTGCTTGCACCTGGAAGTCTCCGATCCGAACTTCACTTTCGAAGACGGCGAGGCCGCGGGATTTAAAACCGAATACTTCGCCTCCTATCGCACTGATTTGTCCCGCTCGGAAGAAGATTTGTTCAACAGCATGGAAAGCGCCTGCCGCCGTTGCATTCGAAAGGCGGATAAGAGCGGCCTAAAGATCGAAGAGGCACACGACCTCGCCTTCGCCGACGAGTATTACGACCAGCTCCAGGACGTCTTTGCGAAACAATCCCTCGTCCCCACCTATTCCGTTGAGCGTGTCCGCGCCCTGGTTCGCAACGTCGAGCCAGGCGGCAATGTCTTGTTGATTCGAGCGCGCGATCCGGAAGGGAAGTGTATTGCCACCGGAATCTATCCCGGCTTCAACCAGATCGCGGAGTTCTGGGGCAACGCCAGCTTCCGGGCCTATCAAAACTTGCGCCCCAACGAAGCCTGCCATTGGTATGCCATGCGCTACTGGAAAAAGCGTGGCGCCACGATCTTCGACTGGGGCGGCGAAGGCAGTTACAAGGAAAAGTACGGATGCACGCCGCATCGCGTGCCTTGGTTCACCAAGTCTCGTTATCAGATCGTAGGCGCTTTGCGCAATGAAGCGCGCAACATGTTTGCGCGCAAGCAAAAATTTCTCGGATGGCTGCAAGGCAACCGTTCCGCCGCCGAACGCAGTCCGGCCGAGGAATAAGAAAAGAAGACTAATCAGCGAGGGGAAGCACTAATGGCATTACTGGTTCGCAGGGCATTCCGGCATCTATCGCGGGTTCACGACGTGCTGTTTCGCCGCACACTGCTCGAGCGCGAAATCACCATTTTCGACGACGACGTTTTTCTCACGTCCTATCCGCGTTCCGGCAACACCTGGACGCGTTTTCTGGTCGGCAATTTCGTTAATCCAAACGAGCCCGTCACCTTCCTCAACGTCGAACGCCTCGTTCCCGATATGTACAAGACCGCTGATTGGGTCCTCCGGCGCCGTCCCCGTCCGCGCGTGCTCAAGAGCCACGAGTCCTTCGACGCCCGCTACCGCCGCGTCATCTATATCGTGCGTGACCCGCGCGACGTCGCCATCTCCAACTATCACTGGGAGATGAAGCTGCGTTCGATTCCCGAAGGCTGTCCCATTGAAGAATTTGTTCCGCCTTGGATGGACGGCGAGTTCTGGCGCCGCATCGGTTCCTGGGCCGACCACGTCAATAGTTGGCTGGCGACGCGCCAGGGACACGAGAGCTTCATCTTGATGCGATACGAAGATCTACAGGCGAATCAGCAGCGCGAACTGGCGCGTGTAGCCCAGTTCATGGGCCTCAATCCGGATCCAGAGCGCATCAGCCAAGCCATCGAACGAAGTTCCGCCGCCAACATGCGCAAAATGGAAGAGACCCAAGGCAAGAAATGGGTAGCCACATTCCACACCCGCTCCGATAAGCCCTTCGTCGGTAAAGCGTCGTCCGGCGGATGGCGAGCCGTCCTCCCTGAAAAGACCGTCACCTACATGGAAGCCCACTGGGGCCCGATAATGAAACAACTAGGCTACAAGCTCTCCACCGAAACAGAAAAAGAACCCTCAGAAATCACTCACGCGACCCAGTGAAGGAAGGGTTTCTAACTGAGGGCTAAAAGCTGAGAGCTGACGGCTGTACTAGAAATTCCCCGGCAGCCCGTCTCCATCCGCGCGCGTCAAATGCATCCGCGGACGCACTTCTTCAAACGGAGCCAGCAGTTCCGCAAGCTTCTTTGAGGCGGCGAAAATAAAATTCGATGGTCCCGGCAGATAGCCCGATGCCTTGAACGCCTCGCCCCACGCCTGGTGGCTCTGATTGCTGAGGATCAGATCGAAGCCCTGCCGCTCGAGTGTCTCGCTGGCGCATCGCACAACCGAAAACAATTCTCCCGGAAGCGCGAAGCAGTCGACGACTGACCCGACGCGCATGTTCCCGTATTTCGCGTCCTTGCGGCGTTCGCCCACGACTGCCCAGCCAATCGCGGCGCCTTTGCGCTTCACTACAATGCGCGTGAGATGCGTTTCTGCTGGAGGATACAGAGTGCGCAAAGCCTGGGCATCCCGCACCGCTGTGAACGAGCAAGCCTGCCGCGCCTGTTCCCAGAGAGACTGCAGACTCTCGGCGTCGCCAGCTTCGAAGCTCGCAACTTCGGAGCACTCGGCGTAAAGCGACCGGGGCGCACGCACAGCGCGGTATCCCTGGAACAGCTTCGAGCCGGCCCATCCGGCGCCGGTGTAGGCTGCGAGATCCATCAGAATCTTCCGTGTCGCCGGCGAGCGCAAGGTCTGCATATTTCTCAGGAAGCGCGAGGGATTCACAACCCGAAAGAAGAACGGTACCAGGCAATGCGTCCATCCGAGCCGAACCAACATTTGCGGCAACGGACGCTCGTATCCGCCCATGCCGAGGCAGTAGAGTAGCGGCGCGCGCCGCATCGCATCGCGCAGCAGCAGGGCGCCCACCATGGTATGAGCCTTGTTGACGATGCCTTCGGACAACGGATGGTGATAGTAGCCGATCGAGCGAATCTGTCCGTCGGGGAAGAAGAAATCCTGGCTTTTGAGCGCGTAGCCGCCGCGCACGATTCCGCCGTCGACTGCGACGAAAAATTCGTTGTAGATACGGGACTTTGCGGTTCGCGGTAGCCAGCGTGGCGGCGACCAGCGATAGAACACAAGGTTCTCGTCCTCACCCGATTGCCGGAGGCGCTGATTGAAGTCCGCTACTGCGGGCTCATGCTCGGGGCGATAGGGCTGGATGACGATGGCCATGAATGAAGGGTGTGCGCGCTGCCGGCATTAATCATAATTGTCATCCCGAGCGAAGCGCAGGAGCTGCTGTCTCCCGCACCGGCAAAAAAGCAGATCATTCGCTTCGCTCAGGATGACAACTTACAAGTATCAGCGCGCCGCCGACTGCAGCTTCTCGACCAGCGTTGCGACCGCGCCGATGTTCTTCATCTGCTCGATATCTTCGGGATCGAGCTGCACTCCGAACTTTTCTTCAATGCCGAGAACCAGATTCAGATGCTGCATGGAATCCCAATTCTCGATCGTTTCCGGCGAAGATTCCGCTGTGATCCCGTCCGCTGGAATTCCGAAAATGTCGCTGGCGATGTTCCGCACTTCCTCAAACGTACTGGCTGTCAATTCTTTCCTCCGAGTTTAATTCCGTTACGCTTCCGTCGTTACCTTCAGCTTAATCCAATCGGGGCAGCGCAGAGTGGAACGCTTTAGATCGAGCGTCCACAGCGAGCCGGTGCCATTTGTCTCGTGCCGGTCGAAGCCATGCTGGGGGTAGAAATCGCGCGCCGGGGCGTTTTTCTTGGTCGGCAAAAACCAGCCCACCAGCCGCTTGCGTCCGCGCTGGGCAGCGCTTTCGGCGAGATGGGCGAGCAGCGCAGTTTCTACCGTTCTTCCGATGACGCGGCAGCTCAGCAGGAATGTGTCCACTTCGCACTGCTCGCCTTCGTCGTGCGCGATCGCGACCCCCACTAGCCCGTGATCCCCGAAACGATCGCGCACACGGATTGAAAAAATGTGCCAATCCGGCTTTTTAGCCATCTCCGCGATCTGCGGCTCGGTGTAGCGCCGGGTGGTCAGGTTGAACTGGCTGGTCTTCTGCGTCAGTTGCGCGATCCGCGCCAGCGTCAGGTCCGAGACGAGTTCCAGTTCGGCCTCCTGCTCGAGGAAGCGGAAGAAATCTTCCTTCGATTGAAAGCTTTGCTCGGCGCCAGCCCGCTCCTTCTGCGCAGCATACATCTCGGTACGCTGCTGGTCTTCGGACGAAAGCGTGAGCCGCTCGAACGCCGCACAATTCCTCACGGCGGACGCATACTCCAGCGGATTCTTTCCCAGATCAATGACCGTTACTTCCGGAATCGCCGCGCGAACCTGCTCGCGCTCAAATGGGTTGTCATCGAGAAAGGCAAGCGCATCGATGCCCACATTCAATTCCTGCGCAACCTCTCGGAGATTTTGCGCCTTGTCGGTCCAGTTGATACGCATCGCGGCGAAATGTTTCGCGCGCACCAGCATTCCGGGATGCTTCTCCAGTGCTTCCATGGCATCGTCGAGATTGTTCTTGCTGCACACGGCGAGCAAGATTCCTTTGCGCGACAGATCAAGCAGGGCGCGATGCAAAGCCTGATACGCCGCGCCGGGATATTCTGGGCCAACTTTAATGCCGGTCATTCCGTCTTCGCCGATTACTCCACCCCACAATGTGTTGTCGAGGTCGACGACCAGAACTTTGGCGGTGCGGCCGCTGAGCGGAACGATAAAACGCATCCACTCGCGCGCCATGTGAAGAAGATGACTCGCCGCGATGGGAAGCCGCGCCGTCAGCCACTTGCGCTCGTCGTGCCAATGCTGGCCGCCATGGCGCGCCACCAGGGCGTCGTAGTCGAGCGCGTACATTCCGTGGAATCCTGCGGTGATGCGCCGCAGTTCACGATTGATCTGGCGGATGAGTCCGGACTGGCCGGCTTCGGATTGATCGTCGAGAATCCCGAGACTTGGAGACGACGGGCGCTCGAGAGAATGAACGATCAGCGCCGCTTGGCTGTGTTTTCGAAACGCGCCGATCCACTGCTCATAGCCGCGAACTACGCGCTCGGCGGCTTGCTGCGCCACTTCCGGCGCCAGATCGGCGAAGTCACGCCACAACTCGGGCGCAGCCTGGTCGGCGCGCACGGCCAGTACGACCGCGTTCGGCGCGAAGCGGTAGAGCGAACTCTGGCTGTCGAGCATGTCCTGCACGTAGGTGTTGAAATCGCCGACATGGACCTCCAGATCGATACCGTAGGCGAATGCTTCCGACCGCAACAGCGGCACGATGGGCTCGACCGTGAACGAGCGCAGAATCGCCAGCTTAAATTTTGTAAGAGCGAGATTGTCTCCCAACTTGTCGCGCAACTTTTCGCGTAACTCGTCGAGCCGCGAAGTCACAAAGCTCGCCGTGCCCGACGCGGGATCGCGCCGCCAAAGTTCGGCCAGTCGCCCCGAGGCAAGATCGAAAGCGCCTTGAGCAATCAAGCCGTCAACTTCTGCGCGCAGGTTTGACGGATTGTGCTCAACAGTCTTTGAATCAGGCGGCGAATTGGACATCGAATCAGACATCGAATCAGCGTTCCAGATACTCGATCAGCAGACGGTTTCTGGTGTAGATCCAGGCGATGCGCCGGCCGCCGAACGCGACTGCCGGCATGGGCTGCCGTGTGACAATCGCTCCCAGCGCGCGCGCGTCGGCGAGCGCCTGCTCCATATTGTCCACGACATAACAAACGTGGTGCAGGCCATCGCCCTTGGCGGCGAACGAATAGACGGGCGATTGTTCATCGGCCGGTTCCACCAGTTCCCAGAGCGGGTCGCCCGCGCGCCGGCTCTTCAGGAACGTGACGCGAACGCCCTGCTTGGGATCATGAAAAACCTGCTCGTCCCAATCCGCCCGCAACATGCTGGCGAAGCCCTGAACGGAATTCGGAATCGAAGCCACGACGAAGCCGACATGGTGGAACGCGCCTTCGGGCTGCCAGGTTAGGGAAATCGCATTCATCCTCGGAGCTCATTCGTTGTGTGCACAGCACTACCTGGCATCGGGCTTCGCATCGGACTCAGGAATGCCCATGCGCCCCTTATCGGCGATGCGGGCAAGCGGAGTATCCGATTTCAGCCAAAGTTTGAAGTCGAAATACAACGGATACAGAAAATTCATGGAACCCACTAACAGTGACGAACGCAACTCCGCGGGCGGCGTTTCGAGCGCGTACCCGGTGTCGACGAGCAGGTTGCCGATGCTGGACTCGATGTCGCGAACCTGTGCTGGAGTGAACATGCGTTTCCATCGGCCGATGGTGTTGGCTTCAGTCTCCTTGCCGTCGCCGCGAAACGACGAATTCGGATTGTGCACCGATCCCAGCGCAACCTGCTGGATGCGGTTATAGTCCAGATCGTGTTCAATGAATTTGCCGATGCGTGCCAGCGTTTCGCGTGGATTCTGCACTAGATCTTCGTAATGAACTTCCATGTAATCGGCGCCCAGCGCCTGACCGTAGCGCTGGCCCTTGCTAACAATCCATCGCCAGAAGATGGCGGGCGCCAGGAAGGCGCGGCTGCGGTCCCATGGCAGTGGACGAATCCAGCCGATGCGGTGCAAGGAGGCTGTGACGTCGCGGCCGTCGCGAATAATGTGGACGACGAGCGCATCGGGAATCACTTTCTTGATCAACGGAAGATAGAGCAAGTGCAGAGGCGTAGACTCCGCCCAGCGCCGGACATCTTGTTTGCGCGCGATGGCTTCCATCACGATGCGCAGGAAGTCGCCTGCATTCCGGCACTCTTCCATCACCCGCTCTTCGATTTCCTTGGGATCGAGTCCGGTACGCTGAAACAGTCTGCTGGTGAAATAGGCGTCGAGCAGTTGGCGGCGGTTGCCGCGGCGGGCGAGGTTGCCGAAGCGCACGCCGAGCAGATTGAAGGCATTGCTCTCCGCATGATAGACGGCGAACCCTCCGGCGGAAAGCAGCGTGTGGTAGAGGAACTTGGTTCCCGAGCGTCCGCAGCCCAGCACAAACACCGGAGCCTGAGAACGAGCGACGCGCGCGCCCGGCGCTGTAGCCTGACCTGTTGGCTGATTTTCGACGAGGGCGTTCGCGTTTTCCATGGCGTCTTCAGTGACTCTCGTTGCAACTCTGGTTGCCGGATTCATGACGTTCTTCGCCACGAATCTCAGGACCGGACCGACTCGGCCACCGGTACCGGTTCTTCTTCGAGTTCGAGCGCAGACATGCTGGCGAGCCGGCCGACGGGCGTATGCAACTTCAGCCACAGCTTACTGCCGAGAAAGGCGGGATACATTCCGCGCATCCACGACTGCCGCCAGCCCCGGCGGCGTTCGGCGGCGGGCAGCGATAGTTCGTAGCCATTTTCCTGCAGGCACTGGCCCACGGTCGCTTCGATGGCGGCGACATCGGCGTGGGCCAGGCGTTCCTTCCAGCGCCCAAGCGGGTTGATCGTTTCTTTCGCGCCTTCTTCGCGAAAGGAAGAGTTCGTTTCCGACAGGCGGCCCAAGCTGGCGCGCTGAATCTGATCGTAGTCCAGATCATGATCGATAAAGGCGCCAAGTTTGCCGAGCGTTTCGTGCGGCTTCGTGATCAGGTCTTCGTAACGGATCTCGATGTAGTCGGCAGGGAACTTGCGGCCATTGGCGCGGCCTTGGTGGACCATCCACTCCCAATACAGCGATGTCGCCACCAGACTCTCGGTTTGATTGCGGTCCCAGGGCAGAGGAGTGAAGCCACCCATTTTCTTGAGCGAGAGCGCAATGTCGCGCCCGTCGCGGATGATGTGTACAAACAGCGCGTTGGGAATGTCGCGCTTCACGCGCTCGACGTGCAGCACATTGTCCGGATCGTACACCGCCCAGCGCTGCACTTGCTGGCTCCGAGCCACCGAGTCCATGACGACGCGGATGAAGTCTCCCCCGGTGCGGCATTCGTTCAGGATGCGCGCCGACAACTTCTCGGCATCGAGGCCGGTGCGCCGGAAGCCCTTGCTATGGAGCCAGGTCTCGAGGATCCTTTCGCGATGCGCGAGATTTTTCATGGAGCCGAAGCGGGGAATCAGAATTTTGTAAATCGGCAGAAAACCGCGGTAGATGGCAAACCCGCCGGAGGACAATAACATGTCGTAGAGCAGATTCGTCCCAGAGCGGTGGCAGCCCATCACGAAGACAGGAGAATGCTTGCGATCGCTTTTGCTGGGCGTAGGCACCCTAAAAATCTTATCACGCAGAGCAGTGGGGGTCGTTTGAAAGCCTAGTTAAAACAGGGGTTACAGAAGTCACCTGAGACGCTGCTGGTCCATATAGAATGCGCAAATTGGAGCGGCGCGGCTTTATCGCCGAAGGAAGGGATATCCTCTAAATTGCTGATACTGCGAGCTATGGCGCCCAAAAGGTTTCGGCTATACGCGGTTACTTGATTCCTGCTGGTCAAAACGAACCTTCAGGTGCGGCGGCTCTTTTTCATCGTAATTCAGCACAGACTGCAACTGGAGCTCAAGCTCCCACACCGTATGCGAAAAATTCCCGCGCTTCAGGATTCGCCTGGCATCGGCGTGGAAGTTGCCGCCCCTGTATGCGGAGAAAACGTTCTTGTAGCTGGCGCATGCGATCTGCGCTGCGGGGGCTGATATGTTCTGCGGCAGCCCGAACGGAAAAGAAAAGTTCGCAGTCGGCCCCAACCTCTGGCGAATATCTTCGCCGGAACCAACAATCTCGTGCCGCAGAAACTCCTCATCGGTCGAGCCGCAATCGACGTGATTGCGCGTGTGGCTGCCGATTTCAAAACCGCAACGCTGCAGAAACTCGATCTGCTCCCAGGTGTTGGGCAGAAACCCGCGTTCATTGCGCAACCGGTCGTGGGCAAATTCACGGCCCGTCGAGATGTGCTCCGTCGCGATGAAGTATCCGATCGGCAGGCCGGTCCCTTCGGTGACGGCGCGGAGGTTCACAAAATTGTCGGCGTACCCGTCGTCGAAGGTGATGGCGACGGTGGGCACCTTGACCCCGCCCTTCCGCACCAGTTCGACTGCCTCGCTCAGACTTACTACGCGGTAGTGCCGCAGCAGGTAATTGACCTGGCGCAAGAAGTACGCCGTCGAAACTCCGAAGGAATGCGGGCGGTCAGAAACCAGATGATGGTAGAGGATCATTACGGGATAATCCCCGCGACGCCGATGCCGCCAGTTGCGGACCGCGACCGGCAGGGCATAAAGCAGAGATTTGACGAGCAGCTTCCATGCCGGCCGGCGAAAAGGGTTGTTGTCACTTTTGCGCCGCGCCGCAAGTTTCTTTTTCATCTGCAGCAAGTCTTCGGCGGACGGACTACGAAACAGTTTGCTGGGACCAGTCTGCGGAGTTTCCGTCACCGTTCCATTGGCGAAGTCGCGAATCGCAGCTACGATGAGGTCCGCACCGACCACATCGGCCTTTAGCGCCAGGCTCTCCAGATCGTCGAAGGGCTCGATCGGAATCAGCGCCGAGCGAATCACGCCTCCCACGTCCACCTTTTCCTCGACGCGGTGAACGGTGACTCCGATTTCTTTCTGATCGTCGAGTAACTCCCAGAGTCCGACCGCACCGCCTCCGCGATAGTCCGGTACCTTGCGCTTGTGAATGTTGATCGAACCCTGTTTCGGGATCTGGAAGAGCGCAGGTTTCAGGATGCGCGTGCCGAACACCAGGCCAAGATCGGCGTTGACGTGCCGGACAAAGTCGAGCGCATCAGCGGAGTGGATGTCGCGGGTAATGAAAAGATCAGTTCCATTGGCTTTGGAGGTCGCGGCCAAATCGTCAAGCCCGTATCCTGGTTTTCCATTTGGCCACTTCGGAGCCGCATGCATGCAACGGATGACCGCGTCCAGCAGGCCGCTCAGCCTGCCCTCAGCCGCGGCTAAGAGGCGATGCAACACATAGCGCCAGTACACCAGACGCTTCATCTTCTTGCGCCATATTCCCATCCGCTGTAGCAGAGTCTTCGGAGGGCGCCGTTCATAGAGCACGCCGACAACTTGCGCTTCCGAAGCATCCCGGCGAACGCGCGCTACAATGCGCGCCACCTGCCGTGGCGGAACCGATGTGAAGATCACGACCCTGAGCGGATTCCCTGCCATTGTCGCCGAACTCTACTCCACCCCAGCAATGGCGGCTTCGACGGCGTCAATGTCCGCCCCCAAGTCCCGCCCATCGGAAGCAGCGCCTGCTCCCGGGGAGACCTTGGGGCAGCCCGGTCCTTTTTCGTGGCAGAGCCTTGGATCCTTACTGACGCCGTTTTTGAGGTCGCGGATGCCGGCCGCTTCCGGCGATCCGACGACGATGTTTCCTTTGGGAAAGGATCCACGCCCGCTGACAATCAAGTTCCTATCGAATTTATAGGGGTCAAAGCAGGCTTGCAGAACGGCTTCACCGCCTAGCGTCTGAGTCTTGGATGCGCAACTTTCGGGACCTCCGCCAGCCGAGGCCACCGGCTGCCGCCGATCTCCGACGGAAAACACGCTGTTGGTCAGCGTGATGTTTGACAGCTTTGCTTCGGTGTTCAGGATCGAGAGCAGACCGCCGCGGACAAACGCGGTCACGTGATCAACCTGGACGTCATGGATCGGCGGCTGCGAGGAGACGAGAATCAGGAAGGTGCCGCCCCCCTTGTAATCCTTGTCGTGCAGGTCGTCGGCGAAGATATCGTGAATGCTGTAGCGGCCGCCGTCGGCGGCAGCACCGCCGGTCTTGGAGAGCCCGTTGGCAATCTGGAAGACGCCGGCAACATTGCGAATCCGGTTAAAACGGATGGTGACATCGTTGACGCGGCAAATCGGGCACTGGCTGGCTTGGCTCTTGGGAGTAAGCAGGATGGAATACCCGGTCTGGCTGAAACCTCCCCAGGCGTTCTCGAGCAGATTGGCCTCGAACAAAAGGCGGATGGCGCTCTTGAGCTCAAAGTTGTTCTTGACGATATAGGGATTTCCCGAAGCGGTGGGCGTGTAGCCGGGTTCACCCTGCTTCCAGAGCATGGGGCGGAACAGATGGTTGCGGCGGATCTCGATGTCGGTAGGAACAATGGTGGCCGCACTACCGCCGAACAGGACGTTCTCTCCGGCGGCCTCGATAAAGTTGTTGTAAATCTTGAGGGCCGAGATGGGTTCGTCGCCACCGCCACCACCGATGCCGGTGGCATCGGTGCATTTCCCAGTGCGTGCGACGCAATTCAGGCCGCTGACGTACGAGTTGATGACAGCAATCATGTGCGAGCCGTGTATGATTCCAACGCCGTGGCCTACTTCTGCGCCATCGGCGGCGTGGAACCAGTTGCGATCGAAGATGACGTGGTCTGTATGTTCGGCGGCCACAATGCGGCTGATGTTGGCTTCGGGAGGCGTAGTCCACTCAATTCCAATGAAGCGGAAGTGATCTCCGACGGCTGTGCCCGAAGGGCGCCGCACCACCACGGTCGCAAGCAACTTGGCCGGTCCACCGGAGGGTTGAGCAAAGGGCGGACGCCCGGGAAGGCTGGCGACTCCGGCCCAGGCGGGCGAGATGCGGCTGCCTTCGGGGGGAAGGTTGGAATCGGGCGTGTCGGTTCGCACCGTGATGTAGTGCTGGTCGTCGCATTTTTTTGAAGGCAGCACGGTCGCCTCAAACGAGGCTCCAGCAGGCAAAAGCAGCGTGTCTCCGCACTTGGCGCCGTCGATGGCGGAGGCCAGATTGGACTTGGCGGGGACGCGAATCTGTTTTCCCGGCGAAGGTGTTCCGTCGAGCGCGGTGTAGTAACAGGCTTTGGGAAGTTCGGCGATGCCGTCCTTGGCGCCAAACTGCGCGACATTGCCCTTACCGCAATAGGCATTTTCACCAGTGGGAGGCCCAGCCGCCAGTGTCGGCAGCGTGGACCAGACGACAAAAGCGGAGACCAGGCAAAAGAGATGTAAGTTTTTCGGCGGCGAGCTTTTTACCGCGGGAACAGAGTGAGAGGATCGCAAAGGAAGCGGAGGCATGTTTCAGTTCTCCTTATTATCTATCGCACGCCCCGCGCATGACCTATAATCACCGCGGAGTGGCATCCCTCCACAGTGTACTGGGTTGACTGGATGATAGCACGGGCCGGAACGGCTGCCGAGCCAAGATAGATCGTATACCGGTGCCCATGTTCCTACGCTCTATTGTCGCTCTCTTGTTCGACGCAACTGTTCGGGCGCAACTGTCTTTTCTCGAACGTTAACGGAGGAATTGTGAAGAAGATTGCACTCGCTCTGGGAAGCACCAATCGAACCGAGTGCCCACAAACGCCTATGTCGTAATGAAGTAATGAAGGGGTTTGTCGTGCATGCTAAGGTCGGAATTCACAAACTAGCTGCGAGCAGGTTGCGAAATCATTATCGCGAGTATTTAGGTCGTCTCCAGAGAAAGTTATTTTATGACAAGTCCGATCAGGGTGGCGGTTTTTTCGATGCCTATCCACGCTTCTACGAGACCAGCATCATTGGCCCCCGAAACCGGCTCAACAAAAGGTATCGGGCGCTGATTGAGCCGAATGGAAAGATCATACGCGGCAAGTCCGTATTAGACATAGCCTCCCACGATGGTCGTTGGAGCTTCGCCGCCTATAAGGCTGGCGCGCGTTATGTGCTTGGCATTGAGGCGCGAGAGCACCTTGTCAAACACTCTCAGGACAACATGAGTGCCTACCAGGTTCCAGAAGGTCAAGTTGAATTCATTTTGGGCGATGTTTTCGAGAAGCTCGACCAGCTTGAACCCTTCCGCTTTGACACGGTTTTCTGTCTTGGATTTTTTTACCACACCACACATCACATGCTCTTGCTGAATGAAATTGGTCGCTTGGGGCCGGCACACATAGTCCTGGATACCTGCATCGATCTCGATCCGGACAGTATCGTATTCGTGCAGTCGGAGCGGGTCGAGCACGAGAGTGCCGGAGCAGTGCCGGATGCGGGGAGCCCCGAAACAAACTTGATTGGCCATCCCACCAGGTCCGCGCTGGAGATGATGCTGTCGAGCGCTGGCTACCCCTCGGTTAAATACTTCGACTGGCATCGGGCTGGCATAAGGCGGTGGGACAATCTGATTGAATATGACCGAGGCCTGCGGGTTTCCCTGGTTGCAGGTCGCAAATCCGCTGCTAATTGACGCGATACAGATACAATAATCTCGCGGAGCAGGTCGAGTAATATCTCTCGCGGTCGTTATTGCTGAGAGCCGTGATGACTGAGAAAAGAGAAGGTCCGCGGCAAGCCGCGGACCTATTGCGTGGAAGCTGAAAATCGTCGAATCTGAAGACTTATTCGACGTTCGCCAGCGCTGCGTTGAGCCCCACAATGTCGGCCCCGAGATCCTTGCCGTCCGTGCCCTTGTTCTTGTAAGGGCTGTTCGATTGAAGCTCGTAGTTTCCGCCATTGCCGTTACTGTAGTTGGTGAACCCAACATCATTGATGGTTTGCGGGAACATGTTGTTCGGTGGCCAGGTCGACGGGGGAAACGCCGGCGGAGCCGCAGCCAGGCCGTTGTTGCCGAATGTAAAGGTGGTGAAACAGTTGGTGATGCTGATGATCGGCACGTCTTTGTAGGCGCAGCTGGCTTGGCCGCCTCCCGTGTTCCACACTGGATATTGGCCGGTGATCATCAGGTTGTTGGTGAAGACCAATGCATACATCGGCGCATTCGTGATCACGTTCCCCATAATCATCATGTGGCTGTTGGGATCGGGGAAAGCGGTGACGTGATTGATGGTGACAGTGTTGAGCGGGTTCTTGGGCCATCCGTTCGCGATCTCGAACGCGGTGCCGCCACCCACATACTTGCTGCTGAGGTCGTCGAGAACCACGTCATGGATGCTCCAGCGAGTACCTGCCAACGCTGGTGCTCCACCCGAGCCGGTCCCGGAGAGGACGGTCGCCAGTTGGAGTCCGCCTCCACCATGCGAGATGCGTACATAGCGGATGGTGACGTCGGTCACCTGACACAGGGGACAAACGTTGGAGCCGCTCGGGGTGTGTTGATTCTTGGGGGTGAGCAGAATGCCATAGCCGGTTTGGCTGAAGCCTCCCCATGAGTTCTCCATGAGATTCGCCTCGACCAGCACACGAACCGCATTCTTGAGTTCCAGGTGATTCTTGACGATGAACGGATTGCCGTTCGGTCCCCCGACGAAGTTCGGGCTGCCTGGCATCCATTGCCACGGCTTCCAGAAGTGATTATTTAGGATTTGGATGTCGGTGGGAGTCGTATTGGACGCTCCGCCGCCGAACAGGACGGCCTCGCCCGAAGCCTCCAGGAAGTTGTTCTGGATCTTGAAGGGACCATCCTGGGTACCGCTGGTGCCTCCGGAGATCGCATGAGCATCGACACAAACCCCGGTCACGGAGATGCAATGGAAATCGCTGAAGTAGGAATCGACCACTGCCGCGTAGGTCATGCCGTTCAGGCCCACACCGTCGTGAGTTTCATCCTGAGACAGTCCATGAAGCCATGAGCGATCCACAATGACGTGATCCGAGGTGCCCTGGCCCGAGATCAACCGGGCGGTCCCCGGAGCCCCGGCGGGACGAGTAACTTCCAGGCCGATTAAGCGGTAATAGTTCGCGCCGGCGGCGAAGTCGAACGGACCATCGCCCTGGGCTGGATTCTGTACTTTCGCCATCACGTTCTTTGGATTGGGGCAGCTATACTGCGGGCGCCCCGTGAGAGAAGCGACCCCGGCATAGCAGGGCGTGGCCCGCTGACCCTCGGCGGGCAGAGCGCTGTCCGGAGAACTGGTTCGGATGATGATCCAATGGTTGTTGTCGCAGCTTTTGGCCGGCACGATGAACTTGCCGGTAAAGGTTGCGCCCGCCTGAAGGTGGATCACGTCTCCGCAGTGAGCGCTGTTCAAGGCGGATTGCAGATCGCCCCCGGCGTTGACGGAGATGACTGATCCCGGCGCGGGCGTATCGGACATCGCACTGGGAACGGTCACTCGCGGTAGTTCCGCGGGACCATCGAAATTGCCGCCGGCAACGACGGTGACGCTGAAATTGCCGGTTGCAGTCTTGGCGCTGGCATCCGTGACCGTGACCGTGAAGCTGGATGTACCGGGTGTGGTAGGCATGCCGGCAAAGTCCCCGTTCACATTCATCGCGATTCCTGCCGGAGGAGTGCCTGCGGAAATACTCCAGATATAAGGCGTGGTGCCGCCGGTCGCGCTGAACACTTCGCTGTAAGTGTTCCCCTGCTGGCCTTGGGGAAGATTGCCGGTTGTGATTTTCAGTCCCTGGTTATTCACCGGATCAACGGTGACTGCGGCGCTGGCTGACTTCGACGAGTCAGCATCGCTGGTGGCTTTCACGACCAGATTGGTTTGCGTGGTTACGGTTGGGGCAGTGTAGAGACCGTTGGCATCGACCGAGCCTGCCGTCGCCGACCATTTCACACCGGTATTGGATGTCCCGCTGACCGTGGCTGTAAACTGCTGCTTCTGATTCGAGACCAGGTTTACGCTGGCCGGAGACACACTGACATTGACATTGCTGCCACCGCCACTGACGTTAATGACGAACGTCTTATTCCCCTGATCGAGCTTCGGGGCGTCGGTCACAATTACCTCAAACGAGAAGGTGCCCGCGCTTGTGGGCTTGCCCGAGAACGAACCAGTCGTTGGGTTTAAACTGATCCCCGGGGGCAGAGCGCCGGTCTTCACCGAGAAATGGTAGGGGAATCTTCCACCACCAACTGCGAGCACAGCATTGTAAGACTCACTGACCGTGCCGGCGGGAAAATTTCCGTGGAGAATTAGGTCGTTCGGGGTCGCGTTGTTCTGCGCGCCATTGGCTTGCGCCAGCGTACCGCACGAGGTGGTCGTCAACGCGACCGCCAGCAGGAGGATTACAACACTCAGACGCTGTGCGAACGCAGCGGAAAATCTGGAATGACATTTAAGAAGAGCATCTTCTGATTTAAACGTTGCCACTGTTCCAAACATTGTGAGCCTCGACCGTACAGATTTTGGGGGACTAGTCGATTGTCCTCATGCTCAATCTATCGAGATGTGGTAACACTTCCCAGATACCACTAGTGCTAATTGGCACGCGTTAGTACATGCGGGCTCAACATGACCAGATTCGCACGCGTCACTGTCCGCCAGTGTTTTGTCGAAGTACGCGAAAACAGGCGCGGGACGGGCGGTCTGGATGATACTGGTTACTTCGGAAACGGTTTGGAAAAATGAGGCGAAAAGCAGGGGAAACTAAAGTAACCAACGTTCGGGTTTACTGGCGGGGTTCCCCGAGCAAGACCGCGCGCAGTTGATCGTACGCGTGGTTTCCGAGCACGCGCTGCACACTATGGCGAGCCACATGCTGAAGGCGTTTCTTCCACAACCCGCGGCCGTGGCACGTGGCGCCGAACTCCTCGATGGTGAGATCTCGCAGCATAGCTACGCGGCCCAGTTCGTAAGGGCTGGTGCGGGACGAGTTCGCATAAAACTTGCTGTTGGCAACGGTTGTGAATCCAGCGTGGCGCGCCATCTGGAGCGTGCGCTGGTCGTAGCGTCCTCCAGGACAAGAGAAGTGTTCTATTGGGTGTCCGACGATGGCTTCGATCCGTAGCTTCGCGTCCACGACTTCGCGCTTCAGTTCCGGTTCCGTGAGATCGGAGAGATAAGGGTGCGTCATCGAATGGCAGCCGATCTGAAAACCCTGCCCGTCGAGATCGCGCGCCTGGCTAGCGCTGAGATAACCGGGCGTGCCCAGGAATCCAGCGGTGAGGTAGAAGGTTGCGTTGAAGCCGAATTCGCGGAGCACGGGCGCGGCGACGAGAAGATCGGTCTCGCAGCCATCGTCGAAGGCGATACAAACGCCAGGCTCGGCAGGATAGCGAAGAGCTTCGCTGACGTTCAGGCCGCGCCAGCCGGACTCTTTGATCCAAGCCATCTGGCGACGGAAAGTTTCGAGCGGCAGAATGTAGCGCACGTAGCCGGGCTCGGACTGGCAAAGCTTGCGACCAGCGACCTCCAGTTCGTGGTACATCAGGAACACAATGCGCGAGGCAGCCATTTGGCTCTGTTTTAGGTTTTGTCATCCTGAGCGAAGCGAAGGACCTGCTGTCTCGTGCGCCCAGAAGAAAGCAGGTCCTTCGCTTCGCTCAGGATGACAATTAATAAAACGGTAACGACAATCTATCAAAAATTGTTGTTACCGTACCGCTCCGTTCCCGACCTGCCTCGATATCTTAGGGTTACTTGTCGCCGATCGTCTGAGAGTGCCGGTCGAGCAGGAGGAGCAGCGGATCGCGTAAAAACGGGCTCCCCGCCAGCAGGCCGGAGATCAGCGGATTTTTCTGGTTGCAGCGCAGCGGAGAATTGTCGAGCTTCAGCACCCAGCCTCCGGCGCTTTCGACCAGCGCCGCCCCGGCGGCAACGTCCCACTCATTTTTCGGCACCAGCGTAAAGGTAAGATCGGCGCGACCAG